>Ga0209093_1001035_pt1 | contig 15634 bp, 19 predicted proteins | sample SidtaG_4_FD_187450 | JGI IMG/M metagenome (GOLD analysis project Ga0209093, IMG submission 187450) | Marine algal microbial communities from Sidmouth, United Kingdom - Sidmouth_Male1 metaG (SPAdes) (version 2) | ecosystem: Host-associated > Algae > Red algae > Unclassified | place: Sidmouth... | reverse complement strand
TGGCGGCGGCGGTGGCGGCGGCGGTGGCCGCCGCCGCGCTGTGCAGCTGTGGCCGTGGAGGACGCTACGTTTCCGGCACCGGTGGTGGTGGCGGCGGCGGTGGCAGCGGCGGTGGCGGCGGTGGTGGCGGCGGTGGTGGCCGCTGCCACGCTCCGTGACGGCGGCGGTGGACGCTGCCACGCTCCGGCTGCGGCCGTGGTGGCACTGCCGGAAGGAGACCTGGCAGCGGCGCCGGTGCCCGCTGCTGCGCTGAGGCTTCGGCCGTGGGGCACGCGGTGGGTGCTGCCGGAAGCGGCTGTGATGGCAGCGACGGCGGTCGCTGACGTAGGGCTGACAGCGATGGCAGCCGCTGCGACGCTCCGGGGGATGCCGCCGCCGGCATGCTCCCGCGCATGCCAGTTTCACTCGTGGCGGTGCGCACTGCCACTCTCCGGCAGCGACGGCTACGGTGGCGGCTCTGCCGGAAAGACTACTGGCAGTATGGACGGCGTCCGCTGCCCGTGACGCGCTCCGGTGGCGCCTATTGGGGCCGCTTTTGTCACGCCGGCGACGGCGCGCGCTGTGGCGGGGGAAACTGCGACGGTTCTCTCCTCCGGGCTCCGGCGGATGCTCTCCTCGCGGCCCAGGAGGCGGCAGCGGCGACGTCACCGGCGCCGTTGGCCACCGTCGCGGGGCCAAATGTCGTGGCGGTGGCTGTGCTGGCGGTGGGAGTGGGGGTGGGGGTGGGAATGGGGGTGGGCGCGGCAGCGGAGCCGGCGCGGTCGCGGGACCTCTTGCCAGCGCGGATCATTCGCGGCGGTCAAAAGTGCACACTGCAGGTCGCGCGCGAGATCCTCGGGTCCATGACCGCCGTGCCCCCGCCGCGTCGTGCGCGCGCCACGGGTAACGAGACAACCCTCGGCCCGTTACCCGCGGCTCATTGTTCTGCTGCCCTGTGCCCGGCTTCGATGCCCGCGTCGCGTGCTCGGTGGCCACATCATGACCTGCATCTTTTATTGCACCCTCAGGTCCCTCTCACAGCGTCTGGGAGGCCCTGTAATCATTCTAACCGACTCTCGTTTGACGCTGTGGGCCATTCGGACAGACATGACGAGTGTGTCTGGCTGACGTCTGCACGTGACTGGCCCGCGCACTTAATGCGTTCTCGGTGCAATGCACTTGAGGAGTCCGCGTGCATAGATACGTAGTTGTTTCAAGTGTGCTATAAGTCGTCAGAAGTCTTTATCAATACACGACTTGTTAGATGCTCAATAGCTCCGCTCTTCAGTGCATTCGAGGCCTGCGTAAGTCTGTCCTGTATCCGGCACGGCGGGATGCTTATCCGCTACCGGCGTGCTCCCATGGTGCTCCCGTCTCAGACACAGTTAGCCCCCCTGCGCGACACGATGGCGACACTCGACCTCTGTGTGTCGCCAATGTGTCGCCAAGAAGGAACCAGAAATTCACCTAGGGCACGACCGCCGACGATTTCCATGACGATCGGAGACGTATTCAGAGTAAAGGTATTTGACATAGAACGAAACATGTTTGTTGAACGTTGGAAGAGTTTGAGTCGAGGAGAACATTCGAACCATCTCCATGGTGCGCAGGTGATGGCTGTCTTCGTCTCTCTTTGTGGCGTGCTGCCACAGTCCCCAATGAGCGTCGATGGGCGTCCCCATGTCGGCGACCGTCTCACACGGTCCTCCTCTCCCATGGAGGATTGTACCCTCGGCCCCTCTCGTTGACGACTAGAATTCGGCACGCTCGTTGCGGAGGCGGCGATTCCTGTCCCATCGACACTGCTTTTGTCCCACGCGGCCCACGGGAGAGTTCACAGTCTCCTTCACTCCTCTCCCCCTCTGTGCTGCTGGTGCGCCCTCCGTGTCCACATGTCTCTGCTGCTGTTCGCGCGCCAAACATCCACGCGTTTCTGCTGCCGTTGGGCGCTTCTCTTCCGCCCGAACGTGTTCCTGATACGCGCGTCTCCTCCCCCCGTCTGTGTTGTGGGTGGGCGCCTCTCCTCCTACCGTCGTTGCCACTCATGAGCGCCTGTCCTCCTACCGTCTGCGCCGCCGCTGGGCGCGTCTCTTCCCCCCGTACGTGTTCCTAGTACGCGCGTCTCGTCCCCCCGTCTGAGGTGGGGGTGGGCGCCTCTCCTCCATTCGTCGTTGCCACTCATGCGCGCCCGTCCTCTAACCGTCTGCGCCGCCGTTGGACGCGTCTCTTCCGCCCGTACGTGTTCCTGATACGCGCGTCTCCTCCTTCCGTCTGTGTTGTGGGTGGGCGCCTCTACTCCTACCGTCGTTGCCACTCATGAGCGCCTATCCTCCTACCGTCTGCGCCGCCGTTGGGCGCGTCTCTTCCCCCCGCCGTGATCCTGGTACGCGAGTGTCCTTCCTTCGTCTGTGTTTTTAGTCTGCGCGTCTTTTCCCCTCGTTTGTACTGTGGTGGGCGTCTGTCCTCCATCTGTGTCTGCTTGCACGGTCGAGGCCGATGCCGTTGACACGGCACCGTGTATGTGTCGGCGGTCATGTGGGGGGGGACATAGGAAAGAGCAGAGGTTAACGGACGCCGCTGTTCGGTCACAGTTGTCGTCGAATAGTGTCCAGAAAACGGGACAAAGCATGGCATGCGACATCAGAACAGCGTATGCAATGACTGGAAAAAGCATACATCCCCATGAGGCAAGCTACAGGCAACAGCACAGCAAAGTAAATTGTCAGCACACAACAACAGAACGAAGAGCGGGCGGAGCGCACCGGGCAAATCCATGACAGACGATCACGAGGAACTAGCGGGGCTGCACGTGTGTCGCGCAAAAGCCGACGCCGTGTCATGCAGCCTCTCGCATCGGCGACACTCAAAAAGCACGTTGGCTCCCGGCGGCACGACGACGGTCGTGCCGCCGCTGACCTCATTGGCGGGCCCACCACGCCCGCTCGATTGCGTGCGGACAGCGATGCTCCCTCCGGTCTCTTCTCCATCGGCAGCTGCGACGGGCCGCGACTAGCTGGCCGCTCCATCCTCCCGACGCCGGTTGTGACTTCTCGAAGGGGCGGCAACAGCCGGAGCTCTACTGAAACAATGGACAGGTCGGCTTCGGCCGTCTTGCTGGCGCCCTGCGGAAGCACGAGCGAGACAGGCCCGGCCAGCGCCAGCACCAGGTGGAGAGGCATGGCGACCGTCGTCTGTCGCCGTCGTGGCTACACGAGGGCTGGGCGCCTGCTGGGCGTCGCCTTCTCCCGTCTCGCCGACCGCTCTGTCCTGACGCGGCGCCGACGAGTAGCTGTCGTTCGCCGACTCCTCTGCGTCTGCGGCTTCGGCCTCGGCCGCCGCCAGAAGACCGGCAAAGTGCTCGCCCTCGTCGCCCGTCCGAAGAACGTCGTCCAGCGCCGCCCGCAGACGCGGCACCAGAGGGGCGCTCTCGTGAATCCGTCCGGCGCTTCGCAAGCGCCCGACCGCCCGACGATGACGATGGCCGCCGACGTGCGCGAAGAGGCTCTTGGCAGTATCGTTGTGTAGCGCGCACAGAGTGCAGGCCCAGGGGTGCGCGGCAGAGGCGCTTGCAAGAACCGCCGCAGCTGCCTCCAGACGGCGATGCCCGTGAGCGCCATTGCACACAGACGACACTCAGTAAATCCCGGGATGCTCGGAATGGACGGCGGGGAGGTTCCAGGAGGGGGAGGGGGGGGGTGGGAAGCAGCCATGGAAAGGCGGTGCGCGCAATGGTGGGAGAAAGGGTGCGGTAAGAGGAGCGGCCAAGCGCCGTATTCGGTACGCGCAGATGACCACGAGCTCGACGAAGGTTGGTGGTGCGTCGAGGATGTAGCAGCAGAGTGCAAGGGCCCGATGGGGAGAGTCGGAGCAGATGTGCTGCTGGGCTAAGTCGCCAGCAACACGGCAACACGGCGCCAACACTCGGAGTGACCATTCAGCTTGCAACGGTACACGAAAATGACTGTTGGACTCTTTTTTACAATTTCAACGCGATAGACGTAGAGGGCGATAGCCAATAAGAACCGCAAGAACCGCGCTTTTCCTTGGAATGTTGGAACGCAATAACATGCAATTATTGCACATCCAGGAGTACATGCATCCCAACGCGATCATGCGGCATTCAAGCAAGGCGATCGACGGGGTCCTCGGCTGAAGCACGGCAGGCCTGGGCAAATCGACGATGCTCAGCAAGGCGCCATTGCGGGTCTCAAATTCGTGTGCGTCCCACCGGTCGCTCTCACGACTCCCTCGGGGCACACTGCTGGATCTTGTTTGTCGTCGCCGCATGGCACGCTTGGTCGCAGCGAGCCCGGTGCACCTCTCCTTAACCCGGCATCATCCCCTCTTGGACCCAGCCTCATTTCCCCTTTGACCTGGCTTCATGTCGTCGTCTCGGCCGGACCGCTTGCGTGGGGGATCTCTATCACCGCTTGCACGCGGTAACGCCTCGTCTCCGCACATTGACGGCGGCCAGCGGCGGCAACCGGGAGTCATCGACGGCGGGCCTGCCTCGAAACGGACGCGTTCTGACCGTACCCGGGCCTTGCACGGCGCCCAACCTGTCACCATCTCCCCGCCTTCACTCTCACAGTGCCCCCGAACAGCGTCTTTCGAGAGCCTCCAAAGTGAGGTTCGCCAATTGGTGCCGGACGAGTTGCCTGTCTGCAACCGCCTGTCGATGGCTGACGTGTCGACGGGCTGGCGCGAGGCGTGCACGACCGACACTTTGCACAAAGCCATTGGCTGGGCCGCTCTCGGAGATGACACGACGTCAGACGAGCGCCGTCTGTTTCAATGGCGTGCCTCAGGGATTTCGAAGACGGGGGGTCCTGGGAGCGTGGAGGAAGGGAGAGAGCTGCTGCCGTACGCGTTACCACTGGCCGCACGGGCAGACGTGGAGACGCAAGGACGGTTCATCCTCCTCGTGCTGCGCGTCGTTGCAACTGTGAGCCGCCTGCTGGACGGGCTTGCCGGTGGTACGACGCCTATGCTCGACCTCCAACGGTGGTCGGAGCACGTCGTGGCTGCTTCTTCTTCGCGCGTTTTTCCGTCACCAGCCCGTGTGCGTGATCGGTCACCGCGCGACGTGTCCGCTGAGGTAGTTACGTGGGTGTGGGGCATTCAGCTGAACGCCGATGTGGTGGCGGACGGCAGTGTGCAAATTTCGTTTTGACGCGGGGTCGGTTCTACGCATGGCATTTTTTAGCGCGCTCGAGGAGGTCGCGGATGCAGTTCAGGATACGGTCGGTCGCGCGCCGAGCAAGGTGACATCCACCATGCTCCCGGACGGGGCGGCCCGTGTGGTTCGCTGGGCGGCCATGCCTTTGGTCCTCGTCAAGCAACGCTTGCGGGTACGGCGCTTGCTCTTCTTGCAGAAGCGGGTGCGCGCGCATGAGGCGGGCAGTTTCCGTATTCACGGGGCGTCTGTGCCTGTTTTACGTCACCACGTGCCTCATTGGGTGCGCGCCGCCGTGGCGCTTCGGTCCGGTTTGGTGGCCCAGTTTGTCGGTGGAATGTATGCCGTGGACGAGAGTCGGGCGGCCGACTTTTTGGCATTCACTGTCGCGGTCTACGACCGGCTAGCGGCTGCATGGCCGACGTTGACGCAGCCCAGGCGCTGCATGCACTGGGCGCCCGTCGAGCGGCACATCATGTGGTTTGCGGTGGAAGCTTTTTCGTCTGACGCACGCGGCCGTGGTATTGTGGATGACGTGGCTGCACATGCAGCATGTTTACGTGTCCGGCAGCTGTGCGTCATGTGGGAGTGGCGTCGTCACAGAGCATTGTCGAGTCCACCATGTATGCCTCCCTTTGACTCTTGTGCGGAGCATCACCCGTGACTCCGATGTAAATCGCGCATGACTTGGTTTGATTTTCACCCGGTCGCTTTCCCCTGCGGTCATCGCCGCACCACGATTGCCGCACGACGATTGCCGACTTCGGGCCCGTCTCACGGCAACGCGGTTGTCGTTCTCTCTTAACATCAGCCCCCGTGTCCTCCTCCACTTGCATTCTTCGACAAACTGTTGAGCGCAAGCCGCCGGCCGCCGCGGCAGCCCACCACCGCCCATCATCTTCCGCCGCCGGTCATTGGCCCCAACGCTACCCGCGGTCACTTATCTGGCAGACTTGTCCATTGTCTCCGACAGCCCCACGCGCCACCGTCGGGAGGCACGCATTCATCAGCCACTAAACGACCGGTTCCATGCTTCCAGCAAGCCGCCACACCGCTCCCCCTGCCCCACACCGTCCATCACAACCGCCGCCGGCCGGCACCGCTAGCCGACCTGCCTCGCCGAGCGCCATCTCCCCGCGTGGGCAGCTGCACTCGGGTTGCCCCTGCTCCGCCCGCCCTCGTCCGTCCAGCTTGGGCCGCCCGTACTGCCCCCCGCCGCCGCCAACCTCCGCCAGAGCAAAGGTACGAAGCGCACGTTTTGGGGCCTCGTGAAACCTCCTTGTCAAGCGTCTTCGTGCAAACCCGACATGAGAACAACAAGAAAACATTCCAGCACAAAGTGTATATCGGAGAGCCGACTGATGACTTGCGCCAGAGATGCCATAAGACACCAGGCGTCGTACATTCCGACACACGCTCCTGGGTCTCCCACGCTCTGTCGGGGGGCCCCTCGAAGCTCAACCCGGGCATCAGAACCATGGTCTACAAATCACTCTTTCCAGCCGGTGACCTCGTATCTATAGTGAAAAAAAAGCTCTTCCCCGGGCACAAGCTCTCTCGCAGCGAACAAGCCAACCCGGATGTAACCGCAAACACTCAACAGCTTCGGAACGAGGTTTTCCCGCGCCCAACTGTGGTTCATGTACCGCATGCGACTGCCGACGCGAGTGGCGTCGAGTACGACGTCCCGCGTCAAGGTGTACAAGTAGCTGACACCCACCGCGTCTTACACCTGCCCTCTTGCATGCACCTCATGGTGGGGCACAAGCTCGCCGACGTACTCCCCCACATAGTCGCCGGTCCCCGCCCGTATCGTAGCGAACACTCCAAAGCCGTGCGTATCAGACTTACCAAGCACACGCCGAGCGCGCAAGTCAAGCTGAACCTGCACGTTTCGGCAGCGCCTCGTACCACATCCGCCATCCGCAGCAGCCGATGGGGGCAAGTGCGCCCCACACATCCCACAAGCGTCCGGGTCGCACTCTCGGTCGACCGCAAAGCACGGGCAGTCATCCGTAGCGCAGCGCGAGGGAGCCACGCACGAGCACCAGACACGACGGGAGCAGAGGCGGGACCCACGCGCCGGTGCCGGCGTCGACTGCGATGCAGAGAAGGCCGAGAGAGGTCCGGCCCATGAGCCGCCAGCAGTTGTCCACCCCGCATCGTCGACGACATGTCGTCCACCAACCGTACACACCTGAGCACCAGACGATGGACTGGAGGCAGTGGCCGCATTAGGTGCTGCAGTTCCCACCCACCGCACCCGGGCGCACCCACAATACTTCTCACAGGGAATGTTCGCCCGTGCGCACCTGCAGACCTCAGGACTGCAACGGCCGACATGAAAGCACAGGCGATAGTCCGCACCACGCCCATCTTCGTCGTTCATGCCGCTCGGGGAGAGGGAGAGTGTGGTGCCTTGCTGTCGCGGGCGTTGCGCAGAAACAGCTTGCGACAAGAACCTCGGGGTAACCGACGCCCGACGAGAGGAGTCATTCTCGGGCGCGTCCTCCATTGGAGGCGTCACATAACGGCGACGCTCCTCAGGAAGCCCCACTGCAGCAATATAGGCCGTCACCGTACGACACGTCTGCCCAGGTACGAAGGCGGCCAGTCGACAGCTGTCATGCTGCCCCACTATGCCGCTACCGGCTTGAAGAAGAGCAACTTGGTCGCCCGTCCACCCGTCGTCCCCCTCTGCGGTTGCACGCAGATGACGGCGGGGATCGAATCGGCAGTCCGGACACGCGTTGGCGGCGACACCGATCGCCCCGTTGGTTGCCGCAGCCAGCCGCGCGAGACGGACTGACGACTGCGCAGGCAAAGAGGCACCGCCACACACTTGAGCGCTGACCACCGCGCCATGACCGGCCGCAGGGGGGTTTCCCTCGTGCCCCGTCACGAGATGGTCCACGCCCAACCTCCTCTGGTGCGCTTCGAGGGAGGTAAGCACGTTGGGGTCGGGTGGAAGATGAACAGGTACAACGCCTGGGGTAGTCGGTACTGGCTCACTGCATGCGGGACCATGAAGACGGCACGCGTAGGGTAGACAAACGCCGCACAGAAGTCGGGAGAACGTGTCCCGTTCAAGTACCGTCGTGTCCATTGGAGGTGGCATTGTGGGCACTGCCAAAGGCGTACCGGTGGAGACATGTCGAGAAACCGCTTCAAGAAGAGACCCGCCGAGGGACGCTTCCGCTGCCACAACACCAGCCCCAGGCGACCGCAACGCCGAGCGCCATTCTCGCAGTACGGACACGTCGGCGCGAAGATGGAGCCCCTCCTCACACTCAGCTACGGCGGCGCCGGCTTGGCTAACCGCCTAGGCCCGGCTCGAGGGGCCAAGAACGGCAGCCGTGGCGTCGTCCGCGGCATCGTTGCACGCACGTGCGCGATGCACTGGGAGGGCGCCTAGCACCGGCAGAAATGTGGATAGCGGCCGCCTGGTCCAGGACGCGTCGGAAACTGGACGCGTCCGTGACAATGGACCGGCACATGAGGGAGGCGCACCGCTGCCGAGAACAACAGCGAGACTCACACCACCCGTGAGCTCGTCAAGACACTAAAGGCGGGCCCTTGTCGATGTCTTCTCCACTCTCGACGTCTCACTGCCGCGGGCACGTCTCTCAATTAGGGCAATCGTGCGCCTGACGTTGGCCGCATTGCAGCCGAGGAGGGTGGCCAAAGAGTCCACGACCGCCGCCCCATCGCCAACTGTCTTCATAACGGACCGGATGCCACGTCGAGTTGCGGCACGTCGCGTCCTGGAGGAGAGGTGGAAGTAGTCCGAGGGATGGCCATCTGCTCTGTCTTCAGACGCGTCGCTACCGTCGCTGTCGTCTCGCCCCGCCCATCGGTCCTGCAGCGCCGCCCTAGCTGCGTCTGCACAGCTTCCAATACGGTCCCCCACGTGGGCCAGAAAACTCTGCGATGGCACATCCTCGACTCGCCGCCACGATTGACGCACAGGTACGTGAAATGTGAACGTCGGAAGCTGCTCCACCGCAGGCAGGCGCGTGAGACGCACGGCGCCGACGAAAAGTGACAATGGACCAGCGCGCTCAAGCCGCCCGCTGTCCACGTGCCAGTCGGTCCCGCGGGAGCAGGAACTTGCCCCTGTTGACGATTGAGGAACCATGCTACGGTTGCCGCCCGACAGAGAAGACGAACTCGCATCACGCTCCGTTCGCGGCTTCTTCGGCGGAATGAGACACGACGCCCATGTACCGTCGCCATCTTCTTTGTGGAGCTCCGAGGTTGATGATAATGGCAGCTCCGGATGCTCACGGTCCCGACTCCGCCCCCCAGCCTCCCCACTCCCATTCCGCCACCGGTCCCCGCTTATGCGGCCGAGGGTATCTTCATCGCCAACGAGGGTGGTTGCAACGTCCACGGCTGCCCGTGTCCAACACTGCGCCACTGGGGGAGTACAGTCAATGTGCTAAATAGCAACGACGTCGAGCGTTGCTAACACGGGAGTAATGTCGATATCAGAGGCCGAGCGCCGAGTCAACGCCAGTTGGCGCGCAACCGCTTCCCGGTTCACGCGGATAGCCGTCTGGACAGCTGCACGGCGGCACCAAAGAGCGTGGCGCCTCGTGAGCTCGAGCACGGAGACGACGATCCGACTGGTTCCAGATTGACAGGGTGCCCCCGCGCCCGACACGGTGCCACCGCCTGCGTCCGACGGGGCAACACCACCCGCACCCGACGCGGCACCACCGCCCGCCCTCAATGGCACCGCACCACCCGCAACCGACACAGCACCGCCCCCCGCGCCCGACAGGGCAACACCACCCGCACCCGACGCGGCACCACGCCCGTGGCCGGTCGGCCCGTCACCGGGCCACTCAAGCAGGTGATCCACTGTGACACACCATTGCCGCGTCGTGCAGCGATGGGTGACAGGTCACGACGGGAAACGGGCGCCTGACGGGGAGTCAGCCCCAGTGGAATCTGTTGGTCAGGCAGGAGGAGCGTTGGAAGACACCCGCAGTGGTTTACGAGACGAATTGTTTTCAATCCAACTTATGCTGTATTTCACTCCAAGAGAGCAGCGACATGGGCCAATAAAACGGCGTCGTGTGGAAAAGTCCTGCAGTTGGTCGGTCTCAGACGCATTCCGAGTTGCTGGATGGACACGAACTGAACCTGGATCCACCTTGGCGCCCCTTCCCTCAACAGTCTCGACCCGTCTCGTCTCGCTAAGCGAGTGCGCGCCACAACATCCAGTCGCTCCCTGCCCCCATCGCCTGCTCCGGTACGTGATTACAGCCGCAGGCACGGACGTCGCATGAGCCTGGACGGTGCTCGGCAATGGCAAACCTTCCCGGCCGAGCGAGTCGCTTTGCGCTCCCGCCCCTGCCTGTGCCGTCAGCGACTTGGCGGTGGCGTCGGGAAAGCGCGCGGGTGGTACCGTTCACGACGACGGGGGCACGGCACCAGTCGTCGCCACCCGTGCCGACAACGGGCGGCAGCGTCTGCTCCTGTGGCGCGCGTGTGCGCGCGCCACGCGAGGATGCGGATGGGGGAGGCGCTCCTGGGGGGCTGGGGCAGCACGAGCGCCTGTCACGACGGCGGCTGCACGGCACCAGTCGTCGCCACATGTGCCGACGATGGGCGGCAGCGTCTGCTCCTGTGGCGCGCGTGTGTGCGAGCCACGCGAGGATGCGGATGGGTGAGGCGCTCGTGGGGGGCGGGAGCAACACGAGCGCTTTTCACGACGGCGGCGGCACGGCACCAGTCGTCGCCACATGTGCCGACGATGGGCGGCAGCGTCTGCTCCTGTGGCGCGCGTGTGCGCGCGCCACGCGAGGATGCGGACGGGGGAGGCGCTCCTGGGGAGCGGGAGCAACTCGAGCGCGGTCGTAGCTGGAGGACAACGAGGAAACACAGCTGTGGTGTGGCTGAAACGGCTGACGGTGGCGTGACCCTGCCGGTTGTGCGCCGTGTGGCGGCGGTCGAATGGGGAAGCACCGCTGATAGGGGATGGGTAGTGGACGTTGTCTGGTGAGAGGTGCCTGGTCAAACGTTGGTGATGCGGCGGCTGAGGGCGACGCGGAAGCGGAGACGGTGGGGGGGGGGGGGGGGGGGGGGGGGGGCTAACGGGGAGTGTCGGGCAAAGCGACTGTGACGGAACGGCACAACACAACACACTCTTACCCACCCCTCGGGATGGCTCTCAACTTCCTCTGGTCACGCAATCCCTGGTGCCTCTTCCTCATCCCCAGAGTCTCCGTCGTCGTCCTTCCCAGACTCCTCGTCCTCTCCGTCTTCCTCGTCGTCGACGTCATTGACGCTCCCCGACCTGGTGCCACCGAGACCACCGACAGGTGGACGGCCCGTCCCCCCCGCCGGCTGCGCTCGGCGGCGAGATAAGGAGCCAGCAAGCTCGGCGTCCCACGTTGACTCACCCCCCAGTGACACACCGAGTACCTGCGAGGCCGCCACGTTCTCGTCGACGTACTTTTTCACCCAGACGGAAACGAGGGACAGCAGGTTGCTATTGGAGACGTTGACGCGGCGCGACATGAGTTGCTCAGACACGTCCGCCGGGGACACCACGCCGCAGGTGATGTTCATCCCGATGAGGAAGTTGTCGTTGGCCGCATCCACAAACTGCTGCTCGATGTGGGGAAAGGCCGCCGCCTGCTCCCGCAGTGCGCCCCGAAACACCTCGCCTGCTAGCTGTTCCGCCGTCAGCCCGCTGATAGCAGGACACTCGAAGACAACAGCCTTATCGTTCTTAGCCCTCTCCCCCACCTTCCACGACAAGTGGAGCGGAGCCACCGCTGCGTCGACGGAAGCGGCAACGGGGGCAGTCGGAACGCCGTCCCCGACCCTCCCACGGAGACCAGCGAGAGGAGCGGTAGCACGTGGCCCAACGCCCAGCCCGTCAGTCGACCCGGCACCGGTTGCCAGCAGGCGCTGGACGCTTTCGGCAGCGCGCATCGCATGGGCGCGCATGAGGCCCGTGTGCTGCTGCTGCATCTGCACGGCGGACCGCGTCGCAAGGTTCGATCCAGCAGCATCTCCAGACGCCCCCACCCCGTGCCCAGGCTGCATTGACGTCGACAATGACGCGCCTCGGCTGCCCCGGCCCGCGGACCCACCACGAGCGTCGACGCGACCGCGGACACGGCGACCCGCTGGTGACGGTGACGCCGACTGCGGTTGAATCTCTTCCGCGTCAATCGGCCGCCGGCCCGCCCCAGCTGCGGCCGCCACGCCACCCGCGCCACCCCGAACCGCACCCGAACTGGCGGTCGAGCCGCCACGACCCCGTTCAATGCGCCTGTTGCGTCCCCGTGCCCGCGACATCGCAGCCGCTCCCCCTGTTGCCCCGGCCACGGCCGCCCCTACCGCAGTCTCGTCGGGTTTGTCCATGGCGCTGACAATCGCGTCAAAGTGCGAGCGGTTCTCCGTGCCGCTGGTCGCAGCCGCAATGCCGTTAGCCTCCATGACGTCGGCAGCGGCAACGACGTCCCATCCAACGTCGTGTACGTTAGCGGCCAGCTTCTCCCCAGTCGCCGCGAGCTCTTGCCCGTCCCGCCACTCCTTCCAACACGCGTCGTGTTGAACACGCACCCACTCGGCCACATCTTTTTCCGAGAGATAGGAGCACTCGAAATCGGACTTGGTGAGGGCCGGGGCGCCCCGACGACGAGTGATGTTGCCTTTGTTGTCAATGTTGAACCGCGACGGATCCAGCCGCAGGGTGTTCACGCGGTGGCCGTCCTTGCTGCACTTTCGGCAGTTCTTCTCGAGATGGGTGCAATCGGCCGTGAAGCACCTCCCCTCCTTGTGGTAGGCGTGCTCCGCCGCAAGGGAGTGGAGGCACGGCCACGACCTGAAGACGAAGGTCCGTTGCGAGTGGGACCCCGTCCTCTTGTTCCCATTGTCGTCGGGGCCGAGGTCAAACCCGCAGTGTAAGCACTTGCCCGTCATGTCGCCGGACCGACCACCCGCCTGACGGCGTCGCTCCCGCACGACCGCACGCCCCCCCTCCCGAGTGCGTCGCGCACGCCACACCGCCCACCCACTAGCACGACAACCCGACCGCACGACCTCCACGCTGCGTCGATGCTCACGCACCGGCCAACCGCTCGTGACGTTCTTATGTGTGTTGTCCGGCAGCAAGTACCCCCACGGGGCACGGCGCGCGGCCATCTCAGGGCGCCTAGCGCAACAATACAAGACAGGCGCGGGGGGAAGGGAGATGGAGGAGGAAGGGCGACAAAACGCAAGCAAACTAAGACAGCAACGCGCACACTCTCGAGGGTGGGGGATGGTGGTGGGGCATTGGCCGGAGCATGCCGCAGCTCGGCGCAGGGCAGCGTCAATCGCGGCCGCGTTGGAATATGTGGGGACGACGGCGGCTCGGCCTGATGCCTAGGCCAGTGCCTGCACCTGCCTCGCACAAAGAACGAGCGAGGGGCGGGAGCGTGGCAGGTGAACAGCCGTCGGCAAGTGCGCGCGCGGCGCGCGCGATTGCAGTGGCACAGAATAAGGGCGGCAACCTATGGGAGCGGTCCGCGCAGCGGGGTGCGCGTTTGCATCCCGGATCCGACAGGGATCGCGACCACGTCGGAGCAGTACGGGCCTCAGGTGCTGCTCCCATCTCTAGACCGCGATCGGACGGCCAGCGATAGTGCCCCGGTGGATCCAGGCACCCGAGGTGACGGGTATGCGTCCAATGAATGTGCGACAGAACCCTGCATGCCGTATCGCGGGACAGCGTCGTCGTGCTGCGGGGTCGGTCAAGTGCCATGTAGCCCCCTTCCGCTAAGATTTGCTCGCTGGAGCTACGGTTCGCACACTGTCGGAGCGTGCACGAAGTGGAGCACGTTTCCCCTCGGACGGGCCGCCGTGTGCCACTTACGGCCAACTCATTTTCACGAAATCTGACGACCTGCCTGCGTGGGCGCTCTGGGGGGGGACTAATGATCTGCATTAGTGGCCAATCCTCATCATGCCGGTCTCTGTTGCACGAAGTGGAGCACGTTTCTCCTGGGACGAGTCCCGGCAGGCCCTTAATTAGAATCGGTCCACCTGACTAGCGTCGCGGGCCACAGTCGGGGCCGTAATCGGCGATCAGTACGCCAACTACGCGCTACTCACCGCGTCGGACACGGTATTGGCACTCTCGAGCGTTCCTTCTGTAAGGAAACGTGCTCGCTGTGGGAAACGTGCCTGCCAGGAATGGCCCGCTGAGGGGGGTAAAACGTGTTGCACGTTTGAGCGCATACGCGCAGGGCCCATTTTTTAGGGATCTGCCATATCCACTGTAACCCAACAAATAAACACTAAACTGTATCCACTGTAACCCAACAAATAATCACCAAACAGTATCCACTGTAAACCAAGAAATAGTCACCAAACTGTATCCACTGTAACCCAAACTTTTCCGAGAGCGTCAGTTTGTGTTTCGTTGGTTGGGGTTTGCGAGCACCACATCGAAGCCACTGAAGCCCTGCAATTGCCGAGACATTCAGCAGTGCGGCCCCGGGCCAGCCGCGCACTGGACGGCGCCGATGCACAGAGGTTGCCCGGAGGCACGATCCCAGGGCACAGCCGTCGACATTCCTCAGGGGTCACCGCTCCAAGGCAGTAAGTAACAGGTATAGTGAGTAAGTATGGAACATTCTTGTGAGTAACGGAGCCATATTACTCGCTGCCAAACGAAATACATTACCTGGTCCTTAGAAGCACAACAGGTGGAACTCTGTGAGGCGCACTTTACTTTCGCGCCTGTGGTCGACTTCTCAGCAACACATGGTGCAGCGAGGCCTTGAGGAGACGCACATGCCCACCGGCTCGGAAGACAACGGCGGCAGTGATATTGAGGACGACAGCTCTGAAGGGGGGTGGACAGCCTAGGCCAAGAAACGTCAATAGCAATGTATGTTTATTCATGCTGTCCTGCTCGTTCCAGGCACCCATCTTGTCTTGATCGCCGAGGCCGCCTAAAGCGCGCGGGGGGGGCCGGCGACGAGCCGCCGCCGCCGACGCCGCCGCCCTGAGGGAGGGGTGGTGGTGGCGGCGTTGAGCATGGCGGCGGCGACAACAAAGGGGGCGGAGAGGTCGCCAACAACCTCAGTCGCGCGGCCGCCCGGCCCCGCCTGGACACACCCCCCGGCGGCGGCAATGCTGTTCGTGACGCGAAAACCTGTGGTGTGAGCGCGCGCGGAGGGGCGAGGAACGGGGAAAGGCAGTGGCAAGAGAGCAGATACAGCGAGACAGGGGTAGAGAGCCACGATGAGATCGAGCAGCAACAGCAAGTTAGTGATCAGGAGTCACACATGCAGCATACCGGCGCTGAGACGGCGGCGATGGCAATGATGGTGGTGGAGGGCAGCGTTAACGATTGGGCCGGACATTCAGCGACGAGGATGCGGCAAGGGGGCGCTGTGGAAGGTAGGAGGGGGGGCACAGTGTAGCGGTGGGAGGGGCCAGCAAAGTCGACAGGGAGGGAGAGGG
>Ga0209093_1001034_pt1 | contig 15641 bp, 12 predicted proteins | sample SidtaG_4_FD_187450 | JGI IMG/M metagenome (GOLD analysis project Ga0209093, IMG submission 187450) | Marine algal microbial communities from Sidmouth, United Kingdom - Sidmouth_Male1 metaG (SPAdes) (version 2) | ecosystem: Host-associated > Algae > Red algae > Unclassified | place: Sidmouth... | reverse complement strand
CCGCGGCCGACCGCCTCCCCCCCGGCCGCCGCCTCCCGCGCGTAGCCCCGCCGCCACGTCCGGTTCCCGGCTTCGTCCGTCCCCGTCCGGTACATCCCCGGGGGCCCCCCGCCCCCGTAGTACTACACACTCGGTGCACGACGCCTGGCGGACCGCGCGCGACCCGATCTGGGTCCCCGGGCGGGAGCCGGCGGAGTTCACGGCGGCCCAGCGGCTGGCCGGCGGGGTCCGCATGGCGGAGTGGCACGTCGGGGTGGCGGGAAACCTGTCGCAGGAAGTCCGCCCCGTCGCCCGCGTGCAGTTCGCCCGGGAGGTGGCCCGGTTCGGCAAGCGCCTCCCGAAGTGGTTCATCCGGACGGCGTATGCCTTCTTCGACGACCAGGTCGGCGACGCCGACCTGGCGGCGGCGGCGAGCGACTTCACCCAGTGGGGTCCCCGAGTGGCGCACTGCTGGGCCCGGCTTATGGCGGCGATGCCGGAGGCCGTGACCCCGGACCCAGAGGTTTTGGGGGATTTGTCGCTGCCGTACCTACGGACGGCGGGTGACCACGATTAAAAACAAAGCGCCCAAGGGGCGTTGCGCACGGAGGCCCGCGAGGAGGCCGACTACCACGAGGAGGAGTAAGCACGGGTGCGGCGCCGCCCCGTGGGGCGGCGGCGCGAGCATGCCCCCTTTCAGCGGATGGACCCCGTCGCCGGTCGTCCCGATTGTGACCGGTCGGCGCGGGGCGTCGTCCTGACGCCACGGGCGGGTGAGCGGGTGGCGCACAACCAAGCGCGCAAGGAGGGCGCCGTACGCGCCCGCTTGGGCCTGCATGTTCCGGCGTGGATGACGGCGGCCCATCACCGCAACGCGGTGAGGGCCGCAGGGTGGGGGCCGTGGCCCACGGGGTTGGACGCGATGACGCCGCCCGCGTCGTTGCTGGCGGCGTACCCGATGGTGTTGGCGTACCACTACGACCGAATGGTCCAGGACCCGGTGAGTACCCTATGGGGCATGTTCTTCCCCGAGTGGCTGCTGGCGATTGCCGACGCCGCAGGCACGGAGCTGGCGGCGGGGCGGGTCTACCGCCTAGGCCGCCCCATCCTCCGCCACCTGGAGCAGCTGCCGTGGCAGGGGCTCAGCGCGGACACCAGGCGGCATGCAACGCTACAGACGCTGGTGCGGGCCCTGGACGTCCTTCCCTGGGGCCGTGTCCTCACGGCGGCCGGCCTGCCGGCGAGCCGCGACGTCCTCGACGTCGAGACGGAAAATGACGACGTGAACCCGTACGGGTTCCGTATTGCCGCGGCCCTGGGCGACGTCGGCTTCCCGTGCCGCCCGGGTGGGGGAACAGCTGCGACCGACACCACAACCGACGCGACCGCGGGGTACACCCCGGGGGGCGGGGCGGCGACAGGGGACGCGCGTGCGCCGGACCGGAACGCCTCGGGGGCGGCCAGGCCCGAGCACCCGTCGGAGGCGTTCGGGGAGGAAGGCCATCCCCGGGCGGGAACCCCGAGGGCCTCGGCGGGATCAGCGGCCGAGGGCGAGGCGTCGGGCCGGGGGACGGGGACGGGCGCGCCGGAGGCGGGGCCGGGCCCAGCGGGGACCCCACCCGACGGGCGGGCGACGCCAACGCCGGAGGGGGTGCCGCTGGACCAGCGGCGGGGGAAGCGGCCGGCGTCGACGGGTTCGGCGACGGCGGTCGGGTCCGCACCCAGCGCGGCGGGGGCGCGCCGGGCGGCACGTTGCGCTCGTCGTGCGTCCCCACGGTCGTCGTCACCGCGGGCTCCGTCGCCGCGGGCGCCCTCGCCCTCGCGGCGCTTGTCGGGGCGAGAAGGGCGGTCGGGGTCGCCGGGGCGACGCCGGGACGCCTCGGTGGGCGGCCCTTCCGCGCAGTCGGCGGCGCCGCCGGCGCAACCCCCCAGAGCTGGCGCGCCACTCCGGCGTACCGGCCGCCGAGCTGGGGAACGGTCGCGGAAGCGACCGCGTCCCGACGGGGGGGAGGTGGCGCAGCCGTACCCGACGCGGCGTCGCTGGCACCGCGTCGGGTCCATTCCCGGGGAGCGGGCCGCGCTGTTGGAGGTGACAACCGCCGCCGCCATAGAGCGGCTGGCGGTCGGCGCGGCGCCGATAGGGGCGGTAGCGGAGGCCGTCGGCCGCGTCCACCGCAACACGGTGGACCGCGTACACGAGGCGCTGGGCGAGGCGCACAGGCAGGGGGCAACGACGGCGCTCGCGGCCCTGGTGCAGGACGTCCACAAACTCCGGCGCCGCCGCGACGCCGAGGGCGTTATCGCGACGGTGCTCAAGGAGGTACGGGCAGCGGAACGCACGGCTCCCGGCGAGCCGGTGTTCCACTACACCGGCGAGACGACGGACGACGCGGAGGGGTGTGAGGGGGACGGTGCAGGACTGGCGGGGGACCGCTGAGCCGCGGCGGGCCGCGCGAAGCGGAACGCCACCAGTCGCCACGTGGGGGGGGAGGGGGCCGCAGAGGGGGAGGGGACGGTCCGGGCGTACTCGGGGTTGAGCTGGACCCGTTCCACGCAGGACGCTTCCGCGGTGGCCCACCAAGGTTGGTGTTGCCACCGCGGCGCGATCACAGTTGCGTCGCTCGGGGGCGCTGCCAGATGAGTAAACACCGCGCCCAGGAGGGCAAACGGCGGGCTCACCCAACAGTGGTCCTGGGTCCAGTCGACGCTGAACGCGTCGACGGTACCGGGGGAGCGACTGCCGGGGGCCCAACGCCGGGGATGCGTCAGCGGGGACAGGGTGGTGGCCGCGAAGGGGTCCGCGGTGTGCGGTCCCCAGTGGTGGTCCAGCGCACGGAATGCCTTGCGCTCGAGCGGCCCCTGGGCCGGACGGGGGCCGGCGGTGTGGGGCGCCAGGAGGCTGGCGACCCAGCGCGCGGGCACCGTTTCGTCGTGGTTTCCCCGGGGGGAGGCCCAGTGGAGGTCCGCCCACAGGTCCCCGTGGGGATCGACGTGGAGCTGGAGGGCCACGCATTGCCACGGCGTTTTCGGACGTTCCGACACCAGCAGTGTCGGAGTAACCGAGAGGAATCCATCCGGAATCGTGAATCTCTTCCGCTTAGCTAAGCGGGTGACCAAATGTTTCGGCAATCCGGAAATTGGCTCCCACGAATCATCCGCGGGTCGAAATGTGGACCAGCGGACTTTTGCGATAACATCCCCATCGGTGGCGTGCCGAATATCCAGCAGCCGGTCGATTTCCCACGATTGCTCGTGGGCAGGGTCAGCCACCGCCGGTAAGGGCGATTGGGTCAGGCGGTGCGGTTGCTGGGCCGGGCCCAATTCCGGACGGGGGGGTTGCCGTCACATGGTCACTATTGACCCGCCCCTCTCCCTCGCCCTGGTCGATGACGAAGAAAGTCCCATCCGTATCGAGGATCTTGAACGGGCCCAGCGCCTTGGGTGAGAGCTTGTGCCCTCCCCGATGGGAGCGCAGGTATACGAAGTCACCCACCACGAGATCCTTGTTTTTGGGGCGCACCTTCCCGTCCCAGGCACGCTTATAGCGTGCCAGGTACCGGGTGAGGGTGTCGCGGACCGCGTGGATCGCCTTCTTGAGCCCGTTGATGATGGCCCGCTTGACCATCAGCTGGGAACCATCCGCGGTCCCCTTCAAGAACGTTCCCCCGGCGAGCTCCTCGACCGTCAGGCTGGGCATCCGCCTGGGGATGAGGAGGTCGAACGGAGCCAGCCCCGTGGCGCGATGCGGACAGGCATTATACGCCAAGCTCAGCACCGGGAGGAGCCGGTCCCACAACCGGGGGTGCTCTTCACAGAAGCACCGGAGTTGGTTCAACAGGGTCCTGTTGTACCGCTCGACCTGCCCGTTCGTCTGGGGATGGTACGGCGTCGTGTACTTGCACTGCACGCCGAGCATCTTCATGACGGCGCGGAAGAAGAGATTGTCCATCTGCTTCCCTTGGTCCGACAGGACGTAGTCGGGCGGTCCATAGGCCGCGATCCACCCCGACAGGAAAGCCGACGTAACGGTCACCGTCGTGATCCGCCGCAGGGGCGCCGTCCGGGTGAGCTTCGAGAAGCGGTCCGTCATGACGAGGATGAACCGGTTCCCATCAGTAGTGCTGATGAGAGGGCCGAGGATGTCAATGGAGACCGCCGTCAGCGGCTATGACGGCGGGAACAACGTCATCGGCGATGTGTGCCGCCGCTCTTGAAGGCGGTTCTTGGCGCTCGGGGCACACCGACGGACGAAGCCGTAGATGTCGGTCAGCATCGTCTCCCAGTAGAACACACGCTTGACGGCCGCGTACATCCGTTGGACACCGGGGTGTCCCTTCGTGGTCGGGTAGTGTTCCAGCGCCAGCACGCGATCGCGTAAGCTGGCGGGGACGAAGACCTGGGGAGCATCCGTCGCCGGGTGCCGGCGGATAAGCCGGCCCGCCTCGTCGACGGCAAAGCGAGTCGGCTTGCCACCGTCGATGTCCGCCCGGATGGCCCGGCACCGGGTGTCCTCCGATTGGGCCCGGACCAATTCCTCGGCTGTGATAGCCGGCGGCGGCGTGGGGCCAGAGAACTGGTTCCCGTCGACGCCTTGGGCCGTCTGGGCGAGGAGGAAGCAGGGGATCTCGTCGTCGAGCTCCCCGTCATCCTTCCCGTCGGAAGGCAAGCGTGACAACGCGTCGGGGAGGTGATGGTTCGCCCCCTTCTTGTACTTGACGTCGAAGTCGAACTCCGCCAGGCGGAGCCGCCAACGGAGCAGCCGTCCCGAGGCGGTGGCGAGCCGATAGATCCAGCTCAGACACTCGTGGTCCGTCCGGACTGTGAGGTGCGCCCCGTCCACGTAGTGCCGGAGGTGGAGCACGGCCCACACGACGCCGAGGCACTCCTTCTCCGACGCGGAGTAGTTCCTTTCCTCGGGTTGGGGACCACGGCTGTAGAAGCCCACGGGCGTCAGGGCCGCGTCGGCCTGCTCTTGGAGCAGGGCGCACCCGAGTTGGGTGTCGCAGGCGTCGACGTCGATCGTGAACGGCGCGCCCCAACGGGGCAGGGCCAGGACCGGCGGGTGCAACAGCGCCTCCCGGAGCTGCTCTAACGCCTTGGCTTGCGCGTTGTCCAACGTCGGGAGGGCGTCGCCATACTCCTTCGACGTCATCCGCGTCAGTGGCGCCGCGATGGCAGAGTAGCCACGGATGAAACTTCGGTAGACGTTACACATCCCGAGGAAGCTACGCAACTGCGTCTTCGTCCGCGGATGGGTTGCCTTGGCGAGGGCGTCCAAGTTATTGTTATGGACCCGCATCTCCCCAGGGGAGATGACGTGGCCGAGGTATTCCACCGATGTCTGGAAGAAGCGGCATTTCTTGGCCTTGAGCGTGACGCCGGCCCGACCCAACCGGGTCAGGGCCTCGTCGAGGGCCTGCAGATGTCCCTCCGCCGTGGCGGAGAAGACGATGACGTCATCGAGGTAGACGAGGCAGGACTGCCAAGTCATCTGTGAAGCGGGAGGTAGTTGGGTGGATGCGTTGCTTTTCTCACGACCGGTCCCAGGCGCAAGGCCAGCGGCCTCTTAACCCCCGTAGGACCCTCTCTCAGCGTCCTTCAGGCACACCCCTGCCCACGCAGTGACGAAGCCCACGACGCACCTCCCGCGGCAGTGCTCCCTCGCCCGGAGGGCATATGCTCTCACCACCCCACAAAGCTCGACAGAGCACCTCGCCGATCTCCCGGAGACATACCCCTAATGGGTCCCCCAGAAACAAGTACATCAAAATACATGCAACTACAAATCACACAACATAACACCGTAGTGCATCAATCACCAGTTCCATCGGAACACGTCCAACTTCGGTGGGGAGTTACGGGAAGTACACCCGGACTTGTCCCGCCAAGTAAACTTCGCCATGTGTAGTTGCTGAGTATCGCTCAGCACTCCCCCCAACTCCGCAGTGGTGAACAAGTACATGAGCCGGGTCCGTAAGTCCTCAGCGCGACCTGATGTGGAAAGTAGCGATACTACCACAAAAGCCAAAGGTGCGCGGAGTGCCCCGGTCTTCACCGCGTCAGAATGAGCACGTCGCGCTGACCAAAGTGGTTGGTCAGTCCCGCCTGGTGCACCAAGGATGGTGGAGGTACGATCGGCTTGCGTCGAAGTCGTGGTCGATCAGGTGTGCAGTAGCACTACTGGTCCAAAGAAGCAAAATCGCGCAATGCGCCCAAGTCGTCAGCCCATCTGAAAGAGGGCGTCGAGCTGTCCACAGCGATGTAGACGGCCCCAATGTGGCCTCATTGATGACGGAGCTGCCATCGGCTTGCGTCGACAACGGGTGCCGTAGCGCCACAGGTGCAAAAAATCAAAAGTGCTCAAATCGACCCGGTTGTCAGCTCATCGGAAATAGGGCGTCGAGCTGTCCAAAGTGGTATGGTCAGCTTCTCCGTAGCCCCACGGATGTCGGAGATGTCATGGGCTTGCGTCGCCGGCGTCAAAAAACAGTAACGCTACTGTACAACCTCGGCTTGCAACACGTGGCGACCACGTGTTACAACTTGATCCGGAGACACGTGGAATGCCACGTGTTGAACTCGTCCCGGAACGCTCTGGCCCCAACGCTGAGCCGGTGACACGTGGCACGCCACGTGTCGCAAACTTGATCGCATTGTTGCAACTTGATCCCGGGGGCGGGTGGCCCTCCACGTGTTGCAACTTGATCCCGGAACAGTAGCGTTACTGTTCGGGCCCCCCAGCCGGCTCAGATCAAGTTTGCAGCAGCGCTACCGTACACGACCAAAATCGACCTCCGACAAAGTCGACCCGGCCGAGCAGCGAAACGCCCCGGCCATACCACTGGGTGTCCCCAGTGGCGCCGCGGCGCCCTAGCACGCCCCCAACAGGGGGCCGCCAAGGGCGACGTCTTCCGCAACCGCGCCCAGGTCCCCACCAACCCCGATGGCGGCCCGGAAAGCCGTGAACGCCGGCGATGGCAGCGGCTTCGTGAGCCCGTCCGCCGGCATCTCGGCGCTGGGGAGGAAGTAGAAGGCCACATCCCCACGCGCCTGATAGTCGCGAACCATGTGGTAGGCGACGTCGACGTGCTTCGTCCTCCCCGTCGCCTCGGGGTTGTTGACGAGCGCGAGGCACGACTGGTTGTCCTCCTCCATCGGAACGGCCCCGCCATCGACGCCCAACGCCGTCAGCAGTTTGCGGAGCCACAGCGCCTCCTTGGTCGCCATCGCGGCGGCCACATACTCGGCCTCAGCCGTCGAGGTGGCCACCGTCGACTGGCGCTTGCTCGCCCAGGAGATGGGCCCGCCGTTGAGCGTGAAGACAAAGCCCGTCGTCGAGCGGCGGCCGTCCGTGTCGCCCGCCCAGTCGGCGTCGACGTACCCTTGCAGCGGCTCGTTGCCACTGTACACCACGCCAAGGCGGGTAGTTCCGCGAAGGTAGCGCAGCACACCCTTGGCCGCGCGCATATGGTCCTGCTCAGGGCACGACATGAAGCGGGAGAGCACGCCCACGGCAAAGGCAATGTCCGGCCTTGTCGTCGTCGACAAGTAGAGCAGCGAGCCGACCAGCTCCGCGTACCGGTTGCCGCCGGGAAGCAGGTTCTCCCCGGTCTTGCTCAGCTTGACGCCCGTCGCCATCGCTGTCTTGTTGAGCGAACATGCATCCATCCCAAACGCCTTGAGCAGCGTCATGATGTGGCCTGGGTTACTCAGCGTGAGCTGCTTAGCGGCCTTGTCGCGCATGACCTTCATACCAATGAAGTCCTTGACCTCCCCCATGTCGCGCACGTCGAACCTTGCCGACACGGAGCGCTTGATGGCATTCACTCCGGCCAGCGTTTCGCCCGCAACGATGAGATCGTCAACGTACACGAGGACGAAGACACGCCCGTGCACCGGGTGCTGCCACTCGTACAGACACGGGTCGACCTTAGACCGCACGGCGCCCATGTCGTTCAGCTCCTTATCGAGCTTGATGCCCCACAGCCGCCCCCCCTGCTTGGTCCCGTAGAGAGCTAGGTTAAACCGGCACACCTCCTCCAGGCTGCCGTCTTCAACCCCGTCAGGAAGCTTGATGTACATCTCCTTGTCCATCTTGGCGTTCAGGAAGGCTGTCTTGACGTCGACGTGATGAACCTCCCAATCCTTGGAGGCTGCCACGGTGAGCAGGGCACGAGTCGTTGCGGTGTCGGGCACTGGCGCCCACGTCTCGTCAAAGTCTCTTCCCGGCACTTGGTTGAAGCCTTGAGCCACGAGTCGCGCCTTGTAGCGCGTCTTCTTGCCCTCTGCATCGTGCTTGATGTCGAACACGAAACGCGTCTTGACAGCCTTGCGCTGCTTGTTGCTGCAATTGGTCTTGGACCATGTGCCGAGCTTCTTGTGCGCCGCCACCTCTTCTTTGATGGCCTGCTTCCACAGCGGCCAGTCGGAACGAGCGCGCGCCTCTTTCTCGTTGACCGGCGGCCTGGTCAAGTCCCAGCCATCCTTGACCGCCGGCTCTGTCCCACTGGCCAAGAGGGCCTTCGGGTCCTTCAGCCACCAGGACACCATGGGCGCCGGCTTGCGCTTGGACCGGCGCGGCCCCGGCTGCTCTTGGTCGTCGCTTGCCGCGGCCGACTCTTCAGAAGCGCGCCCGACATCAAATGTCGAGCCGTCCTTGCCGTCATCGTCGTTCTCACTGCCGCTAGGACAATGTGTAGAGCCGTCGTCGTCGTCGCTGTCCGACGCGAGGTCCGGGACGTACTCGTCTCCGCCTCCGCCTTCAGCGTCAAGCACGTTGATTGCCCCGTCCGTACCGTTGATTGCGTCACCGTCATTCTGTGCGGTGAGTTGCGGCCCGGCGCTTGAGGCTGTCTTGGACGCCTCCTTGACGTCGTTGGCTGGGTTCTCCTCCATCAGCACGTCGCGACGCTCGGAGACTTGGTCCGTGCCGTCGTGCAGGATTCGGTAGGCCTTGCCACCGACCGCGTAACCAACAAAGCGGCCAACGTCGGTTCTCGGCTCCAACTTGCGCTGCTGCTTCTTGGGCTTGAGCGCCCACGCCCGGCTCCCCCAGACGCGGAATCCCGCCACATTGGGGCGTCGCCCCGTGAGCGCCTCGAGCGGCGTCACGTCCAGCCCCACCTTGGGAGACCGGTTGAGCACATGGACGATGGCGGCCAGCGCCTCGGCCCAAAGCTCCTCCTCCGCGCCAGCGTCGAGCATGGCAGCACGCACGCGCTCTAGCAGCGTGCAGTTCACGCGCTCAGCCTTGCCGTTCTGCTGCGGCTTTTACGGCGCCGTCAGTTCGGGCGTGATACCCTTGTCGTCGTACCACGCCTTGAGGTCGTTGGTGACGTACTCCTTTGCACCGTCGTGACGAACAAGCTTGACCTTGTGCTCCGTGAGCGTCTCGAGCTGCTTGATACGCGTCTTGAGCACGTCAGGAGACATTGCCTTGGTCTTGATCGGAGTCTCCGTGATGAACCCGGTTGAATCCTCCAGAACTGTCACGAAGTAGGAGGAGCCGCCCAACGACTCTGTGAGGGGGCCACAAACGTCCGTGTGCACCAGCTCACACTTGGTGGTCTTGGTGGAAGAGCGCGGGTGCGGTGCCTGCGCCATCTTTCCATCCACGAACGGCACACACACGGTGCCGGCAAGACGCTTCGCATCTGCCACCGTCGACGGCATGCCGTTGACCATCTTGACCGCCCGCTTGAGGATCTCAAACCCCAAGTGGTTGAAACGGCGGTGCCACAGCTCCGCCTCCCCAGCGATGCGCGTTGATGCAGCGTTCGCCGACACCTTGACCGGCGTGACCTGAAGAGCGTACTGCTCCATGTTGTTGACCTTGGCAACCACCGACGCCTTCGCTAGCACCCCGCTTGACCAGACCGCATCCCCGTCATTGAGGATGTAGCAGGCGTCGCCGACAAACACCACTGCACCGCCATGGCGGTCCACCGCTCGAACCGACAGCAGATTGCTTGTCAGTCCCGGCACAAGCATGGCTTCGTCGAGAACCATGCGTTTCTGGGTTCTGCCCTTGCCAACGTCCATGGAGACGTGCCCATGCCCCTTGATGGGAACCTTGTCCCCGTTGGCCAACGTGACCTCGGCTCCGCTCCCCGCCGACTTGACGGAAAATCCCTTGTCGCCAGCCGCCATGTGGCTGGTTGCGCCAGAGTCGAGCACCCCGGTCGACGACCCGCTTTTGCTCCCTTGAGCCTTGCTGCTCACGGCCTGACCGGCCGACGCGGTGTAGGCACGCGCGGCGCCCGCGTGGGGACCACCGCCTTCGCCACCGTCGCGACGACCGCCACCTGGCTTTTTCCAGCCCTTGGCCTCGTCCGCCTTCTTCTTGTGGCACTGGCGCTGCATGTGCCCCTTCTTGTCGCAGCAGAAGCACACGACATCCTTCTTTGCCCACGGCTTCTTTGCCGCGGCCGCCGCAACCGCTTGCGACTTGACCCCACCGGCGGGCTTTGATGCGCCCCCGGTCTGGCCCCGCTGCTCAACTTGGAGCAGCTTCGTTGTCACGTCCGACATGACGAGCTTGCGGTCCTTGTTCTCCAGGACCGTCCGAAGCATCCCGTACTCTGCGGGAAGACCCGACAAGACACGCAAAGCGAGCGTGTTGTCGTCCACCGGGTTGCCGAGCATCGCCAGCTCGTCCCGAATCATCTTGGCACGCGATGTGAACTTGATGATGTTCTCGTCGCCGCCCTTCTTGAGGCTGCTCAGCTCGTCCATGAGCCGCAGCAGCTGCGCGTTGTCCCGCGCATCGAACATGACCTTGAGCGCGTCCCACGCCTCCTTGGCTGTGTCGACCGACGTGACCGCGTTGAGGTGCACGGGCTTGACCGACATCTGGATGGTCGCCAGCGCCGCCTCGTTCATGGCGTCCCACGCCTCGACCACCGGGTCGGACTTCTTGTCGTCCGACGTAGAAGCCGGGCGGTCCGTCACGACCGCCGCCCACAGCTTCTCCTTCTTGAGCTGCGCACGCTGGTACGCCGCCCAAACCTTGTAGTTGTCGTCCAGCTGCGCAAACCGAGGCCCGCCAGAGCGGCCGAAGTCCGACATGATGACAACCGCGGCACCACTTGGCGCCACCCTCTCGACGTGGGGGCTGCACACGCCCACCGCACGCCGGAACGCAACACGAACCGGGCATCGTCGTTCCGCTGGCGACGGCAGGGAAGACGACGGTGACCACCAGCGACAGCTGGGCCCATAACCTGTGAAGCGGGAGGTAGTTGGGTGGATGCGTTGCTTTTCTCGGGACCGGTCCCAGGCGCAAGGCCAGCGGCCTCTTAACCCCCGTAGGACCCTCTCTCAGCGTCCTTCAGGCACACCCCTGCCCACGCAGTGACGAAGCCCACGACGCACCTCCCGCGGCAGTGCTCCCTCGCCCGGAGGGCATATGCTCTCACCACCCCACAAAGCTCGACAGAGCACCTCGCCGATCTCCCGGAGACATACCCCTAATGGGTCCCCCAGAAACAAGTACATCAAAATACATGCAACTACAAATCACACAACATAACACCGTAGTGCATCAATCACCAGTTCCATCGGAACACGTCCAACTTCGGTGGGGAGTTACGGGAAGTACACCCGGACTTGTCCCGCCAAGTAAACTTCGCCATGTGGAGTTGCTGAGTATCGCTCAACATCATCCCCGACATGATAATGTCGAGGTCTCGTTGGAACGTCGCGGGGGCGTTCGTGAGGCCGAACGCCATCTTCAGGTACTCGTACACGCCCATGGGGCAGGTGAAGGCGGTCTTGGGGATATCCTCGGGGGCCATCGGGATTTTCCAATAGCCGGCGTTGCAGTCGAGCGTCGTACACACGCGGGCATCCCCCAGGGAGTCCAGGCAGTCCTCCATCCTAGGTATAGGATAGGAGTCCCGTCTGGTGACGGCACTCAGCCGCCGGTAGTCCACGCAAAAGCGTGGACTGCCGTCCTTCTTGGGGACCACAACGACCGGGCTGGCCCACTCGCTGGTGCTGGGCTGGATCACCCGGGCGTCCAGCATCGGTTGACTTCATCACGTATGATGTCCCGGGCGTGGTGCCCCGCCCGGTAGGGCTGCTGTCGTATGGGCTTGGCGCCCGGTTGAAGTTCGATCCGATGCCGCGTCGTCTCGATGGACCCCAGGGTGCCATCGAGCATGTAGGCGTGCTTCCGCAGCAGGGCCTCAACGTCACTCTGGAGCTCCGGAGGGACGTCGGAGAGGTCTACTTCCCGCAGGGCATCCCCGGTGGGGCGTGCGTCCTGCGGTGCGGGGGCATCCGTAACCAACGTACACGGAATGGCATCAGCGAACTCGGTCGTGGCGAGGATCGTTCCCTTCCGCAGGCACACGGGGCGGTCCGAAAGGTTGAGGACCTCGACCTGGAACCGTTCCCCGGGCGTGCACACCGCCAGACCGTGCGCGGTCTGGCAGCCGTGCCGCTTGTGCAAGCGATTATACGGGTTCACCAGGACCTGACCACCGGCTCGGGTAGTGACGGTGACCATGATCCGGGACCGCGGCGGTAGGGCACGCCGCTCCGCGAGGCGGACGGTCGTGTCCGTCGGTGGCGTCCGTCGTTCGCGTTGGCCCTTCTGGGTACACGAGAGGATCGGGACCGTTGCGCGGTTGGCCCAACGTATACGCCGTTGGCGTGGGTAGAGCGCCTCCACATGACGGTCGATAAAACTCGTGCCCAACAGGAACGGGACGGCCAACCGCGGTACGACGACACAGTCCACCGTCGTGGCGAACCCGCCGGAGCGCATATACAACGTAATCATGCCCTTGACCGGGATGGGGTTCTTGTTGGCGTCGATGACGTTGGGTAGATGCGCGTGCGGGTGGAGCTGACTCTCCCAACCGGGAGGCAGCATGTCCATGCGGATGAGGCTGGGCCCGGCGCCGGTATCGAGCGTCGGGGTCAACAGCTACATGTGATGCTCGGACAACCCGACGGCGGCCGGGATGGTGTAGTGATGATACTTCGTGGCGAGAACCCTATGGGGTTTTCCTTGCCGGTGCGCCATCCTTCGGGGGCGACGGGGCGCACGGGACGCGTGGGGTGCGCCCCGCGTCAGTTTCCCGCGCTCGGTCCGGGAGCGGCGTCGCCCGGCACCATCGGCTCCGCTGGGCCGGCGCTGTCGTCTGGGTCCGCTGCGCCCGCCGGCATGGCCGCGTCTTCACTTCCGTGATCCGGCATGTCCGCATCCGCCTCGGCGACCACCGCCGCCACCGCATATTGGTGCTGGCTGGGCCGAAGGGGCGGGCGCGCCTTGTGGCAAAAAAGGAGGGAAAAACAAGTACCTTTAACAGAGGCACAAAACCAGTACGAACAAAGAAGAAGGACCCGAGGGGTCGACCCAAAGAGAGATCCCGGACGGCGATAACGCTCGGTGGCCGGGTCCCAAGGGGGACGCCAAGACTCAGGTGACGAGCAAGACGAGACGGCGAGAGCGTGGCCCGACGCCGTTAAAAACAGAGAGACGAGAACAAGCGATGAAACGATACAAACAAGCATGAAGCGTGACAGGCAGAATCAGGACAGCCGTCCGACACGAGTCGGACCGTGACGGGTCGGACTTGTGCCGGAACGCGGGACTTGGGGGTGGACACCCGAAATTGGGCCAGGCCCAAAATGGGCCAGGCCCAAAAGGAATTGGGCCGGGACCAAAACAAATTGGGCCCCCCGAATGCAGCAGCCGTCGTCAGCATCAGTCGTCCCCTGCGCGCCACAACGCTCCTTTACCCGTGTCTTCACTGTCCCCGTCCAGCGATGCTCGCGTGGCCGTGTGCGGGGAGGTTCATCATGGCATCCGGATCATCGGGTGCCGGACCTGCTGCTGGATCTGCGCCCAAAGGTACGCTCGAGCCTGCCCCGCCTGGTCGTGGGGAGAGCATGTGGGAGGGAGCCTCCTTTCCTCGTCTCGTCGTAAACCTCTTTCTGCTGCCATGAATGCGCCATTTTGACGGGGACAGGATGCTGAATACTTGTGCTTCACGGCGTCGACGATTGCTTCTCGGTGTTTCCCTCTGCGCTGCCTCTCGTTTCTTTTTCGGTCAGCCAGGTTTTCGGAAGTGCGGTGTGTGCCGCGTGTCCGGACGCAAATCGGATCGCTGCCCAATCAAGCACGAAAGCAACGTGCGATGCCGGTGCGGTCAACGTTGGTGTTCGCGGTGCTCAACGGCGTGCAAGGTCTGCGACGCTGTGGGCCACGAGGCCGACAACGTGGACGAGATGATAGAGGGGAGATCGGCGCCGAAGTGGTCGTGCCCTGGGCACCACATGGACGCCATGCGTGCCCGCGTGGAGGACAAGCTCAAGGACCAACCACCGACGGCTCGCGCGCGAAGTGACGCCGCACGTGGCCACAAGCGGGCGCTGGCGGAGGTGCGCTCGACCGATGGGCAGCGACTCCGAGCCCATGAGTCGCAGTCTGAGATCATCGATTTAACTGGCTTGGGCGGGGCGTCGGCATCCGCGGCGGTCCGCACTGCGGGGGCCGTGGCGGCGGTCGCACAAGATGATGGGGCATCGAGGCAGGCTGCACGAATGCTGGGGGCGTTTACGTCAGATGCGCAAGGTCAATCGGGTGTCGCCGTCCGACAGCCTATGTCGGGCGCACTGGGCACCATCGAGCTGGACGGGCACCGGGAGACAGCTGTCGAGGCACTGCAAAAGGCGCTGAGGAGCGCGCCAAAATATTCGGCCGCGACAAGGGCGAATCAGCGGCGACGAAACCGCGAGGCGGGGCTGGGCGGTGTCGGCGCGAGAGCCGCGGAAGAGATGCTCGGCAGCTCCAACTCATTTTTTGAAGTGAAGGGCAGGGACCTCAAGCGCGCGGCGCAGCGCTACGTCTGTCTTCGTGAAGGCAGCGAGCTTGCCAGTGTAAAGATGGCTCTCGCGGCGCTCATAGGGGAGGGGAGGGTGTACGCGGGCGCGTCTGTGACGAGTAGTGTGCTGACCTGCACGCATGTCTGCGACGAGTTGATGGCGCACGCGGCGAGTGTGGGGTTGGAAGTGTCGTCGGTGCTGGTGTCGCTGCGACAGTTCATTGTTAATATGCGACAGGGGCAGGAGGACCTGAAATGTTTTTTCACTGACGGGGCCGGGCACCCGATCTCGGCGGGGTCTGCATCGTCGGAATAAGTCGCTCCCCCCCTTCCTTGACCGCAAGTCGCCTCAAGCGCCGCCACCACGCCAGCTGCAGAAGGGACTTTTTTAGGGGCAACGTCGCGGCGGCGGCAGCGCCGGTGGCACCAAGGGCGTCACGCTTGAGACAGAGGAGGGAGAAGGGCAAGTGCGGGCTGGGGGGTGAGTTTTGTTTTCGACGCCATCCGCGACCGCCGCCTGCGCCGGCGCCGCAACTCCGAAGCCTGAGCCGACCTCTTGGGTAGCACCAGCGCCGACGATCGGGAGCGGACTGCGCAGCTGGCACCGATGGTGGCGAGCAGTCGACTGGTGGCCGTCCCCGCGACGCCGCAGGGCTTGCGTTACGTGCGCTAGGGATCGCCGGGCATGCTGCGCAACGCCTTCGTCACGCCGCCGTCGCCGCCTGCAAGCTCCGCCGTAGGTGCCTTCGCGGCAAACGGTCGCCGTTAGCGCAGTCAACGCGCCCCCCCCCCCCCCCCCCCCCCCCCCCCCCCCCCCCCCCCCCC
>Ga0209093_1001033_pt1 | contig 15645 bp, 14 predicted proteins | sample SidtaG_4_FD_187450 | JGI IMG/M metagenome (GOLD analysis project Ga0209093, IMG submission 187450) | Marine algal microbial communities from Sidmouth, United Kingdom - Sidmouth_Male1 metaG (SPAdes) (version 2) | ecosystem: Host-associated > Algae > Red algae > Unclassified | place: Sidmouth... | reverse complement strand
CATCCTGCATTGCATTTTTCGTACCGTCGCACTACCCCGCATACCCCCCGCACCATTCTGTACCATGGCTGCCCGATCCACCACGACGGCGACGGCGACGCCCGTGTCGGCGCCCCCCCCCGCTCCTGGCGTGCCCGACAAGAGCAGCGGCAATGACAAGGGCTCTACCACGGGCAAGGCCTCCCGCAAGCGCAAGACCACGGACCCCCCCGCGTCCCGTGCCCCGAACTGGGTGATCGGCGAGCTCAAGGGAGTCCTGGCGGTGGCGCCGACCCACTGGGCCGACTACCGTGGTAGCAGGACCAGCGAAAAGAGCCACCGCACGAGCAGCGAGCTGATAGAGGCGCTCGTCATGGCCACGCCAGCCGAGAACCGCGTGGTGGCTCGCACAAGGACGGCTGCGGCGCTTGACCGCAAACTCAAGGACACCAGCACGAAATACGTGGCGACTCGCAGGAATCTCCGCCGCACAGGGCTTAGTGCCTCGCAGCGAGAAGATTTCCTCATCAAGTTCGGTGGGTCGGAGCTTTACTCTTTGGCTTGGGACGCGTTTAAGACGTCGGCTGTCGCCACTGATTCCACCGGCCGGGAGCCTGTGGTCTTCGGTGCCTCTACCGCACCGGGTACCAGCGCTGTGGAGGCGCCAGCGGACGAAAACGGCGAGGGCGCGGGCTCGAACACGGGAACACCGGGTCGGGTCGTGGGAGGCGCGACACCCGGGCCGGCGGCCGTGGCGAGTAGCCCCACCCAGGGCGCAGGGACGGCAAGCCTGGCAGGTGCGGGGGCAGCCATCTTCGGGGCAATGGGCGACGCGGCCACCGATGGAGATGACAGCGTCGGAGCCAGCGACCATGACGACGATGTTCCCAAGGCTGTTGATCTCCTCGCCGCGCTGAGGCGCGAAAAGACCGCAAGAAGGAGAAACGGGTAAGCACTTTGGCGGCTATCAGTGCGTATTTGCAGGCCAAGAATGAGCGAGAGAGCGCTGTCTTTGACGAGCGGCACAGCGGTGGGGCTTCTGGCTCGGGCCGGGAGGCCAATGTAGTGAGAGACAATGACATCAGCGTAGCTGTGCTTGACATGATTGGGGCTGTGAAGCGGGCAGTACAGTGGGTGGGTGCGTTAAGGTTCTATCATAGAGGTGGCGCGAGCCGTAAGGGGGCAGCCTGATGAGACCCAGGCGCCCCCACGCTCTCAGCACCCGCAGACACCCCCACTCCCAGCATGCATACACACACCACGCACCTCCGCGGGCGGAGGGCGCACGGGCCACGAGCAAACACGCTCACAGCCCCTCAAAATCCCGACCATGCACCTCGCTAATCTCCGGGAGCTCATCCCCTAAAGGGTGCCCCCAAATTCAAGTACATGCGATAACATCAAACACAATGTCAAAGTACAGAACAAATTGCAATGTGACATCCCGCCAAAGCATTGAGTGACATGGAATTGCTGAGCAATGCTCAGCACTCCCCCCAATTGCATGCGTCACATCAGATGATGTGATGACCAATCCGATTTGTGACGCCGCCGACCCGATCCGACCCGGCCGCGGCCATAGGAGTACCGCGATGGAAGGTCGGTTTTCTTGATCCGACTTAAGCAGAATCGCCCCGACCCGACCGAGCCCATAGTAGTACCGCGTCGGAAGGTCGCATCCGCCGCGACGCAAACTCGACTACGGAAACTCCGGCCTGCCGCGCTCGGGCCGCTACCACTGCGCCATGTCGGCGCCGCCCAAGTCGGGGCCGACGCCGACCGCGTCGCGGCACGCCGTGAAGGCGGGCGACGGTGGAGGCTTGGTGAGTCCGTCGGCGGGAATTTCCGCGCTGGGGAGAAAGTAGAAAGCTACGTCCCCGCGCGTCTGGTAGTCACGCACCATGTGGTAGGCGATGTCCACGTGCTTGGTGCGGCCCGTCGCCTCGTGGTTGTTGATCAGTGCAAGGCACGACTGGTTGTCCTCCCCAATCGGCACGGCCTGGCTATCGACGCCAAGCACCCCAAGCAGCTTGCGGAGACACAGGGCCTCCTTCGTAGCCATGGCGGCCGCCACGTACTCGGCCTCGGCGGTGGAAGTTTCCACAGTCGACTGCCGCTTGCTCGCCCACGCAACGGGACCACCGTTGACGGTGAAGATGAAGCCCGTGGTAGACCGACGGCCGTCAACGTCGCCCGCCCAGTCAGCATCGACGTACCCATGCAGCGGCTCGCTGCTACCGTACGCCACCCCCAGACGTGTTGTGCCGCAAAGGTAGCGCATCACACCCTTGGCCGGGCGCATGTGAGCTTGCTCGGGGCAAGACATGAAGCGGGACAGCACGCCGACTGCAAACGAAATGTCTGGCCGCGTCATCGTCGACAAGTAGAGCAGGGAACCTGCTAGCGCCGCGTAGCGGCTGCCCTCCGGCAGCAGGTCCTTCCCTGTCTTTGCGAGCTTCACCCCCGACGCCATGGGGGTCTTGTTGGGTGTGGCCATCTCCATGCCGAACGCCTCGAGCAGCGCCGCAGTGCGACCCGGGTTGCTCAGAGTAATCGTTCTGGCCTTGCGGTCCCGCATGACCTTGATGCCGATGAGGTCCTTCACCTCCGCCATGTCGCGCACGTCGAACTTTCCCGACACTGCCGATTTGACGGCCTTAACACCCGCCAGGCTCTTTCCCGCAACAATAATATCGTCAACGTAGACCAGGATGAAGACGCGTCCGTGCACAGGGCGTTTCCACTCGTAGACGCACGGGTCCATGGATGACCGAGAGGCGCCCATCTCCTTGAGCTCTTTGTCCAGCTTCATGCCCCAAAGACGTCCCGCCTGCTTTTTCCCGTACAGGGCCAGGTTCAGCCGACAAAACTCCCCCGAGTCCCCGTCCTCGACACCACCTCGACACCTTGATGTACATCTCCTTGTCCATCTTTGCGTTCAGGAAGGCTGTCTTAACGTCGACATGGTGAATCTACCAGTCATTGGCCGCCGCCACGGCGAAGATTGCACGCGTGGTTGCCGCATTTGGAACCTGTGCCCACGTCTCATCGAAGTCCCGCCCCGGAACTTGGTTGAAGCCCTGGGCCACAAGCCGCGCCTTGTAGCGCGTCAGCTTTCCCTCTGCATCGTGCTTGATGTCGAACACGAAGCGGGTCTTGACCGTAATTTGCTTCTTGTTGCTCACCTTGGTCTTGGACCAGGTTCCAAGATGCTTGTGCGCCACTACCTCGTCCTTGATGGCCTTCTGCCACAACGTCCAGTCAGGACGGGCACGCGCCTCCTTCTCGTTTGCCGGCGGCTTGGTCAAGTCCCAGCCATCCTTGGCCGCCGACTCGGCACTGCTGGCCAGGTACGCCTTGCGGTCCTTCTCCCACCAGGTTACCTTGGGGGCTGGCCTACGTGTAGAGCGACGAGGTCCCGGAGCGGCATTGTCCATTTCCGCGGCAGAGTGACCGACCGGTTGTATGGAAGCAGTATCACCCTGACCTTCCTCATCGTCGTTGTCTTCCGCGAGGTCGTCAGGATCGCCGTCGCTGTCGCTCTCGGAGTCCTCTTCAGGAAAATGCTTCTCCCCGCCATCTCCTTCGGCATCGAGCATGTCCATTGCCCCGTCCATGCCGCCGTTGTTGGCGCTGTCCTCGGTCATCGTCAGCTGGGGACCAGCGCTTGAACGGACGGGCGAAGTCCCGGCCGTCGTCGGCTTCTCTTCCATCAGGACGTCCCGACGCTCGAACACTTTGTTAGGTCCGTCCTCGAGGATGCAGTAGGCCTTTCCACCAACCGTGTAGCCGACAAAGCGGCCCACGTCGGTCCTCGGCTCCAGCTTGCGCTTCTGCTTCTTGGGCTTAAGCGCCCAGGCGCGACTCCCCCAGACGCGGAATCCCGCCACGTCAGGGCGTCGTCCCGTCAGCGCTTCCAGCGGCGTCCCGTCAAGCCCCGTGTTTGGCGAACGGTTGAGCACATGGATGACGGAGGCCAGGGCCTCAGCCCACAGCTCCTCCTCCGCCCCGGAATCGAGCAGTGCAGCACGCACGCGCTCCATCAGCGTGCGGTTGACCCGCTCTGCCTTTACGTTCTGCTGCGCCTTGTACGGCGCCGTCATCTCCGAGGTGATGCCTTTGTCCTCGTACCATGCCTTGAGGTCATGGGTGAGGTACTCGTTGGCACCGTCGTGACGGACGCGCTTGACTTGGACACCCGTCATCGTCTCAAGCTGCTTGATGCGCGTCTTGAGAACTTCTGACGCCATCCCCTTCGTCTTGATGGGCGTCGCCGTGATGAAACCAGTGCTGTCCTCTAGCGCAGTGATGAAGTAGACGGAGCCACCCAGTGACTCCGTCAGTGGCCCGCCCATGTCGGTGTGGACCAGCTCGCACTTGGTGGTCCTGGTGGAAGACCGCGGATGCGGTGCCTGCACCATCTTTCCATCCACGCACGGCGCACACACAGTGCCGACCACACGCTCGGCATTGGCCACCGACGACGGCATCCCGTCGACCATCTTGGCGACCCGCTTAAGGTTCTCAAACCCCAAAGGGTTGAACCGGCGATGCCAAAGCTCCGCCTCCCCGGCGATGCGGGTGGACGCCGCGTTCGCCGAAGCCTTAACGGGCGTCACCTTGAGCACATACTGCTCCCGGTCGTTGACCTTTCCGACTACCGACGCCTCGTTGAGCACTCCGCTCGCAAGAACAGCATCCCCGTCGCTGAGGATGTAGCAGGCGTCCCCGAAAAACAGCACCGCACCACTGTTGCGGTCGATCTCCCGAACCGACAGCAGGTTGCTGGTCAAGTCGGGAACGAGCATGGCCTCTGCCAGGACCATGCGCGCCTTCGTGTTGCCCTTGCCAACGTCCATAGAGACGTTGCCGTGCCCCTTGATGGGGACTTTGTCACCATTGGCCAAGGTGACCTTGGCCCCGCTCCCCGCTGCCTGGACGGTGAAGCCTTTGTCGCCGGCGGCCATGTGCTTGGTCGCCCCCGAATCGAGCACCCAGGTCGACGACCCGCTGGTGCTCCCGTGTTCCTTACTGGAGCCGGGCTGACCTGCCTAAGCAGTATAGGCCAGAGCGGCACCCGCCTGGGGCCCGCACCCATGGCCGCCATCACGGCCGCCGCGACCGGGCTTGTTTTTGCCCTCGGCCTCGTCAGCCTTCCGATTGTAGCAGTCGCGCTTCATGTGCCCCTTCTTGTCGCAGTAGTAGCACACGACCGACTTCTTGTCAAACGGCTTCTTTAGCGCCGCAGCCGCGAAGCCTTGCGACTTGAAACTACCAACGGGCTTCGACGTGCCCGCAGACATGTTCCGCTGCTCGATTTGAAGCAGCTTAGCCGTCACGTCCGACATGACCAGCTTGACGTCCTTGTTTTCCAGGACCGTCCTGAGCATCGCGTACTCGGAAGGAAGCCCCGACAAGACACGCAGCGCGAGCGTTTTTTCGTCCACCCGGTCGCCGAGCATGGCCAGCTCGTCCCGGATCATCTTGGCGCGCGAAGTGAACTTGATGATGCTCTCGTTGTCGCCCTTCTTTAGGCTGCTGAGCTCTTCCATGAGCCGAAGCAGCTGAGCGTTGTCCCGTACCTCAAACATGCCCTTGAGCGCGTTCCACGCCTCCTTAGCCGTGTCGACCGACGTCGCCGTTTTCAGGTGCACGGGCTTGACCGACATCTGGATGGTCGCAAGAGCCGCCTCATTCATGGCGTCCCACTCCTCGACCACCGGGTCGGCCTTCTTGTCGACCGACCCAGAAGCAGGACGGTCCGTCACGACCGCCTTCCACAGCTTCTCCTTCTTGAGCTGCGTACGTTGATACGCCGCCCCCACTTTGTAGTCGTCCTCCAGCTGTGCAAACCGCGGGCCGCCAAATTGGCCGTGGTCCGACATGTTGACGACCGTGGCACCAACCGGTACGACCTTGTCGACGTTAGAGGCTGTACCCGCCCGTCCAACGCCGGAACACACCGCGACCCGAACAACTCCGTCCCCCTAGAGACCGTACGAGAGGAAGACGATGACCACCAGCGACAACTGGGCCCATAACCTGTGAAGCAGGCAGTACAGTGGGTGGGTGCGTTAAGGTTCTATCATGGGGGTGGCGCGAGCCGTAAGGGGGCAGCCTGATAAGACTCAGGTGCCCCGACGCTCTCAGCACCCGCAGACACGCCCACTCCCAGCATGCGTACACACACCACGCACCTCCACGGCCGGAGGGCGCACGGGCCACGAGCTCACACGCTCACAGCTCCTCAAAATCCCGACCATGCACCTCGCCAATCTCCCGGAGCTCATCCCCTAAAGGGTGCCCCCAAAATCAAGTACATGCGATAACATCAAATACAATGTCAAAGTACAGAACAAATTGCAATGTGACATCCCGCCAAAGCATTGAGTGACACGGAATTGCTGAGCAATGCTCAACAGGGGCGATTGCGGCGAAGGCCCGACGCCAGTGATTGAATTCTTCGTGTTCTTGCTTTGATTGTTGTTCGTTCTGTTCCTTTTTTTCCTTTTCCTTTCCTTGTTTTCTTTGCGTGTCACCGGCGAGAAAACCAGGCCCGGTGAAACATCATAAGTCATGTGATGCGCGCCAGGGTTCTTCTTTGGGAAGGTCTCTGTTTCTGGCATCTTGCCGTTGGGCCCAGCCACTGCTCCGAGCCAAGACGTAAACGACTCTCGCACGCCACACCGGCCCCTCCGAAGAGCACACGAAGAAACGCGTGCCCCCTCCATCCAGACGAAGAGGGCAACTTAAACAGCTTCGTCCACCCACGCAAGCCCGAGGGCTTTGACCAACCGCACGCGCCGCGCAGCACCCGCAGTGCGCTGCGCATCATCTGTCTGCACGCCTACCTCCACATCGGGAGTGTCATCCGATGCCTGTTCCCACTCCTCCTCGTAGTCCGCATCTCTGGCCTCCAAGAAATTGTGAAGCGCCACTGTGACCTCCTGCACAGCCGCGGCGAGCATAGGGTTCGCTGCAATGAAGCGCAGCACGTTCCATCTCCCCTTCAAACGCCCGAACGCGTTCTCAACCACCACCCGCATCTTGGCGTGGAGGTGATTAAACCGGCGCATTGACGCGGTATTAGGTCCTGAGATGTCGACTTCTTTGAAAGGGGTGATCTGCGTTGATGGAAAAGACACATGCAGCAGTTGACCGCACGATAAAAGAAAAACAGCAAAAAACAGGCTAGATGTGACCTCACAGAGGAAGCAGGCGCTGAAAAGATGGGAAACAGATCATAAAAAGAAGGCGGCTGCCTGAGGTGTCTGATATTTGACCGTGACAAGACGCCCGGCCACATGCGCTGTATTCACCGAGCACCAACCTCCTCTACTCACTGCCTCGTGCCCCCCACATGCTACCGTAACTTGTAGGGAACATGCAAACACGTACGAGAAAGGGCGTGAGCACGAAGCCGGCGTCGCCGAGGATGAACTCGTCGATGCTCAAAATCGACAGACGCAGGAGAGGATACTCAGCGGCGCCGTACCATGACTGGCCCCGGAAGGCGAGTGAGTCGCCACGGGATCCAGGAAAGCCACCAACAAAGTACCTGAACGGCCGAGTATCCACGATAGAGATGAGCAACAGGGAGCATTGAGACTTCCTGTCGATGAAGTCCTCTTTGTGTTCCCCGGAAGGAGTGAGGATTGGAGTCAGGCAACCATCTACGGCGCCACAGCTGTAGCGAAAAGAGAACAAGAGAATTGCAGCCAAACCGAATAGCAGAACGACGCTTCCCGGCGATGTGAAGCGCAACAGGTTTACAAACCCTTAAAACCGATCGAGAGAAAAGAGATGGTAGCTACGCTTCCTGAATTAACTCTGTATCGAGACCAGGTCGAGCAATCTCGATGCGGTCGCCACGCACCGGCTAACGCACGGTCCTTCCCATCAGCGGACCCACACGTGTTTCCTCAGTCCGCCCCGCAGACGCCACGTCGAAATAACACACGAGAAGTCGCTGAGAAAAGAGAAAGATATCATCAGCGTACAGACCCCTCCAGCCGACGGCGTTGCCGCCCATCAACCGAGCGAAGTCCCTGGCAATTTCCTGCCGTTCGGCACAGCCCGGCCACTCTGGCTTTGGCAGCCCGGAGAGCATCGCATGGATGACGGGGGCGCAGTGCTTCGCAAACGTAGACTCTGCAACGTACACCGTGCGCGCGACGACGCGCTGCTTCCCACCCTGTGCCAGCCAAAACAAGACGGCAAAAACACGGTAGGCCGGGGGTATGGTGGTGGTACGGTGAGGGGAGCGAGGGAGGTGCAAGGTTGACAGGGAAACAACCTCATCAAAGTGGGACGGAGTCATTCTCACATCGCGGAAGGAGCTCCCCTGTGTCACGCTCTTTCGATAGAAGCGACCGACCAGGTCGCGCGCAAAGGGCGCCGCGCGGTTACCTGGCCCACAAACGTCAACCATGTTTGCCAACTCGATTACGTCAAACAGCGCGGCTGGGTCACAATCTCTCCCCCCCCTTCCTCCCGATTTCGTCATCATCGAGAGCAAAGCACGGCGGGCGACGCACCAGTTAGGGGCGGCGGACGGGTCAAGCCCAGCGATAAGATCGACTAGACCCGTCGCCCAACGCAGGAAGCCGCCGTCGCACGTGGACGCGCTCTCGAGTTGGCTTACGGACTGGGCAGCCGCCAGAGCCGCGATAGCTTCGTCTACATCGGGATCGATCCCGCCGGCCAACAAAAGGGAGTCGATATCCAACAAAATTTGATCGGCAGGCCCTGGCATGTCAACAGTGGGAAGTACAAAACAGGAGATGAAGCGCCCCGTACACACTAGAAGCGGTCGACGTGTCGTTAGAGCTGGTTCAGACACACGCCATATGGAATGAGGCACGGAAAGGCAAAATCCATCGACCCCGTCTACTCAAAAGCTACGGGAAGAGCCCACTCGCTATCGTGGTTACGCATCTCTCGAGAGCTTGGTGTAGCTTACCTCGATGAAAGGATAGGGCACACAGTCCGTGGGAAAGGGCGGTCACGGATGGCCGGTGCAGGTGAGGGGGGGGGATGGGGGGGACAGTCAGGCGGAATCGGGCCCGATGAGGGTGAAGTGGGAAGCGACGGTCGCGCGGTGCCAAATGAGACGCTTCCTGCGCGTTGAAGATGCGCCGCTTCGTTGGCGGTGACGGGCGGGTGGGAACGGAGGTGCGCAGCGACGCTCAGATGGAATGCACGTCGGCTGCCAGTATTGGATTGGCCGGCCTTACTCCTCAATGTGATGAGTGGGAAAGTTCTTTGTGGGGCACACACAGATCCTGGGAGACCTCTCATCTTCGGTCCAGATCCTCACACAGGCGGGAGGAGATGTGTCCAAAATAGGGCAAAAAGGCCGATTCCCGTAACATAACTACCCGCAAACGTGAACACGCCTCTGAACCGTGGCTGAGCCTCGCACCCTGAGTGAGCCGCGGAACTGTTTATTTTCCTGCTAGCCCGAGACCGCGGAGCGGAAACGCCGTGTGATTGGGCCATCCTCGTTGCTTTGCCTCCCGCAAGCCCTGCTAAATTCATCCCCCGTTCCTGTCGATCGTGGCACGCCATGCGCGATCCCGGCGGCGGGATGAGGTCGGATTCTGAAAATCCTCCAACAAACTAATCATTTTGGTAGTATTCGTGATTTAAGTCAGATTGATTGTTTCCACGTCGTCGTCGTCGCGACCAGAGCGGCAGCCGAAGTTTTCACGCTGATAGGCGCCGACACGATCCGACTTGGCCTTCAGAAACCCGTCGAGTCAGCGATGTAGCAAAACGCTGTGCTCATCGTAGTACTGAGCAAATATCCTCGATACCTCAAAACATTCGTCAAAGGCGTAGTGCTTCTGTTCATGAGCATGTCCCACTCGCGCCGGTTGGCTCGCCCTCGAGCCCATCGCGGACTCTGAGCTGCTCTCGGCCGACTTCGGACGCGGGGACGAGGAGACGTCCAGCGACCGGCGCGAAAACTCCGATCATCGACGACGGTTGCATGGAAAGTAATCGCTCGCGTACATTTGGGGATGGTACTTAAACCAGAAGCTGGAGAATTGGCCAGTTCGGACACTGCTGGCGCGCGGAGACCCAAGGGCGTGGTTGCACGGTTTTAATACCAGGTTTCTGAAAGTGAATAGCCCGGGCCTGCCGAGGATCACACGCTGTCCCTCCGGCGGGCCTCGCGAGTCAGCGCACTCAAAGGCGGAACTGGGGACTAAGCCATCGAATAGAAATGCCCATACAAAATGGAGAAAAAGCCCAGCGCTATCCCATCCAACATGCGTTTCGATGGGCTTGGATGTAGGGTTTCCCGACTGGTTTATCATAATTGGCTAAAACTGGTTTACATTGGCAAGAGATCGAGCATCACTTGCGAACCAATTCTGGACGTAAAATATTGGTCAAACTGGTTATTTTAAATACGAAGAAGTTGCGGTCATATCGCAGAAGCCGTCCGGATTTATTGGCGCTAAGTGTGTGACATGTGCCATCAAGATGGGCTTATCGACGTTAAGTGCGTGAGACGTGCCAACTTGATGACCTGTGCACGACATGAACCGACGGCTCGTGTCTTTGTCTCTCACACGGGCCCCGACGCCGACGCCCCCTGCTTCGTGAGCCCACCATGGAACCGCCAGTGGCTCTGCCGCCCGCGGCTTCCTCAGAGCCTGCTTCTGCACAAGCAGCACCCGCACCAGCGCGGCCCCCTGCGGCGCCGACCCCGTTCAATGGAGACGGTGGCTCGACCGGTGACCTTCCGCTGGCACCCTCTGCATCCTGGCTTGTACGAGAGGGGTGTGCTTGGCGACCAGTTCCGCAAGGCAAGAAGAAGAGCCCGGTGTAATCCTGTTTTGTCCGTGAGTACAGGACGGACAGGGGCGCGTTCATAGACTCGACTCGGTGCATCTGCGTCCATAAGGACCACAACAGTCATCCCGTTCGCGTTGCGCATTGCAAGGGGACTGCCAACCTCAAGCAGCACCTGGTAGGCAAGCACGGCGTGGTCGTGTCGTCCACGCATCTTCTTGGGCGCGCGGCAGGTGAGTGCAGCAGCGGGTCTGGTGAAGTTCGACCTGCTGTCGCCAATACCAGGACAGGAGGAGAGAGCGGGGGAGTGTGGCGGGCGCGGGGTCGGCAGGGCCTGGAAGAGTGGATGGTCGCCGCCGATTAATCAGTTTGGAACTGGTCATTGGCCAGCGAAAACCTTGGTTGAGCTGGTTCGGCTTCGCGAACCAATTGGGCAACCATACTTGGATGGGCTCCAATCGCCCATCCATCCCCATCCGAGAGCCCATCAGTTCCTCTCCAAAGCGCTTTTAAATGGGCAGCTGGGAGGCGGTGACGATGCATGGCAACAAGAGTGCGTTGTAGCTTGCGCAATGTTCAAATATTCTCGAGTCATGTTCGGACCAAATCGCTCGCGGCAGGGCAGCCAGGGCAGCTCCCTGTTCATCAATTTTCCGGCAGCTCGATTTCCACTCAGATTCTTCCAAGAACAGAGCATCGGATGTTGTATGATTCGGACCTTGGAGCGTGTCTAGCAATGGAGCCAACCGCCCACAACTCCATACAGGGCTAAACGATGTGTCGTTTGGCCAACCGGTCATTGGTGGCCAGATCGACCTCCAAAACTAGGGTGTGACGGTCCAAAAACAGCCCTTCCTCACATTTTGAAATCTTCAAATCTGTCTCGTGTGGGGCGGGCGGGATCGCTTAGTCTTGGAGCTTCAACGGCAGAGAAATGGCATCGAGGTCCTAAGAGGCCCTTTTGGAGGCGCTCCAAAGCGCTCTGCCATAACATGGTTCCGAACGTGGCCATCCGACGCCAATAGAACGCGTGACCCGTGGCATGCACACACCAGGGAGTGAGACACGCTCAGCAGATTCTTCGGCGCGGAGGGCCGGCCGGCCACAACACTGACGCCGATGTCTGATATCACGGGGAAAGCCTTGCACGACCCCAACCTGAGATATGACGTGCCTGGTTTTGGATTGGCGGTTTGCTTCTTGGGGCTTCGTAAGGGCCTGTTGGCTGCCTATTTGGGCGGCAGTACGGCTTCGTATCCTTCGCGCACCCCTGGCGTCCCCCCAAAGTAGGGTTGGTGAGCACGAGCAATTTTGGGCGGCGTGAGGGCATGACATGCTGCATCACGTTAAACAACGCACAAACACGCCCTGTTTTCGACCAGCACGCCCATCACGCCCAAAGTAGTTCCCCCTTACATCAACTCATAGCCCCTCTTTTCGGTGAGTTTCTGTAATCCAGTCACCACATAGATTCCATGTTTCGGCCGTCATTCCCGGTGGATGCGGCGCCTGCACCAGGGTTCTACTGGCCTCTACTCCGGAAGAGCATGACAGTGGTACAGCCCCATGGGTCTAACACGGGGGGCTTCTGCATCACGAAGGCACAAGATCAGCTCTCTGTGCTGTAGCGTGGAACGTGCACATTCAGTGGCGTCGATGCCGTCTGGGCATCGGCATGACGCGCACAATGTGGAATGCATGCCGATGTCATGCAAGTACTCGCTCATCTCTCAAGATTATGGAGTAAACTAACGTCCCCAATCGGCCCCAGAAAACCCGCTCTAGGCCAATAGCGTCTCGCCCGGCGAGTGTGGTTCAGAAGAGGGACTTGTGGCTTGTCCAAGTACTAAAACGCTCCTCTGGATTTCTGTGTCCCACCTGTACGCAGCACCAGAACACTGTTCCAACAGCGCTACGCTCGTCTCCTTGCTTCCTCCTCTCCTCCGTTCGTCCCTCGCCAACCATGGCCTCCCTTCTTCTTGATTGTTTCGGTCCCCCAGGACAAAATTTTCGGGGACTAGCAATAAATTGGATCTCATTTCGGAGCATCTCGACTTCTTGCCTGTCCTTGTGTTGATTCTCTCAGTCCTGTGGAGTTTCTGTTTCAAGGCTTCATTGAGGCCTTCAAACTCCACATCTTCCGAGAGCTTTATAATCCGTCTGAAGCTGTGTCATTGAAGTCTCCACCTGCTTCCCGAACCCTAGCACTTATGGGCCATAAAGAAAGAAGTAAACTTCTCAGATCAAACCGTCTATTCGTCCCGACCCCGTCAGGGTCGTGAACTCGCAAATGCAGGGCTACCGCATGGCGCAATCGGAAATAGGGGCAATGAGCTGCGCCACCGCGCTGGTGCAACGCTGGAACAGGACCGGGAACAGAGTATTTACCGAGACGTAGAGTTTCACCAGTTGCATGTGAGGAGGTCCACACGCCGGACCCCGAGGCAGCAACAATCTCACCCAAACGGGGTAACAGCAAAGCAGATGAGAAATGCGTGGGGGTCATGCTCACAGGGGAAGCGCTCCACGTCAAGCCGGTCATGTACTCGTCCGCGTGCGCCAACGCGCATTGCGAGGGGCATGAGCGCAAACCCTACAGCGTCGGCCCCAAGTCTTTATAGCGACACGTGGCGCAACGTGGCGGAAACGTGTCCTATTATTCAGGAAATGGGGCCCTCGGGCTCCCCCGTCAACGTCATCAGCCCCATTCCGGTCCTCGTCGGAGGAAATCGAATGGCGTAAGTACATGTCAGATTTCAGGGTTAGAAATGGGGCCTGCGTTCGACCGACCCCATTTCCGATCGGAAATGGGGCCGGCCCGGCGCGGGCCCCATTCTTCTAAGCTCTCTCATTGGTAGAACGAGCTGGTAGTTTATGGAACATCGTTGTTAGCAGAGAACCGTGGTGGCCAGTGAACGGCCGCGACTTTTTGGAAATCTTCGAAAACGGGAATGTCTCGCTGTGGGCCACACCTGCGGAATGCTGGTCCTCCAGTCTTGCGAGATATTATCTGCTGACACATGCAACAAGACCATTTTTCTGGATCCAGTTTTGTGCGCCGCGGGCGGTGATCGACGGCAGCGGCCACAATGATGCATCACGACCCCCACTGTCGGTTTTTTTAGTATACGCCACCCCCACGCATCGTCCACTGCGCAATCTGAGCGCGAATTATTGGCCCGCCAGAGCGGGGCGCGCCTCTGTTGTGCACATAGGCCGCACATGCAGGCGGTTGGTGGCCTCGGGCGACAAGCGCCTCCAGCAATTCTGTCTTGTGGGGTGGCATCGGGGGGGGCGCTCTGCCACCGCAACTGAGGTGCGCGCAGACCGTTCCAGGGCGGGGGACGTGCCTGAAAGATGACACCAGGACCGCGGGGACTGCCGAAAAACATCATGCGGAGGCGGGCGCCTCGGTTGAGAGTTCTGCCACCGCGAATGAGGCGCGCTGACAGCCCTTTCAGGGGATGGGTGGTACCTGAACGGTCACATCACGACCGCGCGGACCACCATACGCACCATCCGGAAAGAGCCTCGGTTGGACGATCCGCCACCACTACTGGGGCCCTTTGAGAGCCGTTCCAGGGGGACTGAGGAGCCTTAACAGTGGTGCCAATCCTACGGGAGCCCCCATACCCACCATCTGGAAGGGGGGGGCGGAAGAGCGAGCGCTGTGGGTGGTGTGTGTGGTCCTTCTTGCGCGCATCAGCGGCCCGGTGTCCTTCTGGGTTCGCTGAGGCCCGTGTCCTGCCGGAAGTGCCATCCACAGAAGCGTGGGGACGAAATTTAGATGCTAGTTCCGTTCCCCCGGTGGAAACGCGGTCCTGGTCGGCATGGTCCGCTGTTTTTTTCTCCCCACCGTCTTGACGCAAATCTGGCCGACGTCTTTTTGACGCTTACAGTCGTTCCACAAACTTTGCGGCACTCAGGCGGCATCAACAGTGACCGGCACATGTGACAAGTCGAAAGTATTCCAATGAAAGCAAATCAACGTGCACGGACCCGCTCAAAAATACGAGAACCATCGGAGACAAGAGCTCGAGATGACCGATTCCGGGCAATACGCCGCAGTTGTGCGACTGGGCACGACAGCGGACAAACGCCTTTCCAGAAATTCGAGACAATAGAAGCCCGGCCGAGGCCAGAAAACGCACAAAATCGAAGGGCCTGTCGCCAGTGTTGCACCCGTGGTGGCGGAACTAACGGCTCTCTCACACGGGGTGGGGACAACAGATCACTGCCGAGAACTCTTGCATCGATTATTGCACCGGTCTCGGCTTGTCATTGGCCAGTCGATTTGACTGAGATTTTCTTCTGAGACCCAGCATGCGTCTGCCAATGGCAGTGCTCGATTGGGTGACTCTTCATAAGGGACGGTCAACACGATACACGACATCTTACACGCTCAGAGAGGGATTTGAGGCACGTGAAGCACTTCAATCGTGCCTTCTCGACACTGGTTCCCAGGGTTTTCGAAATGGGACTAGGAGCGCACGACGCGTCAGAGGCACTGGCCGCCGGACAGTGCTGGATGGGCCGGGAAACCTGCCAATATGGCTAGGCAGCCGCTCGTTTCGCGCCAGAGACCAGCAGAGGCTGATCTTGTCGGCTCGGAGACAGATTCGCGGTTGAGGGGCTGCGCTGGTAATTCCACCCCAGTGTGATTGGAGATCGCAGCAATATGTGTGCTAGTTCACGTCTCAGAACGCCCCCCGAAATAGGATTGCTTTGGTTGGTTTGGATTTGGAAAGCGGTGGTGGATTGCGAGTATGAATATGTGCCAATTCCCAGGGTGATATTTCAGGGTCGACGACCGGACGCTGTCGACGATCCGCATCTCGCCGCCACCGCATCCCCCTCCCC
>Ga0209093_1001032_pt1 | contig 15648 bp, 13 predicted proteins | sample SidtaG_4_FD_187450 | JGI IMG/M metagenome (GOLD analysis project Ga0209093, IMG submission 187450) | Marine algal microbial communities from Sidmouth, United Kingdom - Sidmouth_Male1 metaG (SPAdes) (version 2) | ecosystem: Host-associated > Algae > Red algae > Unclassified | place: Sidmouth... | reverse complement strand
GACCGTTGTTGTTTTCTTTTTGACTCCAGACGGCCGTCCCCCCGCAAGCCCTTCATCATGAACACCCGCTCGCGTACGCGGTCAGGTGGTGCCCCCCCCCCGCCCGTCGCCATCAAGAAAAAGACGGCGACCAACGCCGGCGCCCGCTCCAAAGCCAAGGCCGCGGCGGTGGCCAAGGCGGCGGCGCCCGCGGCGTCGGCCGCCGCCGTTGCCGAGTCGGCCACCGCCTCGGCGGCGGACAAGGCCAAGACGATGACCGTCTCGGAGGACGCGGTGGCGGCGAGCAAGGCGGCGCCCAAGAAGGGCGCCAAGGCGGCCGCGGCGGCGGCGGCCGGCAATGGGGCCCCGGCCAAGGCCGGCGGCCTGTCGGTCGGCGACGCCTTCCCCGCCGTCAAGCTGCTCAACGACGCGGGCGCCGAGGTGGATCTCGGGGCGGTGCTCAAGACCAAGGGCCTCGTCCTCTTTATGTACCCCAAGGCCAACACGCCCGGCTGCACCAAGCAGGCGTGTGGGTTCCGGGAGAACACGTCGGCGCTGGCCGACGCGGGCTTTGCCGTCTATGGCATGTCGGCGGACACGCCGACCGCGCAAACGTCGTGGAAGAAGAAGCACAACCTGGCGTACCCGCTGCTGTGCGACCGGGACTTGGCGTTGGTCAAGGCCATTGGGGCGTTCAAGGCGCCCAAGAACATCAAGCGCTCCCACATCATTGTCGCCAAGGGCGGCAAGGTGCTCGACGTGCGCGTGCCGATTGGGCCAGAGGACAGCTTCAAGGAGGCCGTCAAGTTTGTGGAGGGGCTGGCCAAGAAGTAGGCGGCGCTGCGTGCGTCGGTGTGTGGAGGATCGTTGGGCGTTGGCCGATCGCGGCGTGCGGGCGGGGGCCTCCAAGTTTGGGGCCCTGGACAAGGCCTGCCGGCCGCACGCACGGTCGATGGTGTCGGCGCTCGAGCGTCCGGCGGTTGCTTGCGGACCGGGGGGCGTCCGCGTGTAGGGGCTGGGGCTCCCATGGTGGTGGGCGACGGGTCGCCCCCAGTGACCTTTGGAGTGGGCGCGGCCGTACGGGTGCCTGTGTATAAATGCGAGGGTGTGTGCGTGGGTAGGTTGCTGCGATGCAGGAATACAAAAAGCAAGCATGCCGACCCGTCTATCTCTACTGTGTTGCCGAGGTTGTTGTCATGCTTTGACCAGTGTTTTCTTCTCTCGCAGAGGGACCTTGGTCTCCTCCCCAGCACCTCGCGCGGGGGTCAAGACTCACCGACGCTGTGCGTGACGAGCGTCTCGCCCGCTTGCTGCACCCCAGGCTGTTGCAGCCGAGTCGCACGACGTGCCGTCCTGGGTCTTGCTGCCTTGCTCTTAGTTTCCTCTTTCCTTCTTGTTGCTGTGAATCTTGACGGCGCCAGCAAGCGTAGTTGACACAGAGACGTGCCTATGGCGGCGGGCCGCCGGCTCCGTGACGGCGGCTCGGTCACTCTCCCCCGCCGCCGCCGCCCCGACCGTCGACGCGTCGACGGCGGCGGCCGGCGCGGCGGCGCCGCGCCGGTCGGGGGCCTCCCGGCCCCCGCCCGCATCGCGCGCGTCACCCCGCCGCCGCGGCGGCGGGGGTGCGGCGGCCGCGGTGGCGGTGGTGGGGGCGACGGCGGCGGCCGTGGCGGTGGCGGCGGCCGCCGCCACCGCCGCCGTGCGCAGTGTCGGCGGCGGCACGCGCGGCACGCGCCGCTCGCGACGCGGGCGGGTGCGGCGGCCATGGTGTGTCAGCGTGGGTGGGCCGCCCCCCGCCTTGGGGTTGCTTTTTTTTCTCTTTTCTTTTTTTTTCCTTTTAGTGCGGTGTGCCGTGGCAAACCGGCGGCACTGTGCCGCGATGCGTCGGCCATGGGTGCGCCGCTGGGCCCGTCAAGGAGGACCGTCTCACCGTTGGTCGCGCGCCTGCGTGCGCGCCACGGCGGGGCGACCAAGCGCGGGCGTTGACCCCACCCAGGGTCAACGGGGGACGCTGGTGGCACCCCCCGCTCGCTGCCGCCGCCGGTGCGGCAGCGCGGCGTCGGACACGGCGGCGCTACGACGGCAACAGCGACGGGCGGGGCGTCGCTGTTGCCGTTGTAGCGCCGCCGTGTCTGGGGCGGCCTCGGCTGCACGGCGACGCAGTGGTGGCGCCGTCACCACCACCCGCTGCCGTGCCACGCGACGGCCACGGGCGGCAACGGGCCCCCACCGCGCGGCGTCGTCGTGGCATAGCGAGCGCCACGCCAGCTGCGGGAGGTCCCCGGGACACGGGACGCGACCGACCATCATGATCCGTCCCTACGACACGCATACCGACGCGCGCTGCGCGCGCCAGAGGGGCCACGGCAGCCAAACCGCGCTGTCCAGGCGACGTCGCCCCCGGAGCGACTGGTGCGGTGCAGGGGGCGCAGATGAAAAGAAGACACGGGCTCATTTCGAGCAAAAACGGAACGAGAAGGATACAGAAAGAGGGCGCCCACGCGCGGTCGGGTTACCCACCAGCAATCTGTGCAGCACCAAGCAAGCGAGTATGTACATCAACCATGCACACTCCCCAACACGCCATATCTTGCTTCTCAACTAAACTGGACCTCGAAACATCAGCATCCGACACAAAATCGCAATTTGATTGGATCAAGAGGAGGCCCATGCCGATGAAGGGGGTGAAGCGGATCCCGTAAGAAGCACAATAGCACCTCTTCTCCCTTCCGGCAGTCGCCCACTTTAGATGTTCTCAACCATGTGCGCGCCGCCCGAGATGTTGGTGTAGCCCGGCCCGCCCTCGAGGAAGGCCTTGGTGACCACGCCGTCCTCCACGAGCATACTCCAGCGGCTCGAGCGGGTGCCGCCAAAGGCGCCCAGGTCCGTCTCCAGGCCCATGCTCTTGACCCACGCGGCGTCGCCGTCAGCGAACAGCTTGATCTCGGGAACCGCCATCGTTTCACTGAAGCGTGCCGCAACGAAAGGGTCGTTTACCGCCACACAGACGATCTCGTCGACGCCCTTGGCCTTGAGCGCCTTGGCATTGTCGCCCGCAAACGAGGGAAAGTGCGAGTTCTGGCACGTGGACGTGAAGCAGCCGGGGATGGCAAACAGCACCGTCTTCTTGTTCTTGAACAGCGGTGCAATCTCAACGGCCTCGGGACCGCTGGCGCCGAGGACCATCAGCTTGACGCCGTCAATGGGGAGGGCGTCCCCCTCCTTGATCGTCATGGTCGCGGCGCGCGTCGCCAGCGCCCGGGCGGGGAGGGCGGGGGATCGGCCGCGGGAGGGGGCAACAAACGCAGAAGCGCGGGCGCAGATGGCGGGAGCGCGGCGGGCGGCAGAGAGGGCGGCGACGGTCCCTACAAACGCCATGGTGCGGGGAGGTGGAGGCCGATATGAACAGACAACAAATCGAGGTGGAAAGGCGATTGCACGATGCGGCGGCAGGATGCAACTGCCACTGGAGCAGACGCCATTGAAGGCAGTGCGGCAATCCACCAGTGCAGCCTTGCGTGGGGTGCCCCCAGAGCGTCCAATCAGAGGGGGTGGGATCTGGAGGATCTGGGCCAACAGTCTGAGCAACTTGAAGGCGGGAAAAGGGCCCGGGTGCCATCGTCCTGACTTGGTACAAGTCCATCGAAACACGATTTTCGTTCAGATCCCGATTCGGGCATTCAGTGCATCGACGAGCGCATTCGCTGAGGGTGTAAGAGCAAGCCCAGCGGTGCGGATTATAGTGCAAGATCTGCAGCAACGCCAAGATATCCTTGCGAGGAAACCGTATTTGATTCAGAGGAAACACGAATCAAAGTCCACGATGATCTGGGGATAAGTCTTACCTACTAATGCGATTGACCGCTTACTCTAGCTGACCGCCAGTAGGGTTGCCCAACTGGTTTATCGTAATTGGTTAAAACTGGTTTACATTGGCAAGAAATCGAACATCGCTTGCGAACCAGTTCTGGACGTGAAATATTGGTCAAACTGGTTATTTTAAATACGCAGGAGTTGCGGTCATATCACAGAAGTTGTCCGGGTTTATCGGCGTTAAGTGTGCGACATGTGCCATCAAGATGGGCTTATCGACGTTAAGTGCGTGAAACGTGCCAACTTGATGACCTGTGCACAACCTGAACCGACGGCTCGTGTCTTCGTCTCTCACACAGGCCCCGACGCCGACGCCTCCTGTTTCGTAAGCCCACCATGGCACCGCCAGTGGTACTGCCGCCCGCGGCTTCCTCAGCGCCTGCTTCTACACAAACAACACACGCACCAGCGCGGCCCCCTGCGGCGCCAACCCCGTCCAATGGAGACGGTGGCTCGACCGGTGGCCTTCAGCTGGCACCCCCTGCATCCTGGCGTGTACCAGAGGGGTGTGTTTGGCGACAAGTTTATTGCGCACACAGACCAGGACAGGAGGAGAGAGCGGGGGAGTGTGGCAGGCGCGGGGTCGGCAGGGACTGCGAGAGTGGATGGTCGCAGCCGATTAACTAGTTTGGAACTGGTTATTGACCAGCGAAAAAATTGGTTGAACTGGGTCGGCTTCGCGAACCAATTGGGCAACCCTACTGACAGGTCGTGTCAGACTGTCAGCGAGAGTGGCGATCAGATTGTCGAGCGACCGGCCCCAGGGACGAAAAGTCGCGGGTTCGATAGCCCTCAACACCACGGACAGCATGCTTGCTGGTGGGATCGCCAGCAAAGCTGGAATAGGAATTGCGAGGGTGCTACGTTACCAGGAAGCGCATCCTGGAAAAAGGTAACACAGTAATAGCGTCCACAGGACTCCCCACATCTCGTCAGGAAACACATCATATGGTAGCACTATAAGCTCATCATCATCGCATTTGTGCTCAGTAGGATGTCGAAGTCCAGTAAGAATCCATGTTGGATTGCTCACGCAAAGCGTTTTGCAGCGCATACAGTTTCCCACAGTGGCGACAAATGTGGGCATGCAGGAATGTGACACCACGTCTCTCGCGCAGGCGCAAGCGAACTGTAACCACAAAATGTTCTCCGGCAGGCACGGGCTATGGTAGCAAACATATGGCACAAGAATATTCATACAAAATGCTCAAGCCACATCTACATCACCATAAAAGACAGAACACCAAGAATGACTGGCCGGCACGCGCTAATTATGGTATCCAGACACTGGCACAAGAGTTTTCATGTAGAATTCTCAGGAATCATCTGTGTCAACGAACAAGACACACAAATAACATTAGTGTCTGGACGGAAAAGCGCGGGCTATAGTCGCCAGGATCAAGCCCTAAGAGGATCAAGCAGCATGCCCAGCGCTTCTTGGTCACGACAGCGCTGTCGACAGAGATACCCTTATTTTGGCCCGAATGGCGCAGCTATCAGTGCGCTCGTCGGTGCGGTACCCGTATGACGTTCAGCACCGTCTTCTAGAGAAGAAGTTGCTGTCGTATGAGCAGCAGGACGAAAGCAGGGCCCCAGTCTCCGATTTCTCGACGTCTGTCGGCTCGTACAGCGCTACATTATTCCCTACGACTTCTGTTGTCGATCGTCTTATCAGGACCGCATCGCGTTAGTCAGCTTCCCAATTGTGTGACACATGTAGACACAATCTGGTCGTCTCATTGTATTTGGGTCATCAACCAAATAATAGAATCAATTGTAGGAAATGTTACGTGTTATCTACTCTCTTATAGACGGTTGTAGGCTACTTTATGTCCGTAGACGACCACCCCGGATTGCTGATCGTGTCACAGTGTCAGTGTTCACCCCCGATTCCAGCCAGTGGGCCAGTGTTCACAGGTATTTACGGATTTCATGACACGGCGTGCACATGAAGTGCAGATCGGTCGGCATTCCTGCCCCCATGACAGAATTATGTACCCAACAATTGACGCTTTTTCAGACGAATGACAACTGAAAACAAATTGCGACAAGCTGCTCACTGGGGTGCGTGGGGTGCGTGAGGGGAGGGTGGGTGTGGGTGGCGTGGGGTGCGTGGGGTGCGTGAGGGGCGGGGCGCGGTAGATTGGGGTGGGGTGGTTGTGGGTAGGGTGGGGTGGGTGGGGCGGGTGGGGTGTGTAGGCGCCGTAGATGAGGTGGGGTGAGATGCGCTGGGACCGATAGGTGCGCTGGGCTGCGGTGAAGCGGGGAGAGTACGAAGTGGGTGGGTTGGGGTGGGGTGGGTGTGTGTAAGGTAGGATGCGCGGGGTGTGCGGGGTGGTGCAGGCGCCGTAGTTATGGTGGGGTGAGATGCACTGGGACCGATATTGTCGTTGCGCCAAAAAGTGGAGAGTCCAGACCTAACGAAAAGGCACTTTTCTGCGTTCGATTGGCTCAGACAGCGATTGGCTTGACTGGGGTCTTTCCAGCTTTTGACCTACCGACCATAGGTGGGCTGGGTTGGCGTGAAGCGGGAAAAGTACGGTAGGGTACTGTTTTGGAATTGGCATGTTGGAGGCGCAGTCAATGAGTGTGAATTAGAGTTTTCATAAGAACAGTCTTTTTCCAATGATAACTTAGCTTTCTGGCAGGTATTGAGCGGACCCTTGCCCGCTGTGATGCGAGCCACAGAAGCACGAGGCGCTAGCCGGCCCACAGGCACCTAGTACTACTTCTACTGTGGAGGACAGCCTGCTCAAAGAAGGCGTTTCGGTGCGTCTACGCAATTGTATTTACCTTTTTGAATTCGATGGCACTCTCGAATTGTGTGGGAGGGCTTGTGGTAATCAGACGGCCTCGCTCTTGGGGACCTTCGCGCAGTGTCTGGGCCGCGCTGGTAATCTGCCCAGTGTCGCGGGCCCGCCGTTGCCTTGGCCGTGGACCGCTCTCTTCTTCGTGAAGTGCTTCGTCGCCGGTCGTGGGCCATGACCATCATGCGAGCTCGAGCAGGCCGAACATTCTGAGTCGGAGACGCTGTGGACGCCGATGCCGAGCCAACTCCCCGTAGCAAACGCAGCGGAGACGTCGACTGTACCTACTCCCGCGGACCGTGTGGCTGCATCAACGTCACGCATGAAGACTGATTGAGCTTGGCAGACGATTCAGATACTTGTGATGGTGTGATCGATGCTTTTGCTAGGTATTTATGGAAGGAGCAGCTCTCTAGAGCAGACCGGAGAGACTGTTTGGTGTTTGACCGCGTGTTTTATCGCTTGTTGCAGTCTGGCTGACCGCACGGGGTGGCCGCCATGACTCAGCGCTCCAATGTGTTTGCGTTCTCTACCTGGGTGTTCCTTTTTTTCGAGGATAGGCATTGGTGGATTGGAGTTCTGTCTGGTGCTCCCCGTCTGGAGAGATCTTTGTCGATGAGCGCGGGCGGCGCGGTGCACACCGGTAAGCCTATTGCTACCTTGGCTTTCTTCAACTCGCCCCCCGGCGTGCCGGTCGGCTCGCGTGCTCCGTCAACTTTCCTGGGCTGGTAGCGTGCAGAGAGTATCCAACGCGGGCTTTGCTCGGGCGAGGACATTGTTCCTCCGCGCCACTGGGTTCCCTCGTGCATCTCAGTTGTCACACTCAATTTTTGCGCTACAGAGCTCCATCCAGGAGCGGGGTCTATTAGCGTTGTCCTTATTTCATTATTCAATCTCTTGCACTGCCAGAGACCGTCTTGCATTGCTACATACGGGCGCAGAAGGTGGGGCTGCTTGGTAGGCCCCATTTTTCTTGAAGATGCGTCTCAAACTGAGAGCCGTTTGAAATGTCCTCGTTGAGCGCCACGGCGGGAAATATGGCAGCGACGGTGCCCAAGGGCGGCGTGCGGAGGCTGCTCAGCTGCAAACCGAGCGCACGTTGTCCGGCGAGGCGCCAGAGCCGGCAGCGGCCGTGGGTAGCTCTCCGGAAGCGTCGAGCGCTTAGACAGCGACCGCGGCGGTGACTAAGGGTGCGACGGCGGCCGCGTCGGCCGGCGAGGCGCATGCACCGGCGCAGGCCATGAGCGGCTCGTCTGCGGCATCGAATGCCAAGACGGCGATCGCGGCGGCGACCAAGGACTCAACCGCCGCCACGTCGTCCTGAAAGATGCCTAAGCCGTCACCGGCGGTGGACGGCTCTGCCGCGGCGTTGACCGCAAAGTCAGCGACCACGGCGGCGCCGAAGGGCGCGGCGGCAGCCACGTCGGCCAGTGAGGCACCAAAGCCGGCGACGGCTGTGGGCGGCCTGCTCGCGGCGTCAACCCCCACGACAGGAAACGCGGCGGCGACAAAGGGCGCGACGGTAGCCTCGTCGGACAGTGTGGCGCCCAGGCCGTCACCGGTCTTGGGCGCCTCGACGGCGGCGTAGAATTAAAGAAAGAGACAGCGGCGGCGACCAAGGGACCAGCGGCGGTCACGTCGGCCGGCGAGGCGACACAGCCGGCGGCTGCCGTGGGCGGCTCTTCAGCGGCGTCACCCTCCGAGACAGCGACCATGGCGGCCACTGTGACGTGGTATGAGGCACTTCCATCGATTCACATTCTTGCTCGCCAATTCGCATGTGAGGCCGCTGCACGCCCCGATGATTCGGGCCTGATCAATCACTGCAATGGCCATCCCTGTGAAAAAGCCTACTCGCTATCTACAGAGCCACTCGTCTCTTCCCCGCTGTCACTCTCGCTCTCGGGTGGCGCGGCAGGTGCACTCGAGCAGACCTCGATGTGCTCCTCCAACCTCCCCCTCCCTCTTGGCGTCTTGGAACAATCGGAGCACACCCAAAATGCGTCACACGGACACCCTGTCCACGCCTTGCCGCCGCGGTACACCTTGTCCGCACATCTACGGCAGCAGTGGCGCTCACGCCTTCTTGGCGGCCTCCTCTACGATCTTGCGGTGCTTGTCGAGGAGCAGGAACGGCGAGTGCACCACCCCCTTCTTCACCACCGCCCTACCGCTTTGTGCCCCCGCTCTGACCTCTTCGATGCCCTCCTGGGCGGCCTGGATGACTGGCGACGCAGCGCTTCGGGCCGCCTCCACCGCCGTCTCCCCTGTCTCGACCATCCCCAGGTTGGCGCGTACGTTGGCCTTCATCAGATCAGCGTTGAGCGGCCACAGCCCCCGCCGTCGGAAGAAGCCCTGGATGACAGGCCGGGTGAACGCCTTGCGCTCCGCCGCGTAAACAGCGAGCAGGAGGGCGTCTCGCGAGTCCGTGCTCGTCAACACGGCATCCATCACGGCCACCTCGCTGCGGCGCTTCTTTACGGCCTGAAGCGCGCCGAAGGGGGCCTCGTCCAGCGGCTGAGTTATGTGAGAGGTGTTGGGGGCAAGGGAAAAGAGGAAAAGCTTGAGCGTCATGGCGAACTCAACAATTTCCGCCCGGCGGTGGGCGGCCAGCTGGTCTCCGAAGAGCATGGCGTGCATCCCAGGGTTGTGGGTGCTCCACTCCTCCGCCGCCTTACCCAGCACCGCCTTGAAGACCTCCGCGTCCAAGTAGCCGGTGTCGTTCCAGCAGAGAAAGCGAGGCCACGTCCCGCGCGTCCTGGCCTCCGCCCGCTGCATCAAGTACTTTACGGGGGCCTCCTCCCCGTCGCCTAACCTCCCCTTGAAGATGTACACGCTCAAAATCACACCCCCGTCTGCGCTGAAAAAGGTGAGCAGCGACGCGACCTTACAGTTCCGGGTAGACGACACATTGGCTATCTCTTTGTCGGACGCCTCCGCGCGCAGCAGGGACATCTTGCCGCCGCGCTGGACGGCTCTTGTCTCGTCATAGTTGAACACGGCAAAGTCGGGGAAGTGGTAGTGCGAGAGGAAGGCTTGCAGCTTCCCACAAAAGTCCACCGCCCCATCGAAAACCAGCTGTCCCGCCCGATTGTCTGCAAGGGCCTTGCAGGCCCTTTTGGACAGCTCTCGGCGGTGCCGCCGGACGAAGCGGGTGACCCACACGTGGGACACCTTGACGTCCCACTTGCGCTTTATTAGATCCCTTATCTGCTGCACGCTGAGCGCCACGTTGTTCACGATGAAGCCTGCGTGACGGACACGATGATGGTCTCCCTCTCGGGGGTCAGTTTCATCTCCCCGTGCGCCAGCGCACGCCCGCGGCGCGACCGGTAGTATGCCATGCGCACCGACGCGTACGACCGCTTCAGCTGCTCCGCCACGTGCGCCAACGCTTCCGTCACATGGTTGAACGTCCCTTGACGTCCTCCACGAGGGCCACGACCGGCGCAGTCTTCATCTTGAGGCTTGCGCGGGGGGGGGAGGGGCGGTGGGGGGCGGGTGGGGGACGCGCGGAGGCGTGGCGCACGCCCGCCCAATTTATCACATGATCGCCTGATCCTGTGATTGAACGCCCGCCAAAATTCTGGGCGCGCTCCAGGTGGCGCCAAGCCCGGATGTGAATCGGCGTGCAGGAATATGAATCGATGAAAGTGCCTCTATGCTGATGGGTGGGTGCGTTGCTTTTCTCGGGACACGTCCCAGGCACGAGGCCAGCAGCCTCATGACCCCCAGGCCACCCACTCGCACTGCCCTCGAGGCACACCCCCGCTCCACGTCGTCACAGAGCCGACGGTGCACCTCCCGACCGCCAGCTCTCGCCGATGGAGAGCAGAGCCTCTCTCCATCCCCAGAAATCTCGACACTCCCGCCGAGATATTGTTGTCAAACTCCCGGAGGTAGGGGTGCAAACCCCTAATGCATCGCCGGAAGACCAACTATGAACAAGCACATAACAACAGCAAACAAAGACATGGACTTGCCACCAGCGAGTGCACATATCTGTGGAATCATTCTGAAATACAAATGGACTTTTCCTGGGACAGAGTGGGACTAGTCCAGAAATACCTCCGAAAGAGTCGCGGCAAATCAACCTCTTCCTGTGGAGTTGCTGGGCCGTGCGAACTGTTAAAGCACGCTAAACAGCCACGAAGGGCGCGATCGCGGTCTCTTCGGATGGCAACGCGACTAAGCCGACGCGGGCGGTGGGCGGCTCGGCGGCGATTGTCCGAGGTTCTGCCATCGTGCTTATTTGGCGACTTCGAAGCGATTCCGGCGCGACACAGTGTGGTACCTCATCGGAATCGCCGTGTACAACGTGGAATGGCAGATCGGGGGCTCTGGCGACACAATTATTCTATTGCGTTGGCATGTCCCACCGCTAAGACAACGAGAATCAAGCTCACACGGCCAAGTCCAGGTGCGGTTCTTGCTGTAATCAAGCAATTTGACAAGATCAGGAGGGGCCACGCCCCCGGCGCACTCGGGCATGATCACTGCAAGCATGCAATTGTCAGAAAAGCAGCAGCCAGTCCACGGCATCCGAGCTTGATTGAGATGCAAGGCCTTTTGCGGATCGCGGGCATTCTTGCGACGCAAATCGATCGCTGATTGGCTCGCGCCATCCGTGATTGCAGAGCTGCGCGACCAAGCCAGTAGGAATCTGAGCGAGCCAGAGAGGGCCAGACAGGGATGCTTGCGGCTTTCAAGTGTGGCAAATGTGCACCCCTAGTTAGAACGGCCCTAAAGCGGTCTTCTGGCTTTCTAGCATTCTGATTGGCCACATGAAACAAATGAGCCGTTGTCAATCGTTTCAAGGACGTGCCTTGCTGATCACAGCCACCTTTTCGTATGTGGACGACGTGTCTTGGTCCCAGGGCACATTCTATGGCGCAGGCAGCGATTGCAAGGAACTGGAGCACCACGCTTTATTCACGACGTCGGCCGATTGCGGGCAGCTTTCCCTCCGATAGGCGGAATATTTGCCTGTTGTTGTCGAACTGTCTTGGCGGCTGACCGAAGGACGAGCCGGGCGGGGCTATCTGGTCTTGGTCAATACCGGTCGAACAGGGCGAGACATGCAGTCACTTTTCTAATCCCGGCCGGGGAAGCTCCACCCCAAGAGCCCCATAAAAAGGTCCGTGTCCGCGTCATCCAGCAGACCATCGTCCCCTCCCGCCTCCGCAGCCGCGCTCACCCCCTCCACAGTGGCGCTCTCACCCGTCACGGCGGCACTCCTCGCCCCCGGTCGCCCAACAGGCGCCGGCCTCGTTGACCGCCGGGCCTGTACACGCAGATTATAGGCACGGATGGTGGTTGTGGCCCGAGTTTCCAGCCCTTCCGCCCACGCGGCCATGTCAGCTTCCTGCTTCTTTCGGCAGGCGTCCGTAGACACGACCATCCCAGCCGCCTGTCTATTGGCCCGTGTGCGCTTGTCATCTGTCCTCTTCGCGACGCGAGCCCGGGCGCCGCCGACAGCCGCCGTGGGCCATTGTTGTGGGCTTCAGCTCCTGGGGCTCGCCTGAGGGCTGACAGCTGCACGTAGGCCCGGCAGCTGCCCAGGAAGGTTGGGGCGGTGCAGCGCTCCGCGTCGCGATTAAATTGACCGTGGAAGGCCTCCAATGCCTGCTCACTGTACCTGCCCAGGCTCCCAAACCGGCGGAGAAAAGGAGCGGCGTGGTAGCACAGAACGTGCAGCTTGGGGGACACCCGCAGCCAAGGGAACGGCTCCGCCAGGCCATCAACAAATGAGGCTGTTGTGCGCTCAAAAGCGGCAATCTCGGGGACGGGGATGACAGCTGCCCGGTTGAGGATGGGCACAATCTCTCCCCACAGCGCGTAAGACCGGCGCAGGGCATCCGCGCGGGGCCCCGGCGCGCGAGAAGTCAGCAAATCACACACGCGGCCAAGCTTTCGCGTGATGCGGTTGCACTCAGCCCCTTCAAAAGCACCGCCAAAGTAAGGTGCTGGTGCCACCCCCGCCTCTTCCCGCAGGAGCGTGCCCAGGGCGGCACAAAAATCTGGGGTCCCGTCCTCGCCCCGCTCCGCAGCGAACGACTCCGCAGCGAGCAGCAGCAGACGTGCTGTAATCCCAAGGGTGAAGTGTAGGACTATGGGAGCACTATCTGACGAGTCAATGATGATGAGTGGAGACCGCACAATTGACAGATGACGCCACGGTGACAGAGGTGTCGGGCGGGTCTTGTTGTCGCCGTTGGCATAGGCGTTGCGCATGCGCGCTGCGTGACGAGCCGTACGGCGCCGCCCATTGCAGCGGCTGCCGTCCTGCGTGCACCCACATTTCTGCACCGCCGCGGCGTTCTTGGCAGTGGGCCACGCAAGTGCTGTGCACCACAGACAGGGGCGACGACAGGAGGGCCCGTCGTGGCCACTCATCATCGACATCCACAGGAAGTCGCCGGTCATAATGAGACGAACAGAGCGCTGCTGTCCACGTACTCGCAGTCCATTGGTCCGGAGCTCGTCAAAATCGGCCAGCCATACGGCACATATGGACTCGAGCGCTGCATAGTCATCTGTCTTTCATGGGAAGACGCCCAAAACAATTGAGTTCCCGACACTGGCGGGATGGGCTTGATTGGCAATGCCAATGTACACCTTGACAGTGCTCTGCCGCCCCCCTTTGTCCATACCAGAACACAGCTGTACAGCAGGCATGGCAGGATTTGGGGTGGTGGCGCCCTCATCCGAGCAAGGCCCCGAGCGCTCACCGCCGCTGGGCGCGCCGCCACCGTCCACACTCGAGCGGGGCTCTGATGGACTGCCACGACAGCACGTAGAGCCATCATCGGCTGCTCGGGGGAGATCTGATAGCCCGCGGCCGCCACGGCCCCCGTCACCTGCCCCCGAGGGTGACACGCGTCCGCCGCTCGTGTTTCTTTCGCACTCTGACTCCGGCTCGTCCGTCCAATCGCTTGAATCAGAGCCGGAGGAGGCGGCTGCGGTGTTGCCGCTCCCGTCGGCCGCTGCAACACCCGGGGCGGGCTCCCGACCGCGACTGGAGCGCCACTCCTCTGAGACGGGGCACTCCAGAAAGCGCTCGCTCCGCACGATGTCGTCCAAAAGGGCTTGGACGGCTGCGCGCGGGGACACCAAAAATGCCCCTGCAGCCGACGTCGTCACGCGATTTCGCTCCTCCCCCGCCGCCAAATCCGAGTCCCGCCGGAGGGCCTCCCGGCTGGCGAGCCCGCTGGTAGCCCCGCCGAGGAACGCGCGGATGCGCGTCAACGTCACGCCGCTGATACGATTTGCCACCTTAAACTCGAGCTGCTGCCTCACAGACAGCGATGGAAAGGGCGCCACCCCTACGCCGGTGGTCCGCGCCGCACCACAAATGATGCGCATGGGGGCAGCGATGGCAGCCGCGTCTGCTGCTGGAAAGATCAGTCGGACGGTTGCCGCTGCAACGGCCCTCCGCCGGCGGCTCTGACGGCAGCCCAACTCGGCTTTTCGGCTTGTCACGACGCGTCTGTAAACCCGCTTCCTTCCGTTGGAGAAGCGGGTCACCAGCTCATCCCCCCCCGCCCCCCGCACAAATGCGCCCAGCAGTGCTGGCACAGTGCTGCTGTCGGGCTCGACGGAGAAGCCTGACAGCGGGGAGATGACCAATGCCGTATCTGGGCCGGCCGTCCGGGGAGAGGAGGGGCGGACCGGCGTCGTTTCCGCCGGCGCGGGTGGCGCTGAATCCTCCACCGCGTCAACATGAACTTGGGAGGGAGAAGGGGGAGGCACATTGCGGCCAAGTGCTTCGGCCCGCGACTTGCACGCTGCACAAAATTTTGTGCGTTGTTTTGGTGGTAGCCCGTGTTGGAGTTCAGCATCCTTGCTGTCCCACGAAAAGGGCAGGCATGCGGGCCCCGGAATTGCAGCAGCCGGCTTGTCCGTCGACACTTCGGGATGTAGCAACGACAGGCAAAGGCGGCCAACTCGTTTACTTGATATACGCTCCCGGCGGGGGAAGCACACGATGCACAGTCTCAAACATACTCCGTTGTTGTCCTCGTCCTCATCCACCGAGTAGCACTTCCGCGTCGGGACGCTCGTACAAAAATGCACCGATTAGGCGTCGCTGATAACACCGCTGCACACGGCGCGTCGCCACAGCTCCGCATCCGCATTTGGCCGCAAAAACGGCTGCCCACACGTCACACAGACGTATGCTGGTCCTCTCCACATGAACACGCGCTGCACCAGTGCTGACGCGGGGTACCTGTTTAATTCGCAAGATGAGCCAAGTTCCATAGAACAAGAGTCGCGCCGTAGCGAAAAAAACGAAAGAAAACCATGGTAAGTAGTTGGTACGCAACGGAGACCATGAGCTCCTCCGCCACGCTGATGTGGTAGAAGTGAAAGTTCAGACTGCTGGACGGTTGCTTCTTTTCTCTCCGCGCACGTACCGAGTGCCTGGAGGACCGGGCTCCTCGTTGGTGGCAGAGCCTGACGTCTGTTCATCTTCCCTGTATTCGGTCGACTCCATGCGGGAGCGAGTGGAGCACAGGTCGTCAACCGCCAAAGAGAGAGAAGGTAGGAGGCAAGAGGAGCGAGCACGCGGTCTTACACCGTGGTGGTCAGTGGGAGATGCAGCCAGGCTGTCCTGTGGGCAACACCCCCCTCCTGCAACCCAGGCGGCCACATGCATTCCAGTTGTGTTCGAAGGTTTTTGACGTGGCAGCCAAAATTGTCGCCACGTGTTTGGGCCAGAAGTCCTTGCTTAACTAGGGGTGTGTGCCCTGCCCGACGCCAGGCAGCTTCACACAGACGCTCTCTTCCCCCTTTCCCCGACCTTCGTCCCCCCCTCCCTCACGCACCGCCGCCATCGATGCCCCCCCGCGCCCGTCCCCCGACTTTGTTCTCCCGGCTGCTGACCCTGCGGTCGCTTTCCCCCCCCCCCCCCCCCCCCCCCCCCCCCCCCCCCCCCCCCCCCCCCCCCCCCCCCCCCCCCCCCCCCCCCCCCCCCCCCCCCCCCCCC
>Ga0209093_1001030_pt1 | contig 15658 bp, 20 predicted proteins | sample SidtaG_4_FD_187450 | JGI IMG/M metagenome (GOLD analysis project Ga0209093, IMG submission 187450) | Marine algal microbial communities from Sidmouth, United Kingdom - Sidmouth_Male1 metaG (SPAdes) (version 2) | ecosystem: Host-associated > Algae > Red algae > Unclassified | place: Sidmouth... | reverse complement strand
GCGGCTTGTCTTTGCCGCCCACACCAGTTGTGTGTGTGCGTCTTGGCGCTTACTTCCGGGGTCTTTGACGAGACTACCGGGTGCCCGGTCGGGAAGGCCGCCCGAGTGGGGTCGGCCTGACTGTGGTGCCACAAGCGCTGCTAGTCCAGGGGCGAGAGGTGAGCCCCCTCGCCCCCACGCTGGGACTCCGTCAGCGTAGAAGTCCCTTCCGCGCCGGGGGGAGGACGAGCCCCGGTGGTCGGCGAGCGGCCGGGGTCCTCGGGCGGGGAGCTCCACGCACCTGCCACCGTACCGCCGCCGCCAACTGGCACCGCCCTTCCACACCCGACGAGGGCCACGGCGCCCAACGCCGCAGTTGCCCCGTGGTCTCCCGCCGGTGGCTCGTCCGTCACCCGGATAGTGCCGAGAATCTCAAAAGGAGGGGTGCCTTCGTCGAGCGGGAAAGATGAGGAAGATCCGCTAGCCATGGAAGCGGGGCTCGCGCATCGATCGGTTGTCCTCGGTCACCGCACCGCAGTACAACCAACGAGGGTCCCCCGACTTGGATACCGAAAGAGGTGTCGATCCGCAACACGCACCACGTGCGTACAGCGGGTCTCACCCGCAGCGCCAAATGTAGTCCCATGATCAGGGGGGTTACCTCAGGAGGAGGGAAGTGAGGGCCGTCTCAGCCGCTCGCGCGACACTCGCTACGGGACTCGAGGTCCAGAAAGTCGGGCCGATCGAAACGCCAAGACATGAAGACACGGTCTACTTTCCGGCGACGACGATGCATCCCACCGTCGTCGCCCTTCGTCCAAAAAGGGCGGAAACCGTTGCCCGGGATCAATTCCCCGATTGGGAATTGACCCGGGCAGACGCAAAAAAATGCAGATAGTTCCTTACATGCATATAAAGTCCCCCGAAGTGATCATTACAGACGAGGGGGAGTCACCGTCGCGCTGGAAACGCGTAGCAACCGCCGCGTGGCGTCCGGTCGGCTGTCGCCTGCTGCGCCCTCTGGCCGCGGCAACCCAGCCCCCCGTGGGGCCCGCGAAGCGGGGCGCGGCGGCTGAGCGCGTCCCTTCGGTGGCTCGCACCGGTTCGCGGGTAGGCCCGTCATCCCCGCTCCCGCGCCACCTTCCCGTCTGCGACCACCACCGCCGGCGTTGCCAACCCCCGCTAGTCGTCGCGCCCCCGGTGCCCCCGACGTCCCTGCGGCGGGGCCCCAAGAGGGAAGGGGGCTTCGCTGTTCTACAGAGTCCACTTCGGTTTTCAGGCAGTCCAGCGCGTCCTTCATCACCAAGACGGCAACATCCATGACCAACACGTCAATTTCAGCAGATCTGGTCGCCCCGAAGTCCGCGCGCTCGAGCATCAGCGCACAGCGCTTCGCAGGCGCGCCCGGCCGCAACGCCTCGGCCGGCAGGTTGGCCGTCGCCTGAGCGGCGGTGGTCTTTGGGAACTTGACGTCGTCATCGTCGGGGTTTGGGTAGATTCGGGCAGCAAAACAAGGAGAAGTACCGATGGCCGCTGCAGCAGCCGCAAGAGCGGCGACCGGAACCCCCAACGTGATCCCTATCGCACGGAAGACAACATTGTGCAAGTAATTGTACGGCCATTTGATTGCGAACCTGGAGGTTTGGGACGGCTACACGTTGGAGAGTCTTGATGGGGTCGGCGTTATTATTACGAGTCAGGCCATCGGCGCCGGCAAGCGCGGTGCCAACGGTGAGGCCTCCGCTCCCATGCGCAAAGCTCACAAGAGGGTCAACTTCGAGAAGAATTTGGTTTAGGACAAGGCCAAACGCGACTGCTAAGCTGCTTTGCACCAAGATAATATCTTTTTCCGGCGTGTCGAGGAGTCCATGCCGGGAGTCTAATATCAGCATCGTTCTGCATTTATCTTTATTTTGTGGGCTCAGAAGAGGCTGTTGGCGGGTGAGAGACCAGCGGTAGGGCGAGTGAAGTGCCTCTTGAGAGTTCGTTCTTCCACTCTAAACTGTTTTCTATTAAAAATGGGTTGCAATATGAGACTTGCAGTGAACACGCATGAGGTAGGCAAAAGAGTTCGTTGCAGGCCCTCTCTCGTATCTCCTGGGATGGACATAAACGAGACTGAGGGTTTCGAGTGATGGGGAGCGCTCAGGTCGATGGATGTGGCTTCTTCCTTGGCAGACGAGGCACGGAGAGACGAGACACAGTGTGGCGCAAGGGAAATGTGTGGAAGGACATGGCCACTTTCCTGTGAGTGCAGGGGGAACTGCATTGAATGAGGGCGGCCAACGGCCTCAGGGTGCCCGACAACGGCCCACGGCCCAGAAACCGATTTGCAACCGCAGCGTAGTCGGTTGTGGCGCCACGTGGACAGCCCCAATGAGGTGACGCGATCAAGCAGTATCACGAGAGTGATGTATCGCTGTTGCGCTCTGTCTAGAGAACAGCTGAGAGCACATCTCCAGCGTTGCAGCCTATGTTGGACTGATGAGGCAGACCGCAGAGCGTGGAGACGCTGACGAGAGATCAGTGTAGCGTTTCAAAGATCGAGACCAGGTGGGACCCAATTAGACTCCAACATTACTGAACCTATCTGCAGTTTTTGTGATCCTTGTCATGCAACAGATTTTCAATTCAAGTCGTGGGCGATTGGGGAGGGCGATCCTGTCGAATGAATTCGAACGTACCAGGCGCCTGAATCGACGGAGGAGGTGCGAGCACCACGTACAGTGCTGGGCGGCCTTGGAGCGTGGCGTCAGCCGCAGCGCACTGCCACCCGTGATACGTCACGGGGGGACTGGAGAGGAACCTCACGAGCCGCGCCGCGAAGAAGCAAGACTCCACCGACGGCTACGCAAGTGTGACGCAACTTATTGTGGCAAAAGCCCGTTGGAAAGACCGTTTTGGAGTTGTAAATCTTGGGGGATGTGGATTAGAGAAGTGTCCTTGCGCGGAGCGACAGTGCTCAAAGGGCCTGCGTCGGCCTCACATGGCCTAGAGGCAGGCTCCAGCGAAGGTTTTTACGTAAGACCGGGAATCCACTATATTCCTGGCTCGTCCAGCGCTCCTGTGTGCCAACGCACCACAGCCCGGTAAGTGTGGACCGGGAATTGTGAGACCGGCGCTATAAGTGTGGTCGCTGAAGAGGGGGGCGGTCGTCTGGCGGTTTCTTTGAACACGGCTGACGCCCGCCGTCTGGGCCGGCTCTCTAGCTTCGTCGTCGCGCGGTGCCAGCACATGATCGGCGTCGTCGTCCTGTGCTATGTACTGGACGTAGTGTATATGCACCAGCCTCGCGAATACCCGTGACACAACGTTTAGTCATGGAATCACCCTTAGATAATCGTGCTACGCCTCACGATGATGTACGGGCTGTCCTTGTGGCCGCGCATGACGCCGCGCTGAGGCGCTCCCGCAGATATGTTATCGAAAACGTTGGTTCAGTCGGCGCTGTCGACGCGGCGACCGAGCTGCCTGATGCCACGGCCGAGGTCGACACTGAGCATATGCTGGCAGACGACCGTGAGGGCGTCCTCGGAGCCGTCGAGGTCTCTTCCGTACCAGCAGCCATACCCGCCGCCTGCCACGTCCTAATCCAAGAGGCAGCCTCCAGCAGAGTGGCCTCTGTCAAGGCCAGCGACGATGAGGGTCGCGAACCGGGCAACAATGATCACGCTGACAAGAGCTTGGCCCTCAACGTGGTAAGCACCGTCGAGGGCGGCGCCTCCGCAGCCTGCGGTCCTGCCATTGGCCCGAGCTTCAGGGAAAGGGGCGCGGCCGCCTCGGACGAGGCCGGCACTGGAACCCAGCGCAAGGCCGCCAACGGCCTGACCCACGGAGAGAACATGCACGGAAGGAACTTCACGATGAAGCTCCTCACGACCGCGGGCGCTTCCGTGGGTGCCTCTGTCGCCGGAAAAGACCCCGATGAAGGATATCGTTCGGCTAAGTTGCTTGAGTCGGCTTACCGACAAGGTGGGTATGGCCGCCCAGTATTACTCGGTCATGAAGACGTTTAATGTCATTGGAACCATCGCGGCGCCTTCGGAGGTTCAGTTGGCCAAAGTCCAGGCCATCACCTTCGAAGATCGTACGCGCACTGACCCAATGTCAAGCAATTTGCACTCAACGAAAAATATTCTCTGGCGGGCGGACAAGACGTACCAGGGCGCGGTTCGTTAAACCGAGACGCGCCACACGGCGTTGAAATACATCAGCAGCCTAGAGGAGGGTGTTATTTCATCGGCGACGGAGCCTCAAAGCGCAAGGCCATGCTTCTTCTGCGTAAGCATTGCTCGGCTTCATTGACGACTGAGTAGTAAGCCGGCTCCGACCGAGATGGCGGTGCGCACGATGCTGGCGCGGCCTCAAGCGTCGCCGCGGATGACGGTGATGCTGATCACGATGTTGAAGTTCTCAGCGTGACTATTGCTTCCGACCATGTTGTGCTTGACCTGGCCGAGAACAAGGCCGAGAGTGCTGGAAAGACAGAAGAGGGCAAGACCAATGACGCAGGGGAAGATGTGTAGGTCTGAGGGACTCGCAGCATCGGATGAAATTGTCATGAACACATCATTCTGACGGAGTAGAGACGGAGGCCCTCGCCGGGCTGCCCACGATGGCCCACGCCAGACCGCCTTCTTCATCGTTTTGCTTCTTTTCCTTGCCTTTCTGATGATGAACAGGCTCGTGGGGGAGGGTGGTGTGACATCACGCCCAGCCAACACCACCCAGTTGGAGGGAAGGCGAGACAGACCGTGTCGTCGGGTAGCCCTGTCAGGGAATTGTGGGGGAAACCCCCTGTCAGGGGTGACACGACCCCCAGGCATGAGCCGGGGACGGGTCGTGACCCGTCACGTAACACCCCCCTAGGGGGGTAGCGAGGGACAGCCCCTTTGGGCGGGTGTCCAGGGAGCCCCAGGGCCACACATGAAACGACCCCTCTGGAGGGGCGTGAAGCGGGGAACACCCGATCGGGCCCCCCTGGAGGGGTCTGACACACACAAGGGAGACACACGTCTTCCCGAATCCGGGCCCTCTGGGGGGACCGGGAAGCTTGTGAAAGCTTCCGCAATCCGAGCGTAAGCCGGACCGAGATATGTTCTCGGCCAGGGATAAAATCTCACCGGAATTCTATCCGGGAAATTAGAAAAATCATGGGATAAGTCCAGAGGTATTGGTTTTGGGTAAATCCTGAAATCTAGGGAAGTCTTAGTGACTTTCCTGCTTGCGCCCGAGACGGGCGGGGGGTCCCCTTCCCGTGGAAGGGCTGTCAGGGATGCTGGGCAGGGGCCACTGGAGGCCTGGGCCTGAGACCGTGGCCCGTTGGGTACCGGTCCACCCATGGTGGCGCCAGGGGGTCGGGATTGTGCACGTCCTGCGTCTTGCTTCTGAGGGTATATGAGTGTATGCTTTGGGGTCATCGTGCGCGTTCGAATAAATCATCGCTGCGTTTGCATTGCTTCCGTCAATTTGGTGCGCTTCGCGCCCAATGATCCCGGCGTTCGCGTTGTGACTCTGGCGTCGAGTTTCGCATCCTGCGCTGGGTGTTCCGACGGGGGTTTACCCCGTCGGCTAAGAGGGCAGGATCCACTACATTTGGTGGATCAGCGGGGGACACGGTCAAGCCCTTCCTGATCAGTCGGGCCGTCCCTGTGTCGTTTTCTCACGGTGGACGTGCCCTCTTTGTCTTACCCTTAGGTGTGACTGGCTGACTGTTTGACTGGATTCTCCCACGGGGGAGTAGGGCTTCCATCGTTATGGATAGCATGAGGGGGTCGTTGTCCCGCGCGGAAGGTGCGGACTCCTCTTCACGGGGCGTCCGTGACGGAGCTAGTGAGGGCTCAGGGCCGAGTGGCTTTTTGGGGGACCCTCCTCACGTGGAGCGTCGCGCGCGCACTTCCACGAGAGTACGGGGCATCGCGAGCGACGGAGGAGGGGACGGTGACGGATTCCCGTTCGGCTTAACCGCTGGCGACTCCGATTATCGAAGTACACCTATGAGATCCGGCATAAGCCGGGTAAGGACCATAAGGTCGCGAACGGGTTATCGCGTCTGCCCACGGAGGGTCTCGAATCGACTCCCTTGGACAAGGATATCCCCGTCCTGGCCGTCTAGACACGGGCGAGTGACTCCCTGGAGGCAGCAGGGCCAGCTGAAGCCCCCATTGGGGCGCTAACGGCTCAAGAGATCATCCTCGGCCAAGCCAAGGATGCGTTCTGTAAACAACGACTGAAAGAACTGGACGTTCATTCACCACCCGACCCCAAGTGGAGTCGGCAATCCTTCTTCTTTTTGGAGAAGAACGGGCTCCTATGCCGACATTCGTTGTATGGGAGGGAGACCCAAGTCGGCATTCCCGAGGCGCTGAAACAGCGCCTCCTACGCTATCAAGACCAATCGGTGTTGGCCGGTCACCCCGGCTCGCGGAGGATGTATGACACCCTCCGCCGGTACGTCTACTGGCCTACCATGGTGGTAGACGTCTACAAACACGTGAAGCAATGCCCCGCGTGCGCGAAAAATCGCCTCTCCGAGATTAGGCATACCTCCACAATGAAGCTGTTTCCCGCTCTCGAACCCTTCTCGGGGCTCGAAATGGACCTTCTAGGCCCATTGACCACCTCTAGGGGTGGTCACAAGCATGTACTGGTCATATGTGACCGGTTTACCAAGTTGACGCGGGCCATCCCGTTACGGGATGCGACGGCGCTGACGGTATCGTCAGCGTTCATTGACACCTGGGTGGCTGCCTATGGCATCCCCGACTCTGTCCTTACGGACAACGGACCTCAGTTTGCCTCGGTATATTTCCTGGGCATTCTCAGTTTGCCAGGTATAGCCTCGAACGATACCTCTCCCTACCACCCCCATACCAATGGGCAGGTGGAGCGATATAACCGCACCTTGGTGCGGCAACTCCGATGCTATATTGCTGAGCAGCAGAAGGAATGGGACAGTCATCTGTCCCTTCTCACGACTTCGTACAATACGCAGGTGCACGCGAGCACTGGGGAGATCCCCTTTGCCTTCATGAGTCCTAGACGGCTCCAGACTATTGGCATGGAGCGCATGCCTCGTCTTAGACAAGCCGAGGAGAGAACTGAGGACGCCTCCACGGCGGCGGAGCAGTACGTTGAGGACCTTCAGGCCCTCATCCAGGCGGTTCGCCGGGGGCTGGGCAAAGCACAGTCCACGTATAAGCGGGCGTTTGACGCCCGCATCAAGGAAACGAATAACTCGGTCAAGGCCGGGGACTGGGTCTATCTAGATGCCCACTCCCGTTCTTCAAAGAAGCTTGGGTTTAGGACCCACGGACCCTACATGGTGCTACAAACCGATGGACATCGGTTTCTGGTGGAGAGCCCTAAGGGTCTACGTACGGTGAGCAGTGACCATGTCACTGGTGCCCCCGCACCACCGGCGCGGGATGGCAAGTGGACAAGGGCCCTTAGGGCCCAAGCCCTCTTTAAGGTGGGCTATCAAATTAAGGAGGGCCCTGAATTCGTTTTCGAACGATTCCTCAACCATAGTTGGGATGATGATGGCCAATTGAAGGTCTTGGTCAAATGGTTCGGGTTTCCTGAACAGGAAGCCACGTGGCAATTGGCTTCTTCCCTCCCCAGGGAGGCAATTCGCAAATACTGCTTGCGAAGACGTGTCAAGCTCCCCGCCTTGACGCGGGAAGGTGTTTTCTTTTCTAACCAAGTCCGAAGACGGCCCTTAGGGACCCTTGTGACTTCAAGTCACAGGCAAAAAGAAGAGCACAAGAAGAGAGGCTAAGCCTTTTATTCCCTACGGGGCCCGAGACCAGTCTATCGTAAGAAAGACGGCGCCCACCCCCTTAGGGGGGGCGACAACGGGCGACACAAAAAGCAGGAGGGGGACACAAGGAACCCTTGGTCACCCTAGGGTGACCAAGTCACCAACCCCCAGGACGGGTCCCATGGCCAGGATCTTAGTCCTGGCTACGGTCCTCCTCGGGCGCAGAACAATGCGACACCGAGTACGTCGGCGGGTTCGCCGAGGGACCCGTCTCAGCCCCATACAGGGCTTGAGATGAAGAACCGGCGCCCGCCCCATAGTAGGGCGGGGGGGGAGACGGCGGACGTCGAGGCGCGGCCGGCAAAGCCGCCCCTCGGGGCGGAGCCGACGAAGCAGCGAAGTGCCGAAATGACCATCCGGTCCCGACCGTATTGGTGTCCCCCACGGCGGTACCATACTCCTCCGTTAGATAACGGCGGAGCGCCTTGGCAGTGCCGAGTTGGTACAGCGGCCCTACGTCCCGTTACCCTAGGGGGCGGGACACAATCGCAGCAACCTCTTTGCGCAGCCGCACCAAGGTGCGGCTCAACGCCATAATGAGCGTATGGTCCACCCCATTATTGAGGATGGACGGGAGTTCCCTAAGGGAACGCCCCAAATTCGACCATATGGCCGGGTTGACGGGGCGAGGGGTGCCCAACTGGGCAGACCCATCCCAAGAGAGGAGAGGAAGGGGCGCCAGAGGGGGACCCGGGGGTCCCCCAAGAGAAGGAGTCGACTGACTGCTACCCCCAAGGGGGTAGACCCGAGGAGTCCGAGCGTGACGACCCGGCACCCGGGACACGTAAGCCGGGCGTGACCCCACCGCGAGATGGGGGCCGCAGAGCGAGAGGGGCGGAGCCAGAAGCGGCCGGGGCCGACGGGGGCTCTGGAGCCACCACGAGGCCCACGCTAGCCGACCCAGCGTCCGCCAAGTCCCGATCCAAGGCTCGGATGGGGAGACCGGCGTGGATGTCCCTCCCATACGGGAGGCGGGCGTCCTCCATACCCTCCACGAGGACCAAGGTCCCCTCGTCATCCAATATCTTGGCGCAACGGAAGACCTCTCGGGGTCCCCCTAGCCACTGCAGCCAATCCGGCGGCGCCCGCTCCTCGATGAGTCGGAGGAGCTTCAGCCCGGCCTCAAGAAGAGGTCGCGCCAACGGGTCGGCCGAGCACAAGCGCTCGGGCGTCAGGTCGGCAAAAGCCGACCGAATAGCCATTGGCAAACGCCAGAGGTGCGCATGGTGGCGAATACTTCCTAAGAAGACGTCCGCCATCTCGACGGCCCACAGGGCCGCCAACATCAGATGATAGGGACCCCCAAGGGGTTCCCCCATGAGCTGGCTCCCCTGGAGTGCCACTATCTGGGGCACCCGCGTGGCCATACCTCGGGGCAATTCAACGTGCTCCCACCACACTGGTGTGGTGGGATACAGGGCCTTGTGACGTACCACCGGTACGTCGCGCACCTCACACTGTTCATACAGCGTGAGAAGGCGGAGGGAGGTACAAACCGTCCACTCCCCCAGCGCACCCGGCACATAAAAGCCGCGGTCCATCTCCCCTAACTTAGGGGGCGACCCCGGGTAATGCTCAAAGGAGAAGTGGGGCTTGTCCCCAACCTCGGGAGGGATCTCGCGGACGGCCAAGTGCCGAAGCACTTGGCGCACGCGCCAATATTCACGACTACGGAGGAAGGGAATGTCCGTCACCGTCCCCTCGGGGACGGCGTAAAGGGTATCGTACATACCCCGAATGTTCGTCCAGATAGCCGTCATACGACAGCTGTCGACAGCGTCGAAGCGCTGTTCGACAAGCGACCCCCCTAGGGGGGTCCAGGGGTAACGCCCGTACTTTTCGTCGACGACTGAGGGGGTCGGCCACGAGGCCGACAGGAGGTTGGAGAGGACATTGTCGTCGATGTCCTCCTCGGGGCCCAAAAGAGCGCCCGCGCCCTCGGCCTCACGGTCGACCGCCATGGCCGCCGGCGCGCCGGGAGCCGCAGAGGACGCCATCCCGCCTCGAGAGGGATGGAACCGGGAAGATAAGGATGCCCCATCCCAGGGTGGGGCCCACGGACAACGCGGGACGCGGGGAGAACCCGGTCGCGCCCGACGGGGTCGTCCTCCCGGTGACGACAAGGGTACCGACCAGGAGAGTCGAGACCCGCGGTCTCCGCTAGCGGTGACCGCCTTATGGGACTGAATCGAGGGTTCCCCGGCTCGGTGAACCCGTCGGTCTCCCGCGGTATGGCACCCGGGAGCGAGCCCCCAGGGGCACGCTGTCAGGGACCCACAGGGCAGGGTTTTCCCCTGGCCTAGGGAGGGGGCGGCGAGACACCGCCCCCGGTCCCGCAAGACGCGGGCCCTGAGGTGGGGGATATGCGGGGGAAACCCCCTGTCAGGGGTGACGCGATCCCCCGGCATGAGCCGGGGACGGGTCGTGACGCGTCACGTAACACCCCTCTAGGGCGGTAGCGAGGGACAGCCCCCTTGGCCGGGTGTCCAGGGAGCCCCAGGGCCACGCATGAAACGACCCCTCTAGAGGGGCGTGAGGCGGGGAACACCCGATCGGGCCCCCCTGGAGGGGTCTGACACACACAAGGGAGACACACGTCTTCCCGAATCCGGGCCCTCTGGGGGGACCGGGAAGCTTGTGAAAGCTTCCGCAATCCAAGCGTAAGCCGGACCGAGATATGTTCTCGACCAGGGATAAAATCCCACCGGAATTCTATCCGGGAAAATTGAAAAATCATGGGATAAGTCCAGAGGTATTGGTTTTGGGTGAATCCTGAAATCTAGGAAGTCTTATTGACTTTCCTGCTTCCGCCCGAGACGGAAGGGGGTCCCCTTCCAGTGGAAGGGCTGTCAGGGATGCTGGGAAGGGGCCACTGGAGGCCTGGGCCTGAGACCGTGGCCCGTTGGGTACCGGTCCACCCATGGTGGCGCCAGGGGGTCGGGATTGTGCACGTCCTGCGTCCTGTTTCTGAGGGTATATGAGTGTATGCTTTGGGGTCATCGTGAGTGTTCGACTAAAGCATCGTTGCGTTTGCGGTACTTCCGTCGTTATGGTGCCCTTCGCGCCCAGTGATCACGGCCTTCGCTTTGTGACTCTGGCGTAGCGTTCCACATCCTGTGATGGGTTCTCCGACGGGGTTGTGCCCCGTCGGCTGTGAGGGCAGGATCCACTACAGGAATAACTGCCCGGAAAGGAAACCCCGAAGAGCACACACGCACGGCGTCGACCGGGGGAAGACGCCCTGAGTGGCAAACACGAGTTGTGTGACCGGAAGTTTACTTGCCCGCGTCGAAGGCCTTGCGGAAACACTCAAGCCTCGCCCTCTTATCCCCTCAAAACCCCGTCCGTTCCCCTCCAACCCTCAGAAAACATCCCCTCAGACACCCTCAGAGGACCCTCAGGAACCCTCCCTTCAGGGCCCATGGGGCCAGTCTCAGCGGAGGACGGTCCAAGCTGCGGACACCGCCTTGAGTTGAGGCGGGGGAAGGGTGCTACGTGACACCCTCACGGAGCCCCGGTGTCGGGCGCGTGGTGTAATGCTGGTCATTGTTCCAAGTTGGGTTTGCACAAAATTGGGCCCTTAACTTGGGGATAGAGGGGTCTGGGAAATCCAAATCGCATTACAGGCTCTGGAATGTGCTTCCCAGAGGGGGGTGCCTTGCAGCATGCAATCGGGCCAATTGCTGGATTGCTGAGATTCCACCGGGGGACAATTCGAGAGCGTTGCAGATGATGGCATGCGGATTCATGACGATTGTACACTCTCATAAGTCGATCTGCACTCTAATCTTCGACGACCACCCTAACTCAAGGCCTGCTCGACAACGATCGGGCATAGTATAGAAATTTGTCGTTGTGACTTGAATCAAATGCACACCGATCGCCGAGATGGTCTCCAGCCATCTCACTGGACTGAGTGGGAGCACTGAGCGCGAGACGCGGCGGGGCGGGCGGCCGGCGGGCCCCCCCCGCGGCGATCACAATAGCGCCGCCAGGCGGCGCCGCAAGCGGTATTCCGCCAAGCGCGCCAGCGCCGCCCACGCCACGCGTCGGGTGCGGGGGACACCCCGCCGCCGGCGTCCGCGCCGCTGCCGCCGCCCCAGCCGTTGCTACCGGCGCCGCTGGACCGGCGACGGCGACGCCACCATGGCCGCCGACGCCGCCGCCCAACATCTGGGCAGCGGACGGGGGCTGGGCGTCCCCCAACGGGTTCGTGGTGGCCAGCGTTGCCGACGCAAATTCCACCGCCGCATTTTTTGGCCCCTACCAGGCGTACTTGGGTGCCATGGAGTGGTCGGGAACGGCCATCTCGCGCGCGCCGGGCGGCGGAGGCGGAGCCGGGGGGTTCCGATACGGCGACGTAGCCGCGGAAGCCGGCGGCGCGCACGCTCGGGGTGGCTGCTTACGGCGGCAGCGGGGACTGTGGGAGGGATGTCGGGGATGCGCCCGGCGGCGGCTGGGCCGAAGCGGCAGAACAAGAGAAGGTTTTCACTTCTCTGCTCCAGCATCCGCCGTCGACGGAGAGCTCGGCCGTGTCGAGGCTGGCGGCGCCAGCGACAGCGGCGGCGGCGGCGACTGTGGCGGCGGCAAGGTCAGGGACGGCGTGTGCGGAAGATGCGCACCGCGCGGGGCCAGCGGCGGCCGACCGTGAGCACCGTGGGCGACGGATATCTCACGTGGACTGCTCCACCCCGCCAACGGACGGGTCTCCCCCACCGATCACTGACTCTGCTGACGCGGCGGTCACACCCGCGGGCGCCCCGCACTTCGCCGGTGCGCCGACCACCGCCGCCGCTGTCGGCCACGCCGCCGCCGAAGACAAGTGGACTGGGAGCCCTCCTTTGCACACCCAAGTGCCGACGCACGCCGCCGCCGCCCGTGGTGAGGCGGCCCCCGCTGTAGTGGTCACCCCCTACACGAGCGACACGGGCGGGTCGGCTGCGTCGCCGGCTGCCGTCGCCGCCGCCGCCGCCGCCCACGGCAACTGCGACAGTCTCGACAATGATGGCGGGGAGGCGGCGACAGCAAACGAGGTGGAAGCCGCGGCCGCCGCTGCCGAAGACGCGAACGCGTCGACGTCGTCACCGCCCCCTTCGCCGATGCCGCCGACGCCCGGCGGTGGCGGCGGTGGTGGTGGTGGTGGCGGCGGCGGCGGCGGTGGCGGCGGCGGCGGCGGCGGCGGCGACGGCGTCGGCGTCGGGGTCGGCGGCGGCTGCGGCATCTTGGCCGCCGTCGCCCGTCTGTCTCCGGCGCGCGAGGCCGAGCGCATTGCAGAAATCGCGGGCTTGCACGCGGGAGACGCGGCCCGTCGGCTGCGTGCGGGCAACGCGCCCGCCCCGCGCCGCCCACCGCGGCGCGGCGCCATGAACTGGGGGCTCGGATCACTCTTCCTGCCGGCGGTGGCCTGTAGGCACCGGTGGGAGGTGGTGGGGACGGCGGACCAGGGGAGCTGACGTCTCCGCACCCGCAGTCGCTGTCTGCGTTGTACATGGACGAAGCGAGCGAGCGCGGTGCAACCGCCGTGCGAGCTGACCGTCGCTGCAGCCCTCATTCCCCCTGCTGGCGTACACCGGCAGTATTTTGGTGGTGGTTGTACAGTCGGTGATGCGGCGATGATTGGCGGCGTTCAGAAGGCGGCGGCGATGGAAGGGGGGGATCTTGCTTTTTAGGTGGCGCTCGGGTGGCGGCGGCGGCGGACGGGATCTTGCTGCTCGTTTACAATTCGGTATCCTCACTACTCGCACGCTGCGCGCCACCACGCTGGGTGGCGCTCGCGCCGCCCAGAACGCGGCGCCGACGAATGCACAGAAGTAAATAGCAGCAGAAGATAATGTGGACGCTCGCCCTGCAGGTAGTAACCGTCCGAAGCCGACGCGCCGACGCGCTACGACGCTGCGGATTTGTTTTCCGTCGACCATGTCGCACGTGTGCTTACGATATCAGCTGTAGGGCACGTACGGGCGCTGTTGATGTTCAGCGCTGACGTCGCCCCAAACAGCACGCCTCACTGCGCGCATCAGGTGCCGTGGGGCACCCAAAAGCGGCGTTTCAGGGAAATAGTGATCATCATGTATTGGCATCGAGATCGTTTCTCGTGTTGGCGACCCACATTTTTAGGCGGTCATGTAGTGCTGGGTGTGTTGCGTAAAGAGGAGGCAAAGGTGATAGGTCAACGTGGAGTGACTGCGCTATGTCGCGTTTCGTGCGCGGGGCTGTGCGCAGCTACTGTCCCTATGCTCTAACACTACCGCACAGGAGGACCAACGAGGGCGGCGGCGGGATGCGCGTCCGACACGACTCTTGCACTTGCGGCGCAGGATCGGTGCGCCCCTCGACTCTACAAGTGTCTCTCATTCCACGAGAATCAATGTACCAACGAGAGCTCAAACAATACCGTCGTTCGTACATCTATCCTGCAACGCAAAAAAGCTAAAAAACCAGGCGAACTTGCGCATCGAATCACACCTGCAAATCAAACATCAAATTCAACGACATCGCCGGCCTCCAAGTGACATGGATCAGGAAAGAACAGCGGGGGTGGGATGCGTGTGTCCGCGAACCACACCGCGAGCCACACCATCCCCGATGAACACTGAAAGAAAACAAGAGTATGAAGCCGTGTACAAGTGAATACGCAATGAGTGAAAGGCATGAAAAGGACAGATGCAGCGAAATAAGAAAAACGATAGAGAAGGGACCACTAAAGAAGCCTGTCAGAAAGAGAGAGTGGGGACCAGATCTACACCTCCGGAAGAATGGGACAACGAGCACCCAAGGAAGGCCCATCAGGTGCGGAGCCGCTGCACAGGAAATTTGAAAGAGGAAGACCAACTTCCGACTCAGATCCAAAGCGAGAGGCGAGCTGCCGATTGATGCAGCCGCTCTATTGCAGGAAGGAGTGCGTGTCCAGAAGTGATTCGAGGTCCCCTTAGGAATCGGCATTGACGATGTCGACCAGACGCTTTGGCCAGCCGTGCTGCTTGATGTCGGCGACAATGTCGAGAGGCGTGCCATTGGTGAAGGTCTCGCTGGTTTCCACGACAAGAAATCCTTCGTGGCGCATTTCTTCAACGGCTTCATGCACTGCAGCAGGGCCCGCCGCTCCGCGGTACAGAAATGGGTCTCCACCGCACACAGCGCGTACGTCGAGCATATCCAATGGCACTCTGTGTGCCGAGCGCCGACGGAACTGCGGATAAATATGCCCCCGCCAGAGCGACAGCGCATCTTCAGAGAGATCTTCATTGCCGTGGAGGGTGCTCTTGCCTGGCCGAACGGCAACAGGGCATGGAACGGCTCTTCCAGCCCTGCTGGCACCGAGACGCAGAAGTGCGGCCAGCACATGGCTGACCTCCTTGGGCCCGACGCATGCTGCCCGGAAGTCCGCCGTGTGCATGAATGAGGTTCTGCCGGTTACGGTTTTGCGGTCCACGATTTAGACGAAGAGCGTCGACGACTCATTCTCCGTCATCATCTTCTCATTGATGCGGTGACGCACACGTGTAGCGGTTCTCGGCACCACCACTTTGGTTCGTCGTCCAGCAAAAGTGACCACTTGATCAGCTCGGTCCGTCGAAGGAACTGCCCCGGAAATCAACCCACAGCCCAGCCTTCCCCCAACGGGAGGAGAGGATCACGGCAAAGCCCAGGGCGGAATCGTAGTCCAAAGCACAGTTGGTTTTATCAAACGGCGATGGGGACGACCTCCCCACCGTCAATAAACCCCTCCACAACCCGAGCGCCAGCGGCTAAAGTAGCCACCCCAAATGCGCCAAACACATAAATCCCTCCAAAGCGAAAAGTTCAAACAAGTAGTAGGGAGGTTGGGAAAACCACGAGGGAAAAACCCCACCCCCG
>Ga0209093_1001029_pt1 | contig 15670 bp, 18 predicted proteins | sample SidtaG_4_FD_187450 | JGI IMG/M metagenome (GOLD analysis project Ga0209093, IMG submission 187450) | Marine algal microbial communities from Sidmouth, United Kingdom - Sidmouth_Male1 metaG (SPAdes) (version 2) | ecosystem: Host-associated > Algae > Red algae > Unclassified | place: Sidmouth... | reverse complement strand
TGTCGTCGCCGCCGTTGCATCCCCCCCCGCATCCGGCCGCTGTCGCCGCCGCCGTGACGCTCTTCCTCGGATCCCGCCGCTGTCGTCGCGGCCGACGAGCCCCGCCCTTCTTGTTTCAGTCGTCGACGCCGGCTTCGCCCCCCTCCCTGCTTCCCACGGCCGTTCGCGCCGCCGTCGCCCTCTCGCCTGCTTGCCGCCGCCGTCCTCGCCTCCGTGGCGATCCACCTCGCGCGCCGCCGCTGTTCGTGCCGCCGTGCGCCGTCATCCTCTTGTTTGCCGCAGCCGCCATCGCTGCAGTCGTTCTCCCCCACCCTGGTGTTGGCTTCCGCCGCCGTCGCGGGCGTTGCCGTCCACCCTCCTGTCCGCCTCCGTTGCCGTCGTCTTGGTTTCGCTAGCCCATGTGTGCTGCCATCGTCGCTGCCGGGGCGCGCTCTCCTGGATGGGGACAGGGACGGTGACCAGGGCGTCGATGCCGTCACGAGCAAGTGAGCTGCCTGAAGCAAGCCTTTCGATTGCTGGTGTCAGCCGGGGCTGGGTCTTGCCAGTGGAGGTGGAACACAGCAGCGCAAGATCTTGCTAGACCTTCGCACTGACCAGTAGCCCCCCCTGCCTGCACGATCTGGTGCACAACGACGACACTACCATTGATCCAGGGAGGACCTGGCAAGTGCGCCTTTTCCATTGCAGGCGCCGCTCGACCTCGCCCCCACCTTGCTGGTCGAGGCCGTTGCGCCATTGTCCGGCTGGGTGCACGCTGTCGGCCCCGCCTTACGTCGACACCTCGCACTGCTACGTTGAGCCACAAGTGCTGTTGTACTCTTCTTTCTCCGTCCGAGTCATCATCGCCTCTCACCTTCGCCTGTGGCATTTACGACTCCGGTCATGGACGTGACTGTGACATACATTTGTCAGCATTGCGAGCGTGAGTTTTCTCGAGTTCAACTTTGTCTCAAGCATTCGAGAAGCAGCCACGCTGGGGTGTCGCCAGCTTACCGCACGCGCGTACTCTGCAACCGGCTGACCGGACCTGATCAAGGATTCCCCGAGACCCTGGCGGCTGGAGCCGCAATGGAGCGGCGTGCAAGTGCCGTGAGCGCGGACGTCGGGGGAGGGGCGGTTGGTCATCAACATTCCGACGGCGGGATGCACGGCGGGTGTAGGCGAGCAGCGACAAGTGGAAGCGCAGATTCGATTGTGGGAGAAGACGCAAGCCGCGCCGTTGCGGGGGAGTCTGGACTGCTGGTCGCAGCAGACGGCGTACCCGCCCAGGTCGAGTATGCCCCTGGGACTGCAGGGACGGACAACGAGGTCTTCATGTGTGCCGCAACCTACCAAGATGCAGCCAGTGGCAGCATTGGTTCCCGCGTGCGTACTTTCTTCGAGTCGTTTGGCGATGCTGCAAGGGGCAAGGCAATGCATGACCGCTCCTGTTCTCGACCTGGCAAGTTCAACGCGCCCTTCCTTCGCCAACTTTTGCGGCACGTGGTTTTATCTACTTGTACGGGGCTTTCAAGAACGGCGACGGCAGACATCTACCATCTCGTCACCAGCACGCCGCTGGGTGTTTCGGTGGACCCGAGGTCGAACGCTGCCGTCGTGAAGAACGCCTTTAAGACGCCGCGCGGATTCGTTGACGCCGTCTTGCAGGAGCGGCGACGCCTCGTCCACCTCGATGGCTGGATGGAGACTGTATTTACAGTCTTCAACCGGAAGTACCTCTACATGTACCGCAACGGGCTCGATGTCATCCTGCGAGCTTTCTGCTCAGCTCCGAAGAAGTACCTCTTTACGCCTGCAGCGGTCGGGGTGCCCTCGTCGCTGGTGGGCCCATCACGAGGAGCCGCGTTTGAGCTCTACAAGAAGGAGGTGCGGCGAGCGCACGGTGACCGGGCGTTTGTGCTGCCATTTACTTTGTACTCCGACGGTCTCGTGCTCCCTAACTCAGGCGCTTACTCCGCCCACCCATTGCGCCTGCGCCTAGATTGTCTGGACCCCGACAACCCCGTTTGGCATTACATCGGCGCCATCCCGCAGGTTTTTACTGACTTGGGGCCTGGGGCAGCCGACCAAGCGACTGCGGCGCGCCGGGAGGTTCTACAGAGAGCTCTCTACACGGCGCTTCGAGATGTGTTTAACGCTAGCATCGACGGCGTGGAGGTGGACCTCGGGGCCGACGGGAAGTGGATGGCCTTCTTGAGGCTCGTGTGCTATTCCTGCGACTACCCGGAAGGGCGCACGGTACTGTGTCTTCGTGGAGTGGGGTGCATTCATCTGTGCTCTTCATGCATGGTGCGAGTCACTGAGGCGGGCGGCGCATCCTCCGCGAAGGCGCCTCCCCGTGACGCCTTCAACACGGTCACAGACCAGTTATCCGCCCTGCATCTGGCGGCAAGCACGGTCCGTGGCAGTACGATGGAGCGGGACAGGATCTGCGACTTGCACAGCTGCAACCCCTTTCCCCCCGCTCTTGCTGTGATGGCTGGTTTTTCAACTCCCCCCAACTTCCTGCGCCGCATCATGGGTTTTGACCGGCTACATGTACGTTGATGTTGCCTTCCCGACAGGTAATGGGGAGCTCGTGGGGTGCCGTGATGTGACAGGTGTGGTTTGCAGGCCCAGGAACATCTGGTATCCAGTACTGACACGGCTAGGGATTTCTGTTCTCGATGCCATCTGCATTTCTCCGCTGGGTTGGTGATTTTTGGCAGCCACAGGTCATGACCTTGGATATTGCGCGTGACCTTGGTGGGTGGGTGGCAGAGTGGCTGCATGCTGCCTGCAACGGCGGCGCTGCTATTCGAGGGCCTGTGGCACCCACTCTCGACGTGTCAAACGCCCGCCCCAGGGTGCTCGGCCGACGATGCACGGCCTCCAAGACACCACCAGGGTACTTTGCATTGTGACTTGAATAGGGTGACTTCTGGCGTAGCGTTCTTGACCGCGTGCTGGACCATGGGAGGGGAACGAGAGATGCAAGAGCAATGACTGACTTCACGTTACACTGTCTTCTATTCTCATTCATCGTACACTTCACACTCTGTTCTTTGACCTGTCCTTACGGCGGTTACTTTGTGCTCCCCGCAGTCAAGCAGGCGTCCTTCACTGGATCTCAGCTGCTAGGCGGGTCGACGAATTTGGGGCTCATGGCCGCCGGGCTGTTCGGGCCCGCCAACTGGGCGCTTGTGAAAGCAGAGGCGCTCGCAGCCATTTCTGCTCGTCATCAGGGGCAAGGTACAGGAGAAGCACCCACTGATCGTGCTCTTCAAAAGTCTGTCGCGGTTTTTGGCGGCAGAGGCGCGCCAGAAGATCCTCCCCTAAGCCGTACGACTGGGAGCCATTTTTTGAGCACTCTGGAGATGCTACCCCTCAAGACGCGGTGACGTCGACGCTGATTGCGTTTGGCAAGCTGACATGCATCGTGCACGGCTACAACGAGAGTTTAGACTTGCTGTCTAGTGCGGACAGCGCCAAGCGCCTCCAGGACCGAGCCGAGACCTGGCTTCTCAAGATGGTGATGCCCCTGTTCGGAGCCAAGAACACGGTCAAGGTGCACATGCTACTATCGCACGCAGCGGAAGAGATTTTGGACCGTAACGACTTGGACTTTGCGGATACCAGCGTCAACGAGGCTGCGCACAAGCTGGAGAAGGCGGCCTATGCGCGAACCAACCGACAAACCCGCGGCCACGCCCGTCAGCTCCTCACCATCACGCAGTCGCGGCTGTTGCTGGCTGCAGAAGATGGTGGGGTCGCAGCAAGGGAGTTGCGAGTGCCCGACGCCGCCAGCGACGTGGAGGAGCCGGTCATCATCGAGCGCGATACGTGCAAGGACTCTGACTCTGACGAGTCGTACGAATCAGACATGGACGGGCCGGCGCTACCCCGGTGGGATGCCGGCATCGACTCTTTGCACTTGGGCTCCAAGGGGCCACGAGGCGGCAAGAGGACCCCTCTCCACCAGATTGCGGAGTGGCCAAGGTTTTCTGGTGCTGCAGAGGCTTTAGGGGTACCGCGCCACGGGGAGGTCAACCTGCTGTCGGCCACGCACTTCCAGGCGGTGTTCGAGTGGGACTGTACCCCGAGCACGGAGCTGGTTCGGTGCACCGAGTACCTGAGCGGAGCGCCATGGTATGACCACATCCTCTATAGAAGGGACGGGGAACCCTTGCTGGCATACGGTTATGTGCGCTTGGTGGTCGATGGCGGCACTGCCACCGTACCAAGTCGGTGTGTCGTCGTGCAGCGGGTGGAGCGCACGGATGCGCGGGCCGGATGCCCTTTTGCGGCGGCAGGCTACACCTCTGTGCGATGGCTGTTTGACGGGGAGCTGGCGGAATGGCCCGTGCTGGAGATGGTGCCAATGGCGGCCGTTGCGCGCATCGTTCACGTCGTTCCCAACGCGGACATGCTGTCGAGTCGCTTCGGGCTTTCTACGCCGAACGTGTGGAACGGGCAACAGCTCATCGACAATCGCGATGCCCGCTTCCTGCACAACATCTTACACAAGTCAACAACGCCCGCGCAGCAGCGCAGGCAGCGCCGCCGTCTTGCAGAACAGAAGCATGATGCCGATGAGATGAGTTGTTAGTACGGGGGCGCACAAGAGGAACCCACGACTGCAACGGCAGCACCTGCAAGCCAAAGCAAGGACATCAACAAGCAGCAGCTGCACCAGTGCCCCAACCGGACACAGAGCGTATCAGCGGCGGCGTCAACAGGCCGAGTGGTGCACAGAGTGGACGATTACCCCCCAATCAAGTATGGGGGGCTGCATCTGCTGGTAAGATTCCTGAAGGGTGGCTGGCTCTGTTGTTCGAATCTGCTGGCTCTCGTACGTGGCGGTCTTTCTGAGCGACGCGGCCAGACGCTGGCGTTCGCTTCAGTGGCGCTGTGGTCCTCACCGCTTCCGTGCGTGGCTGCCCACTGCTGCATCCAGCAGCTGCAGCGCGTCGGTGCGTCGCTCCGCTTCATGCCTAACCTAACCATCTTGCGCTCCTGCCGTGATGCCTGGGCAGCGGCTCGCACTCTGCCAACTCTGTGTGCTCGGCAGTCCTCTGGCCCTGGTGTCATCGCCGCATCCTGTCGCGACGCGGCTACACAGCGGACGTGTTGGGAGCCACAGCTGCCACTTCTCCGTTGCACCCGCGACGAGGTGACAGCACGTCCTTAGCCACGCCCTTGAATTGGAGAGCTCATCTCACGAGGCGAGCACCTCGCCTCCTTGCATCGTACGTATGCGCTCTGTACTGGTGGGATGCCCTCTAATTTACGTCGCGTCTCTGAAGCCGATTGCCTGGCCACGAGCTGTGCTGTCCCCACTCGCTCTCGCAGTACCCCGCTCCTGTTAACTAACCTCGCTCCTGTTGCTGTCGCTGTGGTGTGGCTGTCACTTTACTTTGGGCTGAATGCTTCTCAGCTGCGTGCTAGAGGTGGGGCGGGTACCCAGGCCGTGGCTTGGTGAAGGGCGGCGGGGCACAGCGCGTCCAGACGGGGCTGGAAGGCGGGGTGGCCACTCTGGTTGTAACGGGAGTGACGTGCCACAGGTTCATCATCCGACGTTGAGGGTGCAGATCATCGCGGCGGCGGTCGAGCGTGCACCGGGTGACGTGCGTGAAGCAAGCAATGCCTCCGAGGAAGGCGCCGGCTCGCGGTGCGGCGGACGCTGCGGCGACCGCGTCGGCCCCGGCGGGCGGCGTGTCCAAGCCATCCACGCGCAAGCCACCCCATCAGAAGAAGACGCCCGCCAAGCCTGCCGCCAACTCGACTGCCGCTGCAGAGATAAGGTTGCGTGGCGCTCGAACTGGCAGCACGTTTCACGCCCCCCCTCCACCGCCTATGCCACCGAGCGACAGCGAGCTGTTGGAAGAGGAGCCGCTGGAGGCGAATGACGGATTGGAGCAGAACGCGGATGGCTGCTTGGGCGACGGGGTTGCGGGAGCTTATGTGGGAAGCGGTCGTGGTGGCACGAGGGATGGCGTGGGCGCGCCTGACGCAGCTGCTGTTGGAGGCGTCCGCGGCAACGGCGGCAGCGCCATCCATCGCGATTCCCGGGTTGGGCGCGCTGAGGCCACCCAAGGCGGTGGGGCTGGCGCTCCTTCCCTGTCAGCGGAAGGAAGGACTACCTACGGGGGTATTGGAGGCGGACAAGGCCGGGGAGGCGATGGTGTCCAGAACGCGGACGGTGAAGTATCCCAAGGTAGCCGACTAGAAGCGGCGGCGGCATCTGCCAACGGTGAGATTACTGGCAGTGGTTCCCTTGCTGACGTTGAGCCCCCCGTGCAAGCGCTGCTCCCTCTCGGAGTGCCACCCGCGGCTAGCAACGAGATGCCGTCCTCGTTGTTTTGGGTTGACCACGCTAAGGCAGTCACAGAGCTGCTTTGGCACGCCAGGTACGGCACAAGAACCCTGCAATCGATGGCAAGCACGGTCAACGGGTTGGTGTCACGCAACGAGAGCATAGGCCGCGCGGCCGCGGCCGCCAAGGCATCTGCCGCCTCGACGCTCACGGAGGCGCGCACGATTGCGACCTCCCTGGCGGCGTGGAAGGAAGAGGTGACTGCCAACACCCCCGGCGCTATCGACGGCGTGTCGCGGGCGGTCGCAGAGTCCAAGGCGGCATATGGGAACGCCCTGTCAGAGGCGTACATCGCTGCCACCTCCACGGCTGATGTGTTTCCCGATGCAGCAGCAACGACGCCGCTTCTCAACGCCGTCATCTTCAAAACGCAGAACATTTCGGCTGCTGAGGCAGAGACGAAGCTAAACGGGAGTTTAAAACGGACGAAGCGTGGTGCGCAGGAGGCGGGCAAGCCCGTCACGTACGTCAAGCCGGTCAACGACAGGCGCTCTTGCTTCTACATGGACGTGGGCAAGGCTGGTATTGACGCATGGAAGAAGTGTGTCGGCTTCCCAGTCGACGACGCGAGCGTGCCGGAGCCGACAGTGGAGGCCGCGGTCAAGTGGTTCAACGAGGAGAAGTACTTGCGCTCGACGCTTGGCTGGGCTGGTATTGTCGCGGGCGTGACTGCCGCGTTTGACCACCTTGACGCCAAGAGCACCTTTTACGTGGAGCCACAGCAGACGGGCGACGTTGGCTATGTCCGGGCGCTCGGCGGTCACGTGGCCATGATCTCAATGAAGGTACGTCTCCGCGTTCCCTCGTTCGTTTTTTTGGGGTGGCTGCGCGGCTTGTTTGTGGTCTCAGGTAGCGCACATGCTCTTTTCACCGATCGATTGGTATTGATCCTCACGCTCCATCAATGTGGTGCTCTTGTGGCTTCGGTGTGTCGTACATTGCTCGCCCCTTCATGCCCTTCTCATACTCCTCGGTCAATGATGCACGTCTTTTTCTTGTACGTGCATGCTCCGCTCCCCACTGCAGGTGCGGCTCGAGCTCGTCAAGATTATTGAGCGGGTCAAGCGGCCGAAGTTTAGCATTCAACATCACCGACCACATTGGGTGCTTGAGGTGCAGCGGGTGCATTTCGCAAGGCCCAAGGACGGGGGCATCCACGGCGGCCTGCAGCTGATTGACGGCAACTTGGCCGCCAGGGGCAGTATCGACGGAATGATCCCTGTTGACCGACCTTGGTCCGTAATGTCGAACCCGTACGATGCCCTCATGGGACAAGACGACGGAGGCGGCGGTGTGCGTGGTGATGCCGTATGCGGCGGTTCGAGCGATCCTGGCGTTGTAGGCGGGGATATTGTTGCCCAAGCGGCCGCAGCAGGCGCTGCTGCAGCCGCGGCTGCCGCTGCTGCTGCGGCGTCGGGCGACGACTGAACCTATTGGCGAGTCGTCTGTGCGGACGTTGTAAAGATGGCCTGAGGACGTATTGTAACCGTGGCTTTCAGAGAGGACGAGTACGATGCCAGAGGGTCACCTCGTTAGATCTCAGCTGCACGTCCTAAATCTTGGTTGCATACTGCTTGCAGAGATATCAACAGACGGCTCTCGCACCTCGTTGGGAAGCGCGATGCGGCCGGACTTGCAGGGAAGGCACACAGCCAGCTTCGGAGATGATTCCGCAGACAGGTGCGCAGCTGTCTTTGGTTCTGGATTCCCTTCATACTAAAGATCGAGTTGAGCAGGATCTGACCCATCTGCGGGAGCTGCCCGAATGATAATTACGCGCCTGCTTACGATGAGGCCACGAGCTTCACTGGGTGCAGGTACAATTAAAAACATCAATAAAGTGCACAGGATCGTCTTTGATTAAATCAGTAATTAAATTATTAACTAATCAAAAAAATAATGCATTCGTTTAATCCATGCCATCCATGACTCAGAGGTCTCTCACGGACACAGCATGGCAAACATTCATGAAAGTTTTGAATTTCATAATTGTTCGCTGTACTCGTGTTCCTGTTCGGATCCGCCAAAATTGGGCAGACTGCAATACAACCCTGACCGTGCATGCGTCAACATGTGGTGGCAACGATCGTGTGGCTGAACCGGCCAGTTAAGTGCATTGCATGCACGCACAGCACTGCAGTGGAAGCCGCGATGGCCTGCTGGACAACCTCAAACACAAACTCGCCTGAGACGCCCGAGTCTTCAACTGCGCCGCTCTTCTGCGTTGCTTCGCGAGACGTGCGTTCGCAGTCGTGTTCCGCCCACCGCGCAACTCTCCCCCGCACCTTTCCGGCCTTCTCTTTGTTCGTAACTGCCGACTGCCGCTCGCCCGTCGCGCGTCTCCCACGCTCCCCCTCGTCCCCGCCGACCGCCGCCATGGTCAAGTTTTCCAAGACGCTCCACGTCGCTGCGTCGCGGTCGCGGTGCTTTGAGCTCCTCCGCGATTGGTCCCGCGCGTCAAGCTGGGACCCGGCCATTATTGAGTCGACCAAGGTGCCCGGCCAGCCCACCGACGCGTTTGGCGTTGGCACCAAGTGGAACATCCAGTTCCAACCGTCCCCCGACTCCAAGCCTATGTCAGTTGATTACACAACAACCAAGTATGACGCGGGCGAGTCGGGCACCAAGAGCACCCTCGGCTTTACGGGCAACGCAACGTTTGTGCGCTCTATTGACACACTCGAGATGACCGACGCGCCAGGCGCCGACGGCGCTCCCGGCACGGACGTGTCGTACACGGCCGATGTGCGGCTGCGGTACCTCCTGGCCCCGTTTTCGTTTACGCTGCAGGGCAAGATGGACGACATGGCTGAGCCGGCTATGGAGGGGCTCCAAAAGTTTTGCGACAAGAACCTGGTTTGAGTGGTAGGAGGCGCTGTGTATGTATGGGTGTCATCCGTGCTGTGTATATAAAGTAGCTGACGCGGCGGTTTGTTACTATTTTCCCTCGCATTTAGGTCGTTTCGTCTGTGCCCCGCAGCTCCGCAAGCACCGCGACGCTACTCCTCTTTGCTCGGGACTCGACTGCGGGACGTAGCCGTTTTGCAACGAGGCGATCGTGTGTCTTGATATCGGTGCCACCAAATGAACTTTGTTGCCTGAGCCTCTGTGGGTCGCGATGCAACACATGCCACGGTGTGGCGTCAAGTGCTGTCCTCGAGTGGCCCAGCTATCAGCTCTGGCCGGAAAAAGCACCATCAACAGGAGTCCGCAGAGCAAGAACTGGATTTTATTGGGCGGGAAGCAAGGGAGAAGAGGCAAGTCAGGGCGGACAGACAATGCAGAAAGGGCAAATACCATAGCGAGACAGCGCAAGAACACACCAGCGGTTAGCGGTCGTCATTGCGCCAACCACCACGAAAGGTCACCACAAAAAGAAAGCAACCCACAACAGACGCAAGATGGAGACCAAGCGCCAGGAACAACCCAACGATGGCTGCAGCCACGCCGACGTTACCACGGTCGAGCCGGCCACCACCACTGGATGGACGCCCGCACCACGAAGCTGCTGCGTTAGTAGATGGACGACTGGTTGCGCTTGGGGGCTTGCAAGGGAGTGGACTGGGGCGCTTGGGCTCTTGGCAGGCCTTGCTCGGTTGCGCGTGTCGGCCGCACGGGAGGGGGCGAAGAGGAGTGCGCTTGGGGTGCCGCCGCTTGGTACCCCACGACCTGGGTGGGAACGACGCTTGAGGGGCTCAGACCGACTGCGCTTGGTGGGGGGACTGGCACGGCCAGCGGGGTGTACCGCGACGGTGTCCACGGTCTGAGGGAGGAGCGGTCGTAGTGGGCGCCGCGAGCGGGTCGCGAGACTCGTCGACGCACGCCCTTGCTCTATCACAGACACCGACCAGCCGCCGTCGCACAGGCGTGTCGACAGTGCGAACGCTGATTACGACGTCGAGGCTCGCCACCAGCCCGATCACCCCCCCGACCACGAGCCCGAACTACTTGACCAGCGGACGAGTAGACACTTAGAACACCGCGACGCAGGACCTTGCGAAGCGTCTTGAAACGGAAACCCGTAGCAGCCACTGCTGACCACGGCGACAAACAATGTCAAGCAAGCGACCATGCAAGAACAAAAACACATGCAGCGCACGACGTGACACCACATGCACAAACAGACACAAGACAAGCACACCAAGCGCAACGCCAAGTCACGTTACGCACCCATCATGCGCAGCCACGGGGGCGACCGCGGGCGGGACTGCCCGTCCGTCACCGCTCATCCGCCCTCGTACGAAGCGCCAAAACATACAGAGGCCTCCAGTCCAGTGTGCCGCGTGTCAAGGATCACGCACCGTGCAAGCCGCGAGCCCGAGCACATCTGACCACACGCACGAAAAGTAAGCAGCAAGCCCTCCCAAACGGCACCCGCGGCACCGCCTCAACACATGCGTGCCAGAGTCGAGCACACCCAGCCGACTAAGCACCACAATCGGCCGACCAAAAAAGTTGGTGCACGCCCCAGCCCCCGAAGCGCGGCTTCCCACAGCCCGCACACAAGGCATATGGTAAGAATGGTTCAAGGCACGGGCGGGGAGCGGGACCGCCGCGGGCTGCGGGACCACCGACCCCCCAGGGACCGTCGCGGGCTGCCTCCCGGCCGAAGGGGGCTATGCGATCGTGGGTTGGGAGCACGGGGGCTCGGCGGCGCGCGCAATCCTCCCCCGTTGCGGCGGGCAGACGGCGGCGTGCGGCCGCCCCCCCCGCCCCGATTCGGCGGTGGTGTGCGTCCGGCACGACGGGAGCCCGGCGGCGACCGCGCACGGCGGGGCAGTGGCGACGGCGAGCGCCCTCCCACCCGCCCCCGAGGCAGCGGCGAACGGGACCGGGACCGAGAGTGCGGGCTTCCCAGCCCCCCTCCTGACCGCCGGCGACCCGAGGCAGACCGTCCAGGGGGCGGCCCATCCCCCGCCGCGCCCGGTCCGTACAAACGGCGGCGCTGTGGGGAGCGCACAAAAGGGGAGCGGGAGCGTGAGCGGGAGCGCTTGCGCTCCATCCCATCCCCGCGCGGGCCCCGCCGGCCGTAGGGCGAGCGGGAGCGGGAGAGGCTACGGCTCCGGCTCTGCGGCGAGCGGGAACGGGGCGAGCGGGACCGAGGCGACCGCGACAGGGGCGACCGCGACAGCGGGGATCGGGACCGCGGCGACCGCGACCGTGGAGAGCGGGACCGAGGAGAGCGAGAGAGTGGTGAGCGGGAGCGCGGGGAGCGGGAGCGGGGCGGCCGCGAGCGCGGAGACCGCGAGCGGGACAAGGGGGAGCGAACACGCGGCGACCGCGACCGCCGACCATTGCCTGCCCCGGACATGCGCGGAGGAGAGCGACGGCGGGGCAGCCGCGACCGACGGCCGTACGGCGAGCGGGAGCGAGAGCGCATGCTCCGCGAGCGGGAGCGGGAGCGGTGCATCGGGGAGCGCATGCGCGGCCCACCCATCGGGTAGAAGCCCCCGCCCCCGCCCATGCCCATCGGCGGGCCACCACCCGGACCAAACGGGGGTGGCCCCATGCGACCACCCGGCGGTGGCGCGCGCGGGTAGTCGCGCATGGGCGGCGCGCGCGGGTAGTCGCGGAACGGCATGCGGCCACCGCCGCCGCCACCACCGCCGCCACCGACGCGGTCGCGGGACCAGGAGCGGGAGCGGCCGCGGCCGCCGCCGGCTCCACCAGGGCCGACACGCCCGCGGCCGGGAGAGCGGGAGCGGGATCGGGACGCGTCGCGGTGCTCCAGTGCCCGCATCTGCTCGGGGCGCTTGCGGCTCCCCGCCGCCCACATCACGTTCACCATGTTCCCATCGCGAAAGAGGTCCTGCGGGGGGAGGGCCGTTGCGGGGACCGCGGGAGGCGTGGCCCAAAGGCCGCACAAAGAGGAAGCAATAGGAAGGAGCGTTGGCGCAGCGTCAGCTCAAAGCGATCCACCAGCTACGACACCTCGGCCGCGACGCCTCGGACGCCCGCGAAGACCCCCGCCGATGTATGGCCGCGTGCCAACGCGAGCCCACCAGCACACCGCCGCAGCCAACGTCGCCTTGTCCAAGCGTCACGCCGGTCGCTCCTCCGCCACGGCTCGACCACAGCACTCCTCCGAGCCTCTCTTGCAACGCCCCTCCAGCGAGTAGTCCCTTCACGTACCGTCCGATCTGTCTCCTCCTTGGCCTTGTCAGCCTCCGCGTCGTTCTCAAACTCAATGTAGCAAAAGCCGCGCGGCTTCTTCGTGTAGTAGTCCCGTGGCATGTACACGTCGAGGATTTGACCAAACTTCATGAACTTGGCCCGCAACGCCTCGGCCGTGGTTCGCACCTGGTCGTACCCGCGCACGTGCAGGCTGATGGTCGGACCACCACGGCGGTCACGCATGCCGCCGCCACCGCCGCCGCCGCCGCGACGCATGGTGGCGGGCCGCTGCGGAGCACACCCACACAGACGGAGGGGAGGAAAGCCCAGGAGGTCGCGGCGGGCGGGAGGGAAACAGAGCCAAGGAGAGCCGGCGACGCACCTCACGGAGCACCCACAGTCACCGGCCGCTGCTCCGCAGCTGCGTGCACAGGGCGCGTGCGCGCCACCCCCAACGGTGTGTCGGGTGAGCAGCGGCGGTGCGCGGGAGCGGTGCGGCCGTACGGTGCGGACGGCGCAACGGGCACGGTGGGGCGCGGTAGGTAGGTGGGAGGGTGACAAGGGCGGGGCGGGCCGGTCGCACCGCGTGTTGCCCGCGGCGGCACGCGGACGTGGCGAAGTGTACGGGTGGCGTGGTCAGCAGCGGCGGCGGCGACGGCGGCTGTGCCGACGGCGGCGCCGGCCGTGCACTCAAAAAGAGGGGCACCGCGTCACGCGGTGGGGGGGCACCCGCAGCTGTCGGGCTCGCCAGAGCCGCGCCCTGCGTCCTCGCGCGCCGCGCCGGCCGCAGTTGTCAGTTTCGCGCCTTGAGTGCCGGGGGGGTTGTGGGGCACGGTTCGAAGGCGGACTCTCTTCGCGGTCGCCGGCTCAAATCGACGGCGGCGCCACCGTACGGGTGGCTGGCGGAGGGCCGCGCCCACGCGGGCTCCGGATCCTGCGGCGGGCCTCTTGGTGGGGGTGGCCAATCGGGGAGGGGAGGAGCTGACGGACCCGTCCAGAGGTACATCGATCTTCGCAGACGACCGGATGCAATAAAATGTAGCACCCCAAAAACAGGACAGGATTGAACTCCTAAATGAGTTATGACATGTTGTCCTCCAAAAAACAGAAGTTGAACACGGAACGCGAGAAGCTCACGCCGCCCTACAGTATGTGGCCCATCGTCCGGAACTCGTCAGGTCGGTCAGCGGCGGCTGCGGAAGGAACGGCGGACATGTCAGCTTTGACGGCTTACAAGAAGTAGTGCATGAGATGTTGCAGCGATCTTACAGAAGGGCTACTACAAAACAATTGTAATTGAGGGTATTGCATTTGTATTCGGCAAGGAGTGGACGTGGCACTGAAGTATCGATGGGGGGGCGTTGTCCCGGTGCACGTGGACTATGAGTGAGCGTACTGTGCCGACGGATCGCCGCCGCAGGTGATGGACGTGGACGCCGAGAGCTCCGCGGCGGCGTCCTGAGAGAGCGACCTGGGCTCTGTGTTTGATCTATTTGTATTTCTGTTGCGCTTGTCTTCATCGTTGCTAAACCGTGTTACTCTACTGGGGGTGCACAGGGGTGTGCTGGGAGTGCTGGGCGTGCTGCAGAGTACGCTGTGGTCCGACAGTGGAGCCCGCATCAATCCACAACGCCGGCGAGGAAGCTGTATGATGTAACCCCTCAGAAAGCAGGCTACAAGTCGATCAGCTTGCCCGAGAATTGCAGCTCCTGGGACGAATGAATGCCTGCGAGCGGCGGCTGGTCACGGATCAACTGTGGTCGCTGATCGCTGGATTCTAGGGGACTGAACTGTCTACTACGTAAGTGGCCCTCAATGATCCTCGATCGAGTGACCAGCGGGTCACATCTCGCAACGAGGAACACATCTCGCAACGAGGAACCCAACCCAATGTGGCCTGCAACCGCTCATCCGCACCCATGTCACGCACCGCCGAGCACAGAAGCATAGTCGGCCCCGCGCTGGCACCGTTATTCTCATTTTGGGTCACTGTGAGGCGCCATACCGGTCAGGAGTCACATGAGTACAGCTCATCTTTGTGAGCCTGTGGCAGGCTGCGATCTACTGGCGCGCGTTGATTGGTGCCGCGAGGGCGCCCTGTCGGGGGAGAGGAAGGCCTCCCAGGCATCGTCCAGATTGTGTGGCGCAGCCGGACGCCAAGGCTGCACCTCCCGCTGCCGTTTTCCTCTGGCTCGTGTCATGGGGGGTCGAAAGACCTCTGAACGGGGACTGCGCGGCTGCGCACACCGCAGGAGAGAGGCTGGAAGCAGGCCTGGAAAGGGCCTCTTGGCGAGACACATGGCAGAAGAGGGCCTTGCTTGGACGGTGCCCCCCCTCACAACATATATTGGTCTACCGTCCGTTTGTTTCGTGAAAATGGTCAGCTCGTCTCTAGTACCACCTTTCACCATCGCGCGCCCCTCAGGGACAGCCCCCCCCCCCCCCCCCCCCCCCCCCCCCCCCCCCCCCCCCCCCCCCCCCCCCCCCCCGCCCCCCCCCCCCCCCCCTCCCCACCACCGCCCACCGCCTCTCCCATGCCCAACCGCGGCGGTTTCCAGACCCCTCCCACTCGTCTCATACCACACAGAGTGGATTCACGGAGGCAATGCAGCCTCTAGGCCGTACCTTTGTATCTCGATCGTGGATCAGCCCGCCGCGCTTCTACGACGGTCGGATCAGCCCGTCGTCCCACTACGTCCAGCACCTAGACCATTCCTCTCGATGTTGTTGATGACGCCTATGTTTTGTTGATGTGTGTACCGTAGCGTCACGTAACTCCTGGGTAACTCCATGAGGCGTCCTGCCGGGTGCCTCTGGGTGCCTCCGGGTGCCTCTAAAATGCCTCTGGGTTCCTCTAGAATTATACTGTGTGCTCGCAAGGTGCGCACATGGCTCCCGGACAGGTCTCTGTGTCGCATTACGCGTCCCAGCCCACGCCCCTTGGCTGGCCAGGAAATCGTTGGTACGCCGGGCGACGCGAATGACGTGTCACGCCCCGGTTCGGACAGGTGGCGCTGGCGGTGCTGGGTGGGATCTTGATTGATTGTGGGTCGTTTGCATTTGTATGTCAATTGCTTGAATTATCTGCTTTACAGTAGGGGGGTCCACTGTTATGGATCCCCAGATCTCCCCATGGGGAGGCTACTGCGTGGGATTCGGGGCCATTTGGGCCCGCTTGCTCGGTTAGCTTAAGGGGACAGC
>Ga0209093_1001027_pt1 | contig 15706 bp, 12 predicted proteins | sample SidtaG_4_FD_187450 | JGI IMG/M metagenome (GOLD analysis project Ga0209093, IMG submission 187450) | Marine algal microbial communities from Sidmouth, United Kingdom - Sidmouth_Male1 metaG (SPAdes) (version 2) | ecosystem: Host-associated > Algae > Red algae > Unclassified | place: Sidmouth... | reverse complement strand
CAGGCAAACCGTCGGGTGGAACAAAAAACCGAGGCCGGTGGGGGTGGGGGGAGGGTGCAGGGTGTGCGGCGCGTGCGGCGGGCACGGTATGAGCGACGACTGCGTTGCGTGCAGAGTGTGTGGGGCAAGCGACGCGCCGCCAAGAGAGGCCGTGGACAACTGGTACAGTGACGCTTCACTTGTTCGGAAGAGCTTGAAAACAAATTAAATCGACAAAGAAGAATTTAAAAGTAGCATCCATGGTAGAAAACCCCCCTCTTCCTCTTGCAACAGCGGAGAGGAGGCGCTACAAGAGGCGTCCTTCCCCGGCCAATCATGGCAGCGCCGTAGGTCCTTTTGTAAGGGAGAAAGCACGAACATGGCGTATGTACACCATGTACACGTTCTGAAACGTGGCCACGTCGCGACCTTGTGCTGTACGAACTCACGGGCGTTTCTTGTAACTTACATCTTTTTATTTTCTTTTCTCGATCGCAGTGTACTCTTTTCTCCCATCAACATGCACGTCAGATTCGTGATTTCTTCACAGGAAGTGAACACTGCTGAGTACTGTGCCCTTGTAAAAAACACGGCTTCTTGGTTGGTGCAGCCGCTCGCCGGTGCGGTGGGCTCAAAGTGGGGTGTCTCGCATCAGTCTAGCTATATGGGATGGACCTTTAGGGAGTGCAACCTCCTTTGAGGCGCGCCGGTATGCACGCAGCAACACACCAAGCTCATCTAGGAAACACCCCATATTGTGCATGACGATCAGCCGAGCGGCTAGAGCTCGGCGGCGCCTAACCCATCGACCGTAGGCATGGCCTCCAATAGACATCACGGTGTGTATTGTGGGACGCAATGTTCCAGCAGATAGGAGTACGAAGCGACGGAGTCGTGCCAGGGCGCACGCATGCGCGCGACCCACGGCCGACCCACGACCGACAGAAAAGTCGACCCACAGAATCACTCGGTCGCAGGTCTCGTCGGTTTGAGTGTTCTGTATTTTCTTACAGTCGCGGACCCACGAGATACCCACGAAATACCCACCAGTCGACCCACAGAATCCCTCTATTGCCTACATATTAGAGAAACACCTGCTCTGTTTTTTCTCTGAATGTTACTTGTGTTAGCAATGTGCAATGCATCAACCAATTGTGGTGCACAAGTAGGTTCGTCATGGAAGAGAATCCCGGGAAGAACCCACAAAAGCACGAGCCGCGGACTTCGAGATGTGAGGTCCATTCTAGCCGACTCGTGGCACGTCTCCGCCGTTTGTGGCCAGTCAGCGCCCCAGCGGGTCAGCACGGAGATAAAAAAGCAAAAGGTACAGTACTGTACAGGCTCACGTTGGCCCGCGTGGGCTGCCAACAGCGGTGCTTCGGTAGCGCCGTACAAGCTCCACCCACACAGTTCGTCAGTCGCGCGGCGGCGTCGCCTTGCTTGTCCGTGGTCCACACTGCGCGGGGGGCGGGCTCGTGGCGCACTCCTGACGCTTGCATACTTGGCCTGGGCCGGTGGGGCTTTTGACTGTCCCCCGCCCTGGTCGGCGTTCCAGCGCACACCCCGACGTTCTCGTGTTGCATGCCATTTGCGTGACGGACATCAAGCCGTCACTCCGCGGCTGCGGGGTCTGGGAGTGCCCCGCGACCGCCTCGTGGGCAGCACCCGTGCCACCGGGTCCTCCGCCATTCGCTCCTGGCCACGCATCTGTATGCCCGGTTGCACGTGGTCGCCCAGGGTTGCCGCACCCTATCACTCGGGCCACCACCTTAGCGGCCCGCCCTCGGCGGGGCATTCCACGTGCGGCTCACACGGTTGCCGGCGCGGCTGGCTCGCGTCGGGTGGCCCCACGCCCTTCCACGCCTTCCTCTCCCGTTCCTGGCACATCCCCCTGGGTCGTCTGGTCCCCGTTGGCGGGGTTGTGTGCTTGCCGCGCTTCCCCTCTTCGCTCCCTCGCGTCCTCCACTGCGTCCTGCCCCTTTCGCACCGCGTTTACAACGCTTCCCGGCCTCGATTCTTTGGTGCTTTCCGCCTGCTGCCTTTCCCGTGCCCATTCCGCCTCTGTCTCCTGCGTCGCCCGCGTGCCACCGTGTCTACGGGGGGGGGCGGGGGGGGGCAGTGCCATCCGTGTCCACCGTCATATTTTTCGGGTCCACACCTTTGGCCCACCCGCCCCCCTCACCCCCGCCTGCTGCCCGCGCTGGTCTAGGGGCCGTGGCCGTCACATTCTCACGACGTCCGCAACCCCCCGCCTGATCGTGGGCGCTCCAGTCTGTGCCGATACCGGCCCCGCGTGGGGTTCCGGCGGTGGGTGATTGGCCACGAGCGCGCGGCACGACCGCGGACGCCGACGCGAGCGGTGGGGGTAGCGGCGTGCAGCAGCTGCGCGCGCGCGTGCGCGCACGCGCGCGCTGCAGCGGGCTCGGCAGCGACTCCGCGGTTGCCGCAGCGAGCTCGGCAGTGACGCCGCTGCTGCCGCCGCGGCGGCCGCGGCCGTCGCCGCCCCCATTGCCATTGCCGCCATTGTCGTGCCGACCACACTCCGCCGTGCACAGCTCCACGTGGCCTGCTACGCCGTTGCCGACGAGCCGCTGTCGGCGGCTCCTGTGCGCGTGCAACCGTTGCCCGTGACCGGCTGCGCGTGGTTGCCATGACCGCCTTTCGAGGTCGCCCCGGCGCCGTCGGTGACGGCGCCCACCGCCGCTCCAACCTCCGCTACACCGCCCCTGGCCCGCCTTTGGCTGCCGGCTGGCTGGGTGTCGATGGTCGGCGGTTGGGTGGTGGTAGCCGCTCCCGCTACTACGTTCTCGAGGGGGGGGTATTGACCGCCGTCGGCGGCCGTGGCCGCAGGCCGAGCGCAACACCGCCGGGGGTGGAAGTCGGGCTCGACGCGGCGGACGGGGTGGCGGCGGCCAAGACGGCGGCCAAGAGCCGGAGCAGCAAGGGCGGGGTGGGAGGCGGGCTGCTGGTGAATGGCGTCCGCGCAGGCGTGCGCCGATGGGAGCTCGTCGTCAGCGGCGTGACCTTGACCTCTGGTAGCGGTCGTTCTACCGGCGGCGCTCCGCTGGTTGCGGCTGCGCTTGCCCGCGTGTCTGGGGTAGTCGGCTCGGGGGATGGAGCGACCCGCGCTGGCGGGGACACTGAGGTGTCCCTCTTTGCCCCTGACACCGAGTCGTATGACGCGTGGCTGGTGGCGTTGACGCGCGCGGCGCGGCCGCCCGGCGCCGGCGTCGGGGACGTCGGCGACTACTACAGGCTGAGCCACGAGATTGGGGGCGGCGTGCAGGCGACGGTCTACCAGGGCTATGACCTGCGTACCGCCGCCGCAGTTGCCGTCAAGGTCGTTGGCCGCGTGACGGGTGATGCAGTCGAGGAGGCGGCGCTCGCTAAGGAGGCGGCGACGGTCGCGGCGCTTGCGCATCCCAACATTGTTGCGACTCTGGACGTCTTTGAAACTCCCGACGCCGTCTATTTCGTGCAAGAGTACCTGGGCGGCTCGGAGCTGTTTGACTATATTGCCGCCAACGACACTTTCACCGAAGCCGCCGCCGCGGGCGTCATGCGTGACATCTTGTCGGGGCTCGCTGCGTTGCACGACGCGGGGATTGCGCACCGAGACGTTAAGTTGGAGAACCTTCTCGCCGTCAACGTGGCGCCGCCGCTGGTCGTGAAGATTGCCGACTTTGGACTGTGCACAACCGTTGATGGGGACTGCCCCGACGCGTGCCTCACTGACTTGGTCGGCACGTCCTTCTACTTGGCGCCCGAGATCCTCTCAGGCGAGCCATATGGGCGGCCCGTCGACCTTTGGGCAGCGGGCGTGACGCTCTACTTGTGTCTCAGCGGCCGCTTTCCGTACGGCGGGGAGCCCGCCGAGTACTACGAGCAGGTGCTCGACCGGCCGGTCTACTTCCCCACTGAGGATTGGGAGGGCATTTCGGCCGACGCGCAGTCGCTCGTCGTGGGTCTGCTCGCGAAGGATCCATCGCGGCGGCTGACTGCCACAGAGGCGCTCAGCCACCCGTGGTTGACACGGGGGGTGTCGGGTGTGTCGGCCTCCCTGCACAGCACCGCGTCTCCGTTGCCCTTCTCGGAGACGTTTGGGGGCGATGGGCCAGGAGCCGGCCGTGGCAACGGCGGCGTCGGCGCATCCGGCCGCTCCTGGGGCACTCCGGTCAACTTGCATCCCGACGCGTCGTTTGCGTCGAGTACTCTCCCTGCCGCCGCGCGCTTCCGGTCGGCATCCGGCAAGAACGCGTCTGGACGTATTCGCAGCTTGCTCCCCGCGGCCGCCGCGCCTCGGTTGCCGATCCTCAGCAACCGCATCGGTGGCAACGGGAAGGCGGAGCGTGGTGGCGGTGCAGGGGAGACGCCGAAGCGTCCCCGCTACGCGCCGGGGCGTCTCTCACTGCCCATACGCTCCACGCGTACGGGACCGAGTTCGGGCGGCCGCGGCTGGCGGGGTGGTAGCGGTAGCGGCGGCAACCGCGGTGCTGCCGCCGGGTGGGACTCGGACGTTGACCGGGAAATGGACGAGGGCGGGGACAGCGGGGGCGCATTGGGGCGTCGCTCCAGCCTTCTCGCCCGCGCCATAAACCGCGTGGGTGGCGGCGGCAGCGGCAGCAACGGCGGTGCTGACGGGAAGCTTCACCGCCCGGTCAGCGTACCGGCAGGCCTGGATACGAGTTTTCTGGTGTTTGGCTCCGCCGAACCCGGCTCGGAGATGGACGACGACGAGGCCCTCCCGCCGCCGACGCTGGGGTTGGGAGCCGTTGCCGACCGCGAGACTGGGAGCAGTGGGGGGAATACCTCCCCTTCCATGGGGGGAGGGCGCCCCCCCACCGCCACGAGCGGTGGAGGAGGTGGCGGTGGCCGCCGGTGGGTGCGGGGTGTAGCGGCCAAACTCCGTCGCCGCAGCACCAGCGGAGGCGGCGGTGGCGGGGTTGACTCCGCCGCTGCCGTTGGGCTGCCCGGCCTTGCACCAAACGCCGGCGGGAATTGCAGTTCCGGTAGCGGATGCAGCAGCGGGGTGAGCATCCTCGAGTCTGCCTCGTCAGAGGACTGGCGCACGGAGCGGCGGCAACGGCGCGCAACACTTGGTGGCGGGGAGGACCCTCGGGCACCGGCCATGGGGGCGTCTGACACGTATGGCCTTGGTCTGGGGACCATTGGCATTCGATAGGCGCGCACGGTACGGTATGAAGTGTGGGAAGTGCCTTTGGTGCGGACAGCTGGGTGGCGGCGGGGCTGCTGGTAAGCCGATGTGGCTGGCTTCTTTTGTTCTTTTTTGTTTTTGCTTTTTCTGCGTGCGAAGATCGTTATGACTGTGGGGGGCTGCAAGCACTTGGATGTACATAGTGGGACAGTTTATCCCTCGTCAATGCGCTGCTCCCGTGGCCAGATTGAGTGAACGTGGTCAGCGTTCAGTGACCGAGGAAGTCTCCCTTTGTCGGTTGGGACTCAAGCAGAGACCAGCGTCACTCGTGACATAAGAGACGCTGGCGCCAGCACCAACGTCAAGATGGCACTGACGCTGGCGCCAGCGTCTCCTGCTATTGTAGCGAAAGGCTCTGAGCATGGCGATGTGAGCAACTCAGTGAGGCCCAGTCTGCACGGCGAGTGCTCGGCGTGCAATGACTGCAATGACACATGCCAGCCAATGGGAGCTCGTCCTTCCAATCACGACCCAACCACGTCTCTCTCTATTGACCGAATTCGCCCGACCGTGGGATCCCACGCACGGAGGAGGTACGAGCCACAACGGACTCGTTTGGGCAATCGAGCCGAACACGTTCACGTGCTCGAAATGTATTTATACCTCGCGCATGTGAACGTTTTTGGAAAGGAGTATCCTACTTGCGTCTCATTGACGAGAGGGCGCCCCACGTGCATCATCCTTGCATGCAAAGTCCCACGGGTTGCCACGATTGGCGTCGCGGTCCTCTCGTGATGCGATGTGCCTGTTTTGAGCTCTAATTTCGAGCACCGTGTTTTCCTGTGTGCGTGAAGACAGATGGTGCCGAATCACATGTGTTGTTGCGGACTTACGATGATATTGATATCGAATCACGTTCACGTCCGTCGCCATGCAGACAGAGCCTGAGAACGATGGAGCTCAATGGAGTGCCGTTATTCATCTCGACATCGAAAGGATTTCAGAGAAGTCTGTAGAAGTGCTTCCACTCGAGCGGAAAAGTGGTTAACAACCAACCAGAATGGACGAACGACCAGGAATGTATTGGTTTGCATCGCCGAATGCGCCACCACGCAGAGAGATTGCCGCCTCCGCATCGGTCCGCACGCCAGTGGCAGCAATCAGGAGCCGCCCAAGCGCCACCTGTCCATCCTTGCGCCTCCCGCCCACCACGCCGTCAGCTGCCTGCGTCGCCAGGCGGTGCGTCGACACACTTTGTGTCTCGCTCCTGCCTGGACCCCGCCACTCCCTTTTACCCCGTTCTTTTCGTCCCACTCAATCCCGCCTGCACTCCTCCCTCCCCCGTGTGCTCGTTTTTGCCCACCAGCTTGCTGGCGACGATGGCTGCCTTTGTCGCCGGTGCCCCGAGCCGTCTGCGATGTGGATCCGCCCCCCGCCCTGCTGTGTCGTCGCTGTGCCGTCTCCGCCCGCCAGGCCGCGGTGGGCGGACCGGCCATCTGCCCCCCCTTTACCCCGCGGCGCGGTGGGTCGCCCACCTGGCTCCGCCATCGGCAAACGGAGGTGAGCCATTTGCCAACGACGACGGCGGGGCCGTGACGCCCGCATGGGTCGCAGAGGGGGACGATTCGGCCCGCGGAGCCGCGTGGGAGCAGGCTAGCGCCGGCGACGGGGGCGCCCTCCACGGCGGGGGTGCGGGCGCGTATGGGGGTGGCGGTGGCGGGGGCGGTGGCGGCGGCGGCGCGGGCGGCGCGGACGCGGACGGGGCGGCCGAGTTGGCAGCAGCGCTTGCCGCCGCTGGTCGTACCTTCGAGCAGCTTCCTCTGGAGGTGCGGAACGCGGCGCCCGCCGAGGCGGCGGCCTATTTGAAGGCCACGAGCGGCGCGGTCGGGGGCTTCCTCGCCTCCTACTGGCCGGCGTGGCGCCGCAAGGTCCTCGGCGACCCCGCCTTCCCTTTCAAGCTGCTGATGGAAGAAACGATCGGTCTCGGGTTGGCGGCGTCGGGAATGGTCGCCGCCCGCGGCGCCAACATTATGAATGAGCTGGACTTGTGCGCGTGCGACATTGCCGTTGGGGGCACCCTCAACTTTATCCTGACGTGGATGCTCACCCCGTCAGCGCCGATCAATGGTGCTGCCGCCGCCGCCGCCGCGGCTGCCGCCTCTCCGTCTGTCATTGGCCGCACGATCTCTCAGTTGCCCGCCAACGTCTTCTCCGCGGGCGCCTTCACGAACGCGCAGCGGGCGGGGACGGCAGTGTACAAGGGCAGCCTCTTTTCGGTGGCGGGCTTTTTGGGCTCCCTGGTCGGTGCCACGACCGCCGCGACGCTCGTCGGCATCAAGCGGCGCCGCGCGGCTGTCGCGACCGCCGCCGCTGGCGGCGTTGCCGTCGTCGACGAGCCACTGCCGTCCGTTTGGGCGACCTCCGCGGCCTGGGCTGGCTACATGTTCCTTTGTGCCAACCCGCGGTACCAGCTGCTGGCGGGTGTGGAGCGTATGGCGTTTGAGCGCGCGCCCGTGCGAGTCGCTCAGCTGGTGTCGGCGGCGGGGCGGACCGTCAACAACGTGGCGGGTGGGTCTCTGTGGGTCGTGTGGGCACGCGCGATCGGCTTGCAAAAGAAGGTTGATGTGGCACCGGCAGGGACGTCGGTGGACGTCACGGTCAAGACGTGAGGCGCTATTGACTGCTAGACAGGCGGGGGCGGTGTTGTCTTGGGGGGGTCGTACACGTTGGAGCTGAGGCCACGGCGGGAGTGGGTCTCTGGTTTGTTGGCTTCATGGGGGGCACAGGCTTCCTGCGCGTGCGGCTACTAAGCGTGTGCTCATTATCGTTTGCTTTTGATGTGCTCGGGTTCTTTTTTTCCTCTTTTCGCGTGTGGGACCGCCCGCGTGGTCGGTGTTCATAGTCACCTTTTTTTTTTGCAGCAACTGTCATAAGAGCTCTGTCGCCAAGCCGCCGAGAAGCGCCAGTTGTCCCCGTCGCCTGTCCTTGTCACCGCCTACCGCCTGCGAAGGCGGGACACCTCACGAACCGTGGTGAAGGCGGCGGTTCGTGTCGTGAACCGCCTCCAGGTGGCGGACGAGCCGGATCAATTTACGCTTGCGAACGAACACGTGGCACGTCCCAGTCAAGTTTCGGGCACGTCGATTGCAGATCCGTCGCGGTCACCGCGCCGACCTCCATCCACCCTTCCCTACCGCGACGGCCCTGGGGGCTCTTCCCTCCCCCTTCCCCCCAAGCTCCTCTCCACGCCATTCCCTTTCGGTTGACGTTGGTTTCCATGTTCTTGTGGTTTCAGCGTCCTCTGCTCCCTCCCGCCACCATTCTCCCCGTCCCCAATCTCGCCTCGCCCGCCGCGGCCCCGGCTATGGCGTTCATCGGCGCCCCAGGCGCTCTGCGCCCCCCCCTCCCGACTACCCCCTTGACGGTCCGTCATTGTCCCCGCCGTCAGCGGTGCCCCCCCCCCCCCCCCCCCCCCCCCCTGTCCTCCGGTGCTCGGCGCCGATTCCCCCGGCAGCGCCCAAAGCCGTCGGCGTTTGGGACCACCTCACCCGCGGGGACCTCGACCGGGCGCTCGCCGCCGGGACGTTGCGGCTGGCGCTCGTTGGCATGTCCAACTGTGGGAAGTCCCACCGCTCCTCCCAGCTGGTCGCCACCGGGCGGGCGGCGTGGGGCGGACCGGCAGAGCGGGGACTGGTCGTCCCCGTCGGCGGCAAAGCAAACGGCGACGCGACACCGGGCGTGCCGCCCCTGCCGGCCGCGCCCTTCACACGCGTCTGTGTCGACGATGCGATTGAGGTGGAGCTCGAGCGGGAGCTGTCGGCGGCGGGCCTGACCGGGATTGAGGGGCTCGCCACGTGGATGGGGATGCCGACGGACGACCACTTTTGGGCTGCGCAGGAGACGTATCTGGCGCTCGAGGAGGGCATCACGTCGTCAGCGATCGCCTCCCTGGGTGCTGGGGGTGGCGGCGGCGTTGGGGGTGGCCTCGGCGGCGGCGGCGGCGCAGCGGCGCCACCTGCCAACGTTGTCCTCGACACTACCGGCTCGGTCGTGTACCTGTCGGCGGCCACCCGGACAGCGTTGACGACCGCCTGTTTTGTCGTACACCTGGTTGCATCTGACGATATGCTCGCCGAGATGACGGAGGGGTACTTTGCGACGCCCAAGCCGGTCGTTTGGGGCCCCCGGGAGGGCGGCGTCTGGGACGGCGTGCGGCCTGGCGAGGAGGACGGCGTCGGCGCCCTCCGCCGCTGCTATCCGGCGTTGCTCGCGCAACGGCGGGAGCGCTACAGCGCGCTCGCGCATGTCGGGGTGCCTGCCGAGGTTGCCCGGGATCCGGGGGTGGGCGTCGATGAGTTTTGGGCGGCCATCCGGGAGCAGCTGCCAGAGGGGCAGCCGAGTCGGGAAGGGGTGGCGTTTAGTCGCTATGGGGCGTGACGCAGGTCTGCATCACGTGCGTGGGATGGCGAGCTGTGTTTGCGGCTCGGCGGCTGGATACGTGGCTGGTCTCAGTGTGTGCAAGTCGTACGCGCTGCACGCTCTTTCGGTGGGCGATGCGTTTTTTGGGTGCCGAGGTCATGAGCCAGAACCCTGCATGCTGGACATGTTGCGTACGCAGGAGACGGGAGTGACGGCAGACGGGGACAAGAATAGAGAAGCAAGATCGAATCAAGACCAAGGAGACAAGAAAAATTACATGCGAAGGGCTCCACCGAAGGAGGAAGCACTGTGTGTAGTAGTGGCCACGGTGGCGCCGTCTGCCCAACGAGCGCAGTAGCAAGTACCAGCGTACTGGCTGACCATGCACGAGAGCTGCCGTCCGCCCCAACGTGCCCCACCAACTGCGTGCGAAACAGACGCCTGCACTCGCAATTTGGCAGGCGTGCCGGCGTCATCAAAAAAGAAAAGGAAGGGTGGAGTACCACGACACGCCGCCCATCCGCCTACGCGCTGATCTGCTTATGCACCGCCGATGCAATCTCCTCGTAGCTCGCCGTCTCGTAGGCATCGCCAACGACCACCACTGTCGGCTTCCCGCCCGTCACACGCGCAGCTAGCGCGGCGAGCTGCTCCCCCGTCACCGCCTCGACCTGCTTCAACACCTCCTCCACAGTCATGTACGTGTCACCAATAGCCAGCTGCCGGCCAATGTCCTCGCACAGCACCGCGCGCGACTCGAGGTCCATGACCAGCGCGGCTGCGGTCATGGCCTTGGCGCGACCAAGCTCCTCCGCCGTCGGCACGCGGGCCATGGCACCGACTTGCTCGGTCGTCACGTCGACGAGGTGGGGAAGGTAGGCCCCGTCGACGCAGCTGGCGCTGATGCCAAACAGGCCTGTATCCGAGTAGACGTGGTTGAACGCCGCACACGCGTCGACCCAGCCGTGCACGTTGAGGACGCCCGTGTACAGGCGGGTGTACATGCCCTTGCCGGGGCCGCCCGAGCTAAAGGAGCTGCCCCCGCCCAGGAGGGTGCGGAGCACACAAAGCGGCACCAAATCCTCGTGCGCCCACGAGAGGGACTCAAAGCCGATCGCCACGTGGCCGCCACCTGACGCGGAGGCAGACGCGGACCGCGCCCAGCCGCCCGTGTAGTGGGCGGAAGACTCGGGCAACACGCCGCCGCCGGCGGGGGCGGACCCGAGGTGCTTTCGCGCGTGTGCAACGAGCGTATCGTGGTCAACGTTCGAGGCGGCGAGCACCATGCGCTCGGGGGTGTGCGATGCAGAGACGTACGAGGCGACGACGTCGGGGGCCAGGTCGCCGACCTTGTCCGCCTTGGGCAGCGAGGTCATGCCTGCGTGAGGACGTGCCAGGAGAGAAATACAGAGTGCGTCCATGACAAGGAATGAGACGGGGTTAGCTACAGTGCTGACGGGGAAGGAAATGCAACGGGACAGCTCCATCAAGGAGCAGCCAGTCGCCATGGAGAAGCACAAACATAAATACAAAAACACGCAGATGTTGGCAGCAACCAGCCAACATAGCCGCCGCGTTGACGCAGCCAGCGGCACGAGCCCGCCGCCCGCAGCGCGAACGGCCATGTCAGCCAGACAAACGGCCCGCCCACGAAAAACACGAGGCGGGCACAGGGGGCGCGGGCCGCGAGGCCCCCACCCCCCTAAGGCAAGTGCGCCACCACCCCAAAGGGCGTCGCTCTCCGAAGAGATACTAGCGTACAACAGCACCAGAGGCGCGCGGCCGCCGCCCGTCTCCCATGACGCTGTACCCCCCGGCGCCGGCCGCTCGCGCAACAGACGCAGGGAAAGAACAGCGCCACAAGGCACGGGAACGTCCGACAACAAGCGCAGCCAGGTGTACAAACTCTCTCTCTTCAGGTGCTCTGGCAAACAACAATGCAGGGGCGGGCACAGCTCCACAGCGCAACGCGCATGGCCCACAAGAATCCCACCTAACGTACCGAGGCCAACGCTGTTGTACGCGGTCGCGTGCAGCAGCTCGTTCAGCTCGACCGACGCGTCGCCCGCCGACAGCTCTGGGTGGTCGGCCATTGCCGCTGCCTGCGTCTTGATCTCAGCCCGCGCCGCGTCCCACTCGGGCGTCCCCTGCGTCGCGCCCATGACCATTGGCTCGAGCGCCGCTTCGGCAATTTCCCCGACCAGCGACCCCGCGGCGGCGCGCATCCCCTCGGCCGAGTAGATGAGGACCTCCCGTGAGGCAGAGGCGCCAAACGACGCGCCCGTCTTTTCCAGGGAGCGGGTTTGGAGGAACTTGCTCCGCCGCGCCGTGCCCCGGAAGGCCATGTGTTCGAGGAGGGAGCAGACGCCCGTGTTGGCGCCCGCCGACTCGTAGCGGCTGCCGGCGCGCACAAAGAGGCCGACCGACGAGACGCGGTCGCCCGTGTCGACCGACGCCACCCGCGCGCCATTGTTGAGCTTGGTCACCCGCACGGGGGAGACGGGCGGGCGCTCCCGGGGAGTCGGCGTCGGCACGCCGGGGAAGGACTCGGTGAGGGGGACGTCCGCGTCGAACATGCCGTGGACGGCGCTCCAAAGAGCTGGAGCGGCGGGGGGGCCAGACATGGAGCGGCGGGCGCCATGGTTGGTCGCCTGCAGAGCCGGTACAACAGGAGGAGGGGTCAAGCGGAACTCACACACGCGATGGAGAGCGGTTAGTGTCGAGCAAAAAAGGACGCCGCCGCACGAGCACCATTGATCCAACAATACAGAGCTTCAACCGCTTTGTCCCAGAAGCCAAGATCCAGACAGGAACCGAAAAGGTTCGCGCGGGCCATACCCGCGGTGCGGGACACACGCCGGCGTGCAACAGAAACCGCAGTCCGCTGGTGGGGGTACGACTGTCGGGCGGCACGCACCTGAGACGATTGAGCACCACGCCGCAGCAGCCCAGACAGCATCGATCCAGACCGAACGGCCGCCATGGTAGTCGACGATCGCAGCAACCGGGGGGGGTGAGGAGGAGCACGACGAGGTGGACCAGCCGCAGTGCCGACGGCGCCCAAGGATGGGCTCGACGGGAAGGCCCGCGACGGCATAGGCAGGCAGAGTCTCCTCGACGGGACTGCGGCACAAACAATGGCCTTCAATGCAAACAATTATTCTGTCTAGTTGGGACAGGAGTTGTCGAACAACAAACTTATAGCCCCCCACAACGCACCCACAGAATTTTGCCAAAGAAGAATGAGTTAAAAATGATGCTTTTTCCTACATTTCATCAATGGAAACTGTTCGTGCCTCAAGAATTGGTTAACATAAGAGAAAGAAGTTCAACAACAGAGAAACAGCGGCATCGCAAGAGTGCACAGGTATGCGTATGCCCGAGTGCGGGGCGGTGCCGTGCGGGGTGAGGCGCACGGGCCGGTGGCACGGGAAGCTGTTGCTCATAATCGGCAGTGCTTGCGCTTATCTGTTACATGCATCGCGTCATCCGCGTGATCTATACTCCTCCGGAGACACACGCAGCTAATCCTGTGACCTACACCTCTACGATCAGCGGCGGTGGCCGAACCGAAAACGCCGGCAGCCGCGCGATATCGGCGGCACCCGCCACCAGCTCCACATCATCGTCCCCCGCCGGCCCAACCGCTCGCGGCGGCCACGAGTCACGATCCGACGGTACCCGTGGCGGCTCGCCCGCCGCTTCATCAACTGCTGCCGCCGCCGCCGCCGCCGCCGTCGCCCGCCGCGTCCGCACCGCCCAGGTGCCATCGACTTCCACCTCCTTGCGCGCCGCCACCGCCGCCGCGCGCGCGCGGCTCGGCCAGTACAAGTCCCCTCCGTCAATCGTCCGCCCGACGACCGTCGCGGCCGGCGTCAGCGGCGCCAGCGGCGCCATCAACGCCCGCACCTCCGCCGCCGCCTCGTGCACCCAATCGTGGTCCTCCCCAAGCACCGCCCCCGCGTCGTGGTAGGGCACCCCCGCCGTGTACGCGCCGCCCATCGTCACGGATGCCGGGTAGGAGGCCGCGCGCACGCCCCGCTCCGGCTCATAAACGACGCGGTCAAAGATGAGCCGCCCGCCACGGCCGAGGCGCCCCCGCCCCCGGTATGGGATGGGGGTGCCGTCGGGTTGACGGCCGACCGCTGCCGCCGCCGCCTCGTACGCCGCGTCCGCGTCGGCGCGGCGGCGGCGCACGTCCGCATCGACCGACGCAGACAGGTCGACGCCGAGCGCCGCCTCGTTGCGGCGCGCAAACGCGGGCATGCCCGACGGCGCGCCCGGGGGGGCGTACGGGTCGGGGCCGGGGGGCGCCCACGGGCGGGGACGCGCGCGCTTGGCGGCGGGTGCGTAGGCCGACGCGGCGGGCGCACCGCGCTTGGCCCCACGGTTGGCACCGCGGCGGAGGCGGTCCCGCAGCGGCAGCGGCGGCGCGCCGTCGCCCCCGCTGCTGCCGTCGGGGAGGGGCGTGGCGGCAAGCGCCGCAATCTTCCGCGCGTCCAAGTCGACCGGCCGCGGCGCCGTCGGCACGTCCCGCACCGTATTGCGCTCCGACGCAGCCGCAAACACCCGGTGGTCGTACGGGGACACCCCATAGTTGATAAAGCCGCCTGCAAAGTAGCGCATGTGGCGGAGGAACTTTTGACCCGCCTCGTCAAAGAGGAAGGCGTCGAGGCCGTGGGCGCGCACCGACGCAACCCCGCTGGCAGTGCCACCGGCGGGACGCACGCCCGCGCCCCGCCGCCCCGACGACCCGTCGCGGCCGCCGTCGCGGCCGCCGCGCTCCCCGCCGCCGCCCGCCGCCTTTTCCGCCGCCGCCGCCGCGCGGCGGCTCGCATTGGCTGCCGCCGACGCTTTGCGCGCCGCGGTCGCGGCGGCGGTGACGTGCGGGCCGCGCGCGCGGGACATGCCCGCGCCCGGCCGGGCGGGGCGGCGGGCCGCCTTCTTGGGCCGCCGCACCGCCAGGGGGCCAGCGCTCATGCCTGGCGGCGGGGCCGCCAGCGCGTGGAGGGGGGGCGGCCCAAACGCGGCGCCGATGAGCAGGTCCCGCGGTAAGTTGAGGCCCGACAGCGGCAGCGTGATGCTGCCTGCTAGGCTATACTCCCACCCAGGCACGGGCGCCACGTCCGACGCAGCGCCGGTCGCAGACGCGGCACCGACGACCGGCTCGGGGAGCGTCACGCCGTCGCCCTCCCCGGCCGCGAGTTGCCGCAGGTAGTGCGCCGCGCGGGGACCCGAGCGCGCCAACTCGGCGCGCGCGAGAAAGGTGTCCATCGCCGCCAAGTCGGACCGCGTCCGCTCCCGCCGCACGACGGCGGCGAGCAGGTTACGCGCCTGCACCAGCTCTTTGCGCAGCAGCACCGCTCGCTTGTAATTTTCATACGTGTTTTGACGCCCGCGACCGGTGCGGCCGCCGCCGCCCGCCGCGCCGTCGCGAGGCCGAAACGCCACCGACGGGTCTGTGTTGCCGGGCGACACGGGTGGCTGGTGGAGGCGGAGGAAGGAGCGGCCGCCCCGCTCGGTACGGCGCGCCACCCAGTGGCGGTGAAGTTCTTTGCGGGCAGCATCAGAGGGGATGAGGGGCGCGAGTAGCGCGCGGATAGGGGGGCCATAGGGCGGCAGTGTCGGCGACCGCGACTGCGCCTTTTCCAATGCGTCCATCCCCCGCTCGAGCGTGTCTGCGGAGAGGCCGGGTGGCGAGCGGGTGGCCAGGTCGGTCAGGAAGCGCTCGTCCGAAAAGTCCGCGTCGTACTCGACGGTCGTCCGCTCCAGCTCCTCGTCATTCTTGTCAAACACAATATAGTGGGAGGGCGGACGCACAAACTGCGTGAAGGGTGCATCGTCATAACCGGGGACGACCGAGACGACCGGGACGGGGATTTCCAGAGCTTTGGCCTTTCCCGCTGCAGCGCCGCCACCGCCCATGACCGACGCCAGGAGGGCTTGCTGCAGGTGGCGCTCCTCCTCCTCGGCCGGGTCCATGCCCGTCGCCATGGCCGGCAGAGTGCGAGAGACGAGGACGTCATCTTCGTGGCGCAGGTCCTTGGACGACTTGATGATAGGGAGGGGCTTGTTCAGGTCAATGGGCCGGGGGCGAAAGCTCGGACGACTCATCGTTGCTGTGCTAGGGAGACACGGCTAACAGGGGGGGGG
>Ga0209093_1001025_pt1 | contig 15718 bp, 29 predicted proteins | sample SidtaG_4_FD_187450 | JGI IMG/M metagenome (GOLD analysis project Ga0209093, IMG submission 187450) | Marine algal microbial communities from Sidmouth, United Kingdom - Sidmouth_Male1 metaG (SPAdes) (version 2) | ecosystem: Host-associated > Algae > Red algae > Unclassified | place: Sidmouth... | reverse complement strand
CGCCCATTTTAGGAGGTTAGCAGAAGACTATACGGCCGGCTACTGGAGAGTGCCGCTACGACCGGCTGACAGAGAGAATACTGCACTTACTGCCGACACCAAAACGCCACTCCTCCTCACCCCCCCCCCCCCCCCCCCCCCCCCCCCCCCCCGGCACGACCCCTATGCCCAAGTCGCAATGGCGGGAGACACACCCGAGTATGCCATGATGCCCTCCCCCCCTTTCCACTGGCATGGGTCCATTCTTACAAGAACTGCTGTCAGAGTAAAGCCTGCATAACCCAGGATGACCTCCTGAGCGGCCAGCGGGCAGACACTTACGTCCTCATTGAGCATCGTCTCGTTCCACGAGCGGAACCGAAACGCCAGCGATTCCCCCTGCGAACCGGGGATTTCGCCAGCGATATAGCAAATACGGCGGGTGTCGGTGATGGCCAGCAGTAGGAGGGACCAGTGCGAGTTTTTGTCCGTAAAGTCTTATTTTTGCCCCCCGGAAAGGGGTGAACAACTGCGTGTGACATCCCTCGACAGCGCCACAACTGCCCAAAATAGTACGAATGAGGGCCACATCGGCCAGCTTGGCTAGACCAACCACCTCCGCCGCGGCCGAAGATTCATCCACAATACCCCCCCCAAGCGGTGCGGGGGTCCCCAAGGTACGCAAGATGCCTTTCCACTTCGCACGCTCATGTGGCGCCAAGCCGCGGAGGAGCGCCACCACAGACGAAACCCATGTCATCAAAGAAACACGCTCCCCCCCGGCACATGCGGTCACACACGCCGTACCCATCTCAAGCACCCCTGGCACCTCGCGCAAGCCCGTGTCCGACTTCCCAGCCTCTCTCAAAGCGTCAATGACGGGGGCCAGAACACAGTCCATTGCGCCACTCGGATACTCTACCGCCGAGCGATGGCGTCGCCACTCAGATCGCCGGAGCGTAAAGAAGGTCAAGGCTGGTCTGTGGCCAACGCCAAGGGCGGCAAGCACGTCCGCGAGATCCCGCAGCCAGGGTAAAATCGGACGGCGTGGGGAGCGGGTCGCGGTGATGTGCTGGGCCGGTGGACGTGGGCGCGGCGACGGGGTCGTGGTCGGGTCGCGGCGGCCTGCGATGAGTGCTGTCGTGAATTCTCCTGCGAGTTGTTCACCGAGAGTCGGCAATGTAAATGTGGGCGGGGCCCGCTGCCGCCTTGGACTGCGGCGCCGCCCGTGGCGCTGTGGTCGGCCGGGGGGTGGTGAGAGGTGGCGGGTCGTAAACGCAGGGAGAGGAGGAGCTAGGTCTGTTGGTTGTGGCATATCGTGGCAGGCCATGCTGGAGCCGCGTTTGGTGGCGGCGCGGGAGCCACGCAGACGAGCCGTACGCTTCGCAGGGTACGTTGCTGTGATTGCAACGCTTGGGGATGCGCTGGCCGGACGACTGGAGGGCCTGATGACGAGTGCGGACAGCAAGTCGATGTGGCTCAGGTGCGGTATGGACTGTTGAGCGGAGAGGTCGCACGCTGGATAGGTGCAGCGCAGCTGGCTGGCCGAACGTGATGAAGTCAGAGGCCCACTCATCCGACGTGCCATTGCAATCGTCGCAATCTCTTGCTTTCCTCATTGAATTGTACGTCTTTTTTTCCCCTGTTTTTATGTGGCCAGATTCCCGGAACCGACTTGCGGCGGCGATTCCGCGTCTGGCGGGCGGCGATGGCGTCGCCGCCAGCGATGCGACGATGGCAGCGTGCGAAGGGTGGCGGCAGTGCCCGCCTGGGCAGCGTCGTTCGAGTCCGTGAGTGGGCGGCTGTGGCGCTGGTGGCGACAGCCGGGCAAAATCTCCTGCCAGTCGCGGAGGCGTTCACACCCGCACATCCACTAAATTGTATCCCGCTGTACGGCTGCAGTTGGCTGTCGGCGTTGTCGAAGCGCACCGGCCCAGGTTGGCCGGCAGCCGGCATCGGCGTTGCCAGAGACGACTGGTGTGACTATGGCCACAGCAGTGGCTGGGTCGGGCTACAGCGGACGCATCCGCCGTGCATGGCAGGGAGGCGACGGCGACCTCACGTGGGAGGGTGGGGAATGAGCGGGCGCTTCCCTGACAGGCATAGCCGCCACGCCACGGCCGTAGCTGGGTGCAGGGGCTTACGAATCTGCCAATTTTCAGACCACTTTGGTATACTCAACACCAACGCTTCTGGAATCAAGTATGATTTTTGCCGTAACTTCTTGAGTGCGAATAGAATTTGTATGCGCAGACGAGAAAGGAAGGATATGAATAAGAATACGGATTCTATCGAGAATAAGTCAGATTCTTAAACAAGTATGCCCGACTCGATATACTTGCAAGGTACGCTGCCACGAAATAACAAAAAGAGGGTTGTGGTGCAAGTTCTAAACGCGACATACACGAGACCATGACCAGCAGATACTGGTTCTGATGTTTTTGGGCCTCGCATGAGCCGCCGCGCGCCAAGCGAGACGGGCACTTGCCGCGTTTGACGCACGCCTTCACGGGCGATGATCCGCCCTGAATTGGCTCACCTCTGTTCAGCACTTTATGAACATATGTAGCTATCCTCCAGAAAAAGGCGGTTGCAGGGAGAAGGGAGGCAGAGCCGACGACAGGGCGTAGAAATGAAGTTGGATTGGCTGCTCCACACTCCACGATCGAACTATTGGCGGAGAGGTGCCGCCAGTAATCTTGCAGGCCAATCCCCGAGTGCTCCAGGAACCACAGAGAGCCTTTGCAACCCACAATGATAAATTCAGGGGTTTTTGCGCGCCTTGTTGGGCCTGAAGAGGGCATGGAGAGGGTTTTGGGTCAGACCTGTGATTTCTCATGAGATCATCAAATCTCTTCAGAATTTTTGAGGTCCTGACGTGCGTTTCCAGTGTGCAGAGCTGTATGGGGAGACTGTGTGAGTGCCTCAGATGATTCCTAGCCTTTCCATTGATCCACGTACGCTGTTGAATGATTGGAACCACTCTGCAACCGCTATATTTTGCAGGTCCGCAATACATCCGTTCTTCGTCACGACTTCGAGCGTTCTGAAGCGCCTCTCAAATGAATTTTCTTGGGGAAGTTGTATGCCTGCAAAGCACGAGTGCCAAGTCATTGGAGTTGCCGTACTCACTTCGGAGCCATTCAATGCGCTGTACCATTCAGTTAAGAGTATGTAAAATCGGCCTCATTCTTTTTGAATCTGAGTATATCCGAGTATATCTATCCATTCTATCAGAGTGCCATTTATTCATGAGAACCCTTTGTTGGGTGGCAAGTGACGTGGCGGAAGTCATTGGCTTCCTTTCCCTTTCCCCCGACCCAGCCCCCCCCCCCCCCCCCCCCGCGCAGTGGGCCACGGACAACCAGTTGCTGCGCCGGTTGGTGGCAGTGGGCGTCGTCGCCGCGGCGACGTCTGCCGCGACTCGGGGTCGCGCGTGCCGTTAGGGGCGGGCGGGACGCGCGGCCCGTCTGCAGCGGCGGCGGCTTTCAGAGCTGGTCGAGGCAGCCAAACGGCAGTCGCGCCGGCCCCAGCCGGCTGCAGCCACCACACAGACGGGCAGCGCCTGGGAAGCCGCCTCGGCGGGTGGCAAAGGCAGCGGAGGCGGCGGCGGCGGCGGCGGCGGCGGCCGCCTGCTCTTTCGCAACAGGCGTTTCAGCGACGGTTGGCGTGGAGGCAGTGGACGGCGTTGATGGTGCCGCGGCTGCCGTGATCTGCGCGGTGGTGGCGGCAGCGCCGCCGGCGATGAGCGCCGGTGACCCGTACTGGCGGCACGACAGTAAGCGGCGGTGGCAACGACGGCGCCGCGTTCGAAATGACAGTAGCGATGGTGGCGGCGGCAGCGGCGGCAGCGGCGACGCTCGGTTTTGACGCCAGTGACGGCGGCGGCTCGCTCACATGTGCAGCTGGCGCGCCGCAGCCGCGTCGGCGGCGCTGCGCCGCTTCGGAGGCACAGGGAATGGCGGGCAGATGCTGCGGCCGGCACCGCTGTCGTGGCTGTGGCTGAAACGCAGCGCACTGTCAGTCGTTCCTCGTCGCAGGAATCGCGGCGCTTGGCGACCGAGCACCTGCAGCGATAGATGGCGGGCGTGGCTGACATGTCACTTCACTCACCTTGCTGCTGTCGGCGTCGCCAGTGCGATGCGATACTGTGGGGTACGGCGGGAGGAGGCTATTGTGGTGTGGTTGGACACCGGCGTAGGTGTTGAGCCTTGTGTCGGATGCGTTTTGCACACTTGTTGGAGCACAGTCTGCGATGCTCCTCCATGCGCTCTGTGTCAAACAGAACGCGTTATCCTTATGCCAACGAGTGGCTGGGCGCCGCGCGCCCACGAACATGTCTCGCTCCCCGCCCTCGCCGGGCGTGCGCCCAGCGGGCATCTCCCCGTCAACAATCACACCGCGCGCTGACAATCATCCTGTCCTCTGCCACTACAACAACTACTCGCGCCATTAGTCGTCTCCCTTCGACGCCCGCAATCCTGTCGCGGGACAATCCGGCCACAGCTGCCGATGCATGGCGCTCCCCACCACGTCTGGCAGCGGCTGGCACGGGCTCCTCGACACTCCCGCCAGGCACTTTCCGGTGGTCGTGGTGGTAGAGCCCACTTACCCGGAGGCACGGTTCGACCATCGCCTGTACGGGCGGGCGGCCGCGGTCCCAGTATCGAGTGTCCAGCTAGGCAGTCGACTCCGCAGACAGCGTTGGCACGCTGGCGCCGGCCATCTCCAGCTTCTCGCGGAAGCCCTGCAGCGCCAGGGCCGACAGGGCCTTTGTCATCCCGTCCTCGACCGTCTCAGCGCCCGGTCGGTGGTAGAACGTGACGGCGCCCATCGCCGTCCGCTCCCGCACCAGGTGGTGAGAAGTATCGATGTGCTTGGCCCTCCCGGTACCCTCCGGGTTCGAGATGAGCGCGAGGCAGGCTTGGTTGTCCTCTGAGATGGGGACCGCGTGGTCTCTCTCCCCCGGGTCGTCCATCAACTTCCGCAGCCAGTACCCTCGCGAGTAGCGGCGGCGGCGGCTACATTGTCTGCTTTGGCCGTGGAGAAGGACACGGTCGGTTGCCGCTTGGACGACCACGAGATGGTGCCCCCTCTGAAGGTCAAGAACCGGCCGGTGGTAGACCGACGGGAGTTCTTGAAGCCATTTTAGTCCTCGTTCACCGCCCTCTTCAGCCCCCCCGAGCCGTCATACTGCAGGCAGCGGTCGACGGTACCTTCCAGGTAGCGGATGACCCCTTTGCAATCCGCCAGTGTCTCTCCTCTGGCTGGTGCATGTACGTCACCAGCGTCGCGGCGGCATACACAATGCCCGGCCGGGACAACGTGGACAGGTAGAGCAGCCGCCCGACCAGCTTTTGGTACTGGATGCTGTTCTCCATGACGTCCTCGTCGGTTCGCTGCACCTCCACCCCAACCGGCATAGGCAGATTGTCGGGGGTTAGCGTTTGTGAGGCCATAGTCATCTACAAGGCCTTTCGTCAGCCCGGGGATGATCAGCGAGCGTTCCCGAGCTGGCCGTGCCCGCACGATCCGCATCCCCAGGAACTCCAGGGCGGGCCCCCAGTCTTACCGCTTGCGGCGTGCCAATATCACCCCTTTGGCATCCACCGCATCGGCGGGTGATTTGGCGAGGGCGGGGATGTCATTCACGTGGGCCAGGAAGATGATCCGCCCATGTTCGAAGTGGTCCAAGAGAAATAGCGTTGGGTGGGCGGTTGCACGGCGAGCCCCTGCCGCCGTCAGGGTCCCCTGGAGGTGTTCGTCCCACAGGCGCCCAGCTTGTATCGTCCTATACAGTGCGGCGTGCAGCTTGGCGACGTGCCCGGCGTTCCCCACCGTGTAGCCTTCGGGCAGCTCCACGTACACGGGGACGTCCACTCGCGCGTTCAAGTACGCCGTCTTGACATCTACGGACTGGAACTCCAGGTCGTCAGCAGCGGAAAAAGCCAGCTCGGCCTTGACCGCCGCCCGAGCCGGGCATGGTGCCGACACATCGTGGTAGTCCCCGTCCGCCCGCCGGGAGTACCCACAGGCGCCGAACCGGGCCTTGTACCGGACGACGACGCCCCCTGCGCCCTACTTGGGGTCAAATACCCTCTTTCGCTTCATCTTGATGGCCCCAGCCGGCAGCGGTCGTATAGACGAGACGTTGCTCTTGACCATGGAGTTGTATTATTCGTCCATGGCCTCCTGCCGTGGGTAGGCGTCGGGACGGGAGAGCGCGTCAGCACGGGATGTGGGCGGCGTCGGGATCCAGTAGGCCCATCTCACGGCCTCCTCGGCGCGCCTTGTCTCGTGCATGGGCGACGCGGTGGCAGAAGACACGGTAAGTGGGGCCGGCAGGGCGACCGCCACCAGAGGCTCAGCAAGGTTGAAATTCGCACCGGTATGGCGCAGGGCGTCGGGATTTGAGGGGCGCCCGACAGCGAGGTGGGCCATCAGGAAGTCGAGGGGTTTTTCGGCGTCGGGCCGAAGCCGGAGGAAGGACCCATTACCAGGAACGGTCGCGGCGGCGTCGAGGGCGGACCGCGCCTCCGGCGGTGTGTCGAGCGAGCCGGGCGTGAGGTCCGTCGGGTCGGCCGGACCCGATCCCCCGTCATCCCCGGCGTCACTTCCAGCAGAGCCGGTACTGGAGTCGGCGCACTCGTCGGGCAGGAATAGGCAAACGGGCAGGGCGCTGGGGTTGCCCGGAGCGGCTGACATCGACAAGTCGACCACCACGTCGCGGCGGATCTGGATGTGGAAAGTGGTCGGCGAATGGATCCCTCTCGCGTGCCCACCCACCGAGTACCCAAAGACGTGAAGCACCAGCGTCTTGGACTCCTAATTCCCGTGCGGCTTGGGGTGCTTGCCGGCTCACGCCTTGCTGCCCCAGACGTGGATGTTGGACACATTGAGTTTCTTGCCGTAGAAACGCTCAAACGGCGTCGACGTGCCGGCACGGGTCGGTGCGCGGTTGCGGGTGTACTCCGCGGGCAAGAGCGCCCCCCCCCCCTCCTCCAGTGCCAGCCCGGCGTCCAGGATCATTGCGCGCACGCGCTCCGTCAGCGTGTGGCTGAAACGTTCTGCCTTTCCGTTTCGCTGCGGCGTGTAGGGCGCCGTCGGTTAGGCCTCGATGCCCTTCTCCTGCATGAAGGCCCTCACCTCAGCGTGGTCCAGTAGCTTTCTAGCCCCGTCCTCTCGGATAATCTTGAATTTGCGTCCCGACTGGAGCTCCACGTTGGTGACCCAGTCCCGCAGCGCCGTGGAGTCCTCCGCCTTCCTCTTGAGGAGGAAATCAAATCTCATTTCCGAGGAGACGTCGTGCAGCGACAGGGAGTGGACGGCACCGCCGGTGGAGGGCGTGAGGTGCCCGATGAGGTCTACACGACACATCTCAAGAAGCTCGGAGATCGTAATGTCCGCGTCGTCAAAAACCTCTGTGGCCATGCGGGCGCCGACGCATGGCTCGCACACGGCGCCCAGCATTGTCGTTGTGTCCTCGGTGGTGAGATCCATGCCAGTGACCAACTTGGCGACTTGAGCCACGTTGGCGTTGCCTGGGTGGCAGAACCGGCGGTGCCAAAGGTTGCCCTTCTCTGATGCCCTGCCGTACGCGGCCGCAGCGGACGTGGTCGCGGCGGACGACCCGGACGCCGCCGGCTTGGTCGTCAAAAGTATGTATTGCTCGTTGGAGTTGCCCAACCCGGTGGGACGCACGACCCCGTCCTTCTCCACCTTGACCCCATCGTTTTAAAAGGTCACATTGCCGCCGCCTCGGTCGACCGCTCGGACTGAAAACACGTTGGCGGTGAATCCTGGGACGTGAAGGGAGTTCTTGAGGGTGCTTGTGCCGCCCAAGCGCGTACTGAGCGCGACAACACCGTGGCCCGGCGACGGCAGCGCGTCGCCGCTTGTGATTGTCACAGAGTTAGCACTCGGAGTGTACGGCGGCATGTTGGCACCTGTTTTCTGCAGGTTTTTTGACGCGCCGAAGTCGACTAACCACTGGTCAGCGTTAATGAGACGTGCCATCGCCGTCGGCCTGTGGAGATCAACGCGCATTGGCTCGGCCCACATGAGCAGTTCCAGGTGCAGATCAGGCCCGCAGACCTGCGGGCAAATCGGAACGTCTTGGCCGTAGCCATAAACGAGGAAGACGAGCCGCCGACGCTTCTCGGCGGGCGGTTGGGGCTGGCCGTGCGTTCGGCTGCGTAGTGCCCGCGGGTGTTGCAGTTCCCACGAACCACCCGCCTCTTGCGCTCCGAGCGGGGCAGCGGCGTGTTGCGTTTCCAGGCCCCGAAGGCGCCAGTGGAGGGCCCCTCGATCGCCGCCGCCTCATCCTTGATGGTCTTCTCCACCGGATGCACAATCAGCAGGGTCGTTGCCCAGCGCAATACGTCCCCGCCTTGGTTGGTGAGCAGCTCCATCTCCATGACGCAATCGTCGGGCAGGACGTTGAGGAAGTGGATAATTGCTGTCGTCTCGTCGATTGGGTGCCCATCCCCCATCAGCTGGGCGTGGAGACGCTTGACGCGGCCTGAGAAGGCCAGGCCGCTCTCACCAGCCTTTACGCTCAGCCCCACCAACTCACGGCCGAGGTGCAACGGCCGCGGGGCGTTCTGCGCCGAGAACATGCTTTCTAGTGCGTCGCAGGCCACCGTGGCCGACGCGCACGAACTCACAGTCGGGAGGTGGTGCAGCGTGATGCCCATATTCATCCGCGGGTGTCGATGGGTTCGCGAGCTGACGACGTCGTGCTGTGGATCGGGGAAGTAGCGGCCCCCGACGGATCACGGGCGATGCAGGGGGTTGACGCTGGAGGCAGATTGTGCAGCGGGAGGTAAGTGGGTGGATGCGTTGCATTACTGGAGACCGGTCTGAGGCGCGAGGCCAGCAGCCTCTTACTCCCCTCGTGTGCCCCTGTCTCAACGTCTTAGAGGCACATCCCCGCCAACGCAGAGACAGGGCCCACAAATCGCGACGCCCCTCAGGGAGCCCACGAGAATTTCCCCGAGCTCAGCTCCAAAATGAGCCCCTCTCGATATACAAGTACAAGTAATTTCATGAACCTCACACAGCAATGCATGTCAAAGGCACAGACAAACAAGCCGATCACCGCATAAGTCCTCCTGGAATTATCCAGGCAGTCCGCGGTAGCTCCGACTTACCAGTGCGGGCTTGGGGGGCTGCCTCAACACTCCCCCCAGCGCCCCAGTCCGCACAATTGACGCTCCAGCGCCGTCACAGCCGGTCCCGACCAGGGCAGAATCTCCCGCGGAAATTCGCAGTTGAGGAAACGCGCCAGTCGCCAGTAGTACTATTGGAATAATCGACCTCCGATGAAAGTGCTAAAATGACCATCGACGTGAAGCAGACGTCGATGAGAGTACAGCGCGCCCGGTCGCGTCTCGAGCGGAGACGATCCGGCGCATCGGCGGCCCGTCAAAGTGTGGTCGAAACGCGGCTCATCGACTTCGCTGAAATCGGCTCGACCCGAAAACCAGTAGGCCTGCTGGTACGGCCAAAATTGACTTCGCATCGCAAAAACATCAAATCATCAGATATCATCATCTACGTGAAGCAGCCGTCGAGGGGAGTACAGCGCACTAGGTGCCGCCTCGGCCGGAGACGATCCGGCTTGTCGGCGGCCTGTCCAAGTATTTCCCCGCGCGCCTGGTAGTCGCGAACCATGTGGTCGGCGAGGTGGACATGCTTGTTCCGCCCCGTCGTCTCGGGGCCGTTGACCAGCGCGAGGCACGATTGGTTGTCCTCTCCCATCGGCACGGCCCCGCCATCAACGTCCAGCGCCAACAGCAGTTTACGTAGCCACAGTGCCTCCTCGGTCGCCATCGCGGCGGCCACGTGCTCAGCCTCGGCCGTCGACGTCGCAACCGTCGACTGGCGCTTGCTCGCCCACGAAATGGGCCCGCCGTTGAGCGTGAAGATAAGGCCTGTTTTCGAGCGGCGGCCGTCGATATCGCCCGCCCAACCTGCGTCAGCATACCCTTGTAGCGCTTCGTTACCGCCATACATCACACGAAGGCGATCAATCCCGCGAAGGTAGCGCAGCACACCCTTGGCCGCGCGCATATGGTCTTGCTCAGGGCCTGACATGAAGCGGGAGAGCACTCCCACGGCAAAGGCAATGTTCGGCCTCGTCGTCGTCGACAAGTAGAGTAGAGAGCCGACCAGCTCCGCGTACCAGTTGCCGTCGGAAAGAAGGTTCTGCCCCGTCTTGTCCAGCTGGACGCCCGACGCCATCGCCGTCTTGTTGGGTGTGCACGTGTCCATCTAGAAAGCCTGGAGCAGCGCCATGATGTGGCCGGGGTTACCCAGCGTGAGCTTCTTGGTCTTTTTATCGCGCATGACCTTCATGTCAATAAAGTTTTTGACCTCCCCCATGTCGCGCACTTCGAACTTAGCCGCGACGCCACTCTTGATGGCCTCCACGCCAGCAAAGCGCTCGCCCGCCACAATCAAGTCGTCGACGTACACGAGGATGAAAACGCGCCCGTGCACAGGGTGGTGCCACTAGTAAAGGCACGGTTCCACCGTAGACCGCGTAGCTCCCATCTGCTCTTCTCTTCGTTGAGCTTGATGCCCCACAGCCGCCCCGCTCGCTTCGTCCCATATAGGGCCACGTTAAGCCGGCGCACATCCGCAAGCTCCCCCGACTCGACACCTTCGGGAAGCTTGATTTACATCTCTTTGTCCCTCTTATCGTTGAGGAAGGCTCTCGTGACGTCAACGTGGTGCACGTCCCACCCGTTGGCTGCTGTTACGGCGAAAATGGCACGTGACGTCGCCGTGTTGGGTACAGGCGCCCACGTCTTGTCGAAATCGCGCCCAGGTACTTGGTTGAAGCCTTGGGCCACCAGCCGCGCCTTGTAGCGCGTCTTCTGTGCCTCCGCACCGTGCTGAATGTCGAACACGAAACGTGTCTTAACAGCTTTGTGCTTCTTGTTGCTGTCTTTGATCGTGGACCACGTGCCGAGCTTCTTGTGTGCCGCCACTTCTTCCCTGATGGCCTGCTTCCACAGCGGCCAGTCCAAACGAGCACGGGCCTCTTTCTCGTTTGCAGGGGGCTTGGTCAACTCGCAGCCATCTTTGGCCGCCGACTCAGACCCGGTGGCCAGTAACGCCTTGGGGTCCTTCTCCGACCAGCTTACCTTGGGAGCTGGCCTACGTGTAGAGCGACGCGGCCCCGGAGCAGCATTGTAAACATCCGAGGTAGAGGTACCGACCAGAAGCATGGAGTCATTCTGACCCTGACATTCCTCGTCGTCTTTGTCGTCAGCGAGAATGTCAGGATCGCCGTCGTCTTCACTCTCGGAGTCTTCGACGGGAAGATTCTTCTCCACGCCATCCTCTTCGGCATCCAACATGTCGATTTACTCGTCCATGCCGCCCTTGTTGTCGCTGTCCGCGGTCATCGTCAGCTGGGGACCTGCGCTTGAACCGTCGCCCGAAGATTCGGCCTTGGCCTGCTTCTCTTCCATCAGGACGTCGCGACGCTCGAAGACTTTGTTTGTCCCGTTGTCGAGGACGCAGTAAGCCTTTCCGCCAACCGTGTAGCCGACAAAGCGGCCCACGTCGGTCCTCGGCTCCAGCTTGCGCTGCTGCTTCTTGGTCTCGAGTGCCCAGGCGCGGCTCCTCCAGACGCGGAAGCCCGACCCGTTGAGGCCTCGCCCCGTCACCGCTTCCAGCGGCGTCAGGCCCAGCCCCGCCTTGGGCGAACGGTTGAGGACATGGACGACGGAAGCCAGGGCCTCAGCCCACAGCTCCTCTTCCGCCCCGGAATCCAGCAGCGCAGCACGTACGCGCTGCATCAGCTTGCGGTTGACGCTGTCTGCCTTTCCGTTCTGCGGCGCCTTGGACGGCGCTGTCATCTCAGACGTGATGCCTTTGTCCTCGTACCATGCCTTCAGATCCTTGGTGAGGTACTCCTTGGCACCGTCGTGACGGATGTGCTAGACGTGGACACCAGTCAACGTCTCGAGCTGCTTCACGCGCGTCTTAAGCACTTGCGACGCCATCCCTTTTGTATTGATGGGCGTGGCCGTGATGAGACCAGTGCTGTACTCGAGCGCCGTGATGAAGTAGATGGAGCCACCCAGTGACTCCGTGAGAGCTCCACCCACGTCGGTGTGGACCAACTCGCACTTGCTTGTCTTGGTGGAAGACCACTGATGCGGCGTCTGCACCATCTTCCCATCCACGAACGGCGCACACAATGTGCCGACCACACGCTCAGCGTCGGCCACCGAAGACGGCATCCCATCGACCATCTTGGCCGCCCGCTTGAGGTTCTCAATTCCCAAGTGGTTGAACCGGCGATGCCAAAGCTCTGCTCCCCCTGCGATGCGCGTGGACGCCGCGTTCGCCGACGCCTTAACCGGCGTCACTTTGATCACATACTGCTCCTGGTCGCTGACCTGTCCCACGACCGACGCCTTGTCGAGCACTCCGCTGAATGAACGTCATCCCCGTCGCTGAGGATGTAGCAGGCGTCCCCGACAAGCACGACGGCACCGCTGTTGCGGTCAACCGCCCTAACTGACAGCAGGTTGCTAGTCAGGACGGGTACGAGCATGGCCTCTGCTAGGACCAGCGCGCCATGGTGTTTCCCTTGCCAACGTCCATACAGACGTGGCCGTGCCCCTTGGTGGGGACTTTGTCGCCATTAGCCAACGTGACCTTGGCCCCGCTCCCCTCCGCCTGGACCGTGAGGCCCTTGTCCCCGGCGGCCGTGTGGTTGGTCGCAGCGGAGTCGAGCACCCAGGTAGACGAACCGCTCGTGCTCCCGCGAGCTTGGCTGCACCCGGGTTGACCGGCCGAAGCAGTGTATGCCAGAGCTGCACCCGCCTGGGGCCCGCCCCCATGGCCACTGTCACGGCGCCCGCCACCGGGCGTTTTCTTTCCCCTGGCCTCGTCAGCCTTCCGCTTGTAGCAGTCACGCTTCATGTGCCCCTTCTTGGCGCAGTAGTAGCACACGACCGACTTTTTGTCAAACGGCTTCTTTGGCGCCGCCACCGAGAAGGCTTGCAACCTGACACCACCGGCTGGCTTCGATGAGCCCCCAGCAATGTTCCGCTGCTCAACTTGAAGCAGCTTAGCCGTCACGTCCGATATGACCAGCTTGACGTCCTTGTTCTCCAGGACCGTCTTGAGCATCCCGTACTCGGACGGGTGCCCCGATATTACACGCAGCGCGAGCGTGTTGTCGTCCACAGGGTTTCCGAGAATGGCCAGCTCGTCCAAGATCATCTTGGCACGCGACGCGAACTTGATGATGCTCTCGTCGTCGCCCCTCTTCAAGCTGCTCAGCTCGTCCATGAGCCGAAGCAGCTGAGCGTTGTCGCGCGCCTGCAACATGACCTTGAGCGCGTTCCACGCCTCCTTGGCCGTGTCGACCGACGTCACCGTGTTAAGATGCACGGGCTTGACCGACATCTGGATGGTCGCAAGAGCCGCCTCATTCATGGCGTCTCACTCTGCTATGACCGGGTCGGCCTTCTTGTCATCCGACCCAGAAGCAGGACGGTCCGTCACGAACGCCTTCCACAGCTTCTCCTTCTGAAGCTGCGCGCGTTGGCACGCCGCCCACACTTTGTAGTCGTCGTCCAGCTGTGCACACCGCGGGCCGCCAAAGCGGCCGTGGTCCGACATGTTGACGACCGTGGCACCGGCCGGTACCACCCTGTCGACGCTAGCGGCTGTACCGGCCCAAACAACGCCGGAACGCACCGCAACCCGCGCTACGTCGTGCTTCTTGCGACCGTAGGAGAGAACGATGATGACCACCAGCGACAACTGGGCCCATAACCTGTGGAGCGGGAGGTAAGTGGGTGGATGCGTTGCTTTATTCGAGACCGGTCTGAGGCGCGAGGCTAGCAGCCTCTTACCCTTCTCGTGTGCCCCTCTCTCAACGTCCTGGAGGCACACCCCCGCCAACGCAGAGACAGGGCCCACAAATCGCGACGCCCCTCAAGGAGCCCACGAGTATCTCGCAGAGCTCAGCTCCAAAATGAGCCCCCCTCGAGATGCAAGAAAAAACAATTACATGAACCACATACAGCAATGCATGTCAAATGCACAGACAAACAAGCCGATCACCGCATGAGTACTCCTGGAATTATCCAGGCAGGCCGAGGTAACTCCGACTTACCAGTGCGGGCTTCGGGGGCTGCCTCAACAGAGATCGGCGTGTTTTTTGAGGGTACGTTGACGACGGGGAGCCGATCGGGGTGGGAGGGTGCTCGATGGTACGCGCTTCGCGCGAGGCGGTCTCCGTAGCTCGGTTGCTGACCTTCATGTGGGCGTTGTTATGTGCGGTCCTGTTCGATGACTGGTGCTCATGATGATGAGCCTTGTCGAAGTAGCCGCAGGAAGCGTCCCGCGCCTCCCTTCCGTGGTTCAGTAGCTGGGAAGACGTCATCACCGTATCCTCAACCGGCGCGGAAGAGGGCAAGGCGACGGCCGTTGCCGGTCTCCGGGCGTTGCGGCGATGGGGTGGGGGGATTAAACACGCGTGAAGCCGACCCGCCGGCGGCTGCGGCGGCAGCGCCGCTGCACTTTGGGCGCGGCGACGGCGGCGGGGGGGGAGGATCCAGCACGCGCGCCAAAGACCTGCCGGCATCTGCGGCGGCGAGGCCGCCGCCATCTGGGCGAGGCGCTGGCCGCGGGAAGGGGGGATCGAGCGGGCATGGCGGCGACGTGCTGGCGACGGGGATGGCGACGACGCCGCCTTCTGGGCGCGGCGGTGGCAGGGGGGGAGGGAGCATCAAGCGGGCACAGCGACGACTCGGTGGCATTTTCGGCGGCGACGATGCCTCCATCTAGGCGAGGCGGCGGCGGCTGCGGGGGGGGAGTGAGCGCGCGTTGTGACGATCCGCTGGCGTCTGCGGTGGCGATGCCGTCGTTTGCGGAAGTGGCGCCGCAAACTGCCAGGCGAGCCGGCGTGGAGAAAGCAGAAGTTTTCGAACAGAAGTTTGTCTCGGCGCTGAATGCGCGGCACTCTCCGTGGCGTGTTAGTTCCCGCACGACCCGCGCACTGCTGGCGGGGGCAGCCACCACCGCAGCAGCCCTACGGGAAAAATTTCCTGGATATCCAACCACCTTAAATGGCCCCGATCTGACACCCACAGAAGAAATATTGACGTCTGCAGACTCCAAGTCGATCCGCCGTATTCCGGTCGTGGGGGCATCCGCGATGTCAAGGGATCCAACAAAAAAGCTGGATCAGGTTGCACTTTGGTTGGCTCACAACGCTTCTCACAATACTGTAAGCCCACACCTGATTGGTCCTCGGTGCCCTCTGACACTGCTGCTTATAGTAGTTGATTTCTTAGAGTAGTTGATTTGAATTGTATTTATTAGTGCTGACTTGTGAGCCATTAGTCAAGTACAATCAAGCAAGTGGAAGCTAGCACGAGCCGGTGAAGAGAGCGCGGCACAAACGCCCCGAGTCCCCGCCCGCTTCCCCCCCCTGAAAAGAAAAGGTAAGGCACAAGAAGAGCATACGGATGTACACAGAAAAAGTACAGGAACATACGGCAAACACCATAGCAGAGAATAAGGTGCAGAAACAAAGCGACGTGCAGAGAGGCTTGCAGAGGTTAATGGCCAGTTCAGACAGAACGACCCGGCAGTCGGACACTCCCCACTCACTCACCCCTCCAACGGAGAGGGGTCTGGGTGGACGGTGAAGCGGGCGGTGGTGACGGCGGCGTCCAAATGAGCCAATCCTGAGGGG
>Ga0209093_1001022_pt1 | contig 15725 bp, 14 predicted proteins | sample SidtaG_4_FD_187450 | JGI IMG/M metagenome (GOLD analysis project Ga0209093, IMG submission 187450) | Marine algal microbial communities from Sidmouth, United Kingdom - Sidmouth_Male1 metaG (SPAdes) (version 2) | ecosystem: Host-associated > Algae > Red algae > Unclassified | place: Sidmouth... | reverse complement strand
ATGTTATTTTGCTACCAGTAAACATGTAATGAGATACTGGTATACGCCTCATGATTGGCGTTCATACTGTAAGGCCGCTCGTCGAGTGCTTGTGTTCTTGTCTGCATCGGCCAAAATTGAGCAGACTGCAATACTAACTTCTTCGGAAGATTTGGGTGAGATATGCTGTCTTGCGGCACCCGCGGGCTGCGGAAGAAGTGGACAAATGAGTTGAGAAGTACTTGGCACGGTGTTGTGCTGCTGGCGGGTGCTGCGGGAGCCCAGCACCGCACCAAGTACGCCCCAAGTCATCTCGCCCGTATCTTCCCCTGGATTTGGTAGGGTGTTTCAGATTGTTTTATGGGGGGCTACTGGTCCCTTTTGAAGGGCACTACTTTAAAGGCGTGTCGGCGTGTTTTCCTGTGTTTTGGCGTGCCTTAGCGTATAGCGAGTCCCGCCGACGCGCCCGTCGTTTTGGGGCGTGTTGGGAAAGCCTAACTCTCAGAGAAGATGCTTTTCTCAATACATTGCCAACTACTCACTTGAATGATGAAATAAATGATGAGAGCATGGGCTACAAGTTTCTACTGCCGCAACTCGTGCGTTTCCAGCATATGGATCATATATTAGGCTGTTTCACGGTTGCAAGCGATCCTAGCTGGCGGAGGCGATTCTACAGGTTCATTGCGATGTTCAAATCAAGTCCCAATGAAATATTAATTTATCGAAAAACTTCAGTTTACAACGCGAGGCACCCACAATCGCGTGTACCCAGACCTCCTGGCACTCACACTTCTTCACGAGTCAGGCGATTCTGGGTGCTCGTCTGCGACCGGCCGGCTACCGGTCCACACGCTCCAACGTGCCCCGCTTTCAAGCGGTCCGCATCACTTGGTAATCTTGTTGCGCTCTGCAACCCTGAGTACAACAGTAAGCCTAGCAGGCATCGTGTCATCCACGTGGGTCGGTGTTCCGCGGCCTTGACGCGTCAATGTGCGGTTCGCCTTCCGGAAACTGACGCGCGAGCGCGCGCGTGCAAATTTTTTTTATTTTATCTCTTTCATGTTTGGTTGGCGGTTTTTGATCCTGTGTCGGTGCACCTCCCTTCGTGCTTCCTGGTTGCTGCACAGCCGCGCGGTCCAATCGGGATCGAGCTTTGACGGGAATTTTTCGAACACCACCATGGCTCGCCGTACCCGCGTGGCGCTGCTTTTGTTGTTGCGCAAGCGCTTCCTGCTTTTTACGATCCTGCTGGCGGCGTTGGAGGTAGGAGCTGTAGATCAGGGGGACCTGGGTGCAGAAGGTGGGCAATTGAGCAAAATCTACCTGTTCATGTGCTGGGGACATTCGCGGCAGGCGTTGTTCAACACCCATCTTCAACGATACCTACAGCGCGAGCGGGGCGTGGTTCAAGTGGGTGTTCTACTCTGCGTCTGAAGCGCAGTTTCAATCCGCTTTTCGAGTCAGCCAAACGACGTTTAAAGCTATCAAAACTTCCCTTCTCGTCCACGCGCCCGCAGGATTTTGTCGCCGGCGTGGGGGGGATCAGCTCAGGCTCGACCGGAAACTCTCTATCGCCCTGTTCCGCATGGGACACTGCGGGAACGCCTGTCCCGTCGACGCCGTGGCCGGCCTTTTTGGGGTCTCCATCGGATGTGTCATCAAAAGCACCCGACGATTTGTCAAGGCGCTGGCTGGCATGGCGCCGCATTACATCCGTTGGCTGGACACGCGGCGACGTGCTGGCCTGGCGCGCTACGCTGCCGAAAAGTTCGGTTTTGACAGCTGTATTGGCGCAACTGACGGAACAACTTTTCCGCTCGCCTACCAGCCAGCGCTTCATCCTTGGACCTATTACGATCGCAAGCAGCGGTACGGTTTGAACGGCCTGATTACATGTGACTGGGAATGTCGCATTACCAACGTCGTCCTCGGTTGTACCGGCGCCGCACCGGACACGTACGTGCAGTTGACGGCGGCTTGGCACCGCCGCCCGAACATCTACTTCTCTGCCGGGCAATACCTCTAGAGAGACAAAGGGATGCTGTACTCTCGGCATGTGATTGGGCTTTTCAAGGAACCAGAATGTAATTGCGCCGAGCATCGGAACTACAACTACCAATTGGCGCGGCTGCTGGTGAAGTCCGAGAACGCGAATGGGATCCTCAAAGAACTTTGGGGAAGCTTGAAAGAGCTTTCTTTGTCGCTGGGAACCGAGCATCAGTTCTCTTTTGCCATGACCTGGATCACTGCATGCGTCGTACTGCACAACGTCTGCATTGAGGAAGGTGACATCTTTCCCACACCGCAGCCGCCGGAGCCGTCCCCTGCCTCCTCTGTGGAGCCGGTAGTAGGGGGGCGGTAGCGACGACATCAAGTCATGGTGCAAGTTTGTGCTTTTATGCGAGGGACAATTGTTTTCAGAGAGGATGTGTCAAAAGATCTCAGCCTGCCACAGGCTGACAGAGATGAGCTATACTCAGATGACTCCTGACCGGTAAGGGCCCTCACAGTGACCCAAAATGAGGATCACGGTGCCTGCGCGGGGCCGACTACGTTTCAGTGCTTGGCGGTGCGTGACATGGGCGCGGCTCAGCGGTTGCGGGCCACAGGATCTGTGTCGTCGTTGCGACGTGTGACCAACCGGTCACACCATCGAGGATCAATAAGGGCCACTTACGTTCTAGATAGTCGAGCCCCCCAGAATCCAGCGATCAGCGAACGCAGTTGATATGTGACCAGTCCGCTGTTGCAGACATTGAATCGTCCCAGGAGCTACAATTGTCCTCGATGCCGACCGACTTGTAGCCTGCTTTTTGGGAGGCTACATCAAGCAGTTTCCCTCCGCGGCGTCGTATGGTGCGTGTCCCAAAAATGAGACATCGCGGTTTTTTCTTTTTTTCTCGGCCCACTGGCCTTTTGCAACGGTCCGATAATGTAATGTGACCCACTCGGTCCCACTGTGCTTCCAGAACGGCCCCTGAAAGTGTAATCAGAGGCGGCACCTCCTGACGTGTCATGGGGGAAAGTGTCATTCATTGCAGCTTCGACAGGTGACGATCACGCGCCCCAATCAAATGCACGAATACTAGAGCAGGCATGTGCTGACAGTTCGTGCACGAAGAAAAGGGCACGACCTTACCAATAAGAAACGTGAAAAAACCCCCATGTAGCCCCCTGTGAAGAAAACACGATTTGGGACACCCCTCATCGAAGCTCCAGTTAGCACATGAGCTTTGGCGTCGCAAACCTGTAACCCCAAGAACCTGAAAAAGACTGACGCCAAGATCGGGGCTATCTGAGAGGTCCACAGAACATTGCTCACAGGCGGGTACTAAGAAGTTCTCAGCCAAGAACGCGTCGGGAGAGGCTCTTTCCATGGAGGCCAGTCGAGAATTTTGTCGTACCCCACCCCACCTGCCCCCGTGCAGTGATGTGTCAGTCCTTCAGAAAACGCGCATGTCTCATTTTTGGGACACGCACCATAGATTGATGAGGGCTCCGCTTGTAGCCCACGTTCCCTGGTGGCCAGCACAGGGCCGTCTGGGCCAGCAAGAATTTCAGATCGGGAGTAAGAATTTCGGCCCGCAGCACGCCCGCAGCACGCGCGGCACGCCCAGCACACCCCCAGTAGAGTGGTACATTTTCGCGACGATGGAGACGCAGGTCACGGCCGCCATGCGTCTGTTCCAGAGGTGTGATTAAATCAAAAGTGGGCCCGATGTTTTTGTGATTTAAATGACCCCTCGATATTCAACCGTATGGGGCAATATTTAATGATTTTATCAACACCCGCCAATTTTTATCAGGACCGATGATTTATACTCAAATCAATTACTTTAAGTAGCAGGTAAGTGGGACCAAGGTCTTCTGAGGGCCGGTTTTGGGTACCTATCGAAGCTGAAGACAACCGAGAGTGCAACGAGAAAGCACAAGATCGGGTCTGATGGCCTCAATCGACGAACAAACACGAGAGACATGGACAGCGCCGACAACACCCCAGCTGTACATGAGCATACTGCGGAGCCGTATCTCGAACCGCACGTCTGGCAAGAATGAACTCTGGGCACCTGACTTGAAGCACGCCTGAAGGGGACGGTCACGGAGAACAGGCCCGGCGTGGCACTGTATGCTCCGGGCGGCAGAATGGTGCCATTCTCTGACACCCGAGAAGTTCCCAGAGCTGTGAAGGAGTTGCCGGATGGAAACGGAGAACAAGGCCATCACGACGAAGCGCACTTGATGTCGCCTAAACTAATGTAGCACCCGTTTGGCACCTCCAAATTCAATGTTTCAAGAAAAGAAGGGGGGTTATATGAAAGAGGTCAAGGGATTTAAATCATACAGGGCTCGATTTCTATTGATTTAATCATTAAAATCAGCTTGATTTAAATCACATTGAAATCACTTAACATCTCTGGTCTGTTCCCCGCGAAGGAGCCATTCTTGGCCCTGGCGTTGGACTTACTAGGTCCATTGCCTCGCTCTCCTGAGGGGTTAGAGTTCCCTGGACTTTAGTTCAGGGTACTACTCAAGATTGGCAAACAACCCACACCCCAGAGCCGCTTTTAATTTCTTTGGAGGCTAGTGCACGTTGCGGGAGTACTTGATATTGGGGCGGTGTGCACGTCAAACGGGACCGTGAGAAGGACACAGGACGTTGTGCTGTACGTTCTTGATATGAACATGTCTGCAAGCCTTGGGCAATGTCTCCCATGTGTTTCTTTTTTCGAGCAAGTGTCCACGTCGTCTGTGAGAGCAGAACCACCAATGTCGGATTCCGCAAAGTTTGCAGCCACGTGGCTGACGGAGCGCGACGTGGCAGTCCTATGCAGAAAACACCGCTTCCAGCAATGCCGGCTATGCGGAACCGTCCGCAAACGCGGGGTATCCAATGAAAACGGCGAGATAAGGCCACTCAGATAATATATCGGGGGGTACGGAGCTGTTCGGTAATCTGGGGCCGGCGTCCGCATGGAAGGCCTGTATGCGGACGATCTCACCAATTTACCGACGCCATCCGAACCATTTAGAGCGAATTTGTGCCCTGTCATGACCAAGCTGGCGACGTCGACGACCGCAGCGGTCACCACGTGTGTCCCGTTTAATCCCAGATCTATCCCACCGCGCAATTTTCTTGCACACATGCATGGCTGGACCAGACATCGCAGGCGGCTCGATCGCGCGCGAAACGTAGCCGCCGCAGTCGCGCCCCCGCTGGGCACTAGAGTTCCGGTCCCTGCCGAGAATCTGAACGGCCAGACCTTGCAGTGCCCCGTCACTCTCCCCCCTTGACACCTCGTCGGTCCACGCATCAAAAACAACGAGCCGTGGAGGACGCTTGGAGAGCTCCACTTGGCAACACCTGCCCCCCACCCGCAGCGGCCCTGACTGCCGCGCGAGGACCGTTGAGACGAGCCGGGCCGCGCGCCCGCGTGGTCCGGAAGCACCTCGTGGAGGGGCCGGATTCACGCGATTACACTGCGTTGCGGCCACGTGAGGGCCGGTGAGGCCAGCTCGGCACACCGCCCGCATTGCGTGGCGGCACCCCCGCGAATGCCCTCATGTGAGGGGGTACACTGCAGTACGGCCACATGGGAGCCGATGAAGCCGGATGGGCTGACCTGGCTGACCACCCGGGCCATTCAGGCTCGCACCGCCCGCGCTGATTTGAGGGCAGGGGCCCGGTGGGTGACCGTGGCTGCAGCCAGGCCACCGCCGCGGTCGTGGGGACCACCGGTGATTCTCGCCGCCGTGCAGCCCACGCTCTGCCCCACCGTCGTGCGCACCATCGTCGTGCGCACCACCGTCGCGCGCACCACCGTCGCGCGCACCACCGTCGCGCGCACCACCGTCGCGCGCACCACCGTCGCGCGCACCACCGTCGCGCGCACCACCGTCGCGCGCACCACCGTCGCGCGCACCACCGTCGCGCGAACCACCGTCGCGCGAACCACCGTCGTGCACACCACCGTCGCGCGCACCACCGTCGCGCGCACCACCCTGGCGTGCAGCACCCTGGCGTGCAGCACCGTCGCGCGCATCGCCGTCGCGCGCATCACCGTCGTGTGCACCATCCCTTTGCGGACCCGCACCGGACCGCTTTACTTGCGGACCCGCACCGGACCGCTCCGGCATGGACGCCAGTGCACGTTTGGTTGATGATGGCCAATTTTATGAGGACCTGGACGTGGCCATGGTGCTCGGGGCCAGGGCTGGCCTCATCGTGCGGAGGGCTCTGCGTGCTGCCCGTGGGCGCGTCGAGAAGCGGCCGGTGGGGGGCTCTCGGCCGGGACGTCGACCCAATCGCCACCGTGACTTCGACCTCGGAGCGCACTCGATCATGCGCGACTACTTCGGCGTCGCGGGCGAGCCGCCTGTCTACAGCGAGTGGGATTTCGAGAAGCGCCATCGCATGCCGCGGTTGGTCTTCAAGCGGCTCTACGTGGCCGTGCGCGACTAGCCGTGGTGGAGGCGGTCCTCCAACGCAACCGGGCGCCTACAGTCCCATCCGCTCCAGAAGCTGGTTGCGGCGCTTCGAGTGCTGGGGTATGGCGAGCCGTACGACCGCCCTGATGAGTACTGCCGCCTGTCGCGGTCCACCATCGCCGAGGCCACGAGACGCTTGACCGAGTTTATTGTCAACAAGTGGGAGCCGACGTACCTGCACCATCCAACGGAGGAGGAGCTCAAGCACATCCTTACCCGTAACGCTGCCCGTGGCATGCCGGGATGCATTGGCGCCATCGATTGTACGCATTGGCAGTGGCTGAAATGCCCCAAGGCCCTCGCCGGCCAGTACCACGACCGCAAGGGTAAGCGTTCTGTGGTGATTGAGAGCGTGTGCGATGAGGACACCTACATCTGGCATTTTTTCATTGGGGCGCCTGGGAGTTATAACGACACGAACGTGCTGGCGTCCTCCCCGCTAATGCTGGATGTCAATGCTGGCGTGTGGCCGCCGCGGAACATCTCCTACACACTGAACGGCCGGACCCGTCGCTTGCTCTTCTACACGGCCGATCGAGGTTATCCACGTTATGCCTTGTTTGCGACACCCCACCCTATCCCCGACACCCGCAAACGTTCTGTTTACAACCGCCTTCAAGAACCTGTCCGCAAAGACGCCGAGAGACTGTTCGCGGTGATGCCCTCACGCTTCAACATTGTCTTGCGCCCGGCGCGCTTCACGTCTGTCTTCCGCATGATCAACACCGGCAAGGCGGCGGCCATCCTGCATAACATGGCCATTGAGTGTACCCGCGAGGACTTTGTGGCGCAGCAGCGGATGCAGGAGCAGCGGAGCGCTGCGTGCAACGAGGCCATTGGCGGTCAAGGTGCCTTTGGGGGCGACCAAGCGGCGTTTGTCGTTGACGACGGGCCGAGTGGCGGTGGCGTGTGGGGCTTTTCTGTGTCCATCGAGACAGACGGCCAAAGTAACTCCAACGGCCATGAAGCCGAGCACGACATGGCCGTCGGCTCGCTACGGTACACCGACGGGGCGGAGTGCGAGGCCAAGGACACGGACGCTCATTTTGCGCTGCTGCATGACCTTTCGGAGCACATCTATGCCAACCGTTGCCGCTTATTGCTGCCGTATCTGTGAGTTGGACCTCCCTTGTAAGTGTGGAGTTCTGTGGCGTGCCTATCGTAAAGAGCAAGCCGTCAAGGTTTTTTTTTCCCGCTTTGCGGGTTTTTTTTTTCCTCGATATCATTGCCTTCCTTTTTTTTTGCCGGCTACTGCTGGGAATGATGCCCATAGCCCAGCAGTCAGTACTCGATATGTTGAAGTCCCAGTTGCCGTAGGCGTCCGGCCTAGAGCAGGCTCTTAGCAGGCCGACAAGGAGCACCGTGTGTTGCTTCACGAAGTGCAGTGAGTCTCTGCGTCTTTGCCTGGATGGGCCTCTGAACAGAAGCTCCTATGCAGTCTGTGCTATGCGTCAGATTATGCGCTTGCGGTGGGCGGGTGCGAACGTGCGCTGGGGCATGCGTGGGGGCTTGGGGGTTTCAACAGGGGTGTGAGTGGATGCGTGCACGCGCTGCTCTGCGATTTCCAGCGGCAGGCGCGCTAAAAAAGAACTGCAATATGTCTATTTCGTGCATTTAGGAGTATGGAAAATCATATTTCTCTGAGCTGTTCCAGACGTTCTTAGACCATGAGAAAGTATAGAACTGGTCTCTATGCCATGTGTACTCAGGGGAAAAAAGAAGGCGCTCTAGGGGTCTCGTAGAGCTCAGATACACCGAGGTGTGCTTCTGTCTCTCGAAAACCGCCCCGTAGTCTTCGTCTCAGGCGATCCGAAACGGGTCCTGACCAGTTTCTGATAGAGGCGCCGAATCAGTTCAAAGGAGTGTACTAGGCTGAGGCGCGCTACTTGAGTCGCTGTCCAGATCTTGTGCCTGGACCTCATCCGTCTCGCGGGGGACGTGAGTACATTCTCACTGTCAGGCGTGTAGCCCCCTCCGACCCAGTTTGCAGTTGCCCCGATCTGGAATCTGGCATCGCATGGAAAAGCGCTTTTCTCACACGTCCACGAGCATCACCCGCATGGAAAAGCGCTTTTCTCACACGTCCACGAGCATCACCCGCCACCACCACCGCATATGTACGCCACGAATGCGGTCCAGACATCCCTGAAGCAGGCTCCAGGATTCGTGCATGGTGAGCGTAAACGCCTGTGTCATTGCTAAGCTCTCGGGGCGCCAGAATGGGTCACGTCCAAGCCATGCGCCTTAGTGCGTGGCAATGGACGTTTTGGTGACTCGGAGAGGCAGAAAAATAGTACCGTACAGCTTTCAGGCGCTCTTGAGGCAAAACAAATGGAAAAAAAATCACAGAGACACGAAGACCTAGTACTAGGTGAGAAAAAACACAAAGGCAATGTACACAACTGCTACCAAGGTTGTCACACTGGTCTATTCAGTCACTTGGCCTAGATGGCACGGACGATGGCCATCTTTTCAATCTCGGCCACGATGGTGGTGGCCGTCCTGCACAGTCACGCAACCTTCGTCTCGTCTTCTTCATCGGAGCTCGACGTGGCGGCGCGCGCCGCCATCAACGCGGAAGTCCGCGCGCGCAGCCCACTGCGCACATGGTGCGGCGCCACAGGTGGGCGGCGACCGCTGGTAGTGACGCGGCCGCGTCGAGTGCGACCGCCCGAGTCCTCCTCATGCGCTCCACGGTCCGCGACGCAGTCGCCGTCCACGTCGGCTCCGTCCGCGTCGTTTCCGTTAGAGTGCAGGGCCACAGATGCAGTAACTCTGCGGCCCCGGTGGACGCCAAGGGCGCGGCCGCCTCTAGCGCGGCCAGCACTTCCGTCTTCCTCCTCCATCCGATCCTTGTCCGTCCGTGCACGTGCGTCGTTGCCCAAGGCCTCTTCGCTGCCGTCAGATTTCCAAGTGGCCGCTGCGGCCGCGATCATGGCGGCCGCGTCCGTCGCGGCCTCCTCAACGGTAGTGCTCGGCGGCGGGTGGCGGGGCATGGGGACTTGGGAGGGGGCAGCAGGCGTTGGCGGCGGCACCTGTAGATGGTCATCAGCCATCGTGTAGACCTCCTCATTGTCGTCGTCGTCGTAGGGCGACGTCTGTGGCCACGTCTTGTCCGGCGCTTGGTCGTGAGGAACAGGCGGCAGAGAGGATGCAGAGGAAGAAGACGATGAATAACTCTCGCCCGCCGCAGGAGCAGTCTGCGAACGCTTGCCGCGCGCGAACCCTACGGGGACGGCACTACGGCCACGACCGCGCCCACGGCCTCGACCGCGCCCGCCCCGCCCGCTGCCAGCACCGCGGCGGCGCCCGCCACGCGCCCCGGATGGGGGCGCGTCCAGGCTCTCGTCGTCGTCAATAGCGGGCTCCAACTCGTCCCGTCCGCGGCGGCCCGTGCCGCCGCCGCCGCGGCTCAGGCCGCGAGATGCAGCCTCGGCGTCGTCGTCGTCACCTCTCCCTTCTTCCCCGCCACCCCTTGTGCGCTTGCCCGCCTCGTTCTTCTCTGCCTCCTCTAGGCGCCGGCGCATCTGCAGGGCCCACCACTTGCGGCCCTCCTCGGAGTTGGCGGCCTCTGGTGTCGACCAGAAGGCCAACGCATTGCGCTGCTCAGCGGACTTGGCCAGCGACTCCAGCGCGGCCGTGTTGGCGGCCGCCTCGCGGTGTAGGAGAAGCTCCGAGCGCGACGCGGCCTTGGAGGCTTTGCAGCCGAGCGGCTGCTCTTGAAACAAGCTCTTGCTGCGAGCGCTTCTGCCCCGTGCGAAAGTAGAAGAAAGCGGGGCGCTCCCATTGCCGTCGTCTTGGAACTCATCTTCATCGGCTTCGTCGTCGACGCTGCCGAGCAGCGCTAGTGGATCGGCGTCAGGACTCTCAGAGCCCGGCGCAGACTGTGCGAGCGGACCGTCGTGCCCCCCCGACGCCGTCCCTCTCAGTGCCACTACCGTCGCGCCCCCCCCAAACTTGTCCAGGTCCCTCAGAATGCGCCAGTTGCTTAAAGGCGGGCACGAAAGCTTGACGGCCAAAGTAGGGTTGAGGCCGTCATACGGGTTGAGGCCATTGTACTTGGCCTTGGCCGCATTGATGAGCTGCTCTGGCGATGGGTGGCCAGTCATCTTGAGCTTGAGCACGGCCAGGTAGCACTCCTTGAAGCGATGAACGGCAGGGAAAATGCGGTACCGGAGCTCCTTCATGATGGCCGGCGTCGACCGAGCCCGCCGGCGCGCCACTTGGGACATGTCGCCGGGTAGGCGACGGCGGAAGCGGTCGGCCACGTCCTCATCAAAAGTCTGCAAGGTCTGGTCCACCCCCACCTCGGCGTTGAGCGTCGCCTCCTTGTAGACAGCAGAAAGCACGTTCCGCTCCGCGTCGGTCCACGACACACCACGTGTTCCCCGCCCCCCGGTGGCGTGCCCGCTGGCCTGGGCGATGGCCTGTCTCTGGCTCTGCTCGTGGCGGCCACGCGCCGCCGCGACCTCGGCACGGAGCTCCAAGATATCTCCTCGCAGCCGCTCCTCCTCCGTCGGCAGCAGCGGGCGCTCCATCTGTTGCGCCCGCTGCCGCGCGAGCACACCGGCGTCCGCCCCCGTCTGCTGCTGCGCACCGTCAACGGCAGCGGCCGTTGTCGCTGGCGCTGCGTCGGCAGGAGCAGGGTCCGACGCTGCCACCGCAGTGCCGTTCAGGTTGTTGAGGTTGATGCCGTTGGTGGAGGCGGGGCCGCCTTGTGCGTCGCCGTCGGCCATGCTCTGGCCAACAGATAATGCTGTGGCAACGAGAAGCACAGGTGCTACGGCCAGGACAGCCGAGGCCGCTCAGGTTGGCAGGGAGGCCTAGTGCCGCCGCGGAAGAGGCAGGCGGCCCAAAGCCTTGGGCTCCCACCACACAGGCGGTGCGGGAATGTTGGCGTTGACCCAATACTCCTCGCGCCTGCCCTGGACGTCGGAAAGGGAGAGGCGGCGCACCCAGCGCGGCGGCTGCTGCCGCGCCCGCTCCTCGTCCGCAGCGCGTCTCTCTGCCAGCACCCGCTCGTGGCTCTCCCAGGAAACCGACCGCTCAAAGCCGTTCTCGTCCGGGGGTAGCTTGACCATGGGGGGAGACGCCCAGGGGCAGGGGCACCACGGCGGGCACGTAGGGTGCTCGTCTCCGACCGTGAGAGCGCATCGACAAACAAAACACATGCGCCGGTGCGCCCGCCGCTCCACCGTGCGGCTACAAAACGCGGCGTCACCCTGCCAGACCTACTGCCAGCCCCAGCCCGGCTGCGCCGCAGGCCGGACAGCCCAAGGGCAGGGGCAACCGCGGGGGCACATAGACACGTTGCTGCTAACGCTCTGGGACCTCTTACACCCGGTGCAGATGCTACGCAAGCCCCGCTGAAATTGGGCCTTCGAGATGGTCGTAGCGCGCGGGCCGTAGCGTGGGCGGGGCGTGTACGCGGGGGAGTCGTCGTGAGGGCGCGTCCTGGCCGTCAGGGGCAAAGCAGCAGTGTCAGCGGCTTGCGGCATCACCGCCGCGCCGGCCGGGCTCGCAGACGCACTAGCCCCCACGTCAAGGGCCGACCCACAAGCAGCAGCCACAGTGTGGGAGCTGGTGTCCGCGTGCGGTCGGGCGGGTGACGACGCTCCAGCTGCGCTCGGCCCGGGTGGCGGGGACGGCGGAGCGCGCACGCGTGGCGGCGTCGGCGGAGGGGTCGTGCGAAAGGGCGGGGGAGTCGGTTTCAGGTTTCATGCCGCCCGCCCGGCCGCGCGGCTCCCGCAGACGGTGCGCCGGCCGACCGGTCCCGGGGCTCCCTCCCTCCAACCTCCCTGTCCCCGCTGGGTGCTGGACGCTCCGTCGGTGGACCGCTTCCGCCGACCGCGCGTGGCCTGCTGCCCGGCCGCGCCGCAGTTCCCCTCACCGGCCCCGCCGCCAGCTCGCCGCGCGGGTCCTCTCGGCCACCGACGACCCCCGGGCCCGTCACCCCCCCCCGGCGTGGGGGCCTCGGGGCCCTGGCGGCCCCGCCCAGCCCCAAGGCGCCCGCTGAAGCTCCTCCTGATTGGGCTGCCGTCCTCGCCGGCGACGCGGCCGGTGCCGGCAGGCCGCGCGCTCCCCTCGTGCGCGCCCGCGACGTTGCGCCTCGCCCCCCCCCCGCGCTCCTCGGTGGGAGAGGTGCCGAGGCGGGAGCCCGCGCCGGTGGTCCTTGCGCGGCCTCGCCCGTGGGCCGCCCAGCGGCGGCTGCCCTGGCATCCGCGTCTCTTCCTGGTGGCACGCCTGCCGCCTCTGGGCGGGCGACGTCCTCGCCCCCGTCGGCGCGGTCGACCCCCTTGGCCGCCCGCACGGGGCCCGAGCGCTGCGTCATTGCCTCCGCCGCGGGCGTTCTTGGGCGCGCGCCCGCCGCGGCGGCCGCGCGCTCTGCCGGCAGGGCGGACTCCGCCAGCCCGTGCGCCGTCGTCCTGCCCTCGCGCGCGGTCTCCGCGCCTACCCTGTCAGCGACCCCTGGCGCCGCCGCCCCCCACCTGACGGCGCGCGTGCTCAAGGCGGCCGCCGCGACCTTAGTGGCGGCGCTGCCGAAGGACGGGTGCGCCCGGGCGCTGGCCGCGGGTCCAGGAGGCACGCGCCCCGCCGCCAGCCCCGTCCGGTTCTGTGCGTGGGTGCACCACCCCGCTCTGGTGCCCCCGCTGACCCCCCTGGTCCCTTCGGCGCCCCCTCGGGCTGAGGGGTACTCGGCCTCCCGGCACGCGTCGGCGTCCCCGCCCAAGACCGCGCCGACGGCGCTCCCCGCCGCGACGCCGGGCGGGCCTTCCGCGGGTCGACGCACGGACTGGCCTGCTGTGGCGGCCGGCGGTGCCGGGCCCTCTTCCCCCCCCCCGGTGCGCATGGCCCGCGCGTTGCCGTTGCCAGGCCCCTGCGGGCCTTTGTGCCTTGTCACCCCTGCACGCGTCGGGCAAGCGCCGCGCCTGGTCCCTCCGCCCGTGGTTTCCGCGACCGTGCTGTCGAGCTCGGTGCCACCCTCCCAGGCGGACCCTCTTGCCGCACCCGCGGCCCCTTCTGGCTCCGTTGCGGCCTCCCGGCGACCCCCGAGCGTCGCTCCACTCGCGGCGGCCCCGCCCGCGGACGCCGCCACGTCGGGCGCGTCTGCCCAGTCGGCTGCCCGCGCCGGGGCACGGGCGCGGACTGCGCCGCGGCCCCCCCCCGCCGCTGCTGCTCCCGCCCGGCGCTCCGCGGCCGCCCAGGCAAGGCAGGCGCATCGGAAGGCGGCGCCCTCGGCCGCAGTCGCGCTTTCTTTCCCGGTGCCTCCCGTGCCCGCCGCCGGTCGGCCGAGCGCCGCCTCTGTGGCGGCGTCACCGGCCGCGTGCCCGCCGGCGGCCGCGGGCGGCGCCGCCGCGCCAGTGGGCTCCCTCACGGCGGCACGGCCGCCCGTACCCACCTCCGTGCGCGTTCCACGCACTGCGCCTCGGGGTGTGGGCGTGGCCGGCGCGCGTCCCGCACGGGGTCCTCCCGCCCGTGGGGCTGCGGCTCCGGTCGCCGACCCGGCCACCTCCTGCTTGCTGCCCCTTCCTCGTCCCGCCCCGCGGCCGCCCCACGCTGTGGCCGACCCCGCGGCCGCGGACGCGCGTCGTGCACGCGCTGCAGCGCCGCCCCTTCGCCGGTCCCCTCGCGGGGCGGCGGCGGCATTGGCACCGGCGGCGGCCGCCCCCGTTGCGCACCACGCCGCTCCCTCTGTCGCCCTCCGTCCCGCGCGCACTGTCTGGTTTGGACCCGACGGCCCGGAGACGGCGCCGCCGCAAGCCGTTTTTCCCGACCCGGGACCGGCGCCCGGTCCGCCCGCCGGCTCTCCACCTCCCCGCCCGCCACCGCCTGCGGCCGCCGCCTGGCGCGCCGACCTTCTGGCGCTCTTGGACGCTGTCGCCGCTCATGCGGCAGCCCCGACATCCGCCGGGCTGTGGACGCCGCGCCGCGGCGCCCCCACGCCCCCCCGGCCCGCCCCCGCCGCCGGCGCGCACCCCGTTCGTGGCCCTGCTCGCGCCCCCCCCAACAACCCGGCCTTTGGCCATTTCCTGGGGGCGCAGCACGCGCCGCTGTCCTGGCGACAGCTGCTCTCCGCGGACACTGCGGCCACCCAGCGCGACCTGTCGCACTCAGCCCTCGAGGCACGCCGGGCGCGGCTGTTTTCGGACCTGCCCGGCTGGGGACGCACGGGGATGGCGGCGGTCCAGGGCGGCCGCGCCTCCCTGTGGCTGACCGCCGTTCCTTTGGCATGCGGGGGCCGGGGGTCCATCCCCGGCTCCGCGATGCGGGTGGCCGTCCGGCTGTGGCTCGGCGCGCGCCCCCGCCCGGACCCTCCTCGTGCGCGGTGCTCGTGTGGGGCGGCGGCAGACGCGGGCAGCCGCCACTTTCTCTCTTTCTGCCCCGCGCAGGTGGCGCGGCGCACTGCCGTCCACCACCACATCGTGGCGCTGGTGGCGGCGGCCCTGCGCCGCGCTCCGCGCTGGGGCTCGGTCGTTATCGAGGCCCCCCTGGACGGCTCAGGCGGGGCGCGCCGGCCCGACCTGCGCGCCACGGACGCGACCACGGCCGCTGTGACCTGGGCCGACGTCTCCGTGGCGTGGCCGTGGCCGGACGCGGTCGCTGCGCAGGTGCGCGCGACCCCGGTGCGCGCGGTGGCCGCCGCTGCCCGCGAGGCGCGCAAGCGTGCGACATACGTGCCGGCGCTGCCGGTGACGGACCCACCGCACGCCTTTACGCCTCTTGTCTGGGAGGCACTGGGCCGAATCGGGCCTGCCACCGACGTGTGGTTGGCGGCCGCGCTGGCCGGCCCCCAGCTGGCGGCGGTTCGCGCCGGCCTGCTGTTGGACATCTCCGTCGCCCTCTGGCGATCGCTTGCGTGGGCGGTCGCGCGCGGCTACGCGGCCTGCTGTACCCCTGCTGTCGTCGAGGAGCGGACAGCTGACCTGCAAACCTCTTCCGCTGACGATTTGGCCGGGAGGGGGGGTGACTTTCCGATTCCACAATTTTTGAGGGGTGCTACCGGTCGGGCTGACGGTAGCGCAATTGGGTGTAAGGTTGGTGAGTAGCGGCGATTAGCGCCGCTAATAGTAGTCAGAGGGAGCTTATCCCTAAGCTTAGCCAATACATTTAAGAAGTCCAAACCACGCCTGCGGTGTGCGTCCACGACGCGACCACCGGGTGTGGAGGGTGCAAACCGACGGCGGCCGTCCCCCCAACATTTGTGCATCCCAACCACGCCGCTTGCACTGGCCATTCGTGCGCGTACTTGGGTGGCC
>Ga0209093_1001021_pt1 | contig 15728 bp, 27 predicted proteins | sample SidtaG_4_FD_187450 | JGI IMG/M metagenome (GOLD analysis project Ga0209093, IMG submission 187450) | Marine algal microbial communities from Sidmouth, United Kingdom - Sidmouth_Male1 metaG (SPAdes) (version 2) | ecosystem: Host-associated > Algae > Red algae > Unclassified | place: Sidmouth... | reverse complement strand
CCCTCCCCGTCTTGTGCCTCCCCCGGCCATCCCGCCTCCCCCCGCGTGTCCGCCCGTGGCTGTGGTCCTCCCCTCGTCCTCCCCATCTCCGCCTGGTGGTGTGTCGCAAGAGCGCGGGCCAAGCGCCAACTGCCGTACCAACGGGAGGAGCGGACAGTACGTAGGGGGCTGCCGTCCGCTGATGCCGCGGGTGGCCACCAATGCCAACATCAACGTTTTTCATGCCGCCCGGCTCGGGCTGTCTGCGGCGGACCGGCGGCGCCTGCGGCAGCGGGTGGCGTTTTCCATCGACAAGATCTCGCGGTCCACAAATCCTTTCAGCGCCCACCCCGGGGACACGCTGTACGTGGCTGTCGCCTACCTGAAGAACTGCGAGCCGCGCCTGGCCCAATGCGACTCCAGCTGGAGGGCGTGCGCTCATTAACCTCGTCGTCATCATTACCGGCAGCCGAGACGGAAACGTGTGACTACCCCGGTCGCCGCTGCCACCGCCGCGACCGCCGCCTCCCCGGCCGACCCCGCCCCTGCCGCCACTGCCGCCGCCACCACAGCAGCAACAGGCGAAGATGGCGACGCCCCGGTGCAGGCCGCCCACGAGGAGCAGCTTGAGCAGGAGCTGGAGCAACTAGAGTTATTCTACAAGCTAGAGTATTATAAAAGGAAAACAAAGAGCCTGGTGTACAACCATAACGTAATAAGAAGAGGAAACTTGGAGTGATCTCGATCGCGGTAGCTATTTGTAGCCTACGCAGTTATCTGTAAGCGTTGTCACAAGACCCTTTTCTTTGTGGCGGCTGGCATCTGTGGGCGTTCGTGGGACAATCAAAGTCCAACCGACCACGGTTTGATCGCGGTTCTGACTTGCGCCTGCTTCGCTGTCACGGGGATCACGGATCGCGCTTTAGTCGGGGTTCTGTTCTCATAGGGCGACTCTATTGTCAACAAGAGCTGGCTTTGACACCGACGTGGACTCAGTGCTACTGAAGGCGGAGAACGCGCCGCCGGCGCCTTTACATGTCGCCGTCATGGGCGCCGAAAGAGAAGATGGTGGCACCTTACCCTACGGGAAAGCATTGCCTCACTTGAGGAGCATCATGACTCGGCAGAGAGCTGCCGTGCATGGGTCCGGTGCAAAAGAAGAGCTGCCGTAGATTCATTCTGCCTCGCTTTGGCGGCACTGTGCCCGGCTGCCGTGGTGTAACGCCTGTCAAAATAATCAGGATGACCCGGCAAGGAGTCAACATGACTACATGGAGCGTCAAAACCCCGCCAACAAACCGGACTCAGGAGTGTTCCTCTTGGCTGTGAAGAAGTCCGAATCCGCCTTTCCAGTAATCAACAATTCCTCGCTTACAGAAAGTCCGTCTGTATTCTTGTTTACCGTACTTGTGGGCCAATCAGCCGGTCTCAAGTTCTCTACACTCGTAGTTCATTTCGGCAGTGAGTTTCTAAATGTATAACCAATTGTACTCATTTCTTCTATTCATGTGTCAGAGGACAAGCTAACGATTCGGTGGCGCCGAGAGTACCGGGCGCTACCTACGGCCGACCTGGCATGTCACTACGAGCGCCGTCCTACGCATGCCGACTACCTCGCCCGCCTCCCCTCCATCATGGTCTGCTCTGGCGCCCCACACCCCGAGCCAGAAAGGGTCTGCACAACACAGGGACTGCCTCAATCGCGGCCACACTCGTGGCGCAGCCAGACGTCGAGTTCGCCTGTATCCTCATCCTGGGCGTCCTCCTCCTGGTTCTTGTCCTCCGCCGTCTGTAGATCGGCCAGCCGCTTGTCCTCGGCTCGCTTTCGGAGCTCTTGCCGCCGCCGGCGCCGGTGGTCATTAGCCTGGAAGCTATGGTTGGAATTTGAGAGCCGGCACAGAGCCGCCCAGTTCTGCTCGGCGTGAGCCAACGAGGAGACCATGCGCTCGAGGGCGAGCGGCGACTTGGTCTTGACCCACGCTTGCTGCCGTGAGAACGGCCACTCGGGGTTGAAATGGAGCTTGACCTGGTCGGACACGACCTTCTGGAGAACAGCCACGTCTGCCGGCGTCAACCCCAGCAGCGGGCACTCGTAAGGCTTCTCTTCCTTCAACTTCGCTTGTGTCAGCGGCACAATGTTGACTGTCGTATAACACTCCGTGTCACCCCAGCCCCCAGAAACAGATAGGGACACCTGCCCAGCTGAGGGAACCCGCCCGCACACCCTTGCTCTACTATCGCCCGGTGACACGGTCACCTAGGAAGCCATCCGAAGGCGCAAAGAGGGAGGAAGGAGGTGAGAGCGCGGTTATTTTTTTGTGGGGAAGCCGGGCCACGGGTGCCCCGCTGCCCCCTTAAGCTATCCGAGCAAGCGGGCCCAAATGGCCCCGAATAATCCCACACAGTAGCCTCCCCATGGGGAGCTCTGGGGATCCATACCAGTGGACCCCCCTACTGTAAAGCAGATAGTTCAAGCAATTGACATGCAAATGGAAACGACACACCATCAATCAAGATCCCAACCAGCAAGGACGGCGCCACCTGTCCGAACCGGGGCATGACACGTCATCCACGTCGCCCGGCGCGCCGTCGACCTCCTGGACAGCAACGGGGCGTGGACCGGGGCCGCGTAATGCGGCATTCGTGCTCAAAGAATTTCCAAGGGATCCATCGATAGATCTCGATATTGCTGTCTTCCCAATTCTGGCCGATGTGGTCGAAGTCAAGACCGGGTCTCGGTCAACTGCCCATTGGCGGATCCACTTTATCCGGCTGAATGGATGGCTGAGACACAGTTTCGCACAGTTGATCACCCTTCTTGACATCGACGGGATCGGCCAAATTTGGGAAGACAGCAATATCGTCATCTGGCATACAGTCCAGACAGGAGGAATGTAATTGCGTGATGGGTTTGTCGCACAGTGGCACAATGGGCGCACTTGTCGATGTGGACCCACCGTCGTCGGTCCCACCGCTGTCGACGCCACCGTCCCGGTCCCCACCATTGCCGACCCCATCATTGCCGACCCCATGTTCGTTGACCCCACCATTTCCATCCCTACAGCGGGTGGCCAGCCACTTTGGTGCCCGCGTCTCTCGATCAGCGGTCGGTCGGCAGTGTCGAGGCGCTGACGCAGGGTCTTCAAGAGTCGGGCCCGATCGCTGTGCACAGGGTTTGCGGTCGACGCCCTACTCTCTCTTGTTCGGTAGTGATTCCGTCCATCAGCGAGTTTCAGAGGGGTCTTGCCACTAGTCTAGATCACGCTATCTTCTTGTCAGTATATTTCCTTGAATTATATTTCGGATGGACGATCTAGGTTTGTTTGCGATTTTCTTTGTGCTCTCTCTCCTTGTCCCGTGCGCGAATCTGTGCTCTTCTTCTGCATGTATACCAACCGAAGCTTCCACCGACCAGGAGCGTCTCCAATGGAGCCGCTTAAGTATCGTGGCCGCTTCGGCTGTCGCGGCCGCGACGAAGAAGCTCTGCCCAAGCTGTTCATTTGCGACAGTCCAGGTCATCCGCGTTGCCTCTCAGGCGGCGAGCGCGGCAATAGCCACTGCGCTGGCACAGGATCAAATGGATCTTTCAAGTGTGCCGCGGGTGGCGGCGGAAAGAACCGACCACGCAGGTCTTGGAGGACCTGTGGGCCGGTATCAAGGCGCCGACGTGCCGCGCGGGCGGGGCCGGGTCGGTCGTGTAGTGGTTACTGCCCTCCAAGCCGAAGGGGTATAGCCCCGTCGCAAAGCTCAGCACAGGATGTGTAGCGGAGCAAAGGAGAAACAACACAAACGCCTGGATCACAGGGCGCGGAGCGCACCAGAACGCTGGAAGTAACGCAAACGCAACGCTGATTCATTCCCAGACGCAAGATGACCACAAGACATTCACTCATATATCCCCCAAAGCAAGGAGCAAGACGTGCACCATCACGACCCCCGATCGCCACCATGTGCTGACCCGTACCCGACGGGCCACGGTCTCAGGAACGTGCCTCTAGTGGCCCCTGCCTAGCATCCTCGACCACCCTTCGACTGGGACGGGACCCCCGCCCGTCCCGGGGCGGAAGGAGAAATATCAATAGAACGTCCCAGATCTCAGGACTAACCCAAATTACGTAACTCGGGACTTTGAGGCGAAGCAGAGGACGGAAGACCGGCACCGTGACAATAATGGTCGCTCGACAGAGATTGACATACCGAAACTGCAAAGTTATGGCGCGTCGCCAAGGAATGATCGGATCTGCAAAACGCTCACAGCAAGTCACAGCCAGTTCCATTCAGGTTCGGGCGGGGCACTGTAAAGTTTGTGCAGAAAATCTCTGCCACACGATCAATAGCGGGAGAATCAGGCAGGAAGACCGGACGCTGCTCACCAATCTTCATGTAAATCTGTCATACGTAGATGCGTGTCAGCCCGGCAGGAGTCACGCTGTAAGGTGGCCAGCAGACGCGGCCACGCTAGCGGCCGCATCCCTCCCAGCCGGCGGCGGCAGCGACACGGCGCCGCTCAGCAGGCTGCCGCCGGCGGCGGCGAGCGCACGCGCGAGCCCGGCTGGGGTTGTCCGGGTGCGTCGCTTTGCGACAACAGGACCACCACCTGCCGAAGGACCAAGACGCGCGCGATTGGAGGCGGTAGCGCCGCCACCGTGCGCAAACGCCCTCGCGGTCGGCGGCGGCAGCGCCGCCGCAGCCGCCGTCGTGGCGCCCGCTGCCGCCGACACCGTTGCGGCGGCAGACGGCGCCGGGGAGGTCCCGGTCGGGGCGAGGGGAGGGGCGACGGCCGCCGCCGGGGGCGGGACGGCGGCCGATCCGCCTTGGTCGGCCGCCGCGGTGGCCGCGGCGAGGGGGTCGTCGACGTCCATACCGGAAGCCTGCTCGGCGGGCATGGCGGACGCCGACGACGCCCCAGAACGCCGACCATATCGGCGGCGGACAGCCTTTTTGGCGGGGGGGGGGGCCCGCCGGCCCGTCCGGAGGAGAGGGGACAGCCGTACGCGGCGGCGGCGTAGCCCCGGGAGCGCCAGCTGTCGGGGGAGGCCTGGGGGCCGAAGCCACCGTGGCCGTTGGCGAAGCGGCGGCGGCGGACAGCTCTCCGGCCGCGGGATTGGCGTCGGACGACAAGTTCATCGCCGAGCCCGCCGCCGACGCGACAAACCCAGTATCGGGCACCACGGTCGCAGTTCCAGGCCGAGGGGAGGGCGGGGGGATGGCAATCGGCGCGGCGGGGATTATTGTGTGACGGTTGCCTGCCGAAATTGCTGCTCTGGCGGCGGATGCCGCCGCCGACCCCGAAGAACCACCGGGGTTCGTCGGGGTCGACGCTACTGCCGCTGGCGACGTGCGGAAGTCGGCCAGCCCCGCCCTCAAGACAGAAATGAGGTGGGGAAACGGCGGGGGGGCTGCCCGAGGCGCGGCGGCGGACGCCGCAGCGTCCCCGCCCGCAGAAACGGCGGCGGCGGCGCCGGCGTCCGCCAATTACGCGGCCGAGACACCGGGCCAAGCAGCCGACGTCGCCGCGGCGGCCGCCGATATGAAAACGTCGGCCCCCCCGCAACGGGGTCGACAAGTGGCCGGACGGGGGCCAGGCGGCGGCGGGTGGCGCGGCGGTGGACGCCGTGGCTCCCCCGCCTGCAGAAATTGGGGCGGCGGCGGCGGTGGCCACCGCTTACTCGGTGGAATCGCCAGGGGTGGCTGCCGTCGTCGCGGCGGCCGCCGCCGACGCGAAAACGTAGGCCCCAACCGCCTCGGTGCCTAACATGTGGCGGGACGGGGGCTCGGCGGCAGCATGATGCGCGGCAGATGACGCCGCGGCGCCCCCACGCGCCAAATTGTCGGCGGAGGCGGCGGTCATTGCCACCGACGCGGCGCGGGATCCGCCGCGGGCGGCCGCCGATGCCGCAGCGACCACCCCCCCGGCACCAGCGTGCGCCGCTATGTCTCCCCTATAGTGGGCTTCCAGCGACGCACGCAGGTATTGAGGCATTGTCGCCCGCGCCGATAGGTCGACGACCTGCTCTGCCAGTCGGCGGTGACAGCGCGCGGCCGCTTCGGCGGCCGCGGCGCCGGCCGAAAACTGCGCCCGCCAGAGGGAGCCGAGCAGCACGGGGCCCAACGGGTCGGCCTTGCGCAAGAGGGTCAGCCCGTGGGCTGTGGCGCCACCGGCGACCGCCACCGAAAACGCGGCCACAGCGATAGACGCCAGGGTCACTGCGGTAACAGACCCAAACAGGCGCATGTCCACGATTTTGTGGACTTGCGCACCTGTCAGGTCGGCCAGCAACGCGCGCAGGCGCTGGGCACGCGTCATCCCCGAGACGTATACAGTCTGAAGGGCGACTGGGGCCCCTGCGCGCGGTCGCTCGCGCGTGAGTAGCGCGGCGGCACGCGCAGCCCGCTTCACCGGCAACAGAAGGGCGCGGTGAGCCAGGGCTGCGGCGACAAGGGGGGGCGGGAGACCACCAGCAGGGGAAACAGCCGGCGGTACGTCAGCAGCACCTGCAGGTCCCCCAGCGGCAGCTGTCCGCCCTCCCCGAGGTCCGTGCTCACAGAGACGCCCACCACGGACAACCAAAGTCCATGCTCCCCCAGAAGGGGGAGCAGCAGCAGCAGGATGGGGGACAGCCCCCGCCGACGCAAGAAAAGCATCAACACCCCCCGCCGCACCAACAACGACAGCACCGCCGCCGCCGACACGCGCACAAGCACGACGTGCAACTCCTCCACCACTTTCACGACAGCTGTCTTGTCCTAGAACTGTTAGTAGTCTTCGGTGAGCACTTCCTTGTCCTGGACCACCGAGAGGGTGAGCACCGCCGCCGCCGCCGCCAGGAAGAGCACGAACAGCAACAGACGTTGGGGTGGCGGCCGGCCTGCCGATCGCGGCCCGCCCCAATGGGGGACACAGCGCCCCCTTTCCGTCGACACCGTCGAGAAGGGGGGGAAGGGGTCGCCCCACCCGCCCCAGGTAGAAAATCCGAGGCGGGGGCGGCCAGGGGGCCACCAGGGACCGCAGCGCGCGCGGCGCCCTCTACGAGCACAAAGACTGAGAGATAAGTCTAAGTCGAGAGAGGTCCGCTGGATTTTCTGTCGTACGCACCGTCTGGTACAAGCAAACAGCAAAAGAACCAGAAAGAATGCAAGAACACTAACAAAAGTCATATCACAGAGCTGTGACCTCCCGGAAGTAGCGGAAAATTAAGTCCAAGGACCGCTTGAGGCCAAACGTTTACTGCTTGACATCTTGCATGGTGCCCTCGAAAAGGCCGACTAGGTCACTGACCGGCGTGCCAGCGTCAACCGCCACTGCCCCAGAGATCCCCTCCTCCACGAGGACCCTCTTGACCAGCCCCAGGTAGACGACGTCGTCCTTGATGGTGTACCGCTTCTTGAACAGGTCGAAGACACCCAAAGCGTCCAGCAAAGAAGCCACATTTGGCTTGCTTCCGGCAGCGTGTACACTTGGTCCAGCAGTACACGGCGCCGTCATGGTTTCAAGAGTGTGAACAACGCCATTGGCCACCGGCCGACTGCTTGGGGACGTCGCAGGCTCGCGAAGCCGCATGGGCGAGGCTTGCACCGACAAGGCCCTTGAGGTCGAATGGGCTGCCCCATGCGCAGACAAGACCGTCTGGATTTTCTTGAGCGGCGTGTCAACGCCCAAAAGAGCATCACGTCCCCGACGGCGCTTGTTGTCGGGAAATGTCGGCAGGCCACCAGCTTCGTCAGCCGCAGCCAAAATCTTGGCGCTTGAGGAAAAGAATCCCGCCTCGCGATAAGCAGAAGCAGCCCGCAGCTTGTCCTTGTTCCTGGCGTGCGTGGCGGCCGTGACCTCGTCTTGGCGGCTGGCAACTGCCATGAGATTGTCCATGTCCGTGGCCGCGTAGCTGGGAGTTGAAAAGGCCCGCGCGGCACTTGATCCCGCCATGGCGCCGTCGCGTCCCACGACTGAGGGATGTGCAGTGTGGAGCGCCTTGGTTGCCGCTTTCTGCATGCGGTGGTCGTCGTCCTTCTCCGCGTAGCGCTTCTGAGCGGCCTCCCGCGATTTCTTGACGTAGGCGTTCGTCACAGACGGAGAAGGGCACATCATCACGGCGGCTGACATGACAAAGTTGCGCTTGTGGCGGAAGACAAGCTTTCCCTTCTCCGTGGCCCGGAATATAAAAGCCAAGCGAAACAATCAAAAAACCAGATGTGACACACACACACACAGACCCATTGCAGAAGAAGCACGAAGGCCCGCCACAGTCAGACAACGCTCCAGAAAACTCAAAAGTCAACGTGTACCCCACATCAGTTCCTGGGGTCTGGATTGAAACCGTCGTCCAAGATTACCTTTTCGTAGAGCGCCTCGTACTTGATCGTCATGGCCATGTGCCCGTCCTTGACACAGAGGTCACAGTGCATGACACGAGCGCCGGCTTGAGTCGAACACGTCTCGGTGTGGCGTGGGGTAGTGGCAAACATGGGGCTCTGCTGACTCAGGCGACAGGGGCACTCAATAGTGACCATATCGCACTTGCGAGCATCGTGCTTGGCACCACCATCCTGCGACTGGTGGCCGAAAAACTTGCACTTCGCAAGAGCCCGCTGCCCCCCCGTCATAGTGCACAGGCGACTAAACGCCCAAGAAGGTCAATAGACGCCACAGGAAAGCCACACGATGCCAAACCAGCCACGCACCGCAACGCAACTCACCACTACACTGGCACAGCGCCAGCAATCTCGCATCGGCTAAGAGCTGGCTGCCGGTCTCCCTCTGTGCCTTTAAGGGGAGAAGATCCGACAAAATGGCGCGCAGACGCCCTGCGGTTGAGAACCATGCCGAGAAAAATCAGAAGCAGGCCCCAATTTTTCGTTTTCCAAAACTGCGTGCATCCCACTTCGCAGTGTACCGCGCCTCGAGCACCACTCAACGTCAACCGTGAAGGCTCCGGGCGCTCCCCTGCTCCCGTTCTGGCGCTTTTCTTATGACAAGACAGACAAATGAGACTGGGTCGCGACAGAGGATTGCTCTTGCTGACCGATTCTCCAACGAGGATCTGAAAACCCGCACCTGGGACGGCGAAAACAGACGTGCCGGGCAAAGATGCGGCCGGCACTTCGATAAAATGGTCGCTCGTCTTCATTCGTACCCTCTTTCCTGAAAATGTAGGCATGTGCCTGACAACCTTTCCTGTGAGGTGAGCGTAGAGCTTCCAGGCAGCCACAACGTGAGCAGGAGAGTGGGCCAACAAAGAGATGCGTCGGCCCCTCGCGGTCGGAGTCAGACGAGCGCCACGTACACATCAAGGCGGGCCACCACTGGCCCACGCCCTGTGGAGCGATCGGTTTGAGGCCCGGTGTCACCCACCCCAAAACAACCGTCTGATGGCACACCAGCTCAGCCAAGACGCTCGAACAACTGTCTGTAAACGTGGTCCCTGTAAACGCGCGGCCGGACCGCCTCCCCTTCCCGTCGCTTCAGGGCAGCATTTTTCAGGAAATGCCAGACATGGACGCTGATGGTGTGGAAACCCGTCCTTTCTGCCACCGTGCCCGTTCTTGCTCACTGAAAGCGGTCTGCGCCCGTCCTAGAAGCGCCCACCGTCGTCGTGACGTTCACCGTCTGCACACAGTCGACCGTAGAGGCACCGTCCTGATCCCCCTCTCCGCTCACCGCTTTCATTCGTGTACACATCTTCCCATGCATACATTGACAGTTACAACGCGCCGCACGCTGTCAAGCGTGTGACCACGTCCGAGAGTCCGAGTGCAGGTTTGTAGGAGCTCGCCGTTAGTGCACTTAGGCTTCTTGCTTCTATTGGGCGATCATCGCCACAATTCCGTACGTTTTTTGCACCAGTTTAGTTCTTTTTCGTGGGTCTTGCCCTTCTGTACGGGTTGTGGTGGGGGTCTCTGTAGTGGATTATTCAGGGCTTGAAGACATTGTAACTTTTTGCAGTCAGTCGGTTCCATTTGCCCGCCGCTCGCTTTCGTGGGACGCTTGTAGTGAGAATGTGTGCGTCACACTGCCTTTAAAAAGCAACAGTTACGTTCATGATCAGGGTCTTTTATGTCCCTTAACGTCGGTGGCAGAGGCTTAGTGCGTGCGTGCGCGGGTTCAGAGCCCTCTTTTACGCTTTCACTGTTGGGTCGCATATTTTCTGTGGCGTATGTTGAACCCGGAGAGGTCCACAACCACTGCCTGTACGACGGAGGGTAGACCGACAACACAGACAAGAAACGAGACGCCCCTGAACGTCACGAGTCCTGAACATTCCACCTGCTGGTCAAAGGCTGGCGCATGCTGCTTTTTCGACCCGAACAGCAGCAGGCACTTTAAAGCACCGGAGGCGCCCATGTCGTTCAGAACCGAACACTACATTATTCGGATTCGACACGAGGCCTGTTCGCCGACAAAGAGAAAAGAGGGACGGCACGGCACAAGAAAATACAGCTGACTCGGTCACAAGGAACCCCAGCCCAACTGATCGTTGTCTTCGCCTCTACACTCTACATTCTGTCAACAAACCAAGGAAGAGGAACACCTCGACCTCTAGAATATGATACTGCTTCAACACAGATGAAGAAGGAGGACAAATCTTCGCACACCGGCCCTCCATAATCCCGCCGGCATGATTTTCGGACGTGAACACAACCACAGCGGCCGCCCCTCATCCTGCCTCTAAAGACACAGCCAACCGCGCATCACAGATGGTCTCACGTAAGTCCAAAGAGGTCCCAGAGCGACTGCCGGCGCCCGCAAGAGCAACTGCGGCGACGCCCCAGGCATCTCCATGTACAAACGAGAGAAGAGAAGAGGCGCTCCAGTGTCGAGTCGTACCGGAGTTGTGTGAATCGGACGTCGTCGCACGCTTGACAGCGTGCGGCGCATTGTAACTGTCAATGTATGCATGGGAAGATGTGTACACGAATGAAAGCGGTGAGCGGAGAGGGGGATCAGGACGGTGCCTCTACGGTCGACTGTGTGCAGACGGTGAACGTCACGACGACGGTGGGCGCTTCTAGGACGGGCGCAGACCGCTTTCAGTGAGCAAGAACGGGCACGGTGGCAGAAAGGACGGGTTTCCACACCATCAGCGTCCATGTCTGGCATTTCCTGAAAAATGCTGCCCTGAAGCGACGGGAAGGGGAGGCGGTCCGGCCGCGCGTTTACAGGGACCACGTTTACAGACAGTTGTTCGAGCGTCTTGGCTGAGCTGGTGTGCCATCAGACGGTTGTTTTGGGGTGGGTGACACCGGGCCTCAAACCGATCGCTCCACAGGGCGTGGGCCAGTGGTGGCCCGCCTTGATGTGTACGTGGCGCTCGTCTGACTCCGACCGCGAGGGGCCGACGCATCTCTTTGTTGGCCCACTCTCCTGCTCACGTTGTGGCTGCCTGGCAGCTCCACGCTCACCTCACAGGAAAGGTTGTCAGGCACATGCCTACATTTTCAGGAAAGAGGGTACGAATGAAGACGAGCGACCATTTTATTGAAGTGCCGGCCGCATCTTTGACCGGCACGTCTGTTTTCGCCATCCCAGGTGCGGGTTTTCCGGTCCTCGGTGGAAAATCGGTCAGCAAGAGCAATCATCTGTCGCGTCCCAGTCACACATATCCGTTGTTCCGAGAGGACGCGCGTGAGCGAAGGGCAAAGGGGTGCTTACAGATGTGCGCGGCAGGAGGGACCTGTGGCTGAACGGCGGCTAGTCATCGAAGTGGATGCACCGTGCTTTGTATTTGGTGCACGGCAGGTTGTGTGGACATCGGTTTTGCGTTCGCTTGCCGCCTGATGTTAAGTTAGGGGCCATTGTGTGTGAGCGGCGGCCGGCCGCCACTGAACGCTTCCGTTGCCTCTCCCATGATCTTACGGCTCGCACCACACAGGACATCACGCCTTCGTTTCGAGTCGCAGAGATCTATTGTCGCCAGCACCCTCACCGCGGGAGACGCTGAGCAGCGCCGCGCTTCGAGCGGTGCATGCGTTCCTGCTCGCGTGTGTTGAGATTTTGCATGTGGGAGTCAACACGGTGCCAGTGTTGACTGTACCGTCGTCGGGGTTTGTTGCCGTCCTCATGACGCCCGTAGAGGACCCACATATGCTGGTCATATCCTGGCTTGTCCGTGGCAGGATGACCTGGGCGGATGCAGGAGAGCTAGGGGGAGTGAGTGTGGCCACTGTGGGGCGGTGGTATTGGGTGTTTCGTAGGACAGGTGCGTTTTGGCATGATGACGCCCTAAGTCAACAACATAAGGACAAAGCTGTTTTCAACCCCAACTTTCTTGTCGCGGTGACGTCTCTGATTGTAGACTCCCCGGAGGCCTTTCTGTGTGAGATCTGAAAGACCTTGCCGCAACTCTCGGAGCTTCCAGGCTGGGAGGGGCTGCCGCACTCGCCTTCCACCGTTTCGCTCGTGTTGCGCGCCGTCGGGTACACCCACAAGCGGATCATCACGCACTTCTGCCAACGCTGTGCCCATCGCCCACGCGAGTTCGCGCGAGAGATACGCCGCGTGCCCATCAAGTGCATCTTCAGCATGAACGAGGTGCACAATGACGGTTCAACAAGCTATCGTCGGTACGGCTGGGCGCTGCGCGGTGTGCGAGATGACGTCAAGATTTAAGACCCCCGCAAGAGCCCCCGCTACTCTGTGATGGCGGCTGTGAGCATCGACGGCGTTGTTGAGACGATGACGTGCGCTGTATCTCCGTCCTACACCGCTCTCGACTACGCGCTCTTCATGCACGCCCTGGCGCCATCCATGGGAAAGTGAAATCGGGACCGACCTACCGAGGAGTGGGAGGCGCAAGAATCCCGCTCCGTCCTCCTCATCGACAATGCCGCATTCTACTCCGATGAGGCCGACGACTTGGCGCTCCAGTACGTCATCCTGGTGCTCCGGCTTCCTCCGTACTCGCAGGATTTTGCGCCAGTGGAAAGCATCTTTTCCATCCTGAAGCAGTGGATGGCGGCAGAGACAGCATAGAACCGGTTGGCTGGTGTCGTGATGCCCAATGGAGAGCGCATGAGCAAGTGCGTTGGTTTGATTGTAGACATAGGCTTTGGATCGTTGACTAAGGCTCAGTGTGCTAGCCAGTTTGAGTGAGCGTCTTGGGAGTGGCTTCGTCAAGACGCAGCGTATGTAGGCGAAGGCGGTGGTGAGAACGACGAGGGGGAAGATGAGGGCGAGCAAGAGCAAGGAGAGAGAGAAGGTGGTCATGATGAGGGAGCAGACGAGGATTTTAAGGAAGAAAACTGAGCAAATGGACAGAGAGAGTTCCGTTCAAAGCTCCATGCTCGAAGTGCATCCCCTGCCGGTGCATGAGGAGGGTCCGTACCAATGTGGATCACACATCGCTCCACCAGCGCGTCGACAGCTGAGGTCGCAGAGCCCGTGGCGGCCCGAGCGCAGCGGTGCAGCTGCCGAAGCCCCACGGGTGTGCAATCTCGTCGTATTCGACAAGGACACGTCGGAATCGCCTATGGACGGTCGACCGTGAGTCGACCGCAGCATCAGCGGAGCGGCGGTCTGTACTGAGGCGGCTGTGATGTATGGCGCCACTCGGAAGAATCAACTGCACCTTTTCTTGCTTCTTTGTCTTTCTTCCATTTGTTCGGCTTTTATCCAGCAACATGTTTTTTCTCGGTTGCTTCTAGCGGCTTCACTCCGCCACTGCACGAAGAGAATGCTCTTGGGCAAGACAGTTGTGCAAAAATCAAGGAATGGTCTGCTGCCCAGCATCTTCGTTGATATGAACAATGATTTGCTTGCAGGTGGCACACCGTCCAGTGGTTTTCTGTGCCATTTTACGAGCACAGCACAAGAGGCCCATCTTCTGTGCAGCTTCTCTGAAGAGCAGCCAGCAAGGGAAGGAGAAGGAGTGGCTAATTAGCCAAGCACAAGGAGAGAGTGCCACCGTAAAGCCCACCGAGCAAGGCCACCCGTTTGCGCCCTCCCCACTGAAACAGCACAACTCAAAGCGGTATGAGCCCGAGCCTGGGAAGCAACCGCCAAGTAAGATAGCTTCCAAGTCTAAGAACATGACGCTGGCGGCTCTCTACCTGCCATGAAGGAGTGCAGCTGACGTTAAGATGGCATGGAGTGGATAGAGCGGTGATGCTGAGGGAAAGTGGGCACCAAGCCATTGACAAAATACAAGCAGCCCACTGCATCATACTTGACACTGCATGAATGGCTCACAGGCGTCCAAGCGACCTCTTGAGTGTCAGGAATTTGAAATGATACGCTCACAGGCGTCCCAGAAACACAGCCTCTGCCACCGCTCTGGATGGCGCCGCTTCGTCATGAAGCGCCGCAAGAGCTCTGACTCTGCGAGCGTTTGTCCGGCATCAAATAACCGTTCCAAATACGTGTCCAAGACCAGAAGCCCGGTCTGACAGCGCACCATTGGCCGAGGAGCGTCCAAAAACGCTTTGTCTGGGGAAAGAATGTCTCACAGGCATCCAATAAACCGATTCAATGACAGAGCACTGGGCGGTCAGCGCTTCACTCGAAGCAATTGTGGGACCAAGTGCTCCATGTGCGGATAAAGCGCACAGAATCTCGCTGAGTGACTTGGTCGCAAACCTGACCTGTCGTCATCCCGGTAGACACGGTTGCCGACGAGTCGTCATCCTCCGTTGTGCCGGGCACTTCCGGGCATGAAGGGGGGACGACAACCTGCTGTGGCAGGCCTCAGTCCGTCCGAGAAGGCGGTCTGGGCCCGCTCGTACAGCTCAAAATACGAGCCGGCCGGGACCGCAGCTTCCAATGCCCGCAAGCTGACGTGCCGCTGGGAACTACGAGGTAACGTCGTGGGAAGCTCTTCGGGTTTGCCTTCGATTCCGAAAGAAGTGGCCATGGCCGCGGCGTACGAGGAGCTTTCCCGTTTTTGGGCGGCGCGTGACCCCTCCCCCCGCGCACCGACGGTGACTGCCACCACCGCTGCCTTCACCCAACTTCCCCTTCCTTCCTCCCCGTATGTGGCAATTGTGAGTGTGACCACCCCTCCTCCTCGCCCCCCTCCCGCGTCCCCATCTGCTTCCTCCCCACACCCCCCCGATTCCCGCTCGAGTTCACCCCCATCGCCCCCCCTCTAGGACGGGGAGGCGCTCGACTTGGTCGATTTTGCATCGGTTTGTGCCCCGGGTGCCCCCAATTTACGAGGCGCCATCGCAGTTTGTGGGGCAGTGCCATGCCCCAAAGCAGTTTTGGTGAGGTCTGTCGCCGCGGCTTTGGGGGACTCTCGTTTCGTCGACGACATTCGCGCGGGGACCTGGGCGCTGGGCAGACCCGTGGAAATGGGGCGCAAGGCGCCCATGAAAGGCGGCGCCGGCTTCTGGGTGTTCGGCGGGGGGGTTGGTGCCCAGTAGGTGGCCGTGGCGCTTGGGGAGGCTGCGGTTATCGTGCGAGACATGCTCGTCGTGATCAGGGGCTTTGGAATCAGGCATTTTTTGTTGCATTAGGATATATTCCACATCCCCTGACACGCACTCTGGATTGACTATTTGACAAAGGCAACTATCCGAAATCGGATCTTGCTCGGCCGGACAGAGTAAGGATCAGTATTATAATCGGATACTCAATTAGTGCGATTTCGGATATAGTTCGGATAGACGGATTGAATATATTCTCTTGGACGGTGGATCTGGACAATGAGTTGAATTCTCGAAAGGAGACATCTCACCAGGTACAGCCTTACGTGTGCTGGAACTAGGCGCTTCTAATCACAAGAATTTATTGCGATGAACAGCCGTGAAGTACCTCT
>Ga0209093_1001019_pt1 | contig 15730 bp, 9 predicted proteins | sample SidtaG_4_FD_187450 | JGI IMG/M metagenome (GOLD analysis project Ga0209093, IMG submission 187450) | Marine algal microbial communities from Sidmouth, United Kingdom - Sidmouth_Male1 metaG (SPAdes) (version 2) | ecosystem: Host-associated > Algae > Red algae > Unclassified | place: Sidmouth... | reverse complement strand
CCCACCACGGCCACCGGCAGCCCCACTTTTTTTTGGTTTCCGATGCCTGTTCACTCGCCTGCGCGGCGCGTCGTGTCGGGTGGCGGCGGCGGCCGCCGCCGCCGCTGCCGCGGGCCCGCTGCCGGCGGCGGCCCGGCGGCGCCCGCCGCGCCCGCCGGCCGCCGGCGGGGCGCGCCGCCCGCCCCGTCAGCCCGCCCGCCCCGTGGCATCCCCTGCGTCGGGGGCAACGTCAGGCATCAAAAGGCGCACGTGTTCCGCCAGCCCTCTGGCCCTGTATGTAGGCGCCTGCGGTCCTCCCGAGCGTCTCTGCTCTCTCCGACCCGCCCCCCCTGCCCCGCCCCATCCTGCGCCAGCAGGCTGTGACTGGGTGCGCCACCCCCCGCAGGACGGCTGCGTGTGGGCAGCGGCAGCAGCAGCGGCGCGGCTCGGCGGTGCGGGCCGCCTGGCCAGTCGCTGGCTGGCGCCCGGGCTACAAGACCGGCCAGAGCCATCTGCTGAGCCACCATCACGCCGTTCCCGGCACGGTGGTGTCTCCCTCTCCTGCCTGCCTCTCACCCGCCCTGCCCCTTTCCCTCAGCTCTGCTGTGGGCGACGCGGTGGGCCAGTCACCCCCGCAACCATGTGTGGCATCATTGCCATTTTTGACCGGGAGGGCTCCCCCCTCCTGGTTGAGTCCACCGTCAAGACCCTGTCGCAGCGCATGACGACCCGAGGCCCCGACCACTCGGCCGTCTACTGCCAGCCGACGTACGCGCTCGCCCACGAGCGGCTGAGCATCATGGACCCGACGCCGACGGCCAACCAGCCGCTCGTCGGCTCTGCCCTCCACACGACCTTTGGTGGCCTGTCGGCAGTCGTCAATGGGGAGATTTACAACTTTAAGGAGCTGCTCGGTGACCCCATGGTCGCCGCCCTAGGCGTCCCGCCAAGCACGGGCAGCGACAGCGAGGTGGTGTTGCACCTGGCCCGCGCCTACGGGCCCGACCCGGCGGCGTGGGTGCCCCGCCTGCATGGCATGTTTGCCCTCGTCCTCGTTGACGAGGCCACGGGTGAGTACGTGGCTGCCCGTGACAGCGTCGGCATCAAGCCGCTGTACTTTGGGACGACCAAAAGCGGGCGGCAGATGTTTGCGAGCGAGCTCAAGGCCATCCACGACCACTGCGACAGCGTGCAGCTCTTCCCGCCAGGCCACTACTACACAAAGGCGACGGGCTTTGTCAAATTCTACTCGCCGCGGTGGGACGCAGACGACGCGGACCTGCCGCCAGTGACTGACGACGAGGTGCGGGGCGGGCTGATTGAGGCCGTCCGCCAGCGCATGATGAGCGATGTGCCTTATGGGGCGCTGTTGAGCGGTGGACTGGACAGCTGCATCACGTGCAGGTACGTGAGGTGGGGAAGAGGGTGTGGGCGGGCAAACGGACGCGTGTCGTGCGTGAGAGCTGCTCTCGAGGGCCGGGATGGTGTCTCGATGACGACTCCTTTGTGCCGCTCGCTATGGGTCTGTGGAACCATGCCTCCTTGCTCGCACCTGGTATTGACCCGCGCGTCTTGTTATCTCTCGTTGACGCTCTTCTGTGGCGTTGGGTCTTGCTCTTCTGTGGCGTTGGGTCTCGTCCCCAAATCACTTCCGACCTGATGTTGCAACTCACAGCGTGATGAAGAAGCTGGCCGAGGAGCAAGGCCTTGACTTCCACTCGACGGATGTGCCGAAGGGCAAGCTCTTCCACACGTTCACGGTCGGCATGGGCAACTCGCCCGACATTATGGCCGCGCGGGCCATGGCGAAGGTGCTCGGCACGGAGCACCACGAGCGCATTTTCACGGCTGAGGAGGCGCTGGCGCTCATTCCCACCATCGTGTACCGCTCCGAGACGTATGAGCCGGAGCTGCTGCGGTCGTGCATTCCCAACTACTTCCTGGCGGAGCTGGCCTCCAAGTACGTCAAGATGGTGCTCACCGGCGAGGGCGCTGACGAGCTCTTCTCGGGCTACCAATACTTCTTTGACGCCCCATCGGATGATGGCGGCAAGGCGTTGCAGAAAGAGAATCGTCGCATTTTCAGCCACCTCCACCAGGCCAACCTGCTCCGCGCGGACCGGATGACGATGAGCCACGGGCTTGAGGCGCGTGTCCCGTTCTTGGACACGACGTTTGTCGATATTGTACGTTGTTCCTGGCGCTGCCGCTGTCTCCCTTGCTTGTGTCGGCTTGTGATCGGGCAAGTAGCGTGTGGTGTGGTGAACCGAACAGTCACATGTGCTGACGCTGTTTGCCTCGCTCTTCTTTCCATGGTGTTTTCTGTCATCTGGTGTCTCTGTGCTGTTGTCTGCCTCGTCACTTGGTGCGTGCGCTCCTTTCTGGCTGTTGACCCCGGCAGGCCATGCGGATAGACCCAGACCGCAAGGTCATCAAGGACGGGCGTATCGAGAAGCAGATGCTGCGGGACCTCTTCTCCTCTGCCGAGTATGGCCTGCCGAGTGCGCTGCTGTACCGGACAAAGGCCATGCAATGCGAGGGCGTCGGCAGCAACTGGGTGGAGGCCATTCAGAGCCACTGTGAGTCGCTGGTCAGCGACGAGGAGTTTGAGGCGGCACAGGCCAAGACCAACCCGCCCGCCACCAAGGAAGAGGCGTACTACCGGGGCATTTTCGACGAGATGTACCCGCGCATGGACCACTTTGTGCACGTCTGGGAGGGCGGCTGCCGCTCGGGGGGGGCGGCGTGGGCGTCCAAGGCGTACACGCGGGCGGGGCTGGTCGACCCCAACAGCGTCAACCACGAGCTGCAGGCGCCGCTGTGAGGTTGGCACGGCCGGCAGGTCGGACACGTCTGCCTCTGCGCGTCTGTGGGTGCACGTGACAAGCTGTTGCTTCTCCTCCCACTTTCTCTTTTTTTTTGTGTCGTGTGTGTATTGGCGCACGTTTGTTGAGGGCTGCGAGCGCGGTCCGTCGTTCTTGTTGTGTGATGTGGTGCTGGGCACAACCCTGTCGATTCTGTTGTGAGTGGTGCTTTGGCTCGCTTTAAGTCGGGCTCTTGGCTGGCAGTTGCTGGCCATCACCACCACAGCAGCGTCGTGTTTGGCTTGGCCGCGCCCCGCTGCCGACGGTTTTGGGCGGTTGCCAAGAGGGTGGCCACCCCCCCTCGTGCCGCCTCTACTCCATTGGTGCTCGAGAGTCGGCCCGGAAGCCGCTGGGATTGCAGTCATTGTGAGACGACAGCGCATGCGAGCTCTCTGCTTGTGAGAACGTGTTTGTTGCAGCCCCTCTTTGCTGCAGCTGCAAAACTGCTGGGGTGCTGTGTGTGTCCAGTGCGGAACGGTCCGAGATGTGGGAGTGGTTTTTGAGATACTGCCGAAGCTCGGCAACACGTACACTCAAGACGAAAGAGAGCGTTTTTGCAGGGAGGGAACATACCAGCGCTGAAAGCAGTGCCATGCACCTTTACAGCCTGGTGGCTTGGCACGAACAACCTGACAACGAGCCCGAGGAAGGAGAGGGGAAGGCGGAGACCAGCAGCGAGAAAGTAACTTGCAGTCAAACGGTTGCACAACAAATAACGAGCCGCGCCGAGCATGTGGTCGGCTCACCGCCAGTCCCTCCGTGACACAACTCTACTCGGGACAGCCGCCGAGATGCGACCAGGTCAAGTGCCACTGACCTCCAGCACCAGGCGCCAGCACCACGCATCCGCTGCAACTCATCCTGCCATCCCGCGGCTCACCCACATTCACTCCCCAGGGTCATCATTTCCGGTGGCCACGCTACGGCTTGGCTGCCTCCGCCCGCTTGTCGGTGTGCTTGCTGTAGGTCGAAACTTGCACAAACACGTCAGCGGCAACCTCGGCAATGAGCTGCTTCACCCCTGCCCGGTCGCGCAGCAGCGCCGCATTCGCAGCGGCAGCCTCGGCCTTGCGCGCGGCCACCGCCTTGGCAGCCGGCGTCTTGGCATTGGCGACCGCTGCGGCGGCGGTCGCCGCGACGGCCTCGGCCTCGTCAGCCGCCCGCGCCGCCCGTGCCGCGTCGGCCGAGCGGGCGACCATCGTGGCCTTGGCCGCCTCAACAGCCTTGGCGGCCACCTTGGCGTCCCGCCGGGGGTCCGCCGGCGGCGGCTCGAGGAGCTTGTACGTCAGCTTGCGAATGACTTCGGCCGTCGCGCGGATATCTTCGGCGACCGCGCGGGTGCCTTCGGCCATGCCGCGGACGCCCTCAGCGACGCCGCGCTGTGATTCGGCAACGCCCCGGCCCGCTTCGGCGAGCGCCCGGAGGATGGCGGCGGCGGCGCGCCGCATTTCCGCTTCCGCCCGCGCGATTTCCGCCGCCGCCCGCTGCTGCTCAGCGTTTGCCGTCTTGGACGTCACTGCCGCACTCTCCTGGATGAGCATGAGCACCGCGTTGGCCTCCGCGTCGATCGCCGCATAGTCGGGCGACCCGTCGGGCAGCAGGTACTTTGTCAAACTGCGGGTTGGGGTCTTGGTCTCGACCGAAGCGGTCTTGACCGCCGTGTCGGCAAGCTCCTCCGTCACCACCGCCAGCGCGCGGGTGCGCTCCGCCTTGGCGCGCATCGCCTCCATGCGCGCGCGATCCTGCTCAGCGACCGCGCGGGTCGTTTCGGCCATGGCGCGACCAATCTCGTTCTTTGCGCGACCAATCTCGTCCAGGGCGCGCCGAATCTCGGCGTCGGCACGACGGATTTCCGCCTGTGCCCGCGCCATCTCCTTGGCCTCGTGCGAGCGGGACGGCAAAGGGGACGGGCGGGGCCTGGATGCGGGTTTAGCGGGTGCGGGCTTGGGCGCGGGTGTCTTGGGTGCGGGCTTGGCAACCGGCTTGGGCGCGGGCTTGGCAGCCGGCTTGGCCGCCGGCTTGGCAGTCGGCTTGGTCACGGGCTTGGAAGCCGGCTTGGTCACGGGCTGGGCAGCCGGCTTGGCCGCCGGCTTGGTAGCCGGCTTGGCCGCCGGCTTGGCCGCCGGCTTGGCAGCCGGCTTGGCAGCCGGCTTGGCAGCCGGCTTGGTCACGGGCTTGGAAGCCGGCTTGGTCACGGGCTTGGAAGCCGGCTTGGTTACGGGCTTGGCAGCCGGCTTGGCCGCCGGCTTGGCAGCCGGCTTGGCAGCCGGCTTGGTCACGGGCTTGGCAGCCGGCTTGGCCGCCGGCTTGGTAGCCGGCTTGGCCGCCGGCTTGGCCGCCGGCTTGGCCGCCGGCTTGGCCGCCGGTTTGGCTGCCGGCTTGGCCGCCGGCTTGGCCGCCGGCTTGGCCGCCGGCTTGGCCGCCGGCTTGGCCGCCGGTTTGGCCGCCGGCTTGGCCGCCGGTTTGGCCGCCGGCTTGGCCGCCGGCTTGGCCGCCGGCGCGCCGTATGTCCGCTGTGCGGCGGCCCCCGGCATCGATGCCGTCTGCTTCCTCACCGCCGCACGGGCGGCGGCATCCAGGCCCGGCATGGCGGCAGCCGCGGCGGCGATGGCGGCGACCAGCGCGACAGCTGCGGCGGCGGCGGCGGCGACGGTGGCCAGCCGACGACCGGCCCGTCTCGACGGCGACGCCATGGTGTGGGGACCGGCGACAGCGGGGGATGGTGCGCGGGGCGAGTGTGGGAAGGGGGGATGAAAGGTGGCGTGGGGAATAGAGAGAGGGGATGCTTGGGGATGGGAGGGGGGGGTGGGTGGGGAGAAGATCGCTGACAAATAGGGGATGGGCGTGCGCCCCCGCAATGGGGACGGGCGGGCGGGATGGGCCACGCGCAGTGGATTGCGGAGCAGCGTCTCGACGCCCAGACGCCCAGACGTCGAGGCGATCCACAGTTCACCAAGCAGCTGGGGTGACCGCGGCGCACATCCGCCGCCCCGCAGTGGCAGACGCACGCGACAGTGCCCAGCGGGCGTTGGCGTGAGTCGACCGCTGCGGGTGGCCACGGCACTCGCCGTGCGCGCCGCGGCAGCCGCAACGGCCGCCGCCGTGCCGCGCAGCGGCCGCTGCCGGCACCGCCGACGCGCCCCCACGCCAGTGCATCCGGGCCCGCGGCGGGGCGGCGCACGTGTGCGCAGCGGGCGGCGGAGCGTACCGCCGATGCATGCACGGCCGCAGCGCCCCGTCTGCCCGCGTCTGGCTGCGGCCATCTGGTGGCGTGGGGGGGGACGGGGCGAGTACAGTACGGGGGGGGGCACCCGACGTCAGAGAGCACCCCACCCGCCCGGCGGGGCGCGTCCACCCGTGCCGCGGCGTCCAGTGTGGGGGGAGCGCCACGCCACCCACACTGGGCCACGGTGGCGGTGGCAGTGTGCCGCTGCCGCTGCCAGTCGCCGCGTGACGGCTTTGGAAGCGGAACGAGGGCGGGCCCCGACGCAGATTCCTCACTCGTGTGCGCTGCGGCTGGCCGCTGGGTGGCGGCCGTCGCTGCAGCTGTCAGGGCGGCAGTCGAGAGACGGGGTGCGACACCTGTCGGGAGGCACGCAACGACGCGGACTCGTCCACGGCACCCAATCTCCCCAGCCAAATCTGAGTGCGGGGCGGGGCTGTGCGTCGATCGAGGCCGCGCTTCGGCCATGATCGGTCGATCATGGCAGGTGCGATCTTGCTGGAGGGATTGTCATTGAACACCTGAACGGTGGGTCACCCACGAGTGTGGTGGAGCTGACGCCACGAGCACAGAGCCGGATGCAACCGCAACCGCCGATGGATGGCGATTCCATCGGCTGCGCCCAGACGGCCGTCTGCCAGGGGCCGCCAACGAGCCGCCCCTGGACTGGTTGCATTATTGTCTGCCCGCTGCCGCGGCGCCTTCTCGTCGGTCGCGCTTCCGGCCGCACGGTCCGCGCTGTTGCGTCAGTTTGTTCAGTGGCCTTCCCACTGACGGGATCGCGGTCCACGCGCGCCCATTCGTGCCGGGCGGGCGGGGCTCGCGCCCCCCCTTGCCACGCCGGCCGCCCGACTCACAGCCGTGACGCGTGTCACTAACCCCTTGCCGCTGCCGCAGGCAGTCGCAGGTGGCGACGGTTGGGGCCCGCGGAAGTTCCCCCGCCACCCCACCCCCCCCCAGCGGCCGTCCGGTGCGTCGGCCGGCGCCCAGCGCCCGGCGCCTCACTCGGGGAGGCGTCGGCGGGGGGCACGCTGGTGACTGCACCGTGGGTTGTGGGGCAGTGCGCCGACCGCCACGGTCGTTGCGGAGTGTCAATCGCCGCGACGCGCGCAAAGCCCGGCGCGAGGGGGGGTGGCGGACGGATGGCTTGTACAGCGCCACGACGCGTGGTGGAGTGGGGGCGGCGGACGAGCGGGGGTTACTGCTGGCAGCGTCACCGGCGACCGCCGCGCCCGCGCAGGACACGCAGCGCTATTCTGCTGCTGCCACACCGAAGTAGGGTCCCTCGTGAAAGCTACGGCGGACGCACAAGGAAAACAGTCACGCGGGTGGAACGCAACACACTCAGTTGTTGGCAAGGAGGCTGGTACAGACGAGTTCCTCGGCTGGGAAGATGCAGGCACTTGGTCATCTACAGTTTCGCGTTTCTCGCAGCGCTATTTTCTTTGTGAGCAGCACTCCTGTGCAACTGTACACAAGAAGGCATGTCTGTGTCGGACGGACACATGAGCTGAGCTCAGAGCGTCTCTGTAGTGAAAATGTGGCCACTCATCTCGCGCAGCCTGCCCCTTTGCTTTCGCAAGCATGCGAAGAAGACAGCAGGGCACCGTCTCTTTCAGGCGTGAATACCATGGGAGAGGCTCTCTTTTGCCGTGCTTGCTCTGCGTTTGACGCGGTATGAGGCACGTGGTTACTTGCGTCTCGTGCATTGCCGTTCACCTCGTTGAAAGAAGCAGGTCTGGTCGTCTGACAAAAAAAGAGCACGTGAAGTACTACAGTCGGCCTCTCAAGAATCCGAGTAGTTCGTTCCATATCTGAGAGAACGGCTGTGTACGGAATCGAGAGAGGCTCCCACCCCCCCCCTCAGACTCTGGTCCTCCCCCCATTCCGCCGCACTTCATGGTGCTGGAAAATCGCAGACGTGCCAAGAGAATGCATGCGAGATATCGCGGCACAGCTCGATGACATGTTGCCTGTTGACACCGTTGCACATGGTGGAACGTAACGGCAGGACTCCGGCTCTGCGAGCCCGGCGGGGCTGGCACTCGTCAGTTCAGAAAACGAAGTCAGACTCCTTCGTCATCAGGCCGACAATGGGACACCCCGCAGCCCAATGTACGCTTGCCAAGTGCTGACTCCACTCAAGAACAAAAAGCAATGGTAAAGTCAAGGACGACTTAAAAGCACAGCCCTGCCGACAAAAGGACAACAACAACAAAAAAGTGCGGCCCACGACCTACACTCACGCGTTATCTACAAGAGGCACAACAAAAAGACTCCTGGTGCGCCCCGCCCGCTCAACCAGTCATGTGGACGACCAGTCATGTGAAGAATGGGGCGCGCATCTCAAGGTCATCCAGCTCCCCGCCGTCCAGCTCCCCGACAGCTTCACCCTCCTGCGCCTCCTTTGCTGCAGCCCGCCGCAGGGAGGCGCCACTGACCGCCAAAGACACCGACACTTGCGCCTTGAGCGCGGCGTTCTCCACCCGCACCTCTTCAACGGTGGCCTGCAGCGCGGCAATCGTCGCGTCGGCCTCCCGCAGCGACACCTCCAAGGCGGCCATGTACGCCCGCCGGTGGATGCGGCTCGCCGCCGCCGAGTTGCGGTTCATCTGCAGGCGTCGCGTGTACTTGGCCGCGTTGGACACGTCGCCGGGGTCCTCCCCCCCGCGGCTACTCGCGCCGCTCGACGTGCCGCCCGCCTTGGCCGCCCCCGTCGCCGCGCAGCCGGCGGTGGCAGAGCCGGCGCTACCGCCCACCGTCACGGCCGCGGCTTCCGCGACCGTCTTGGCCTTGAAGGCGAGGCGGGCGGCTTCGGCCACGGCCTCGGCGCGTTGTAGGGAGCCGTCGGAGCGACCGCGGCGTTTCTTGACGGCGCCCTCAGCCACCCCAGGCACCATCTTGCGGGCCGACGTCGCCGCGGCAGACGACATGGCGATGTTGGACGCCGACGTGGCGGCGCACGGCGCTTTTCGACGCAGTGTATGGGTCGCAGCCGCCGCGAAGGGGGGAGCGACCGACACGGCGGGCGGAGCGGGCGAGGCGGGCGGGGAGTCGGCGGCGACAGCGGCGGCGGCGGCGACGGCAACAGCGCTGGCCGACCAGTCGGTCGGACCGACCGCCGCCCAGACGGGCACCCGCGCGGGCGGCAGCAACGGCGACGGCGGCGGCGCCGTCGCCGCAACGCCCGGCGGGAGCGCGCCGTCATCGTCAACGGGCGCGCCTTGCAGGAACGTGTCGACCAGCGACGGCGGTTGTGCAAAGTGCAGCAGACCTGCCACAGCAGTACCGTCGTCGCCATTGTCGTCGGCGGAATCGACCAGGGGCGCTGAGCCGACGGGGCCAAACGGGTCTGGCCACGGGGACGACATGGCAGCGGTGGGGTGAGGACGGCTTGAGCACGACGGCGGGAGGGCAGGGGGGTGGGGAGAGCGGGGGGTGGGAGGGGGACGACAGGGGTGCGCGCTTGCACGCTCGTACGACGAGGACGGGAGGGACCAGCAGGGAGGAGGGGGTGCCCAACACACGCGACGTAGGGCGGCGGCGGGGTGCACCAAGCAAGGACAATGTGGTGCGGGGGCGCGCGCGCGCGTCCGTCTCGGGCCGTGTACCAGGGTCGTCGAAGGGGCAGAGACAGCAAGGCGGCGGAGCGGAGGTGGAAACGAGGGGCAATGGGGGGGCCTCTGTGCGGGTTGGCAGTCGAGGTGCGTCGTTGTGTTGGGCTCAACGCCTCTCGGGGCCCCCGGCGACACCACTCTTCTAGCCGACCGCAGCGTTTCGGGCCCCTGCCCCGTGGAGGGCCTGCGCCCGGCCGGCCGGCGGCACCGGGCGGGCCTCGGCGCCGACGGCGCGACGCCCGCAGACGCAGCGGTCGGCGACCGCCACACCCCAGCCGCCGCCGAGAGGGCTGGGTGACAAGGACACAAAAAGGCCCTTGAAGGGGTCAAAAACAAGGGGGGGGCTGTCCCATCCTGGATTGCCACCGTGCTTCGGCCGGCGTGCCGACGCGCACGACGTCCTATTTTTCGCGCTTGGGTCCGGGACCCTCGCCCAATGGGCGTGCCCCAAATGTGTCTGGGCCGTCACGGTCTCGCGCAGCTGATTGGCTGCCCGTTTTGTATGGCGGCGGCTGCGCCGAACCGGCGTTTTTCACAGAGAGAAGACCACCCCGCACGGGGGCGCTGGCGCGGGATCTGGATCGCTCGGCGGTCGCGCCCGCGGCGCGCGCCCGGGCGCGGCCAATCAAGCGCTCTGCGCGGCGCGTCCAGGCGGCCACCGTCGGTTGCACGAGCCACCACTGGCTGCACGGGGTGGGGTCGACACTGCGCAAGAGGCGTGTGGGGGGGGTGGTCGACACCGAGCACCCGCGGTGGTGGCGGGCTCGGGTGGATGCGCCGTGCTCAACGACATTGCCGGCGCATCCTGTTTGACCCCAACCTCCGCGGCGGCATTGGCGGCAACCCCACCGTGTGGTACATACCGCCCTCCGAAGGGTGGCACGGTGCTCGTCCGACACCCTGCAAGAACGGCGGCACTTGGATCGATTGGCACCCCCTGGTCATGACACCATTGTCTGCCTCGGCCTCCAATGTTGCCCGCTCCACAGATTTTGCGACGTTACCGTCCCCTGCCGCTCCCCCGACCGTGTGTCGCCAACCCGCGGTTGCCCAACCCCCCCGCACGCGGCGCGCGTTGCCGGCCGCGCCCCCCCCGCCCTCAAGGCACGTCGCCCGCCCCTCCCCCCACCCCACACGCGAGGCACCCCCCCCGCCGCGGCGGCGCGCCCGGCACCGCCGCGCGCTTCCACTTCAACCCCCCCGCCGTTTTCAGCAGCGCCGCCACCGCCGGCGGGTCGTCCGTCACCACCCCCCCCGACGCGGGCACGACAATGCCCCGCTGCAAGTAGCCGACCGCCTCCTCAAACGGGCGCCCCGTCAGGCGGGGTGCCGCCAACAGCAGCGCCGCCGCCGCGGCGCGCGTCAGCGGCTTGGGCGTGCCCCGCAGCAGCACCGCGTCCCACACGCGGAGCACCACCGACGGGGGCCAGGTGTAGGTCAACCCCGACAGCAGCCACTTGTCGGCAACCATCTCGAGGGGCACCCCCTCCGCCGCGAGGCCGTCGAGCAACGCCGCGCCGCCGGCACCCGCCCGCGTCGCCGTGTCCACGTCCCCGAGCCACCGGCCAATGGCGGGGAAGCCCGGCGCAAACAGCTCGGCAAAGCCGTACCCGTCCATGAGGGTGCGGAACATGGCGGCGGCGGCCGCCTCGGAGGGGGCCTGCGAGAGCACCACCGACGCCATGTCACCCATGCCTTGGCAGTACCCCACCGACGGCGCGTGGCCGGCGTACGCGTGGAGCACCCGCCGCAGCGCGTCTTGCGTGAGCGGCGTCGGCGCGGGGGCGCCCGCCGCGGGCGCCGCGCCGCCATTTGCGGCGGCGGCGGGGGCCCCCGCCGCCGTCGCCGTCGCCGTCGCCGCCGTCACGGTGGCGGCGGCGCTCCCCACGCGGACCGCAACGTAGCCGGCCGCCCCCGGCACTGCCCGCCGCACGTCCGCCTCGACCGTGTGCGTCGCGTCCGCGTCGAGCGCGGCGGCGCCCGCCGCCACGAGCGCCGCGTAGCTGCGCTTCTCCCGCCCGCCGCCGGGCGTGCCGCCGCGCACCTCGCCCGTTGGTCGCGACACCGCGCCGGGGGGAAGGGCGGCGAGCAGCAACGCCCACACGGACGGTCGGAGGGACGGCGGGAGCGGGGTGGCGGCGAACCGCCGGTAGCCGGCGACGCGCCCAGAGGCGCGGCGGGGGAAGCCGCTGGTCAACGCCGCCGACCACACCTTGACCGCCGCGGGGTCATCGCGGGGGGGCGCCGCTCTTGGCACGGGGGGGGCCGCCGGCATCGTGTGGCCCCAGCGGGGGGGGGGAGGCCGGCGGTGGGCGGGCGCCAGAAAAAGAGAGCGGCGGGTGGGCGGCAGGGGCGGGGGGCAGGCGCCCTGGGGGGGTTGGCCACTGCCGCGGCTGAGGCGGCGGCAGTGGCGGTTGGGGTCAAGGCGCGACGCGGGCGGCGGGGCCACCCAGCATGACCGCGCCCCGGTGGAAGACGCGGCTGGCGGGGGGCACCGCGCCGGTGGGGCGCTGCGGCGAGGGGCGGCTCGGTGGTGGCGCCGGGACTGCGCCAAAACGTGCATTCGTTGGGGAAGGCGGCACGCAACGTGACGGGAGCCTACAGTGCTGCCCCGACGGCACACGCATCGTGGCACACGTGCACTTCAGTGACTGGACGGCGGTTTGGGCAGGTCCAACTGCCGATCAAGTACCACAATCCAGTTGGGAAGTCGGCTGTACTGGTCAACATAGCGAAAATGAAACTGTGGGTCCTACTTTTCAAGCGATGAGCGGGGTCTTTTCGAGTCTGATGTCTCTTGAATCGTTTGAAAATATATTTTTATGTTGAAACAGGCAGGGTATTGTATCTTCGCGAGAGCGTCTTTAGTATGATATGAAAACTGTTGCAATTCTGTCGAGGACACACACTGATTCCAACGAATTTGGCACTGGGCAGTCGGCACTAGCACTCATTGCTGGGCACGTACACCGTCAGCCCGTGCAGCGCGACTCGCTGACGGTCCGCGCCGTGTACCCCCGCGGGTTGCTCGTACGTTTGTACGAAAAGCACCGCGGCTCTGCCAGTGTCGTAGGCACCTCTACTCCATTGCTTCCTTTCCGTGCAGCTTGTCTCTTCTGGTTTCTCTGCTGTGTTGCCGTGCGGTGCTGTTCTGGCGGCCACCATGAAGCCGTCGGGGGTATGTCGTCGCACCGTCGGCTGTAGTGGCGAGCAGAGTGCTGCCATGAGGAGACCAGTGAGCTGTCTCTGATGCCGTATCGGCTATGGGATGTGTGGCCTCCATATGCGGTGTGCGCTTGCCGTGTGCTTTGAAGCGAAACTGAGCAATCGTCGCGCGCTGCATGCGCTGCGCGGCTGCCTTGCTTGATAGTTCCTAACGTCTCCCCACCCCTGTCAAACATTTTCTTTTTCCTGCATTCATTCTCTTTCTGCTTCTATCTGCATCTCCATGTTCTGGCTGGTATTCCCTTCACGTTCGTGCTCCGCACCCCCACCGGGGACGTACGTCGCTTGGTAGAACATGGTGTCCCAGCCGCTGGTCAAGGCGGTGGTCATTGTCAACACCAAGGGCGGCCGCGTGTGCTCACGCTTCTGCGACAAGGTCATGTGGCCGGACCTGGAGACGGAGCGCGCGTTTGAGGCCACGCTGTTGAAGAAGGTGCAGGCGCTTGGGGAGATTTCTCACGGTACGTTGTCCCCGTCCACTGGGCTGTTGTGATACCAAGGTTGGGAGGGGTGCGTCGGCTCCGAGTGGTGAGCCCTGTGCTCGTGCATGTTATGGTCCGTGGAGTGTATGCGCCTCTCTTGTTTCCGTGTCTCGTCATGTCTGGCTCGATATGCACACCGAGCGGGAGTCAGTATTGACAACAGTGCGTGGTTGCTTGTCTTGTGTTTGCGTTGGTTTGTGTTGCCTTTTTGTTTGTGCGCCTCTTCGGTGACAGGCGTCGACATCATGGAGTTTGGCGGGCACATCGTGGCGTACACCCAATGCGACGACCTGCTCATGTTCGTGACAGGGTTGGCGTCGGAGAACGAGCTCATCCTCGCGGAGGTACTGGGCTCCCTCGACGAGTCGCTCAACATTCTGCTGCGAGGTCTAGTGTACGAGGAAAACGTGCTCCTCCACTTGCAGGGCGTGCTGCTGGTCATTGACGAGCTCGTGGACCAAGAGGGGGTCGTCATGGAGTCGGACCCGGTGGAGCTGGTGTCACGCGCTGGCGCTCAGTCAAGCTCGTTCATCGACAATGTGCCGATGGGGGAGCAAACGCTTTCGCAGGCGCTGCAGATTGCAAAGGACCAAATTGCGCGGACTATCCTGCAGGGATAGACTTCAACTGTACTATTGTTTCCTGCTTCCGTTGGTACGCAGCTTGTACACCACTGCGCCCATCAACTTTTTACGGAAGTAAATGAGCTTGCGGGGACCAGTTGCACGGACAACCGCTCAAGAACAAGCGGTTACCCACCACACGTCCGAGATGGTTGTCGTCCTGGACGATAGTCGTGCCACAAGCATGCACACAAGTAGCCAAGCTGAACGCACCCAATCCCAGCCGCGTACCTGACAACCGCCAGAACGGTCAATGCCCACCGCTCGAGAAGAAGCGCATCACCGCGCTCATGAACACGACTTGGAGAGGCACACAAGAACGGGCCAAACGGCATCTTGTACGGCTATGTCGAAGAGTACATGAAACAAACAAGACTATCCATGCCGACACAAAACACCCATCACCGAGGCAGCCCCGGGCCCAGATTACAGTCCACCACGGAGGCGCAGCACCAAGTGCAGCGTCGACTCCTTCTGGATGTTGTAGTCCGACAGCGTCCGCCCGTCCTCCAGCTGCTTGCCCGCAAAGATGAGGCGCTGCTGGTCAGGCGGGATACCCTCCTTGTCCTGGATCTTGGACTTCACGTTGTCAATCGTGTCCGACGACTCGACCTCCAGCGTGATGGTCTTGCCCGTCAGCGTCTTGACAAAAATCTGCATGCCGCCGCGCAGACGCAGCACCAAGTGCAGCGTCGACTCCTTCTGGATGTTGTAGTCCGACAGCGTCCGCCCGTCCTCCAGCTGCTTGCCCGCAAAGATGAGGCGCTGCTGGTCAGGCGGGATACCCTCCTTGTCCTGGATCTTGGACTTCACGTTGTCAATCGTGTCCGACGACTCGACCTCCAGCGTGATGGTCTTGCCCGTCAGCGTCTTCACGAAAATCTGCATGGTGGCAGGGGGCGAGGATGGCTGGAGCAGTTGAGTGGAGTGCGGATGCGTACGGTGCGTGAAGGGCGTCGCGGGTTGGGCGTCGTCCGCAATGTGGTGGGAGGAAGAGCGGTAGCAAAGGCGTGGGGTGGCGCAGACTGTCGACAGAGCTGCAGCGCTGGCATTTATCTACCGAGGTGGTGGCCCATGGGAGTGCTGGCGCCCGTTGTGGCCCTGGCGCTGCGGCCTGCGCCCCACACACCCACCAGGTGCGGCCCCGCTGGCTGTCGAGAGGGAGGCTCCGCGCGTGACACGCGGCACAGAGCGCAGGTGCAGTTCCTCGTGCCTCCCAGGCCCGTCCAGGCACAGGCCTGCCTGGCGTGCACATTCGTCACTCTCGGGCGCGGTTGCTTCAGTTGGCCGAGGGCAGCAGGCCTCCACAACGGGCTGTGGAGCCAACTCGTGGCCCCGAGGTCTGAAACGGGCACGCCAGTGGCGCGCGTGTCCCAGTCAAGCAACGTCTATCGATTGGCTAACCCGCGCAATGGCAGCGACACCAGGGAGAATAGAAATTCAACGGCGCTCATTGGTCGGCTAGGCGGTGGTGAGCTGTCGGCTTTCTCTACGAGATGTTTCTGGAATGCTCTGGCGCCATGACAGCACGGGGCAGATTTCTTTCGTGCGGTGTCTGACCCATCTTGACTGCTGTGGGAAAACTCAAGACTAAAGGTGGATCTCACGCATTAAAACCTCTGATGGCGGCACATGTTCTGGCCCACGTGAGAGGGACACTGACAATTGCAAAGCGAAAAAAGTCGCAATGGAAGGAAAGAGTTTCTCACGAGCTTCT
>Ga0209093_1001018_pt1 | contig 15737 bp, 23 predicted proteins | sample SidtaG_4_FD_187450 | JGI IMG/M metagenome (GOLD analysis project Ga0209093, IMG submission 187450) | Marine algal microbial communities from Sidmouth, United Kingdom - Sidmouth_Male1 metaG (SPAdes) (version 2) | ecosystem: Host-associated > Algae > Red algae > Unclassified | place: Sidmouth... | reverse complement strand
CCAGAGACTGACGACGAAGACTTGGAGCTGGACCGGTGGCGGACGGTTCGAATATTCATCTCGGCCTTCTTGGCGGAGCCCGCGCTCAACGTGTTCAACGGCTGCGACATGCTTGACGTGGAAGTTTTCGCGAGGTGCCTCATTGCCGGCCTGCCCAGTGAGGTCTGGCTGGACTACCTTGACTGCATGCAGAACGTCGTCTTTGTCTGGCAGTTCTTGCTCCTGGTCAGCGACCAAATGGACGCGTCACCTTTGCTGTGTCGCGCAGTGGGAGAGCTCCTTCTATTTGCGTGTCGCACGGACGCGAAGGGGCTGGCGCTATGGGAAGCCAAGGCCGGCAACGACGCCAAGGAGTTCAGGAACGAGTGGGCCGACGGGTCCGTTGAGAAAGTCGACGCGTGGCTGGCAAGCCGGGGCATCCGCGATGCGGAGACGAATGTGGTCGCTTTGGGACAGTCGGCCGCCCGTGTTCTGGAGCAGGCCAATGAGCTGCGGTCGGGCCAGGTGTGGCCGGGCCGCAAGGCGGTGCGCGCCTTCTTGGAGGACAAGACGGCGGAGCGGGACCGGAAGAAGGCGGCGGTCAAGAGGATGGCGGACCGGAAGGGTGGCAAGATGGCGAAGAACAAGAAGGGCGTCAAGACGGGCGACAAAGAGAAAAAGGAGCGCAAGGCGTGGGACGAGGATGATTGCCGGCACGACTTCCCCAACAACATCCTGCGGGCGCCGGGGGTGATGACGTTCATGTGCGGGTGCGGGTATATCGTCGGGTTTGAGCTTCTTCGAGAGACGGAGAGCCCCGCACACGTGGTGTCTTCTCTGGCGCAGCGCTTCAAAAAACTCCCCCGCGTCGTTTATTTTGACACTGCGTGCCAAGCGCAACGCAACGCGCTGCGGCGCGTCCCTTGGCTCCTGCACCAGTCGCTGACGGCCTGGTTCGTCGACCGCTTCCACCGCGTCGGCCACAACTGCTCCCCCGTCCACAACGCTGACCAGTACCCCGAGCTGTCGCGCGGCCATGACACGTCGGGTGCGGAACGCCAACATTCTATCAAGAAGAAGTCAAAGAACACCCTCACGTACATGACACAGCGTCACTTCATCGTGCGGTCGCGCTACATCGCCGCGCACAACAACATCCGGCTGTCGCAGCGGCGCCAGGCGCGCAAGCTTAACGCCGCCGGTCCGGCACTCAACGCGGCGAAGACCTCCAAGGAGATCCAGCATCACCCGGTGGAAAAATACTTCCACGACCACATGGTGCAGCACTGCGAGCGCGACGGTTGCACGTGCCGTGATGGGATGGGCGAGGCTGAGGTGCTTGGGCTCCAGACTAAGTTGTAGCCACGCGACGTTTGTCTAGGGATTATCCATCTAAAAAGAGTGTTAACATGCCTTCGCTGCCCGAAGACCATGGCAAGTGGTCGGGTGCAGGACGACCGCCTCGGACGACGTCGCCGCCAATGACAAAACCGAGGGAAAGGCCGCCGACTGGCAACGACCGCTCGCCAATAATCCCGGCATGGCGGTCGGCTCGAGCCTATCGCGTTGGTGCGTCCAGCGGGGGCCGTCGGTTGGGGAAGATCCGGGCCCACCGACGAGAAGCGGTTGCCGTAGCCATGTCCAGCGGGGGATGACGGCCTTGCTCGTCGTGAAGAGCACGCCCTCTCCCCATTGCCTTACGGGTACACTCGCTACCGATTGCCTGTTGCTGTTTCCCGACGAGTTGAGGCGAGCTCTGCTGCCTCCGAGTGAGCGTGCTTGTCCTGGGAAAAGGGCAACTGACATGCTACTAGCTGTATGCGACGTAAGTGATATAAAAGACAGGATGCAAACAAGAAGCCGCGGCCACCAAGTCACAAACACAAATGGCGTCGTCAAACGGGCTCTCACAGCTACAGCATCAACGCGTGCTCCTGCTCCACAACGTCACCATCCGGTGGCATATCTGTGTGCTCCTCACACGGCTCCGCGTCCATCATCTTGAGTTGGTCCCAGACGCACCCGGTCAGCTGCGCAATCGTCCCCCTCATGTTGCACATGACCGACCCCGCCGGCCAATCCCCCTCGTCGAAGCCATCGACGGCGCCCGCAACAAGTGCGCGCCGCGACCAGCAGCGCCCTTCATACGGCAAGAAGCGTTTCCGAATCGTTGATCGCCAGCGCTGCAAGGGTCCCAGCTGGTACATGCTGTCCAGCAGGAGCACGAGGTCGCGCAGCACAAAGCCCTGGATGAAAACAATTTGCACTGCTCCTTGCCCTTGCGCTCGAGGCGCCTGCGCTGCCGGGGACGCGCCAGCAGCGGCAGCGCCGCCAGAGTGTTGGGTTAGCTGTTCTTGGGCTCCCCGAGCGGACGCCGGCAACGCCGCAGGGGGCGGCACGACACCAGCCAACCCATGGCCAGCCGGACTGCTGCCAGCAGGGGAACCACCAGAGGACGAGGCGCACGAGATGCAAAGGCCCGAGCCGCCCGGCGCCGCCGCGTGCGGATGCGACACCAGAAGGTCCGTGTGGGGGGGGACGGAACCGGCAGGCCAGGCCTGCAGCGCGTGCTCACAGACGTGACAAACTTGAGCGGCTGCGGGCGCATCGATAGGCGCACGACGCGCACCCACAACGGCGAGATGAAGCAGCGGAGCAACGCCGACACCGCTCCCGCCAGGCGAAGTGGAGCCACCGCTGCCGACAATCGCTTTGCCAGCAGTGGTGGGCGCAGGTAGGTCACCGCGTGCCCAGCGGAAAGGGAGGAACGACCGATAAGGGCCTCGAGCGGTGCTCCCAGCGGACGACGAGCCGTCGTGGCCCTCCATGACGACCGCCAGGGAGGGAAGAGGGCGTGAAACAGACGTCCAAAAGGGCGACCGGTTGTTGTTTGAGTGGGGGTAGGGGTGCATCAACGATAATGGGCATTAGAATCCAACATGGGAGAGCCGCCCACAGTGGAGCCCCTGTACTAATCAGTACAGCACCAGTGCCGCACCGGTGCTGCCCCACCTGTTGATCGGCGCGCCAAGAAAAAGGCGGGCTGTAAACGGTCCAGAAGCGGGCGTACACAGTTTTTCGTTCGCCTTGTAGCCTACTCCTGGCTGGCGGTCATAAACAAATCGACCGATTAATTTGTCGTCTACGCGGGTGTAGGGTTCTACAGCACGCCTGGGGCGTGCTAAAATGCACGCCTGTGGCGTGCAACTTCACTTGCTTTGGGCGTGTCACGCCCTTCGCGCCCCAAGCTGATTGGGCGTGACAGCGGCGTGATCTTCATACTTACATGAAGTCCAACCGGAACAACAAGTATAGAGCCCTGAATGCCACATCAGGAGGGTGCTGTGAAGTATTTGATGCTTGCGTTCAAGGTGATTCGCCCTTTTCGACAATAAGTGCAGGTCGTGAACTGGGGCGCTCGTGTCAGCGGGCGCGCCAAAGAGCGTAATTGGGCGTGCATCGCCCACCACTCCCTCGAAAAAGAGGCGTGATGCACAACCCTGTGGGTGTTTCCACCGCCAAGTGACCAAGTACAAGGACAGATCCACCCGCCGTGGTTCTTCGGGTTTGGCCATGGCGCCGGGTGCTGCAGGGAAACGAACGTCCAAGGCTAGTGACTAGATGCGCGCAGTGTAGGCATCGCTGTTGGCAACCAGGTAGGGCAGGGAAAGGATGACCAAATGTAACAGCGTGCCCACTCTGTTGGTATCGCTTCGGGACAATGCAGGCTGGCCCTGTTCAACGTGCCGATGCAGGCATGCAACAGACGAAACCTAGCAGTCCACCACGGGACCTGCCGCACTCTATCACGACCAAACGATATTCAGAGTTGGCTTCAGCGACTGCATCCTCTGCGCAACGGAAGCGAGAAACTGATAACCACACCACTTCCTCGACCGTGCGTTGGAATGACGTACAGATCATGCCCAGTTGCTCTACGCACCATACAAAGCTCGCCCCACTTGCGCTGCCCTGTCCTTGGAGCTCACTTGGTCAGGCCTGCTAGAAAACGTGCAGGTGTTTGTTGAGTTCTGAAGAACTACATAGCAGGAGTGCTCGTCGCCGACGCACGAAAGCGCCGCTGCTACGCAATTCATTTGCGTGTGATGAAGTATGCACCTCGCAGTCACTTACTGGCTCCAAGTTCCTCACGCTGGGAGAAGTGCAGTTGGTCGTTGGTGCATCATGTGTACCACGCAAAAGGCCGCGTGTTGGTCAATCCCTGATGCTACCTCCGGTTGGGCAGTGAAACGTACAAGCGCGACTGGAAACGCTGATTTAACAGCACGCGGTCATGAAAGAGACGAACAAGCCTTGGGCTCCACTGTGGCCTAGCTGCCTCAAGAGGAGCGTGAAGTCGGAGCGACAGTGTTCAAATACCCATAGTGAGCTCACTGAGGGTCGCACGCTGAGATGAGCGGAGACGTGTACTCCGGTGACCGCAACCGCCACCTCCGCGGTAGACCACCTCCGGTTCCTGTCGTGTATCAGTGGTCGCTCCCGATTCCGCTCGCCTGCGTGTTCATCGAATTCCTATGTCCCTTGAACGGCACACAAAGGGTCCGCGGAATGGTCCGTGATTGAGGAGCATCGTGTCTGCTGCTGGAGGTGAAAGGCATCACTCGCTTGTCCTCTCGGTTGTGGACGCACTGACAGCCCACCACCATGCACTTTGGTGCTCATCTTACGGTAGTGGCTGAGCTGTCTCCCATCTGGCTCGACGCTGGACACACTGCACTCTGACCTGCAGCCATGCGCTTCGTGATGGCCTGTCTGTACTGGCGTCTGAGAGCTCGCCAACGCGACGCACAATGCCCCTGGGGGGAAGGCACCTCCCACCTAGCAAGGTGGGGAGTCATTCTCCATTCTTGTCTCTTCCATCCTCTTCCAGGGAGGGATAGCGACGAAAGTAGGTCCACCGCCCTCTACGGTGCAATCGTGTCCGATTACGACCCGCGATCGTCGCGTTTGTGCAGAAAAAAACATGGGCTACTTCGATGTGCATTTGACGCCACAGAGGATGGCCAAAAGTGGGAAACGATTGTTCGGTGAGTTCCCGCTATCAGATCGGGGTGATTGCGCAGGGTCCTTGCAGATTTTCATCTTTAACCCCCTTCACGACCTGGAAACGCAGCTCATTACAGAAATGATCTTTTGGCAGGCGATCTTACAGCGCGAAATCACTATACCTGTGGCGCTTCACGATAGAATACTCATTGTACGAGCAAACGTGAATTTGCAGTTCGAGACACAGCTCGACTCAGCTCACCAAGACCTGTCCAGTGAAGCTATCTCCACATCAATCTGGCCAAACATCGAGAACTTGTCGTCGAGTGCATTCGTGCATTTTTCCCCTCGATCTGACGAAACGAGCTTGACGGCCCTTCTGTGGGGGGTTCCCGAGCGACTTTAGAGTTGCAGAAAACTTCAAGCGGCCCTGTCTCGGTTCCACCGACCTCAAGTGTAGTGAGGATTCCATCGTAAGGCGCCACAGCGGCTCCTGTCCATCTCGTGTGTTCAGAAAGAAGTCGCTCTGGACGAAAGTTGAGTGAGACGACTATTATACCAAGTGCGTAATCAAGTAGCACACGGTTCTGTACTAGATTCACGTGCAGAAAGGGGGCGCGTTTCGGCAGCCCGCCTGTTGACCGCGTGAGCCGCAGTCCTTTGGCGGCCGCCGCCCTCCCCTCAGAAGCTCGTGGCTGCGGGCTGCTGGACGCGCACGCGACAAATCCACGAACGGTTGAGCTCTGCGGTGCGCTGCCACACTGTACGCGCGGCTCATGGGGGCAAGCGTACGGTTTTGTCGCTGCCGCGTGGCGCAATGTGACACATGTTCGTTTCTCGTGCGCTGTTCCGTTTGGAACCATCCCGCTGGTTTTGATGTGGGGGGCTGCCACCACGACGTCGGCGGTAGTGGTCGAGCTCGGTGTACCCCTACTTGTGCTCTCCCATACGCGCGCTCACGTGCCACTCGCCCCGTTCCTGATCAGGGGAGTGTGCTCGCTGTAGTACCACAACCTCGGACTTCGGCTGAGTTGGCATCCTTGTTTCCCCCCCCCCCCCCCCCCCCCCCCCCCCCCCCCCCCCGCACCTGATCCCATGCGTCTCCTGGGGCCCCTCTTCATTTCCCTCTTATGCTTTCTTTCCCCTGCCCTAATCAACACGGCCGTTGTGGTGATATATGAGTACCAGGACGCGTGTATCCTGGACATCCGTGCCGGGGACGACAAGCGTGGATGTTTGGCATTGATACCTGTCTTTGTCAATTGTGGTCGCTCACTGACAGACGACGCTTGCCTTGTTACCTGTGCACTAGTTGGTGGTTGTCGTGTTACTGTCTGTCGGCGGCGCGCCTTGTCGCTTGTGATTGGGTCGCTTCCTGCCCCTCGGTGCCGCACAGGTATGGGTCTGGCGGGTCGACGAAGGCGTTTGCACAAATGGCCCGCCGCGCCTGGGAAGGGGACTACAAGGTACGCCTGGGTACCTTCTCTGCATGATGTATGACTTGGCGGGAGAAAGGATGGGAGCAAACGAGGCGACTGCATTGTTCGGCAGCCCGCGTGCAACGGCCTTGGGTCTTTGGTGTGGCTGCAGAGACTCAAGTCCGCGACTCGCTCAAACGCTCATGTTTTCCTCTGCTATGCATTTTCGTGGATACTGGCTGGCTCTCCCGAAACCGTGGACGCTTCGTTTTCATGGCGTGGACGTTGCCTCGCCTTTGCACACAGGTCTTGGAGCGATACGTTGACAACGTGACGCGGCTCGGTGAGCGTGAGGCTCGAGATGGGGGCGGCGGCCGTGGCCGCGCGACAGCGCCTGCGCCGACCGTGTGGCCACGGGCATGGCGGCGGTGGTCCGCGCGTACGCGATTGCGCAAGCGCGCGTGGAGGCATCGGTTGGTTGCGGCTGCAGCGCCCGCAGCATAGGTGGCGGCAGAGTCCCCCGTTCCGGGGTCACTGCCGGGGGTTGTGCCGCTGGCCACCGGACCATCCGGCGTCGAGGAGCGCGCCTCTTGCCACCCCGCCTACCCGCTGTGTCGGGCGACAGCAGCCGGAATTTGTGCTCTCGGCGGCGCTGTTGGTGCCGGAATGGCGAGTCCGCCGGCAAGGGGGACGCGTAGGGGTGTGGCGACATACGGCGGCGACGACGACGGCGGCGGCAGCGTCGTGGGGCTGATGGGAGTGGCGACCGCGGTCGGAGGCGGCAAGGTCCGTGGTGCGCCGCCCCCTTCAACCCTGCCGGCAGCGCAATCGCCATACCGACAACAGGCACCGACACGGTATGGCGGCGTCGACGGGGGACGGGATTACAGCGGGCGGGGGAGCAGCAGCTAGGGTCGGTGGAGGGTCGGTGGCGATGAAGTGGACGGCCGCGGCGTGTATAGTAGTCGCGGCCGACAGTGCCGTTGGTGTTGGTCGCGCGGCTGTGCGGCAGGTGGTCCGGTAGGGTGGTCGCCGCGGCCTCCATCGCTTTGCGGTGTCCGGGGAAGGCTAGCCTGCGGGGATGTGGGCGGCGGGGCTGTGAATTGTGGCTCCAAGGAAGATAGAAACACATACACCAAGAACATATGGCTGCTATTGAGCACTACGTGCTGCCAGCCGATGAGAGAGCCTGACTCTCATCAACCCAGAAGACGTACGCACCCCCGCCTGGTGGGTCACATTTGTTGATGCAAAGAGCGCGCGCTTTTGCGCACCTCTAAACAGCCCATTCTTTCCACACAACAGAAAGTGGCGCCTTACGATAGAATCCTCATCGCCTTTGAGATCGGATGAGACGAGATACGGCCGCTTGAAGTTTTCTGCCATTCTAAAGGCGATTGGAAACGCCCCTCTCCTGGGCCGTGAAGCACGATTCTTCAGACCGAGGCGAAACATGCAAGAATGCACGCGTCGATAAGTTCTTGATGTTCGGTCAGATTGACGTGGAGGTAGCTTCATTGGACAGATCTCGGTGAGCTGTGTCGAACAGTGTGTCTAACTCTCAAATTATGTTTGCTGAAACAATGAGAATTCTACGGAAAGGCGCCGCAAACGGTGGGCCCTTTTCTTGCGCTCACGTGCCCACCACCATCACCGTCGTCACCACCCCCCGCCCAGCCGTCGTCATTTCCACTCCCTCCTCCCCACCAACGTCATCACCGCTCCCCTCATGTCCACCGTCGAACCCGCCCCCTTGCCCCTCCTCATTGAGTTGCTGGCAATTCCCATTCGCGCTACCCTTCGCCGCCTCCTATCGTCGTCGGCGCCCTCCCTCCCGCATTGTCGTCACTCCCTCTCCCGCCCACCCTTAGACGCCACCCCTCCGCCGCTAATATTTCCATTGTGGCCGTCAGCAACTGGATACGTACGTTAGCCTCCTGTGCACGACCGCTCTTTTTCGGATCGCACCCCATCTGTTTCTCCTCCTTTTGTCTGTGCACCTACTATCTTGCCTAGCTTTCTCTTGCTTCTCCGTCCCGTTGTGTTTCCCGCCCGTCTTGCTCCGCCTACTGTTTTGACTAGTGGTAGTTTTCTGCGGGCACATGCTGTGCTTTTCCTCCCGCTTCTTGCTGCACGTACTCGTTTTCCTAGTGAGGCTGGACGGCTGCGGACTCGAGTTCGCCAGCGACCTCGCCGTCCCCTCGGCTATAGCGGCTACCGCGCTGCACGGTGGCGAGGTCAGTGACGGCGGCGAGACGCTGCCAGCCGGCCACTTGCGCCGACGGGCGACGGGGTAGTGGGCATACATAGTCCCTCTGTTCCTTACGACCCCGCAGTGGTGTCCCCCACGTTCGGGTACAGTGGACGAGCGCAACTGGGTGCCCTAGCCTCCACCACTGACGACCGTTCGGGCGCCCCATGCGTCACGTTTCGGCCAGCGCGCGACTGAGCCCTGGGGACAAGAGGGGCACTGTACTCACTGCTGCCCTACAGGTGACCTGGGAGTGCCTGACACCGTCGCCGGTGTGGGCTTGACCCTCCCGGCTGTGGCGAGCGACGCGGCGCCCCGATCGCCTACGTCGTTGGCAACGCACGCGGACGCATCGACCGGCGTGAGTTCGGCGCCCGCCGCCCTCGCAGACGCCGGGACGGCGGTGACGCCGGAGCAGCTGGGGTAACGGCCTTTCGGGTCATGGCGTGCGGCAAGTCCGTGGCGTTTGCGCTCGCCGGCGGTGCCTGGTCGCATGGCGCCCGGCGGGTGACGACGGCGTCCCCGCCAAGAGCCCTCTACGGATCGTCCCACTCGGTCTCCCTCCGCTACTAACCATGAAGGGCCCGGACGCATCACCCTGACGCACGTTGTGACATGCCTTTCTTTCTCTATTACACGTCCCCCTGTTGCAGGTGCTGCTGACTGCCAACGCGTCTTCCGCGGGACGGTTGCCTTGACCGGTGACCATCGTTGTGGGGACACCAACAGTAGCGTCGGTTGCCGCTGGGAGCCCGCCGACGACCGGCCAGCCGGCGCCGCCGCAACCACCGTTGACTCTTCCCCTTCCGCGTGCAGAGCGTGGACATGTTCGCCGTATGCCAGCCGACGCCACCACGCTGGTAGTCGCTGTCGAGGATGTCACTCCCGAGCGCGTCGTCGCGGCGGACGTCAAGTCGGCCGACGCCAACAAGTAGGCGGCAGCCGGTCAGGACAAGGACAAGGTCAACGGCGGCTGCCGTTGACGGCGGCTCTGTCAAGGTCATTTGGTCGCCCGAGATGTCCACCTGGTGCTTGGGCAGGAAATGTTTGTTCTGCTGCAGTGATGATTGTGTTGTTGTGTGTACGCAGTAATCCATTGGGCAGGAACCCATTTACAACTGTCTATCATCCCGACAGCGTACCTCCTCGACTACTCAAAGTAACCATGGGTCTGGGTCCGCACCTCGTCATCCCATTCACCGTGATGCTCTTTGCACGCAGCCCGCGAGCGGTACGCATCGTCCCACTCCCTAGCGGCCGTGCGTACAACGTTCTTGCGGTATGCGCGGTTAAACGCAGTGTCCACCATCTCGTCCGGCAAGTCAAACAGTTGACAAATCATAATGCAGAACGCGGGACGCGAAAAACACCCCCCCTTCACCCGGCGCACCAAGCGCTGAGCCCGAGCCATGTAGACACTGCTGAGGCTCGGAGAGTTGTTGGCCACGTCGTACACCACCTCCGTAAAGCGCTCCTCCGTGAAGTGCGCAAACGTTGCCGGGCACGACAGCGTCGCCTCGACGGCCACAAGGTACTGCGGGTGCCGCAGAGGCGCCCAGCGGTCCGTGTCGCGGCAAACCGGCACGTAAGAGGTTTCCATTCCTCGTGCAGAAGAGACGAAGCGGAGGGCGCTGCGAGGCAAAAGGGAACGCAGGGAGGTGGTGGGCTGGGAAAGTGGGAGGAGAGTGGGAGGTCAGACGCACAGAAGCGCATAGGTCGGTGGTGAGGCGGGCAGCCAGGGGCTTTGAGGAAGTTGTGGAGCAGGTAGAAGGAATAGAAAGCGGAGCGCACGGTGCGGTACCGCGGCAAGTGTACGGGTGTGACGGTAGGACGTAAGCGACCCGTGCAAGCCGGTAAAAGAGCAGATGCATGTCGGTCTCAAAGAGGCCGTGGGAGCGTCCGGAAGAGGAGCCGTCCGACGTTCCCGCGGGCGGTTTGTTGCGCAGCCCTTCTGGAGGACCAGGAGGAGGGAGTCACTCGTGCGCCTCAAGTTTGGCGCGCGACGTTTTGCGACGGTCGTACTCCGAGATCTTCGGAGTTGGGTAACTGCTGCTTTTGAAAGAGTTCTGTACCAAGCCATTCCAAAGTATTTGTGATGCCTCCTCACCTTTTTCCAAATGCATTCAAGAACTACTCCTTCAGCGCTCCATCTTCCCGCCGCAGAGTTGCGTCACTGGCTGTGTTGCTTCTCGATGCGCGGAGGTGGTGGCAGACTACAGCCATCCACCGACTCTTTTTGAGTGAAGTGCCTGTTGGGCTGTGTAGAGCTCGGCGTTGCCTACGCACCTAATGTACGCAACAGCCAGAAGAACCAAGAACAAGGAAACGCCCATTAAAACAATCTTGCCTTTGTTGCAGAATACGACCACCACCACAGACGCGTGTACGACAGGTGCGAGACGGTGTCAAAGAAACAAGCCGCAGAGTGCATGGCGGCCGCTTTACGAAGCAAATGCAAAGGAAAGGAAAGAATGCAAAGCACAAAGAGAGCAGACGTGGGCCCATACTGATCAACCCCCTTCGTCGCGCTTCTTCTTGCGCGGCGACCGGCGCACTGTCTTTGCAGGCGGTTGTTCGATTGCCGCACCCCCGCCGTCGTCCCTTGTGCGTTTTCTTCCCGCCGAGCGAGCAGGCCCATCATCTCCCTCGGCGCCCGTCGGGGCGGCAGACGCCCTACGACCGTCTCCCGACGGCGCCCGTCGCCCAGGGGCCGGTTTCGGTGGCTTCATCGCCTCCGTCATGGCTGCCACGGCCGCCGCCGTGCCAGAGACCCTTGTGCCAGGGGACGTCTGTGGAAGAGATTCCGCTGCTTGACGACGCGTAGCCGGCTTAGGTGGACTTGGCGTGGCGCGTTGCGGTGCAGCTCCCGAATTGGACGGCGTTGGCACGGATGAAGCCGCTGTCGCTGCAGCGGCACGTAGCTGTCGCATGGCGACCCCCCGAGTAGACGATGCTGGAGGTGTTGCCGAAGCAGCGCCTGTTGACCGCACTGCGAGCGCTCGCTTCGCCGCCGTTGTCGACGGCTCTGCTGCCGACGGCGTCGGCACCAATGACCTTCGTGGCGCCGTCGACGGCAGAGCTGCCGACGGCGGCGTCGCTGTCGTCCGTGTGGCGGGCCTCGGCGCCGGCGTCTTCGCCGACGGCTGCAGTCTTCTACTCGAAGATGGCGTCGGCTTTGGTGTCGTCGCAGTCGGCGGCGCCCGCGGCGGCTGAGGTCGCTTCCGCGGCGGTGCCGTCGGCTTCGGGGTCGTCGCAGCTGGCGGCGTACCCGGCGGTCGCTGCCGCTTCCGCGGCGGTGGCGTCGGCCCTGACGTGATCCGGGGCCGTGGAGTGGGTGCTTGTCTCGTCCTTGTTGTTGTCTGCCGCGTGCGTGCCATCTTGGGCGCCACCGCCGGACGTGGCCCCCGAGGCGGCTTGGCGGCTGACGCTACCCTGGAAGGCGGTGCCGCGGACGCTACCGGCAGCGTTTCTGTCGGCACTGTCGACACTACCGCCGACGAGGGTGTTGGTGACACCAGCAGTGACGCATCCGCGGTTGCCGCTGCCGTGGCGGTCCCCGTCAGCGCCGGTTCAGCCGCGCGTTGGCATGCGACCTGCGACCCCACCCCACCAGGAGCGTTGCTCTCCTCAGACGGCGGCGCCTCCGGTTGTGGCGTGGCAGGCGGCGAGGTGTGGGGCAGGGGCGGGTCGGCCGGGGGTGGCGGTGGCGTCTCCTTCGGAGTAGTATTCGACGCACGCTTGACGTTGGCCGCCGACGCGGCCGGAGCGACCAAGGCCAACGGAGACGGCCCCGTTGGAGGCGACGGGCTGCTCGGGAGCGGCGGCGTAGTGGATGGCTGCCCCACGGGAGGCGTCGTCTGAAGCGGCAGCTCCTCGGGATCCGTTGTCTGGAGCGGCTGCTCCTCGGGGTCCGTCGTCTCGAGCGACTGCGTCTCGGGAGGCGTCGTCTCGAGCGGCGGCGCGCTCCGGGGCGGCACTTTTGTTGGCTCGATGGGAGGAGTGCTCGACTTGTGTGCGAGAGCGGCCGGCGTTGCGCCTTCTGCCGGAAGAAATAGTGCAGCGGGGGCAGCGAGAAGCGTGGCACTGCCAGCGGTTGCGACAGGCGCCACCGCGCCTACCGCCACTGCCACCGCGGTAGTCCCATTGAATGACGACACGGATCTTGCAGACCGCGTCGCCGCCGACGGATTTGCTGCTGCGGTTGTGCTCCCCGGCACCGTTTCTGGTGCAGGGGTCTTGGCGTCAGCGGCTGGCCCCGCCGCGCGGTTACAGTTGCCCAGCAGCGCTGGCTTAGCCACCGCGGTATCCTTTGCCGTCGGAGCCAACTGCGTGCAATTCATCAACGCTGTAGGTACAGGCCTTGATGGATCCGGCGGCAGTCTCTGAGTGGGTGCACGCGGAAGACCGGCAATAGGGCGAGCAGTGGAAGACAAAGTGGAAGCACCAGATGGCGTCGACACCGTGGATGCCGCTGGCGGCGGCCTCGACGGTGTCGTTGCCGGCCGTTGAGCGCTTGCCGCAAGAGGAGCGAGATGTGGCGGTGGTGCCAGTGGCGGAGGAGCTGCTGCCGTCGGCGCCAATGCGGCCTGCGCGGCAGCCAATATGGCCGCCGGCGTTGATGCCGCCGCAACTCTTGTTTTGGCAGCCGGCACGGCGACGGCAGGCGCTGAAGCCGCCCCCCGTCTTGGGTCTACAGCCGGCGCGGTGGTAGGCGCTGATGACGCCCCCCGTCTTGATACCGGCGGTGCGGTGGTCGTTGCCACTGCTGTGGGCAATGTCCGCTGCTCTCCGGCAGCCGTCGCTGCCACAGCTCTCGGTCGCCGCGCTGTCGGAGCAGCGGCGGCGTTGCGAGGCTGCTTCCCCCCTGACGCCACCCTTGTCGAGACAAATGCACTCGCGGCGCCCCCACCGGACGTCTTGGTGCCCTCCGTGATGACGGCGTTGGCAGCCTCGAGCGCCTGCCGCACCGCGTCTCGGTTGAATGCGGCTGCCGATGCCGCTGCCGCCGATTGTGCAACATTCAATCTGTTTGCATAGACTGGACCGCCGCCGGCGCGGACGGCCTGCCCGGCCGCTGAAACACCGCACGCCGCAGCAGCTGCGACAGAGGGAAGAGCGGCTGGGGACGTCAGCACAGCTGCTTGTGCCGGCGCCGGCGGTGCGCGAGCACGAGGGGGAGGTTGCCCGCCAGAGAGGGCCTCTACACGAATAGGGGCAATCGCAACCGTGCGGCGCAGAGATGACGGCCGTAGTTGCAGGTTGAACTTGATGAGGGCGGCCTTTGCACGGGGCTCCTTCTCGACCATCAGGAGCATGTCCGCCACCCTCTCCTGGGCCCCAAAATTGCGAGAGGCCTTCATCCGCCGCACAGGCACCAGCTTCTCACCGACTTTGACAACATGTGTCTTGTCCGCCGCGTTGAGCATGGCATGCTCCACCTCCACCAGAAGCGGCCAGAGCGTTTTGCCATCCGAGTGCGCGGGCCACCAGGAACGCGTGACGCGCATCTTTGCGACGGAGTCGCCCTTGCGCACATCGTTGCACATGGCCTTAACCGCCTCCCGCATGTCTGTGAGCGGCTTCTTGGACGCCCGCATGAAGTCCATCACAACCTCCTTGGAGCCGGCGCTCGGAATGACGGGAAGAGGCTGATGCTCTGTGTTGGGGCAGCTCTTCACCGACTTGCGGTGGCGGCCACTCGACGGCGCCGTCGTCTGCGGGTCGCCGTCGATGTTGGAGCCCGCACAGTCGTCGCCGTCATCATCGCTCGCTCCAGCGGCCGGGTTGTCATGGCTGCCCGCTCCACTTGAGCCCGGCGGCCTTAACGACGTGGAAGCCGCAGCGAGAGGAGGCATGGCAGCGCCAGAGCCGGCAGTAGCGCGCGATTCGGCACGAGCGCCCGAGTTGGCACCAGCACCCGAGCCGGAAGCAGCCGCCGGCGCGCTTGAAATCGGGAGGCCAGGACGCGCTCCGTCCGCCGGAGGAGCAGCACCGGCCACACGTGGAACGGTACCAGTTCTTGGGGCAGCCGCCGTCGCCGGCGTCGAGGCCGTCAGAGTGGAACAAATCGCCGAGGGGGGTGGGCACGGGCGCGGCCGCGGTGGCGGCGTCGTACCCGCGGTCGCACCGGAGCCGGCCGGCCTGCAGCTAGGCGCTGCCGTTGCGGGGACAGGCGTCGTCAGCAGCGTCGTCGAGCCGCTGAGCATGCTGTCTGCGCTCTCGATGTAGCGATACACTAGGTACAGGACCCGCCTCGCGGGGCTGTCCAACACCACCTGGTCCTCAAAAATCGGCGCCCAAAACATCTTGCCCTCGACGTCGTAGCCCGAGAGGTGGAGGTGGAAGTTGACGGTGGGCGTGGCGGCCGCGAACTGCTCCACGAGGTCCAGCAAGACCTCGAGCTTGGAAAGCGTCACGTCCGCGATGCGCTTCCCTCCCAGCATCCGCCGAAGATGTGTGCCTGTTTTGGCCGCGGTCGCCCGAACCGCAGGCGATACCATGGTGGACCGGAGCAGAGCCGACGGTGCCGCGTTGGCGCGCCAGAGACGCGGGCGGGGGAAGAACGGGGGGCAAGGAGAAGCGGGGAACGGTGTTGCTAGCGTGAGACGAGGGGGGCAACTGGGTTGACGCGTGGTCCGGAGGCGGGTCAGCGTCAGCCGGGAGCCGGACGGGGGACGATGGGGATGGGGGGGACGCGACGCCGGTCGAGGGGAGTGGTGGGCCGAGATCCCGGAAGTGGGCCGGCAGCTGATGTTGCAGGGCGGGCATTGGTGGGCCACACGAGGGCCGGAAACAGGGCCAGCCAGCACGCATGCAGAGCCCCCGCGGCGAGGAACCATGGTGGTGCAAGGATCGCTGTCCAAAACGACCGGTGTAAGGAGAACGGCCCGGCATGAAGTGGCAGGGGGGCCACGTAGATTTTCCAGGAGGAGCTGAAATTTGAGCACGAGCGGCCCAATTTAGGGGGTGCCCATGAGGCCGCTCAAGGGGCCCCTGGGGGGGTATAGACGGGCGTATGATTGGCGGACACGATGGCACGCCGCTCATCGGCACCGGACCTGCCTTGCCGACGGTCGCTGGTT
>Ga0209093_1001017_pt1 | contig 15739 bp, 17 predicted proteins | sample SidtaG_4_FD_187450 | JGI IMG/M metagenome (GOLD analysis project Ga0209093, IMG submission 187450) | Marine algal microbial communities from Sidmouth, United Kingdom - Sidmouth_Male1 metaG (SPAdes) (version 2) | ecosystem: Host-associated > Algae > Red algae > Unclassified | place: Sidmouth... | reverse complement strand
CCCCCCCCGCCCCGCATGCATTGGTGCTTGAGGCTCCCACCCCTACTGATTGATGGATCCTTTGCGTTCCCCGGGTGTGTCGCTGCCACGGTCGGACGCTTCTTTGCCAACGGAAGTCCCTGGGGACTCCACGACACCACGGCCCGTGACGCGTCCGACGGGGCGACCCATTTTGCTCGCCCCCTCGTTCACGCGCCCCGCTCCTTCCTCGTGTTTGTCGATTTCGCTGTCATCGTCCATCCAAACGCCAACCAGTTGGCAGCCACGGAGCCCCCCTCGTCGCTCTGTTGTGCTGCGTCGCAATCCGCACCCGTTTTTGCGCGCGTTTTCCATTTCTCGTGACATGTACAAGGACGTGGGAGTGAGCGTGATTGGTTTGGGTGACGAGGGCGACCAGCGGGGGGCGCAGAAGCACACGGGCGGCGCCCACGACAAGGGCGGGAGGCCGGTTGGCACGCGGCGCTTTACCCGAGAGACGCTTCCCATGGGGTGTCGCAAGGCGTTGGCAATGGCTTTGTCTCAGTATGGGGTGGAGCGCTTCCTTGTCAAGGTGAAGGAACGCACGACGTGCACGCTGACCGTGGAAGAGCTGTCCGCCCGCGTTGCGTCCACGGCGAGTGTGCCGTACCGTGGTGACGTGTGGCCACTGATGCACGTATTCGGAGTGCTGTCCAAGTTTGAGGGAGGCGCGGCCAGTGTGGACGGCCAGCGCGACGTGGCTTGCACGTGGGTCGGGCGGAACGGATACATCAACTGCAGCTGCCAGGGCAGGACGCGGGTATTAGGCATGATGCGGAGGCCCCATGAGGACGCTGAAGACGTTGATTGCACGCATGGCCTGGCGATGGCGAAGGCGGTGCGCAAGCTGGCCCGTACGCTGGGCGTCGACGTGCGGTCAGTGCGATCCGTCGCAGGCAACCTGCACAACCGGTGCCGGTCGCGCCAGCCGGCGGCGGTCGAGGGGGATGGGGGGGACGACGGGGACTGCGAGCGGTTTGTCGTAGGTCAGTCAGTCTTTGGCGTTGCCGTGACTGGTTTTGGTGATCAAGTTACCGCTGCCCCGGTTCGATTCACGCGCAAGTCAACGACGTGCATGCTGTGCGATACGGCGCGTACCTCAGCGTGCAGCCATGTGAAGCTGATGCGTCACTACAAGCGTTTGGCGGAGGCAAAGGATAAGAGAGCAGCAGCCGCTGAGCAGCACGGCTGCACTACGGATGACACAGCTGCTGGTCCAGATGACGCGTACAGTGAGGTGGACGTCGTTCAGTCCGTTTCGCAGAAGCCTATTGGCGTTTTTAACTGCCACAAGGCGACGCTGGCGGACAAGACGATCGGGGGTCTGGTCGCGTCGGGTGGGATCTTTCACATTTCTGCTCCGACCTGCTGCCCCAAGTGTAAGACGGACAGGGGCTCTGCGGCTGACATTGGCTTGGAAGGCGTCATCATTGCAACAGCGGGCCCCTGCCGTATGCGGCTCGAGGCGTACCTGTGCTCGTCTGATACGTGCGGGGAGTGGGTCAGCGCTGACGGGTGTGACCATGGCGTCGTGATCACTTCACAATGCACGGCCGCATCCGCGGTGCTGATGCGCCAGTGGGCGTTCTCCCTCGTGCTTCACGGCACGACGTATGCGTCCTCTTTTGAGTCCTGGCGGCGCTCGTACATTGACCGGCGGGATGCCGGCATTGCAATGGCCTGCCGCATTAGAGCGAGGCAAACAATCAACAAGGTCTTCAATACGGCCGTGCGGCTCATGACGGACGACCCGCCAGTCTGGTCCTTTTGCTGCCCTTCCTGCCAGGACACCGATGGGCGTTTCCGTGTCGTCACAGCGGATGGCATTTGGCTCGGGTTTTTGCGGAGGCTGGCCACCAAGTTGTATGCAAACCCGTGCCAGCCGTGCACCTCCGTCCCTGCATACGTGCGTGCTGCAAGTCTTTGCGGGTCAGAAGCTGTACGTCGCTTCATTCGGCTTTCCCTCAAGCAGCCATCCAAAGCCGTTGTGGTCAAGGCCAACCAGCTGCCGAGCGCGGAGAAGGCACTCTTTTTTTTGTGCCCAGCTGCTCTGCCGGCTGCACGCGTGGCTGGACCAACCGGTTTTGAGGCCACCAAGATGGCCTCGCTTCACGCTCTCCTCCGCCGTGTGTGGGACCTGGAAAAGGCTGTGCTAGAGCTCGCCCGCGGCGTTCATAAACGCATCCGGTACGTGCTGACAGCCGAGATTCCCAACTCCCGGTCCGCGTCGCAAGTTGCCAGCGACGTGGCCACTGCCGCCCACATTCGCTGCTGGATCGACAGCGTTTTCCCCCCTGTTGGACCACTCGCGGCCGCCGATGGTGCCGGCGCCGGCGACGGCAACGGTAGTGGCGGCGGCGATGCAGTTTCTGACGGTGGTTCCGCTGGAAGCCACCCAGAGCCGCCTCAGCAGCCCCCCCCACCCGTACCACCACGAGGGCGCCGTCGGGCGGTCCGCCCCGCGAGGCCAGGTGGAAGCGGGGGTGTGCCGGCGGCTGCTGTGCGTGTTGGGCGGGAGGCGGCAGCTGCTCGTCAGCACCACGAGCGAGTCACTGTCTCTGAGCCTACTGACCCTCGCTGTCTACGGCCTGAGATTAAGGCCATGGGACCTGACCAGTTCAAGCCAATCTTGTCGTTCTGCATCGCGATGGCCACCGACGCTGTGGTGAATGCCTTTAAGCGGCGGCACATTAGCGGGCTCAAAGGCGTCGCAGACGACATAGCGCCTGCCGGCGATGACTACTCGGCAGCCGCTAACGCTGCCGTCATGGCTACGGAAGACGCCAATGCGGCAACCCGCGTGGATGCCCTCCTGGCCGCTGCATGTGACCCGTCTGCTCGGGCCCCCCCCCTCACGGACAGTGAAGCTCCTGCAGACGCGGAGAGTACGCTGGCGGCAGCCAAGGCGAAAGTCACGCACGAGCATCGGCTAGTAATGGCATGTCTGCTCGCTCTACGCTTCGACATGCCCGTGTTTTCGTCGTTGCGGAAGCCGGTGGCGGATATTTTGAGAATGGTGTGCTCAACAGTCGAAGACTACCACCTCCCAAAGGCTGGAGATCGGGACGACCGGTCAGCGCTGCAGTTCGGTGAGGAGTGGCTTGACCCGGCGCTGACGCCCGACCAGCTGCTGCAGAGGTTTCGTTCACGATTTCCAAACGCTTCGGACGACCCAATGATCACCGGCTGCTTCTTTCCAGGATTGTCTCCATGCCGCCCGTGTCCTTTTTCACCCGGGGAGAAGGCAGAGCTCGGTATGTGTGCAAAACACTACGAGGCAACCCGCAAGTTCTTCTCGCCAGGCACCTTCACTATTTGCTGCGCGTGCTCCCACCCTAAGCTCGTTGGGTTCGTAGTGCTCGACAAGCGGGAGGGGCCCTACGCTTTGCTGAACGCGATCATCACACGATTTGCATTGCTGCCCCATTTTGTCATTTATGACTTCGGTTGCGGCGCGCTCCGCAGTGCCGTGGGAAAACTACCGGTCTTTGTCGCTCTGGTGGTCATCATATCCGACTTGTTCCATATCGTCAACCACGTGTGCAGCGACATCTTCAACCCGCGGTCTTACGCGCCACTCGACGGCAAGAACACAGTCGCCCACGAGCAGCGGAACTCCCCGATTGCAGCAATGATGAAGACGCTGCGAGCATGCGGGCAAGATGAGTACATGCGAATTATGAAGCTGCACACCATCTTACACAACATTCATGCGCACGCGCGCGGATCCTGCACGTACCCGCTTCCCGACGACTACAACTTTCGCCAATACTACTTTTCCCGGCAGACATGCCCGTGTGGCTGTCGCCAGCACGAGGACGCGCCCGACCTTCCAAGCCCACCGTCGTCCGCGGCGTCCACGCCGTCAGCTTCATCGAATGAGTCAACCTCGTCGTCGAGTGGCGAAGACGGAGCGTAGGTTGAGGTTAAGGCGGCCTCACACGTGGTACACGAGACCTATCTCAATGAGGGACGAGGGGGGGCGGGGGCTCGACGTGCGACGGAGTACCGAGGGAGCACGTAAAAAGAGCGGGTGGTTCCACCCACGCAAAATGAGGGGGTTGTTCACTCCCCCCCCGTCACCTAGGCGTCCATCCCTCAACCGCAAGATTGTCACCCAGCCTAGAGTTCGGAACGTTACTCAGGTGTGCAGTTCGGGCACAGCATGTGGGTGTTGGAAGGGGCACACAACCGCTACGAAAGCGCGGCGGCGGCCGCTACTGGTACAGCCCGGCTGGCGCAGATTCCTCTCACAGGCCTCGTACCAGGTTGACTGAGTCCAAGCGGAAGGCCAACAAGTGGTCAGCACATGTCCAGCATGATGGTACACAGTGAGAGCCGCGACGTAGTGCCTCCGCCCACGGGGGTGCAGAGAAATCGGTGCGGAGAGAGGCAGGAAGCGGGCAAGCACGCCGACGGTGCGCTGTCGCGTGGGGGACTGATTTGCGGCTGCGAGATGCCGGCTTCAGCCAGCTTGTAGAGGTCCACAGACCGGTTCATCAGATGCCCCACGACTTTTCTGGAAGTGATGTCATGCCGAGAATGGGGGGGCTACCGCCGAAAACTGGGTAAAATACACCCAGTATGGACGTATTCGGTCCTGACAGCCAACTGCAAAAATGATTCTCACGACATGGAGCTCGCGTCCGACTGTGCTGGCTTGCAATACTCGGAAGCACTTTGTAGCGCGTGCTGAGCTCATGCGCCCTGCCTTGAGTCCACCACGCGGACGCTGCCGCCACCTGCTCCACCTAGTCGATGGATCTCGCAAGTCATCTTCACCACCATTATTCGGTGAGAGCATGCAGTACTCATAATATGCCATTCGAGAATATATATGAATATACAGAATTTTCGACTTGAGGTTCGCAAAGAACGTCGGATTCGATGGCCTTGAAGTTCTATTCGAAAAATCCAGATCTCGTGCATTGTGTCGCCGGCCACTTGATTCAAGACATGCGATCTTCCGCGCTGCCGTGCGTGGCAGGGATCGCCAGCTCTTGGGCACTCCCCCCCGAAGTGTGCCATTCCGGGGGTGTGCCTCCCGCCCCCCAACAAGCTCGGCTGCACGAGCGCCACGCGTTCAGCGGTCGCTGTCTGCTTCACCCGCCCGCTCTGCTCTCGTATCAGTACACGTTGTCCGCCCCCCCCCCCACCGAGCCCACATGCTCTTCTCGTCACCGACGTCATCTCACGTACGTATTCCCGTTCTCTTCGTCCTCACCCTCGTTTCGTGGCAGGGTGCAGGCCTATTCATGCCAATGGGAGTTCAATCTGTGTGCTGTACGCCACCCATTGAAATGGAGGTGACTGGCAGGAACGCGAGGGGGGGGCGGGAGAGCGACGCGGGAGGAGTGCAACGGAGGTCGAAGCTGAGTGGGGTGGAAGAGACGGGGGGGGAACATTTGCCGCCGCCACCGCTGGCACCGCACCATGCACCTTGGGACTGCAGCCGCAACCCTCCGCCGCGACCTCCCACTCAGAGTTGTCTCACTTTTCCTCCGCCATCACCACCGCTCTCTTTACCCTCCACCCACGTGCCTCTCCCTACGAGGGATGTGTCAGTGAGTTGGGAGCACCCTACGAGGGGCGCGTGAGATGGGAGCACCCGACTGGCTCGTCGTGTCTGAGCTGGACACTAACCTCTGCGCGCCGCCCTGGTTGTGGCGATTTTCCTGTTTTTCATTCTATGCCATGACGTCTGCTGCTTGTTCCTGGATGCTTATCTTTGTATGCTCTTTGTGTGTCATACCTATATGTTAACAGTCGGGAAGGGGGTGGGGGCAGGGGCGACTTTTTCCGGCTCTTGACCGGCTCGTGTGAGAGTTCAGCTGCTCACTTCAGTGTAGTCAGAAAGACCCGAAGATACCCCCAGTCGCTGGTTCGACGGTGATTGTGGGGGTAAGAGTCGTGTGTGTGCTTTTGTGTGACCACCTATGCGGGAGTCGCTGGTGCTATCGCCAGTGGTCATAGAGTCTGATGTACCGATGAAACAGCGGAAAAACACCATTGAGATGTTCCCTACTGGAGCGCCGAGCACCAAGGTCACAGCAGAAAGCACATGCAGACAAACGGAACTTCTGGCAGGTCTTTCTGACCATTGGATACCTCCGCAGCCCTTTGTCTATGTCAGTCATGTTGATCCTCCCTCGCGAAGATCGCCTTCTCCACCCTCCCCCTCTCGTTCTTGTACCCGGCGACCGCCACCTCCCCGGCGTCCCAGAACGTGCAAACCCACGCTCCAAGCGACGCTTGTTCGCGTGCCGCCGCCGTTCTTCATGCACGGTCGACAACCCCTGCTTCCAACGGCGACAGTATAATAAGTCAATGGTCTTCCGTTGCGCCCGGTCATCTGACCGTGCGCCACGGATGTCGTCCGGCCGTCACCGCAGCACCGCCGGACCGTGGGTGCGTCCAGCCCCATCGACACCGCATCTGTCCCGTCACCACTGCATCGCCGCGGTGCCACTCGTCGGCTCTGCTCAACAGACAGTTCACAGGTCATTCTTTTACAGGCATGCCACTCTTTCTAAAGACTGCGAGGGGGTTTCCAGCGACGTCCCACAGTGGTGCCGCATGAAACACCTATGAATGGCGCACTGCATTCTCATATGTTCTTTTCAGCCGTAACTGTCGATGCACTACTCATGAAGCGCGCCATCCTCAGGACCGGTCGGGTTTACACGGGGGATGCAACCATATCGGAAGGGCAACGATTTGCAGAGATGCAAGGGAGTGATGCGCATGTCTGGTCACTGAGAGCGGTAGTGCGGACGGTCAACGGTTTGGCGTGGCGCGCTGCATGTCATGCAGTTGAGAAGTGTGTTGTTGTGTGTCATGTGTACTGCTACCCTTATATACTTTGTAACCCAATGCGCGTGATTCTGGTGCGCATCACGAGTCACACGTGACTTGTCCCTTCTGCAGCGATGCGTGAGTATATCTATGACGTGCAGAAGTCTCTGTGTGTTCCATTCAATGTTGGACTGTCGCCTGACCGTCGTACATACTCACATGGTAGCAGTTGTGACATGGATGCATTCCGCGCACCCATACGACTTCTTTACACAACAGCGAGGACACAATGTACATAGAAGATGGAGTTGGCTCAAAAGACAAGCTCAAGATGCAGCACTGCAGTACTGGCAGTCGTATAGGGTCCCAATGGAGCGTGTCGTCCGCCAATCCCCCGCTGTCGCTGAGTTTGACAGCGTAATGAGGAAGACGCAATGGTGCTGTGAGACCAGCTCTGTGCTGATTGTGAGCGCGTGCAACCCGTCCTACTGGCTCTCTTGGTGTAGCCGAACTCTCTCTCCCACAGTCTTCCTGACTAGCACTGTTGGGTGCCCAATGCCAATGATGTCTGTCCTTCTTCTCATCGGCCGTGCTCTTGGTTGATGAGCTCATCATATGCTTAAAAAAGGATCCCACTGGACCGTCGTGGAAGCATCAGCAGGCAGGCGGGAAAGTTGTAGCTTGTCCCGGTACAAAGAGACAGATATGATCGCTCACTGCCACGCTTATGAGGGATACGTACTTGGGAACGAGGGAACGCAATGAGTTTCGTCGTCTAGCCGTTCGCTGGAGTACACCCAGGTGAGCCCTAGTCCATTTACAGGTAACTAGCACATGAAGGGGCGCCAGGAAGCCATTGCCATGAAAGACGACTGCATGCACAGCCGTCCGTCCCCACTGTGTGCTGAATACTGTTGCGCTACTCTACAGATGGCCTGGTCCACGGCATAGTTCACATGGCAGCGTGCTCTTCGCGCGCATGTTTTCTTCCCCCGTGTCCCTGTGCCGCGGCTGCGACGCGTGTGAGCAGCAGCTCTCTCTTGCAATCCCATCGCTGCTGTGCCTCCATCTCTTTCTCTTCTGCCCTGTTTGCCGTTTCATTCCCTCACACGACCTCTGCGTGTGCGACGCAGAGCGGGATGGGGCACGCAGACACGATGCAGGTGTACGAACTCGCATCGTATGACTGATTGATCACTTTTCAAAATACTCAAATCTTCTGACTCAGCTCAACGAGATCTGTCGAATGATGCCTCCTCCGAACGAAATGGAAGTATCCACATGATCAGTCGATCGACAATCAGAAGTGATTGGTGCGGCAGGCTTGAGAATAATCGACTCCTGGGACCTCTGAGAGCCCGATTTCCTGGGAGTCTCCTGATCAGAGGAGAACTTCAATAGCATTGATCTTCATTTTGCAGGCGGCAGCTTCAATGAGGATGCCCTTGTAGGTCTCCACGTTTTTTCCTTTACTTGCTCCTCATGCGTCGTCGTCCTGTTTTCCTTCACGGATTGTAGGTGCTTCCTTTTCTGCTCCCGGCTACTCGAGCAGAGACCCATGCGGCAGTCCGGCCAGTATCTGACAGGCACTGTGGGCAGCTCTGCGCTCCACGCACAGTCTTTTGTTCTTTTTTGGTACCATGCAAGTCCATGATGTACAAATGTTGGTCATCACTATTGTCATTATACTGATGGTCAACATGTGCACAAAACGCCCTGGTTGTAGAGCAATAGTAGTGCAGACCAAACACAATGGGGCTCCTTGGGTGGGCCGCCCGCATCGGCACGGATCGCTTGTTCATCGTACAGTCGGCGATCACAGTTCGGCAAGTGATCACGGTGAATACGGAGATCGCGGCGCATGAATGTTTATGGAGGCTACCAAAAACAGTTTTCACAATTTCTACTAACGGTATTCGTTCCATGCAAGACGCAGAATGTCATTATCCACATCCAATGGACATTGTCTCGATTTTAGCTCGAAAGGAATCATCGTTGTCCGATCCTTTTTGCTCTGGACTGCGGGTCTCGAGGGCTCGCTGGTGCGGAACAGCCTCTCGCTGTTCGGCCCGGCTGGACCCCCGCGTCATCTGCGTTTCCCCGCCAACTCGATCCCCAACCCCCACCTTGGCACCGCTCTCGAGCAAACTGGGGCACCATGGAGGCCTCCGTGGCGTCATTCGACGATGGCCAGCGTGCGGCGTGGTCGACCTTTTTGGAGGGAGCTAACGTCGCCATCTTGGGTGCAGCAGGCTGTGGTAAGTCGCGCGTGCTGCAGGAGTGCATCGCAGAAGCTCGCCGGAGCTACGGGCCAAAGGTTGTGCTGGTCATGGCGTGGACCTGGGCAGCAGCGGGGCAGATCGACGGCGTGACCTACCACTCCTACTTTGGCCTCTCGCCCAACGAGACCGCAAGGCAGCAGACGCTGGAAGCCGTCATGAGCAAGACCCGGATCCGCAAGACGCTTGAGAATTCGCGCGTGATTGTCATCGACGAGGCCTTCATCTTTCCTGGCCGGCATTTTAGCCAGCTTGAGTTTGTCTTGCGCAGCTTGTCGCCGGCGCACTTGCAAGGAGAGCCATGGGGTGGGCGCCAAGTTATACGTACGTCTCTCTGGAAGTCTTGGTGCGTCTCTTTGCTCCGAACAGATGATCTAGTTCCAGTTGCGTGCTGCTATGTGGGCGTCTCTTCATAGCTCTTTCTAACGATGACATGCGTGCCTTTTGCGTGTCTTTCATTGCCTCGATTTTCTCTCTCCTTGACGACAGTGGCCGGCGATCCGTGCCAGCTTGGGCCGGTAATGCAGGACGAGTCAAGCCGGGAGCACTTCATGTTCGAGACGCCGGCGTGGCGACAGACGGTATGCGGAGCGTGGGGCTCCGTCCATGTCCTGACCGGGGCGCATCGACATGCCCGTGACCTACGACTGCTGCGCGTTCTGCACCGCATTCGTGAGGCCAACCAGTCGGACGGCGACATTGCGCTGCTAAACAGTACGTCGGAGGGCGTACCGAATGAAGTCTGGGAGCAGTATACGCAAGTACGTGCGACAAATGTCGCCGTGGACGCAGTCAACAGCGCACGCCTTGCCCGGCTTCCGTCGCCTGCCATTGAGTTTCTGGCAATCGACCAGGTGCTGGTGGCGCACCCAGCGCGGCAGCGGTACGCAATGGACCGTCTCGCCGGGATGGTGGCAGCGAGCAAGGTCTACAAAGTTGGTGCAGTCGTCATCTCGACTCGCCAGATTGAGTCCATCCATGCTGGCTGCCAGGGCAAGGTGACTCAAGTGCTCGCTGGCATGTACGTGGTTTGCTCGTTTGCCGGGCAGGTGGTGCGCGTACGGCCGGCATCTTTTGACCTTTTTGACAACTGTGGGGAGAAGCTCGCGTCGCGGCGCCAGATCCCATTGGTACTGGGTTGGGCGGTGACGATGCACCGGTGCCAGGGTCTCACTTTGGACACCCTCGCCATTGATTTTTCACAACAGAGGTGGAGAAAGGAGGGACTGGTGTATTCGGGCTTGACTCGTTGCCGTACTCTCTCAGGGCTTCTAGTACGCGGCCTGCGACATGAACTCATCGTTGCGAGTGCGCGTGCTGTACGCTTCTTCAATGCTTTTCTTTGAGAGTCGATGTGCCGTTCCTTTGATGCTATGTAGTCCGTTGCAGCCACTAGTAAATGATCTCCCTTGGTACAAAGCGCAGTGCAAACCTAAGCTCACATCAATGGATGAACAGACGATTCCAAAGCATCACCTGCTTCTTGGGCACGGCACCGGGACCAACGCCACACGCGGACCGCATTGTAGCAGGCACTAGGTCAGCAAAGTGCACCTTTTTGAGGTGCACGTACGATGACGACTCGTATAACAGAGATCTGAAGGGGTAGTCCGCGTCTTGCTGCCCTGCTGCGGGCACGGCTCCGTACACTTCCACGGCGGGCATGTGTCTGACGACAGCCGCAACCTCTGAGTCTCTGCAGCGCGGGGGAGCCTGCCGCCACACGAGCCCCGTCCCAAGGAGGACGCGGTCTCGGTTGGCGGCGGGCCGATCGTACAGGCAAACACGATTTCTGCCATTCAAAAATAAGAGAGCCAGAAGGAGCATGCTCAGCATACGGCAGCAGTCAGCACAAGGCTCAAACGGTAAATAAATAACGACGACGTGGTGGGAAGCAACATGGATAAGGGAACAGTACGTACCCGATGGATTCAATGCTCCAGACGCTCCTTGACATGCTGCCGCATTGAGCCAAGGTTGTAGGCAACGGGCCGACACCGTTAGGTTCCAAGCAGTACTGCGCATGCAGGGCAAACGGATACGTCATTGACCGTGCACCAGGAGAAATCTGTTCCAAGAACACAGAAACAACATCCGGGCTCAGAATGCTGCCGTGGTACTCCTCCATTTCGGGGCAGATTGACCCCGTGCCTACCAGTGCGCCGCTCATGTGCACAGAGGATGCGACCAGTGGGGCGACCAGCTCACACTCGGCGGCGAGCGCCGCCGCGGCGGTAGCGCGGTGGTCATTGTCGGTCGCAGCATCGTAAGCTGCATGGTGTCCATCAGAACGGCCAGAGTTTGAGCGATCGCGACCACGGGAAGAAGCCGGTACTGCAGCCCCCAACCTCTTCGCAGTGCCTCCACGGTCACCCAAAGGAGGTCTGCTGTTGTACGCCCTGGAACTGGAATCCAGGGCACTACCAACAGCCCGATGAACAGCAACACCGGCCGCCCCACGATTAGCAGCCCCGCCACGTCCGCCCACTGTAAGACCAGCCGCCGCGCTTGAACCTCCCACTTCGCACTGGGAGGCCGCTCCAGCATGTCCATCCCTACGGCTGGGATTCGAAGCACCATGAGTCTCCCCACCGGGCGTGCTGGTCCCGCCGCGCCTGGAACACTGGCCACCCACATCGACATGGATTGGACCAGGCAGTGGGGCGTCCTCAACCGCCATGGAAGCAGAGTCTTTATCATGACTACCATCTGCATCGTCGGCCGCAGCGTCGGCGTGGCTAGGCTCTTCACCACGGGACGGGTTCTCGGCGTGCTGCCTCTTTCTGCTCTTGGCCTGACTTGCTGCCGTCGGAGTTCCCTTGCGCGTTGTTGTTGTCTCCTCCACAATAGCTCCTCCCTTGTAGTGGTGGAGGACCGCCAGGAACGCGGGGTCCTCCAGGTAAACCATCAACAGGATGATGCTCAAAATGGGGTCAATACGAGCACTCGCAGTGTTGGAAAAGCGAGGGTTGACGGCCTTTATCTGCTTGTTGCCCTTCCACCAGCAAATGGTAGCGTCGCGAGCCACCTCAGGGGTGGTGTTCTCGAAGGTGTACTTGATCGTGGTCCTCTTGTTGACGTTGTAACGGTAGATGGCCGAAAACTCCATCAACCGGTCCTTCATGCTGCCGCCCCTTGTCTTCTTGTGAGTCATGAGCGCCTCCGTCACCACTTGAACGATCTTGTCGGGAATTTGGTAGGTCCTCGGCTGCGCCGATGGTGGCACTGTCGTCGTGCCGTTGGCGTCGAGAGAGGGCAGGTGCACCCTCGCTGGCATGATGGTCAGCCAAGGGATGAGGGCGGGAAAGGCGGATGTTGTGCTCGGTGAAGGCGACTGCGAACGGATAGCTGCGGACGGTGGTCTGCCGCCCCCCACAGCGCTTGTAGCTCCATCAACTGACCCAGGACCCCGTCTTGGTGGCGGGGGCGCTGCTGTAGACGAACTACCCAAAGTCTGTCCTGACCCCAGTCCGCCTCGTGCAGAAAGAGGAAGCGACTGTGCACGCCGTGCAGCCGGACACGTAGGATGCGACGATGATGTTGGGGGAGCGCCAATGAAGCCAGGCCCATTGCATGGGCTATCAGGAGCCGGTGGCGCCGATGAAGCATGCAAGTCATCCAGACGGTCTTGGCGCCCATCGATGTTGTCCGTAGTCTCCTCGGCGGGTAGGGACGCGATTGGCCCCTTTGCCGCTGCCACCAGCTGCAGTGCTTGGATGACGCCTCCCACGCTGCGAGCAACAGCGTCCATGGCAGGGGCGGATGTACACCCCTCCACGTCCGTCCCGTGCAGCAAGTAGCCGCCAATGCCGTCTTTTGGGCCACAGACAACGGCCAAAACCATCCGCTCCCCGAGCACTTGCTCCATCTTGGCCGCAACGAACTGCAGCACGTCGGCCAACATGGCCGCACTGTGGGTAGGGGAAAAGCCAAAGGAAGCAAGCACCGAGCCGCAGTCCCCACAAGCGTCCATTGCCTTCCGCCTCTCAAGGAGCACAAGCGGTCAGGTGGTGGCGACACGTAGACGGTGGAGAGTGGCGTGGCCGGAACAGAGCAACCGCCGGGGAGTGGTGATCGAGACAGACGCAGTAGGGGCTACGAACGATGCGAAAAATAGAGCACCGCTCGTTTGTGGGACTCGGAAAGGTTCGATACAGACGGCAACAGCAGCCGTCACGAAGACGGGCACCGTCAGAGAGAGCCGTACGTGCACGGGTGGTGAGAGGGGTGGGGCGGAACCCACCCGCGCGCCGCGTACCCGGAGAGCGACGGACCGCCGGCTGGCAGTCTGCCCTAAAGCTGGCCGATACGTAGCGTGAGTAGGTGTGCTGGCTGGCTCGAGCGGGGCGGAGCAGGGCAGTGCGTAGATGAGCCTTCGGTGGCTGACAATGGCGGTCGCCGACGTGGGGCTGTGCGTGGCTTCTGTCAAGCTGTGCTGATAGCGGGCTGACTGAGGGTCGCCTCTTTCACGTGAGGGATAGAGCGTATCACTGTCACGTGCAGGGATCACGGTCAATCAAAGGTCTCATGACGTGTACAGCCGCCCTCCCCCAGATGACCGATCAAGAATCGTGAAATGAGAGGCAGACAGAGCTCGGCTGGATACGTATCGCTTCGAAATCAGCGCGTTCAGACAAAGGACTTGTCATACAGAAGGAACCACCTGAATGACGTTCAGACGGCTGGCACGACGAGCGGACCCGGAGCTCCTCAAACGGTCAGCCCGTCGGGCGCACGCTTTTGGGGCAATGCAACGCCGTACAAAGACTCGATAGCACTGTGAGTGGGAGGGTGGGCCCTCTCTGAGGCTGAAATTCCGGGCTGAGTCAGACAACACACCGACAGTGGCTGACAAGTCTATATTTGGAGTGAGCGACTCCACGTACACAACGCGACAGGACCGGCCGCACACTCATGGGCATTCGGAAACCTGTTCCAATGCCTAGTCGCCCTGGTCCTGGCTGACAGATATTCGCGGGCGGTGCAGGGGCACCATGCAATCCCGTCCCACCCACACCGTGCCACGTACTGCCAGCACCCCTTGCACCCGCCTGTCAGCCGTGCCTCGTACTGCTTTTCCGCCGCATCATCTGGAAACGCACCACGGGAGGAGGCCAATTGGCGCCGTTTCAACGGTCCCCAACCCGTGTCCCGCATCAGAGCATGTCCTGGGCCGGTACGGCGTCACACAGCTGCGCGCCCATGCATTTTTTCCGCACCCTCCAGCCGCACCATGGCGCCACCCCGATTGGGTTTTGTGCCAAGGAGTCGCTAGGCCAAGTGGGCCTCCCCCCACTCACTGAAAAAAATACAGGGCCCCGCAAGCCGGTCCCCGCCAACCTCCCCCATCACCGGCCTGCCGAGGGTTTTTGCCCATCGCAGGGTTGCACATCTCCGCCTACGGCCCAGACTGTATCCGTGGGATGCAGCTCAGGACGGGCGTGAAGCCAACCAGCCGGCGTCCACGCAGCCGGGGCGCCCCCCAGATTGCCCAACCCCCCCGCTAACCCGCCACCCAAAGGTGCCGTGCGCGCTGTGGGCTGGCATTTCAGGTGGCTGCGCCCTGTGGTTCTTCCGCTTCGAAGGTAGAAACTTGCAGTACCATGCTCGTAGAGAGACGGATAGCAGGACGCAAAGAAGCAGTGCTGCATCCCTGACACAGATTTGGGGAAGCGCAGTGTGTGCCGCGCCGCGTGGGTCGGAAACGGCCGGCCCTGCCGACCGCTCGTGCCGTTCCGGGCGCTCTCGAAACGGCCGGCACTGTCACGTGTGCCGTGCTGAAAGCGGGTGAAACGGCACCCGGTCAGATGGCAACAGCTGCCAGACCATGCGCGACGCAATGCAAGGCTGCGCGTGACGCAATGCCGGGCCGCCAGCATCCCCCGAGAAACTGTCGTGGTCTCCCGAAAGTGTGAACGTGGATGTCGACACAAGAATATCGGCAGTAAAACGAACGAGCGCAGAAACCTCAGAGAGTAACATCGGCCCCATGTGCAGTACATGAATTTGAAGTCCAACAGAGCAGTCCTCATTCCCACGCGCTTTACTGTCAGCACGATGTGTAATGGCCTTGAAAGGCACACGCCAGGGCAACAGCAGTGGGGCGGGGGGTTGGCTGTTGGGCCTTGACTTTTCTGACCCAGCAGCCAAGGCTGGTATTTTCCCACTTGGGCGGCGGGGCCGCGACCGCCCCGTCTCCCCGTCTCAGCGCCTCTATCCGGCCCACCGTAACCGGCGTGGAATCTATCTATCTATCCGCGGCACCCAATCTGTGTCGATCGCGCCACGTGTGTGCGGGCCTGCTGCCACCTCAGCTCGAGGTGCCTGCCGCTGCAGCTGCGTGGGCCGGCCAGCTGCAGCTCGGGGGCCCACAAGCATTGCGCTCGCCACCAACTCGCGTCGGCCCACCCATCCAAATCGGGGGTGTGCAGGCGAGAGCCGCGGTGCCGCACCCGCCGCGTGCGTGGGGCAACGGATGACGACCGCCGCCGCCGCCGCCGCCCGCCGGACCCGCCCTCGCCATTGCCGCCGCGGCGCGCGCGTGCCGCCCGCTCCGCCCCCCGCCCATCCATTGTGGCTGTACCGGCCGCCGTCGGTCGCCCGTCGTCCTCCACCCCCCCCCCCCCCCCCCCCCCCCCCCCCCCCCC
>Ga0209093_1001014_pt1 | contig 15761 bp, 20 predicted proteins | sample SidtaG_4_FD_187450 | JGI IMG/M metagenome (GOLD analysis project Ga0209093, IMG submission 187450) | Marine algal microbial communities from Sidmouth, United Kingdom - Sidmouth_Male1 metaG (SPAdes) (version 2) | ecosystem: Host-associated > Algae > Red algae > Unclassified | place: Sidmouth... | reverse complement strand
TCATGAGGAGGAGCAAAGCGCGGGGGATCGGCACCCCCGCTCGCCATCGGCGATGGGTTGGCTTCTTGTCTCGAGATAGCACGAACCCGGACACGACGGCGCCACGGCCCGTCGGGCACCGTCGAGGGACTCCCCCGGCCTGCAACAACAGCCGCCGGGTGACCGGGACCACAAAGTGGTCGCGTCACGAGCACCGTCAAGGGCGTTCGCACCGTTGTCGCCGGGGCTCGCGAGAGGAGAGGCGTCCCTCACAAGGGACGACGCCCTCTCCCCTGCTGCTCCACCAAGTGTGGCAACAAAGAAGGCGCGAGCAAATACCGTGTGGCAACACTGACAATACAGAAGAGAAGGATCCAAAGGGTCGACCTCCCGAGAGGACCTAGACGGCGCAAAGGCGCGCAAGTGCTAAAACTCGAGAGAGACGCCAAGATTTAGATGGCGAACAAGACGGGGCGGCGCGGGCCGTGGCCGGCGCCAAAGAATCAACACGGAAACAGACGAAAAAGAGAGACGAAATAGTAACCCCAGGCCCGAATAGGGGGGGCTACTTAGGGAAGGACAGCCGTCCCATAGCCCGCAATCCGAAGTACGGAGAGGCGGGTGCAAGTCCCGTTAGGGGCATAAGTACGGGACTTAGCCCCTGCCAATTGCAACAAGCGTGGATGTCAATTGGGGCCCGTTGTCCGTCAGGAGGGTATCTGGAGGCCCGTAGGACGCCACCCAGGTGTCGTAGAACGCCGAGACTACGGCCTCCGCGTCTTCCCGCGGGAGTGGGGCCACGCGGGTCAACGTGGAGAAGCGGTCCACCAGCACGAGGATGTACCGGTTGCCCGCAGCCGTCTTGGGAAGTGGGCCCAACAGATCCAGGCACACGTCGGACAGCGGTTCCGTCGCGGGAAAGAGTCGCAACGGGTTCGTCCGCCTGCGTCCGCCAACACGTCCCTTGGCACAGGTCCTACAGTTCGCCGCGTTGTCGTACACGTCGGCCACCATTGACTTCCAATAGAAGAAGCGTCGCATGGACACGTACATCATGTTGGCCCCGGGGTGTCCCGCGTTGGCCGGCGCGTGCTCGAGGGTGAGGAGCTCCGTCCGTAGGGCCTTGGGGACGTACACGTGCTTCGCCCGGTCCAGCAGTGCGCGACGGACCAGCAGGCCCTGCGCGTTCTTGTAGAAGCGGGAGTTGGCATGGCGGTCCATCTCTTGTCGAAGCTCGTGGCACCGGTTGTCCAGCGCTTGGGCCTTGACCAGGCGGGCCACCGTGACCGGGGGATAGTCCCGTCTGTCCTTGTAGGATGGCACGGTCCAGGCCCGCGAGGAGTTGGCCAGGGTGAGGCACGGTATCTCCTCGGGGATCGGCCTTGTGTCCACCGCGGGTGTCTTGAGCCGGAACATCGTGTTCGCCGCATGGTGCGTGGCTCCCGCGCGGGTCTAAACCAGCTAGTCAAACTCCGCGAGACGCAACCGCCAGCGGGCCAAGCGTTCGTGGGCTCCATCCATGTGTAGCATCCAGCGGAGGGCCGAATGGTCTGTCCGGACTGCAAACCGGGTGCCCTGCAGGTAGGGCCGTAACATGAATATGTCCAGCACAACCGCGAGGCACTCTTTCTCCGTCGTGCTGTAGTTCTTCTTGGCCCCCTCGATTGGTTTGCTCCAGTACCCGACCGGCTTGTACGTCTTGTCCGGCTGTTCTTGGGTCAGGACGAGTCCCACTTGGTAATCGCTTGCGTCCGTGTCCACCACGTAGGCTCCGTCGGCCCGCGGGAGCGCCAGGATTGGCGTGCTTGTCAGACGCTTCTTGAGGGTCTCAAATGCGTCCCGCTGGTCCGGCTTCAGCGGCGGGAGGGGGTTTGCCACCTTGGAACTTGTCAGGGCCGTGAGGAGCCCGGCCAACTTGGCGTAGTCCTTCACAAACCGGCGGTACACGTTTCACATGCTGAGAAAGCTTCGCAGGTTTTTCTTGGTCCGAGGGGGCTCAGCGTGACGTAGGCTCACCAGGTTCTTCTCGTTCACCCGGATATGTCCCCGTCCCACAATGTGGCCCAAATACTCAACCTCCTCTTGGAATAGGAAGCACTTGGACGCCTTGAGGGAGACACCAGCGCGGGACAATACACCAAATACCTCGTCCAAGTGGGTGGTGTTCTCCTCGACCGTCCGGGAGAAGACAATCACATCGTCCAGATAGAACTGGCAGGTCTTCCACTTGACGCCCGACAGGATCATGTCGATGGCCCGCTGGAAGGTGGCCGGCGCGTTGGTCAAACCAAAAGGGAGCCGGATGTACTTGTAGGTTCCCTCGTGGCACGTGAAGGTCGTCTTGTCCTGGTCCTCGACGGCCACCGGGATCGGCCAGTAGCCGGAGTTACAGTCCAGCATGGAGAAGACGGACGCCTCCCCCAGAAATTCGATACAATCGTCCATGCGGGGAAGCGGATACGTGTCCGTGACCGTCACGTCGTTCAAGCGGCGATAGTCCACGCAGAACCTCGGGGACCCGTCCGGCTTGGGTACCATCACGACCGGGAAGGACAACTCGGACTGCGACGGCTCGATGACCCCCATCTTGAGTTGCTTCGCCACTTGGTACGCCAGAAGACGACGGTGATGTAAGCCTGTCCGGTAGGGCTGGGACCGTATAGGGCGAGTCCCAGGGTGGAGGGCGATCCGGTGGGGAGTCACGTCGATCTGTCCCAACTGTCCACCCCAGAGGGACTTGTAGCGATCCATCAGCAGTTGTACCGCGAGATGTAGATCTGGCCGGATCAACTCATAGGCCACCCGGGGGGATGGATCCGGTTCCGGCGATGATTGATCCGGCAGGACCCAATCTTGTAGCGGCCCGCTGGTTTTCGGGGCCTGCGCTTCCGCCGGGACCGACGGCGCTTCCGTCCGGGGTTTATCTTCCGTCGGCCCAACCGTACAGAGGGGGTCCGACCCCACATCAGCGGGCTTGTCCTCCTCGTCAATCTCGTACGTCGGGCCCGCGTAGGGCTCCGCCAGGCCGATCGCGTAGTTCTTGGGCAGATTGACCGGCTTGTCGGAGATGTTGGTCAGGTGGAGGATGAATTCCCGTCGGGGCTTGAGATCCGCAAGGGCGTTGTGCAGGCGGAGTCCCTTCTCTGCCAGCTTCTCGGTCCGTTCGATGAGTCGTCACTGCCCCGTCGTCCCACAAACCACGGATACCGCTTGGATTGTGCGCGGGGCCACCGTTACGCCCTGTCGGAGGTAGATGGCCCCCTTGTCCCGACGGGTTGGATTGCCCTTGACCGGGTTGGGCTCCTTCTTCTTGCCGTCCCACGCGTTCTCCGCCTTGGTAACGCCACCATGGTTCCGAGAGACGGTCTCGCAACCCGGGTAGATGACCTTGAAGTGCTCCTTCTGGAGTTCCATGCCCAGGATGACGGGGACCGATAGGGCCTTGACCACCAAGAACGTGAAGGGCATTGAGGCACCGTCCACAAAGACGGACAGCCCCACTTGAGCCTGGACCTTCAAGAGGTGGCCAGACGCATCACACGCGTGGGTCGACCGAGGGGCCCGCTGAGCCCGATCTCGCCAACCAGGGGGAAGGATGTCCTCCCGCACAACACTTGGTCCCGCCCCATTGTCCAACACACATGGGGTCTCTTGCTCAGGATGGTCTGATGACAAACTCAGGGCCGCCGAGACCACAAAGTTCCGTTTACGCAACACGAGCAGGGTTCCCTTGAACGCACAGGGACCAGCGAGACCACGCCATCGAGGGGCTCGTCCCGTCGGTCTTTTAAGAAATTTGGGTATGCACGTCGGGCTTGGATCCGCGCATGGACTCTCCCACAAAGGGGGGTCGGACAGTTGTCCGCCCCCCGCTAGGCGTTCCCCGGGCCGGTCTTGTCCTGCTTGTCCCCCGGCTTCGTCTCGGGGTCCGCATCTTGAGTGTCCTCCTCGTTCGACTTAACGATCCCGTCGCAGAGGGCTTGGACCATCGCGATACGGATCTGACGGTTGTAGGTCCGCGTGACCCGCCCCTTGTCGTCCTGCCCGGCCCCAAGAGAGCGCGTCGCTTGCAGGAAGGACGCACGGGCCTTGTTGACGAGCGCCTTCTGTTGGTCCGTCAGGATTGGACAAGTGTAGGACATATGTCCCGATGTCCAACACAGGTAGCAGATGCGAGGGCGTCGCGGGTCTTGCGGGCGACCCGTCAAGATCCGAGGGAGGTTGTCCTACCGGCCCCAAGCAGGTGGGGCTTGGCCCGGGTTGGCCGCCGGCGAAGGGGCCACAGGGGGCTCCGTCTCACCGAGGGGCCATCACTGGAAAACCCGGCCGTGCAGGACGCGTCCGCGGGAGCACCGAGAGACGACGGGGTCCACGGGAGGGACACGGGGTCGAAGGGCCCTGTCCATCTCGGGCCAGCGTCAGGACCTCTTCGGCCGCCTTGTACTTGCCCAACGTGTAGGTCACCAACTGCTGGAACGAACACTCCGGCGTGTTGTAGACAAACGCGTCAGTCCGGATGTAGGCCGGCAGGCCTTGAATAAGCTGTTTCTTCATGGTCCCTTCCGTGAGGATGTTCCCGCATCGGTCCGACAGGCCCCGCAAGCGGGCCTCGAGGGACTCAATCGTCTCGTCGGGCTCGATTGTCGCTCGACTAAAGGTGTCCTGCGCGAGCGCCAGCGTGTGGGGTTCCGCGTAGGTCTGCAGGAACCAATTGACCGCCACAGGGTAGGACGTGGTGCTTGGAACGCCCAGCGCAGTCCCAGAGTCCGGCAGCTCGCGGGTGTAGCGCAGCTCCGCGTCGCCCGACAGGAAGTGGGGGATCGCATACAGGGCCATCCCTTCCGACACGTCGTTGTCGTCGCACGCCTTGACCAACTTGCGCAACCAGGAGAAGACCTTGAGAGGGTCCTTTCCTGAGAACGGCGGGAAACCGCAGAAGGAGTGAATCAAGTTTTTGGTCGTCCGGCCCATCTTGCGCGCTTGGGCCGCCCCGTAGCTCGTCCGAAGGTTCCGCAGGCGGTAGGTCTTGTTGTCCAACACTCGCGAAATCCGATCGTCAGAACATTGTAGAACGGGAATAGGGGGGACCGTCAGATCGGTCCCGTGCGGCGTAGTAGCCCCCCTTGCATCTTGACCGCTGGCCGACTCGGAGGAAGACGCGGCGGACAAAGAAGACGACGAGGAACGACGGCGACTCCGGGATCGGTGCCGCCTCTTGTGGGACCGGCTGGTCCCACCTTATTCCGACGCTTGTCCGCCCGACTCAACCCGTCGAGGGGACTCGCTCAGGGCCCGCGACACGTCGGCCAGCACCGCCGACCGGAACGCGTCCAACACGGACCGTAGATTAGTAGGCATGAGGGAAGTCCCACCACGGCCAGGCGGGTCTTCAACACCAGCAGGAGGGGGCGGGGGCGTCACACGAAGGGGGATCCCGGTCTGGCCCCCGCCCGAAGTAGTCCGACGGAGACTGGCCCCTCCCCCACGGCCAGCAGGAGTAGCTAAAGACACGTCCGGGGGCGCACCCCGACCCCGTCCACCAGCGGGAGGGTCCGGCATGTTGGCCCCGCGGCACTCGACTGGTCACCAACAGGCACCAGAGGGATTAGAACCAAAACGGACAGAAAAGAAGAGGGGTACGGCCAAAGAAAGAAGAGGGGCGTCCCGATACGGGAGAAAGGTATGCCCCTATCCCCTGATGCTCCACCATTTATGTAGCGGTTTTCTCTCTTCTGTCCGAAACGGTAAATCAGTAACCCCTGGAGCCCTAATGTGGGACGCCCAGAATGAACCGGCAAGGGAAAAGTGCAGTCCACGCCCGTCCCGAGGAGAGGGACAAAGGTATTACGGCACAAACCCGAGGGAGCAAGAGACCCAAGGCACGGTTGGTCTTTTCTTTGGACACCAGGGGGCGGCCGAGACCTCCCCTTAAAAGCCCCCACGGCGGCCCCCTAGCGGGGCCACAGCGGGCCAACACACGCCAGCACCCCCTGCCCCTAGAGGGCAGATGGGGCGCCTTCGCTGGGAGGCCGCTATTCGGTCCCAACCCGCGGAAATATGTGGAAGCAAACGACCCTCGGGAGCCCGTGGATCGGCCACCAATCGGAGCCGGCCAATGCAGGCGTCCCACAAGGCGATAAGCAAGTCCCTCCAAACAATACGAAATACAAGCAAAAGAAAAATCAAGTCCCACAACCGCCACCATGGGCGGGCAAGATGTCCAAGCGTCCGCGGGCCAATCACGGGGCGCCATCATCTCCGCGATCCGTCCGGGAGGCGCGGCCAACGTAGGGCCCACAAAAGCCGTCCGGCCACCGGCACTACCGATCCGGAGGCCCACGTAGGCCACGCCAGGGCCGTCCAGCCACGGCGGGCCCCAACCGCCACAGTTGCGTAGGCGGGCGCGGAATTTCTCACTCGCCGCCCGCGGGTTGTCGGTCGACGGTCCCCCCACGGGGGAAGCAACCATCCGCGACACGGAGAGACTCTTCACGCGCTCGGGCGCCACGAACTCCAACGGAGCGACCCCGGTGCTCTGCTGGGGCCGACTGTTGCAGGCTAGCGCCAGCATCGGGACTAACGTGTCCCACTGGTCTTGATGGTCCACTACGAACGTGCGCAGCTGCCCCACGCTGGTGCGGTTGTACCGCTCCACGTGGCCGTTCGTCTGCGGGTGACACGCCGTGGAGTACCGATTTTTTACCCCGAGGAATAAGCAGACCCCTTGGAACAGCATCGCCTTAAACTGTGGCCCGTTGTCCGTCAAGACCGTGTCCGGGGGCCTATACGCGGCCACCAAGAAGTCGAGAGACTCCGCGGATACCGTCTCTGCGTCGGTGCGCGGCAGCGGCACCGCCCGCGTCAGCTTGGAGAATCAATCCACGATAACCAGCAGGTACTCATTACCCACCTCGGTACGGGGGAGGGGCCCGACGAGATCCATACACAAGTCCGTCAGGGGTTCCGTCTTGGGGAACGTCTTGAGGTAGTTGGTCTGCCGATGCCTCAACACACGGTTCCGCGCGCACTCGACGCAGTTCCCCACGAAGGCGTAGACGTCCACGACCATCGACACGCAATAAAACCACCGTCGCATCTAGGCGTACATCTTGTTCCCGCCGGGGTGTTCCGCTTGCGCGGGATAATTTTCCCGCTTTATCATCAAGTAGCGCTAGTGGGTTGGCACGTAGACTTGTAGGGAGCCGTCGAGGGGCGCCACGCGGACCAGAAGTCCGTTAGCGTCCTCGGCGATCTGCGACTTGTTATTGTCAACCATAGCCACCCGTACTGTGACAGTATTTGCAGCTGGCACTGTAAGGCGTCTTGAATTTCTTGAGATGGTAGATATCGGAGGGTGACGAATCGAACCCGCGAGTTCCGCATCAAAAGTCTTGCGCGCTAAACCACTGAGCCACGAGGCCGAAGTCGCTTGACCTTTCGGCCATATCCACACATGTGGTGTCCCGATTATTAGATATTCCACCCCCGGGTGTGCCGAATCGTAGCAGCCTCTGTTCTGCTACACTCACCTCTTGGCACCTCCGCCTGCTCCTCGAAGAGTTCCTCCAACGGCAGCGGCGACAAGCCGCCCGCCGGCGCTTGTCGGGGTACCGTCACCGTCGAATTGGGCATTGCCAGGCAGGGTGCCGCGTCGGGTATCGCGGCGTTGTCCTCGGCGGGTGTCGAGATGCGGGACATGATGTCTGTCGCGTGATGGGACGCCCCGGGGCGGGTCTGAACGACGTAGTTGAACTCCGACAGTCGTAACCGCCACCGCGCCAGCCGCCCGTGGGCGCCGTTCATGTGCAGCATCCACTTGAGCGCCTTGTGGTCCGTCCGAACAGTAAACCGCGTCCCCTCTACATACGGCCGCAACAGCAGCGAGGCCCACACCACCGCAAGGCACTCCCGCTCCGTTGTGCTGTAGTTCCAATCGGCCGCGTTGGGGGAACGACTCCAATAACCGACAGACCTTGTGGACCGATCCGGCTGCTTTTGGAGGAGCACGGCGACAGCATGGCCCGCGCTGACGTCTGTGTCCGCCATGTTCGCCCCCTCGCGCCGTGGCAAGGCGAGGTCGGGGGCCTCCGTCAGCCGCTGCTTGAGCTCCTCGAAGGCCTCGGGGGCTTTGGTCGACAGAGAGCTCCAAAGGTCCGGCCCCTTAGTCACTGTCATCGCGGACAACAGCCGCTCCAGGCGGGCTCACTCCTTGAAGAACCTTCGGTAGACATTGCGAATCCCGAGGAAATTGCGCAGATCCTTCTTGCACCGCGGGGGCGACGACTCCCGAAACCCCCGGACGTTCTTGTCCTGCACCTTGAGTTCTCCACGGCCAGCGATGTGCCCTAGATACTCCACGTCCTCTTGAAACAAGTGGAGCTTCTTGGCCTTCAGCGACACCCCAGCTGTGGCGAGGGCAGTGAAGACCTCGCGCAGGTGCTTCACGTGCTCCCCCGGCGTCTGCGAGAAGACTATGATGTCGTCGACGTAGACGGGGCAGTGCTTCCATTTGAGCCCCGCAAGTATCACGTCGATCGTCCGCTGGAACGTCGCCGGGGCATTGGAGAGACCGAACGGGAGGCGCATGTAGCGATAGGCTCCCTCGTGGCACACGAAAATGGTCTTGTCCCGAATATCCTCCGCCACGGGAATCTTCCAATACCCCGCGTTGCAATTGAGCGTATAAAACACCTTGGGATCCTCGAGGAAGTCGATACAGTCATCCATCCGCGGAAGCGGGTAGACGTCGCGCACTGTTACCTCGTTCAGCCGTCCGTAGTCCACGCAGAACCCCATCGTACAGTAGGGCTTGGAAACGAGGACGACGGGGTGCCAGTGCGGTGAGGTTGCACGTGCTGTCCTCAGCTGCGACGGGCACGGGGCTCGGCCGTTGGACCAACGGCCGCTCCAATGCACTTCTGTAAGGCAATGCTCCCATCATCGGGGCACTGGCCGCAGCCGCCGCATGTCCCGAATCTATGGATGAAGATACCGTTCCTCGCGCACGCGTCCGTTCCATCACACTGTTGGGGACGGAAGGCTGTTCCACCGCGGCAGTAGTCGGGGGCACGTCCGCCGCGCCAATTCGCGGTCGAGGCGGTTTTACCGCCCCGAGCAATGGCGAGTGCTCCAGTGCGCAGTAAGGCTCCCGCGCCCCTTCCACCGAACCAGTGGGAACTTGTGGCGGATCCGACGCACCCGTGGGCACCGGTAGTTTGTCGCTCTTGCGCCGTTGTGCGAGCGCCTTGCAGCCCCGCACACGTTCTCGCGAGCGCGCGGAGGGAGGCTTGCTTGCTCAGCGGCCTTAGCAGGAGGCCACAGGATTCTTAGAAATCCTGGACCAGGCACTTGCTTCGGAGCCCCATTTGCAGACACTGAATTATGAAGAAGCGATGGACCAGAGGCGAGATCCTTGGGCGTCTTAGGACGCGTCATAAAGTAGCATGCCAACCACCAACCGCTCCGCACCCTGTACTGGTACTGTCCGTTCGACTTTTCACGAGGTGTTGATAGATGCGAGGCGCAGCAAGTCCGCTCGTTCCGTCCCGTCAAGCTCCCCCGTGGCTAGGCGCTCCAGCCACAAGTCTGACGTCTTGGTGGCGCGCAAGTACGGCTGGTGACAGCACGTGCACACATGCGCTGGGAGATTCTGGGGAAACAGGCTATGTATGGTGTTGGAAATCGATTCAGTGCACAAAGCCAGACAGGTCGTGCGGCCAAACAGATAGCAGATCGGGGGCAGAAGGGTGCCATCAGTGTCAGAATCGCATATCAAACCACATAGCATTGCTCAGCACTGTCTGATGTGTACAACAAGAGCGCGAAGGAGAAAAATAGAAACTGAATCAAGACCGAATCAAGGCCCTGCAGACGCACCATTGAATACACAATGATGGAAGCGGGGAGGTGGCGAACGACGAAGCCATGGCGGACGGGATGGAAAGCGACTGCACCCGTAGACGTGCAGCAGGAGACGAGTCTTTCACATCATAATCCCAGCTGCTCCAGCACATGGGGCGGCGGGCGTCGAGAGAGGTGCTCAGGTGTAGCAATGACGGATGATTGTAGCAGTGGCAAGGAGATCGATTGAGCGACTGAGGCTCGGTTCGTGAAATGGATCCGGGTTTTTGTTGCGCGTTTGTTACGCCACAAACCCGGCGCCACACCGGTCAGAGCATTCCGGGACATCAGGCAGACTATGGGTATGTGATGTCAATAAATGCAAGTACAACAAATATAATTCAACATCTCGACTCCAATCTCAATCGTCCTCGGCTCTCTGTCCACCGGCTGGCGCACTTGTGTGTTGCATTCGGGGGGCCCGATTCTTTTGGGTCCCGGCCCAACTCCTTTTGGGCCTGGCCCATTTTGGACCTGGCCCAATTTCGGGTGTCCACCCCCAAGTCCCGCGTTCCGGCACAAGTCCGACCTGTCACGGTCCGACTCGTGTCGGACGGCTGTCCTGATTCTGCCCGTCACGTTTCATGCTTGTTTGTTTGTATCGTTTCATCGCTTGTTCTCGTCTCTCTGTTTTTAACGGCGTCGGGCCACGCCCTCGCCGTCTCGTCTTGCTCGTCACCTGAGTCTTGGCGTCCCCCTTCGGACCCGGCCACGGAGCGTTATCGCCGTCCGGGATCTCTCTTTGGGTCGAACCCTTGGGTCCTTCTTCTTTGTTCGTACTGGTTTTGTGCCTCTGTTAAAGGTACTTGTTTTTCCCTCGTTTGTTGCCACAGTGTGTAGCAACATTGCTGATCGGCACGGGCGCTGGGGCGCGCACCGTGTGGCGACACGCACCACCGCGGGTGGAGGCAGTGACTAGAGGGGCATCGCGTGCGGGCCGTGAGGTAGCGTGGACTCGTGTGGGGACTCGGACGACGAGGCCTTTTTTGTGAACATGCACCTTGCGGCTGCAGTTGCGTCCGAGAGGGGCATGTCTAGGGTCCCTTGCGTGAGGGGCATCGTGCATTCGGTAGCTTTGAGAGGGTGCGTGCCGCCTACGGCCCGTTATTTCACAGAGCTGTGCGGATGTCAGAGCCTTGCTTTTTAATGCTAATTGACAAGCTACGCCCACACTTTTCCACCTCCCCGCATGCCGTCTTCCCAGATTTGCTCGTTTTTTGGCCCTGCGCTAATATGCGGGAGGAAGCTATCTCGACGTGTGCGCCGTTTCTGGCGTGTCAAGCTCAGCATTCTACGAAGATGTGTGGACATTCGCTGACGCGGTACTCGGCACCCCCGACATGCAGATGAGCATGCCGGTGTGGGACGCCGCGTGGCGTCAACGCACGTCGGCGGGATTCCAAACTCGCTCGGACAGCCCTCTCACAAATGTGATTGGGGCGCTGGACGGCATTGTCGCGCGGCCAGAGCATCCAACGGCCACCGAGGTGACATGTCCCAAGGACTACTGGAGCCGTAAGGGCTTCTTCGCGCTCAATGGTCAAGCCATATGTTACTCAAACTACAAGTTCCTGTGGATGAGCTGCAAGGAGCCGGGCTCCCCCTCTCACGACTCGACGGCGATGGTCTGCAGCAAATTAAGCCAGGATCTAAGCGCATCATGCATTCCGCTTGTTGCTTTGATGGTTCGCGGGGGCTTGTGCATCACCGCTGATGAGGCTTATCGGGACTCGGAATTTTTTTCTGTTCCGTGGCCTGGGGGCGAGGGGGGGGCCAATGGCGCGACGCCTACAACTTTTATCAATCATCTGCACGCATACACATTGAGAAAGCTCTTGGGCAGCTTGTGTGGCGCTGGGGCATTTTGTGGAAGCCGCTGCGAATGCCTTTCGCCAAGCGGCCCAAGGTCATTCACGTGGCGTTCTTGCTACACAACCTGTGTCGGCGGACAGACGCAGCGACGCTCTCGCTGCTGGACGGAATGCCAGCCGGGCACCGAGCAATGCACGTATAACAGAGCCGAGGGGCAAAGCGACAGCCTAGCCTGCGCCAACGGGGCGTTGGGTCGGAGTTGCGGCGGCGTATGACCAAGTAGGTAGAGGATAGTGGGCGGGTTCGTCCTTTCGTGCCAGTGCTCTGAGAACACATCCACTTTTTCTTGTGTCTTACCTAGTCCCAGTTCTATGCAAGACAGAACAAAGGATCCCGCACACTCACCCATCTGTTACACAACTCTCGGTCGATGTCGACACCACCCAAAGCCCCCCGGCCCTCATTCACACCGTCCGGAGAGAAAGCACCCACCAACGAACTCAGCACCGCGCCAACATTGCATCCACCACCGTGTGGCTACTCATCGTCGCTAAGAGGCGGTAGCTCAACGGCGCTGCCGTCCTCGTCGGTTTCTCTGTGAGAGACGACGCGGTCTGAAGCAGCGTTTCCATTGTCCACCACATGCACCGTCCCACCCCCTTGCTCCCCCACATCAATTGCGGCACCGTCCCGTACACGCTTGCTCGAGCGCCTCACAGAGCACTCGCTAATACAATCCAGGAGCTGCTTCTCTAGAGCGTCAAGGACTGCGACCGCGGATCCCGACTTGCGAGCGTCGCTCAGCGACGACGTCAACTCTCGGACCATCGTGGCCGCTGAGCGTCGACGCGAAGACTCGGCCATCGAGGCCGACGACTCGGCCATCGAAGCCAAATAGTGGTTCCGCTCGCGGCCCATGCGCTTTGACAGCGTGTTGGCTCGCACAGCCACGACGGGGCCGACCGGAGCAGCCGCCGGCAGCACGGAGGTGGCAACGGCACTCTCCACCCCAGCACCCCCATCGATCTTCTTGTCCGCCAAGCTCATTAGCATAGCGTTGTCTTTGTACATGACAAACTTGTAATGAATAATAGAGTCGCCCTTATTGTAAGTGCGAAAGTCGGAGGTGTGGCTGCCACTCTTGTTGAACAGTTCCATCACAGGATGGAATCGAGCGTTCATCTGCACAGGTCGCGATCAAGGGAGCCGATGAGGAGCATGCACGGATGACCAGAGAGCAGGACAGCCAACCAAATACGAGGGATGCCACAACGTCAGTAACGTTTTCGTAGCGCGTACAAGTGAAATTGCACGCACATGTGTGGAGTAAAATGCAGTCCAGTCTAAGTTTAGATCAGTCCAAGCTTACGTCGGCAGACTTTGCCTTTAGTTTGCTTCCAGACCGGATGAACGGGTGGAGGTCGGGGTTGAAGCCGTAGGCCGACAAGGACGGCGGCGTCCCGAACTTGTTGGCCGGGTTGTTGAACGCGGATGCTACGAGGAGGGACCACTAGTCGTGCTCGGCCACCCCGGCGTCAATCTGCTGCCGGGAGAGCGCGCCTCTGGAGGCGACGATACCCTCGGCGATGTTCGGCATGGCCATGACGTGGAACAGCCGGGTGAATTCATGCTTGGTAAACATGGGGGCCTGAGTACCAGGAGGTGCGGCGACGGGAGCGCTGGGGGCGCCTGCCTTGTCAAGAGCGCGTGCCGCCTGCGACTCATAAAACTCTCGCAGACGCGCGATGAGGTCGTCTTTCTTTCCGTGGATTGATATCCCATTGGAGGTGCACTCCTCCCGCAGAACGAGCACGGTGCACTTGGCAAGCGGTGGCTTGCGAACAGTGTCACTGCTAGAGTGAGACTCCTTGTTGGTCGAGCATTGGTTGCCGGGGAGGACCGACGCAGCTGCTACAGCACCAGCGGCGGAAATGACATCCGAGTGTGATGTAGGACCAGGGGGGGGGCGGTGGGGCGGCAGGGACACCGGCTTGGCGCCCTCTGACGGCGTCCATAGTGGTAAGGTTTGGGGAGAGGACGGGGTGCAGACGGGACTGAACCACCGAAACAAAGGAGACTGAGCGTTGAGAGGCACAGTGTGTTGGTGAGGGAAGCTGTATGGTCCCGCAGCAGCTCTCTTATGTGCCGCTCCTCCCCCCCCCCTCACATTGCGGACGAACACCCGCACTCCCCGCCCGAGGTGGCAGCCCCACACCTGCAGCCCCCCCCCCATGGCCACTGATGCCTTACACTCGCGACGGTTGTGTGCCCACACCCTCCACACCCCCCTCGACCGCGCCCCCCCCGCACAACATGTGCGGGATGGCGGGAAAAAAAGGGCGGGCGCAAATTGACGTTGCAGGTCTCCGCAACTCGGACTGCATCCGTCGGTGCGTTGTGCGTGAGAGAACATGGAAGACATCTTGTGCCTGTGCGAATAGATATCATGGGCCTGGCGCGAACGTACAAGAATAAGATGTAATAAATCAATAGCAGGAAAACGGTGATGGACATCAGGGGCTCAGGTCCACTCCCAGATAAGCGCGGACATTCGGATTCTGACACGTTGCACCTTCGCAGCCCACGCGTCCATTTTATCTGCCTCTCGCGCCGCCGATGCAGCGCGCCTACAAACACCGCACCGTCCCTCCTCCCTTTCACGTGCAGCAGCAGAGTGATCTTGCAGCCGCTACAGTTCTGTCTTTATCCTCCCCCCGATGTGTCCCTTGTTTCCGAGGTCTGATCGTCTTGTATGCATAGCACCGACATCTGGCCTGCCTCCCCTCCGCCGTGCCCCCGGCAGTACGTGCACGTACGGCAAAGAAGCAATAAAAATGTATTACTGGTTTTTGCTATTCTATATTGCATACGAGAGAGGGAATCGCAGGGTACAATCGGATGTGGAAAGGTAAACGATTGTGTCCTCTTTTCTTTTTGTATCATCGATGGTGCGGGACAGCGCATGTGAGCCGGGAAGTGTCGAGTCCGTCAGATCACGAAGGGTACGACGGGGACGCGCCGAAGTCATTTGAAAGATCGCCATCGATTGCGGGCATAGCTCGGGCATGTACTGTGAACTACGTGTGGAAGGCAGCCTGCACAGATGCCTGAGGAAGCCTTGACCGATGACCGCTCATAGATGTGCAACGCGAGTCTCACACGTATGTTCAAAATTAAAAGTTTGCTGACAAGTACCCGTTCAGCCAATGGACGGCCGAGAATCCCAATGTCCGCTGCACTGAGACCTTACCTGGGGGTGGGTCCGCGCGTGAGTCGGATGTCTGAACTGCGGTGGCGTGACCCCGCCTCGCCACGCCTCCGCCTCGCTCCTGCAATGAGATGAGATCCACCTCGTGATGAACGCTTGCCCTCTCCGAATGAAGGCACGGGGCAAGACGAGCTCCGCGACGCAGGTACAAGGTGCGCGGCCTTATGCCCGCTGTGCACTCCTGCTGTGAGAGAAAAACAAAGCATAATGCGGCCGACGAAAGTTTGGGTGTTGGACCGACGACACCTCGGGCAGTGCCCGCCCTCGAGGAACGAGACCAAGGTGGCACGGTGTGCGTGCACCTCACCCCCGCAGCGGTGAACCCCCCCCCCCCCCCCCCCCCCCCCCCCCCCCCCCCCCCCCCCCCCCCCCCCCCCCCCCCCCCCCCCCCCCCCCGGTAGGCGCCGGCAAAACCATGCTCCTCAACCTCCTCGCCGGCCGCCTCCCCGCCGACGGCGGCGTCGTCTGCACCGCCGGCGCGGTGCGCGTCAATGGGCGCCCCCGCGACGCGCCGACCTTTAAACGCCAAACCGCCTACGTCGTCCAAGAGGCGCCCCTCTTTGCCCAACTCACCGCCCGGGAGGCGCTCACGTTTAGCGCGCGCCTGCGGCTGCCGCGGGGCCTCCCCGCCGCGACCGTCGCCGGTCGCGTGGACGGGGTGTTGGCGGAACTGGGGCTCCCCGCCGCCGTGGCCGACGCGCGGGTGGGGGGGGGGGTGACCCGCGGCGTCAGCGGGGGGGAACGCCGCCGCGTCGTCATTGGGACCGAGTTGGTGACGGACCCGAGTTTGTTGTTTTTGGAC
>Ga0209093_1001012_pt1 | contig 15789 bp, 21 predicted proteins | sample SidtaG_4_FD_187450 | JGI IMG/M metagenome (GOLD analysis project Ga0209093, IMG submission 187450) | Marine algal microbial communities from Sidmouth, United Kingdom - Sidmouth_Male1 metaG (SPAdes) (version 2) | ecosystem: Host-associated > Algae > Red algae > Unclassified | place: Sidmouth... | reverse complement strand
CTTGTGCTGCCCTGCTGTTCAAAAACCGTACCTTTGGAAACCGCGCCAAAAAAGGAGGCAGCCAGGGGCACTGCATGCAGCGCGGGCGGGGTTTGTCGCAGACACGGGGCGGCATAGCCGTACCAGACTGGAAGCACCCGCGCGATCGCGCAGAAGCTTGATACAGAGCCACGCCGTGGCGCCCGATAAATGTCCTCTCCCACGAATTTCTTCGTTTAAAAGCCGGCATTGACATATAATTCTTGTCGATTGTGCCCTGGAGCAGATCAGGTGATGCGGCGCCACATGGATTTGGGGCATAGCCCGGCGCGCCACACTCCGAGTTTGTGGCGCGGTCGGGTGAATGAATGGCCCAATCAGATTTGGGTATGTGCGCCACAAACTCGGCACCACAAACTCAGAGGGTGTCTCGGACCGGGGGTCAAGCTGCTGTTGCGTGAGCGCCATGTTGCTGCACGCCCACTGCCGTATGTGGCCGTACATACCATGCGTTATCCCGCTGCCGATCACCACCCGAAGTGGAGCCAGGCACCTCCGGATGTGCGCTGGCTTGCTTTTTCCTACCTCCAGAGGGGCATGTCACATAATTTACTCGGCTGTACGTTTCGATTGAGTTTGAGGGCGGGATGGGACCGACGTTCTTGACTGCACTTATGCGTCATCCGGACTTGAAGAGGAATCCGAATGATTCTCCAGGCCAGCGTCTCAAACATTCGCCCGACATATCCAGGGCCTGGCTTCTTGAGGGTCGCCGATTGTGTAAATACTTGTGGGGCTACTTAACTGTGGCACACTCGCAAAAGGTCCGCCGGACCTTCTGCGGGAAGAACCTTGTGCGGGGCCGCACTGTAATCTATCGATGGATTGATTAAATGTAACATTTTTCAATTGATCAATCACTTTATGGCACTTTATTGCCTCCCAAGTCCACTCGCCTGCTCTCTCAGAAGAGTACGGTCGCCGCCGTCCTGGGCGCGGTGGGGGCGATCGCGGGGGGCGCGGGGCCCGTCGCGCCCGCGCCGGGGGCTAACGAGGGCCAAGCCAGCGGATGTGCCTGACCGGTCGAGGCGTCGCCCGCAGTCATCTCCTGGAAATAAGTGGAGCAGTCGATTAAATGTACCCGATCGTCGGGGAACTGTACTACCCTACTTGGGGGGTACTGGTCCGTACTGGGACCCGATGTCCGTACTGTGGGGCCGAAACTGCGGCCCGGAGCCCGAAAGGGAGCCCGGCCGCAGCCCGGTTTCTGCCAGGGCGGCCGAAAGGTAGGCTACAAGTCCGCATGTCCTCGACTGGAAATGGCCACCAGATCCCGCGCCTTGTAGCCCAGATATGAAGTAGGCTGCAAGTCGATAAAGACAAAGACAAATAGAGGCCGCAGGGACCCATTTCAACGGCGCAGCGGTCACCCTGGCCATTCCCAAGAGTCTTCCAGGTTCTGTGACTTCTAGCCGGTCTAAGAGCAGGCTACACGTGGCGCGTTCTGGAAAAAATAGAGCAACGCCTGGGCAGCTTGGAGTTGGAAGGCGGCTCAAGCTCGCCAGTCAGAAGCGATCAGTGTCCCTGCATTGTCAAGTGGCTTCCTCAGTGAAAACGTACGCAGCTGAGAGATTCGTGACTGCCAAATGTCACACGTCCTGCTTGGTGTGCAGTGCGAGGTTCCGTTGTCAACCGACTCAGTTCGGAGGAGCCAATCAAGGACGTTGTGGAGCACGGAAGATGATGCTGGGATGCGGCAACACAGACGGGCTCGCACTCTGTCAGCCGTGAAAGTCGTCGCAAGTACGTATGCCACCCCAAGTTAGTGCCTGTGTCTTTTTTCGGTCGCTCGACACGGCCTCACAAAACAAACCGCCTCGCAGATTTCGGGCGATTCACATCCTGTACAGTCTTTCGCGGGAGCTCCTCCCTGCGTGTAAGACCTCTGGCCTTTCACGCCACGTGGAAACCTACTTTCAACATTTCATCCATTTCAAACATCACTTTCCACGTGGCACGCTTCCTTCGTGACTGGCTGTACGCGTCCAACATCCGCTACAACGGCCTCCATCTGTTTAGTGGAAGCTACGGACACGCCGATCGACCAGATCCGGCGTGAGGCCATCCAGCGCCCCGCTGACTCATCATGATGCGGCGTCTGACTCCGGATGATTCGGCGTCAGCTCAAATGCACCAATGGGAGTTGGTGTCAGTCGTGTAGGCCTATTGGGACGCGACATCATTGTCAGCGCCCCTGACAATCCGTTACTACGATCCGGGGCCAGCAGGGCTGGGTCGGTTATGCCCTGCTGTTGGGGCTATCGAGCGCCGCACTATCCAATGGGAAGTGCCCTCTGTTCTCGGCTTTCGTGTCGAAAGACGCCTGCTTCTCCACGTTTCTTTACCTGCGTTTTTGAGCCAATTGGTGCCGCATTTTGGCGTCACACGCCCGTCTCCCTTCGTTTTTGAGCCATTTGGTGCCGCGTTTTGGCGGCACACGCCCGTCTCCCTTTGTTTTTGGCCCTTGTGGTGCCGCACCGTGTAGAGACGGGCGCATGCATGTTCTGTGGCACCTTAGGTGCCCCAGGGAGAGACTATAGTCAAGCGAACCGAGCTCCTTCGGGGGGATCGAGAGGGGCAGCCTCAGTTCCAAAGACAACCTTTTCCCTTGTGACCCCTCCCGACCTCTTCTACCGTCGTCACACCCATCGACATCCCTAGTGCCCTCCGTCGTCGCCCCCATCGTCTTAGACGGGGCCTTCCCCGTCAACCGTTGCCCCTCCCGAGTACGTTTGATTCGCCACGTGTCCTGGCGGGTCTCACACTGCGGGACATGACCTCAGGCCACTTTAATGCTTGCCCAAGCGGTAGAGCAAAGCCACTGAAAGTCTGATCCACAGGCACGACATTCGTGAACCCACGACAACGACGAAGTCTGAATACAACGGCTCCCGTCGCACCCAGGCTTCTCATCGCACCCCCGGTCTTCCCTGCCCCGCCCTCCCCCTTCCAGATTCCATCCTCGCACACCCGCTCAGGGGCACCCCGCCACTAATCATATTGTTTCATGACCTGCCCGCGCACGGCATCTCTTCAGACGCGGACGATGTACTGCACGGCGGAGAACACGGTCGACTCCTGTATGCCGTAGGCATGTTTTCCTCTTTTTGTGCTCATGTGGAAAAGAGACTGCCACCTATTGATGGCGCGCGTGGGGTTCATTTCTCTGTTTCACCGCGTACTGCTATCAGACCGAGTGATTACCGATATATTTGATTCCCGCTCTTCCTGGGGCCGACTGGGATTAGTTGTTCGTTCTGCTGACTGCCTGTCGTGTGTGATTGCGATCTATTTCCTGGATTCATGATACTTTCCTGTTGATCGGTGCTTTCGTGGCCTTTTTCGTATCGTGTTCGTGGTAAAGTTCCGCTCTCTGCGCTCTGTTGTGAATGGTTTCTCTGTGCCTGCGTCTCGCTGGTCTCGTTTGCTTTCCTGCTTATGCGGAAGTGTGTGCATGCCTTCAGCAGTGCTACTCCAGCCGTTTATGTGGTCGTGTGCCTGAGGGCGGTTGAAGTGTACGACAATCAGAGCCCGGAATCAGGGTCAGCAATCCTCTGGAACGACGCACGGCAGGCATGAAGCGTAGCGCGCCCATACATCCGGCAGGACAAATCTCTGTGTGACTCGTACCGATGTCGGCGCGCGGTGCGCTTGAGTGGAATGGCCAAACTGGCTTCAAGTCCTGTGCATTTTCAGTACGTCTCGACAGGGCCCCAACAGAGGCCGTGAGGGGGATGGCTATGACAGCCACCCCCCGTCTCAGAAGCATCACTGGCCAGTGTCGCAATTAATGCAAGTCTTAGAACGCGAATGATCGTGCATGTCCGCCATTGGAAGAACACTGTGGATGATAAATGCTAGTACACGCGCGAATGTGTGTGCTGGGGCCCTTTCACCCCAATCTGAAATACGACGGGTAGTACTGGATAGTACAACAGAGTAGGGTGGTACAGTTTCCCTACGATGGAGGAATGACTATTTGTACACATTTTCAGATATTTAAAAGTAGACATTGTATGCAGCCAATCCAGTCTCCGCGTCCTGGATGGGGTTCTGTAATGCGGACGTCAATGACCAGGTTAAACGATCTTCGATATTCCCTGGCCGTCAGGACAAAGTGCTTTCAACATGCAGAGAAGCACACATACACTTATTTCCGGAGACTTGGTCCCCGTTTTAGATGTTGCATTTTACAATCGTGTCAACGGAGATCTAGGGGCGTGTCATTGTTCGTAGGGTCGCGATGAAGCTAAAAGTGAATGGAGTTGCGTGGCTGAGAAGCGCGGTTCTTCCACAGTGGTCACAGGGCCTGGATGGCGCCGGCTGGCAGGCAGGCGCGGCTGTGTATAGTGCGTTTTGAGGCTTGGTGATCGTGCGCTCTGCGACAGTGGTACGTACGGGGATGAGCGGGTCTTGGCCGCCGGTTCTTTACGAATGTGGAGTGGCGATCGTGGCCACCTGCCGAGCCGCCGTCGTCTGTAGGGGGGGAGCGGGTAGCACTGTGACAGGGTGAGCCGCCGTCCTCAGTGGGGGCCGACTGGCCACGAGTCCTGGTCGTTTAGAGAAGCCAACCGGCTGTCGGGGTGGCCGGGAGAGCGGCCGACGTACGTGGGGGCCGGCCATGACGGCAACGCGCTGCGCATTCGCCAGAGACGCGGTCGGCCGAGTTTTCTGAGGATGAACGCGTCGATCACTGGGCGAGGTTCGTCTGAGCTTGTGTCACAGCAGCTGGTCTGGGGACGTGCGTACTCAAAGTTGAATCGCTTGTAGCTGTTGCTGACGCTGTTGTGATACTTCGTGTCACTCGTGTTGGGTGCGCATGAAAACCTCACCCCAGGGGGTGGCAACCACGAGTCTCTTACATCTGTAAATGAGCGATATTTGACGCAGGTGACGTGCACATCGCCTGGGAGGGTCTCGATGGCGGTTGTACCTGCGCTGTAGATGGAACTTATGGCCAGAGTATTGCACACATGTGCCTGGAATCATAGCACGAGCATACTGTAGGGTTTCTGATACAGAGGAAGAAGAAAAATGTGGATCTTTTGGGGTGTCCCACAAACTGGAGGAGGGACGGTCCAGCGCACTCTATCCTAGCTGCGCTACATCAGTTCTTCTATGCCATTCAGCAATACCTCAAGTACGACGCTTGTAAAAAGAATGTACACTCGGAGAGCCGTTCTCGTATCGTACTCAAGTGATACTCAGTCGGACGTCTTCGAGAGTCAGTGTGTTGAATTTGCACGATCTAGTGAAATTTCGCAGCTTGGAACACCAGAGAAGTGCCTCTGTCGTCATCCTTTCCATCCGCTACGACTGCAATGGACACCAATACGGACCCTGCCACGATCGCTGCGGCCATGCGGGCCGCTGTGGCGGATGGGGACGGTACCGTGCCTGTGCTGGAGCGCTTCAGCGCCTCCACTGGGATCTCTATGTCGAAGGTGCGGGCCACTTAATACCGGTGGGGGGGGGGGGGGGGGGGGGGGGGGGGGGGGGGGGGTGGAGCACATCGGCAACTGCGTCCTCTCGGCCGTGTAGGACGAAGCGCGCGTGTACACCGCGCAAGAGTTTGGCTGCACAAACTTTGCACTGTTTCATCTGTAGCATATCTCCGTAGTCTTCGGATATTCGACCCCGGTAGCCCCCCCTGACCGGTCAGTGTTCAAGTGGAGGATTGAACTGACTTGTTGCACGCCCTTTGGGAGGCTACTTCCGTCTGGTATATCTGTCCTCTCGCTTATCGTCTCTACTTTGGTGGTTTCTTCGCTCCTTGTAGCCGCTCGGTAGATCGACACCGCCCCTTTACCATCTGACAATAAAAGCGCCTTGGGACCCGGTTTCGGCGCCGTTGGCGCCCCCGGCTCCCTATCGGATGTTGTAAGAACAAAGGTCCTTCTTCCTCGCCCTTTGGGCGATATTGGTCTCTTTATCATGCCTCTCCGGTCGGTCGCTTCTAACACGTTAGTTAACCAACGTGATTAACACCACATCGCCCTCAGCTGGCCTCCTTGGTGCGTGACTTTTGGAGCTTTGAGGTGGGTGGAATCTGGGCGTGAAACTCGATCTGGAGGAACAGAAAGTACTTCTCTGTGCGGGCCTGTAAGGCACTCTCAGACGAGTCCAACTCGTCTTCTTTGTTTGAGAAGGCTAAGAGATGGCTGAACCAGCTTGAGGCGCTCCTGTGGGAGCTGCGGTTTTCTCTGAGTTCATCTTGAACTACGGTGAGCGCCAGATGGTCACAAAGGGAAAGGAGATGGCCGTGCAGCGCTTCCAGGCGGCCAACCGAGAGTTTTATAACGTCCCAGTCACTCTTGCGGCCACAGTCGCCAGTTTGTCGACGTTTATAGGCAGGGACGGCGCCTCGCGTCTTAGCGTGTACCTGTTCAAGAGAAATTTGGCGCGAACGATACCGTCCAGACCAATTGTGTCCTCTTTCGGTTTCAGACGCGCACCGGACGTTCGTGGCCGTGGTTTTACGGGTAGACATCCTCGGAGATTCTTGAAGCCCCCACAGTAGCCGCAGAGATGAAGATAACCTTGAAAAGAGTGGGCGGGCACCACCCAGTACAGGAGTGTCTGCGAATTGGCGACCAGCTGGTGGCTCCCCGACAGGTGGAGGTGGTGCAAATGGCCATCCAGTACCGTTTCAGCGTTAGTGGCTCGTCACCAACACGTCGCAATTCCTCCAGGTGCTGGATGTCATGTGCTTTTCCTCTCTTTAAGTCGATTCTCCCCGTGCTGTCCGAAAAGAATGTCGTCTGCGCTTTCCTGCCGATCGAGTTGGCTCAGGACTGCAATTTATGGTCCGCCGACGAGGCAGAGCGTAATGTCTTCACACCTGTTGCCATTAAGGCGTCTCTTAAGTTGGTCGGGCTCGTGCCTTGGGACAGAAAACGTGTGGTTCACCTCACCCACGTCAACAAACTCGTGGACCTACCGTCCGAGGGCGCAGCTGACCAAGTGCGGACTGCCGCGGCTCTCTTCATCCTGAAGGCCCACGGAAAGAACACTTCGGAGTTAAGAGAGGTGGCTGGGGTACGTGCGGCAGTCAATATTACGAAGGTGCATATAGGAAAAGACCTTCTCGCCGCCGACGCCGCTCGTGTGACGAAAAAAGAGGCCACCGGCGCTGCAAAGGTTTCCACCGAGGCTATCAAGGTTTTGGAAAGGGAGAAGGCCTCCAAGGAGAGGATAGAGAAGCAGAAGGAGCGGGAGCAAGCGATGTCTCGGCAATGCGAATCCCGTACCTTCAGAGGGGGGAGGGGGTGGGCCGTGCGCGCCCGTGGCGACTTCGGCGTTTTCCCAATGTGCGTCAAACGTGCTGTGGGGAAGGCCCTGGTGGCTGCGCATGCATTTAGTCTCAGGGCGAGTATCGCAGGGGGTTCGCCCGTGTGAATGCTTAATTATAATAGGGGCTGCCTCTGGTGCGGGGTACCTCCCTTCCAAAAAACAGCGGATTGAAGTGGAGAGTGACGGGGATGCACGCACGGGCATGCGTTTTTGGTTTGGCGATGAGGACGAAGAAAATTCTATCCAGGACACGACGGGCATGTTCATCCGTTCATCTGACAACCCTTCGAATGATAAAGAAAAAACATTTCCGACAAAAACAGATGCAAGAAAACGGGGCGCGGTGGAAAGAGGGGGCGTGGAGAGATAGCAGCGATGGCGGTAGGACAGCGACAGAGCATGTTTGGGCATCAAGCGAGAGGAACTCAATGCGGCATGGCCAGCGAACTGTTATAAAGTATTGCGTGTGCTGGCACCGGGGGCGCCGTGCACCCGCAATGACAGCTGGCCTTCCTTGATGAGAAGCAATATGGAAGGGGCGAGAATATGAGGAGCAGCAGCTCACCAAGAACGCCGCACAGGCAGCGATTTCAAATCCCTGAACACGCACACTACTGTGAACCCTCTTCGCTACAATTGCATGTCTGCACCTGCAGACTGGTAGGTCAGTGGGTGCTTGTGCCTTTTTTCTGCACTAACGAGTCACCCCGTCGTCCATCATCAATGACGGAAGGTGTGCTATCCCCTCTGATTCAACCTCCACCACGTCACCTGTCTGGAGCTTCAACTGTCGGTGGCAATGCGCAAAAATACCGGCACAAGGAATGAAAGTTCCTGAATTGTCGAGGATGCATGGTATTGCAGAGACAGTCGGGATACGGAAAGGAGGGCAATGGAGGGTGCCAAAATCTATCCGGACACACTGCGGGCACCTTTTTTCAGACAAGGACTGCGTGCCCGCAAGGAAAGAGGGGACCCGCAAGACAGGTGGGTACATGGAGGAAGAGGGAGGTAGTTGGAACACAAAGGCACCGGGATTCCCTCACCCAAGCGACGACCGCGGCGCACAGTGGCCCCGTGAGGGGGGGGGCGGCACAAGAGACGCACTTGGGTGCAGCAAGTCGCCGTGATGTGTTCACAGTGGAAGTAGCGAGGTGAGTGTGGACGTCTTGCAACTGTTTCGAGGTCTTCTGCAGACCCGGAGAGGACTTGCGAAGGGAAACCAACGCAGAAGGACAGAACAATGGAATGCAATTGTATCAGCCTCGGTAGCGCTCCAGATAAATTACACGTTTGCAAGCATTGGGTGGGCAGGACACTTTTGAGCCCATCTCTTCTTGGCCGAAACACTGCCATCAACCGCGCCTCAATCCTTCGATCACACCGCGATAACGTGCGGATAGCGACACGATTGGGCCAGATCCGTGTCCTAGGGCTCTCAGCACGATCGAAAAAAGAAGTGGACACGAGTGGAGAGAGTGTGTATTCTCCTGAGAGGATAAATTGATCCTCATCTGTGGCACCTCAAAAAGGAACCCTCCCGACGTCACTTCATTAATTTTTCAACGTAGGAAAACACATCGTGCGCTTCTTGACCGTCGGACAGTTTGAGGGAACATGAGAGACACCTTGACGTGCCCGACAAGGAATAATGATGTACCGTGTTCGACTCAGTAGGATCAACTGATCGTCAGGATGAAAGGGATTGACAATGGTCTGCTGAAAATGAAGATGTGCTCGTACGTACGCCTTGAAATCGAATCTCGGGATGGCCGCTTCTCCCGAACACAAACAGTGAGAAATCTTCCGATCGCGCAATGATCTGGACTGAAAGCCGACAGACCCCCGTAAGAAAGTTCTTGCCAATTCTGACTCAGGCATTGTAGGGCCCGGGGTGAAGTGGCGCGGCGATATCCTCGCCGCGACGAGAGCCAGCCAAAAGCGTTGATCTGCTCTCAGAGCTTCTCGCTGCTTGTGATGTGGAGACGCTTCGCGTCAGCGAGGTCCCCCCACATTACGCGCGCACGACGCGAGCGTATGTGGCAAGGACTGAGTGCTGGTGCGACGCGGACTCCACGACAGAAGGGTCGAACGATGGGTTTAAGAACTAAAGCGGGAGCCCACGTGCACCGTTCCCAGGTATATTTCTAGATTTAGAAATTTGACTTCTAATACATTGGAAGACGCCGCTTCGAGGCCTCCCGCACAGTCCACTGAGTGTCTAACGAGCAGGAAATTTTGAACTCTATCTGCACCCCCGCGCAGTTCTCACCGCGACAAATTGTGAGCCCATACCCGCCTCGCTCTTCGCGAATGGCATGCTTCGGTGCCTTTTGGGCAACAGGGCTTCTACAGCTCCACAGATGGCAGTCAAGTACCCAACGTCAGCATGCGGATCATCAGGCATCTGATGAGACTTGTGTCGGAACGTTCCAGCTGATCAGTACTCGAAACTCTTTCATGTATGCGGCGTCTTGATCCGAGAAACCGCCATTTCTACCGTATCCTCGCCAGGTTCCTTGAGAAGGCCTAATCTCTGTTATTTCCAGCCGTTTTAAGGCCCACTGTGAAGTGAACTTCATCAGTTCCCCTGGAACAGCTGTCCTTGTAAGTTCTGTGTAATTACACGTACTTTGGGGAACTTCTTGTATTCGTTCGTAGATCTTTTGGCGGGAAAGCCATTCGGGTTGAGCGCTCCAGAGATAGGCGAGGGACCGTGTCTTGGTCATGAAGCTGTGGGCGGCCGTGCTCACAAGTGGTGCAGCGGCGGCCCTGTGACGGCCAGGGCCGCGCCAGTAGGGTGCATGCGAGCCGCTGACGACGAAGTGGTCTGTGTGGAATCCGGTGCGGTGTCGCAGGCCTAAGAATGCTGTGCACCGTAAATCAACGCACCGACCCAAACACGTACAGCACGTATCCAATGTTAATTGTACACCGCGGAATCCCAATTGCAGGCGACATTCGATCACCGCCAGGATTAGAAAAACGGCCTCAGCGACGCTGATTTCCAGCATTCTGAGGACTTCGGTGCAGAGCCTTCACGTGGAGGCCGATAAAGACGCGCTCCCAGCTCGCCACCAACGGGGTGAAGCACACCAGAACCCCCATGGCGGGAAATGGAAGGACCCCCCTCACCCCCCAGCAGGTTGACGCCATCAAAACTATGGTCGCCGACAAGAAGGCCAATGGCGCCATCGCGACCTCCCTCGGGCTAAAGAGAAGCACATTAGCCTATGTCGCCGCCATTGCTCCACGCCCGGACGGGCCGGCTATACAGGACAACAGGGGCCGGCCGAAGGCCCTGAGCGAGCGCGAGCTGCGGGGACTCCGAAGGTTGGTGCAGGATGCCCGCTCCGCCTGAGTAGCCGAAATGGCTGAAACGCTCAACGCTGAGCGCACCAGCGCTGCTGCGGGGCCCTCCCTCCGCTCAGTGTCTGTCTACACGATGCATATGGCCGTCAAGGGCCTCGGGTTGTCAGCCTGTGCTTCAGCCAAGAATCCCTTCGTCTCGCCAGCCAACACGTTGAAACGCTTGCAGTGGGGCAAGGACCACAGATCGTGGACCTACCACTGGGCGGTCGTCTTCTTTATAGACGAGAGATAATGTTTTTTGCGGCAGCCGCAAGCGCGGAGGGTATGGCGACAGACTGGGCAGCGGCACACCTCGGCAAACCTGCGGCCGACCTTTGAGCGCGGCCGCGAAAGCGTCATGGTCTGGGGGGGGTTCTCTTCGATGGGGCGCACGCCGCTGATGCGGATGGGGGGGTCTATGAACGCGTCCTCCTGCTCCGAGCTGCTCGTGAACGATGTGGTGCACTACTTGTGTGCCGACTTTGGTGCCCCGGATGGGGTTTGGTTCCAAGAGGACCTGGCCCTGTGCCACACCGCCAAGGCGTGCAAGGCGGTCAAGTTAGAGCTGGGTCTCAAGGTGCTACCCTGGGTGGGGTAAAGCCCTGATTTGAACCCCATCGAGAACGCGTGGGCGGAGCTGGAGCTCCGATTGCGCAAACGCTCCACAGCTCCAAAGACCGAGGACGAACTGTTTTCTGCGCTGCAACAAGAGTGGCCAGCCATTCCTAGCCCCTACTTCAGGAAGCTCGTGGAGAGTGTGCCCCGCCATGTGAAGTCGGTCATGGCGGCACGCGGTGCCAGCACCAAGTATTCATTCGTCTCTTGCAGCGCCGCAGGATGATGTGATCTGATCAAAATAATTGTTGAGATCCGATGATTTGAGGCGGAAAAGTAATATTGGATACGTACTGTACCTCTCCACATGTGATGGGCCCAGTGTCGCTGGCGGTCATCGTCGTCTTCCGTACCAGCGCCTGCGGGACGACGTTGGTTAGCCTGCTGCGTGTTCCGGCGTCGGACGGGAACGCCCAGTCTCCCACGTCTTCAGTGTCGCGCATCCTGGCGCGGGTGTCGTCGTCATGTCTGAGCATGGCCGCTATGTCGGCGCCCGATTCGCGCAGCTTGACGACGTCTACAAGGTGTGGGCTGTGTACTGCCGTGCACAGCTGATTAGGGAGAAACTGTGGGGGGCTGCCGTGACGGATCGCCCAGCTTCTGGGAGCGTCCTTCAGGGAACCTTGGCGGCAGACGATTGGGACATCATGAACGAGTCGGCGTTGGCGACCATCCAGATGTTGGTCAAGCCCGTTAACCTGCATTCGGTGACCGCGGTCGGTAGGGCCATGGAGGCGTGGGACGCAGTAAAAGACATTTGTGAAGCACGAGACAACGCACGCTTGCTGAAGCTCATGCATGAGCTGAGCAACCTCAAGAAGGGCGGCGACGAGAACATCATGAAATGCACGTCGCGCGCCATGGGCATCCGTCAAGAGCTCTTCATGATGGAAAATCAGGTGGACGAGAACACGCTTGTCTTTCAGATCCTGTAGGGCCTTTTGGCCGAGTATGAAATGATCAAGACCGTCCTGGAGAAAATGGACGGGAAGCGCAACCTCGCTGACGTGAGCACGAAGCTGCTCACGGTGGAGCAGCTTCGGCGGTTCTGCCCTTCCGCTTTTTTTGGTTACTTATTGGCGTTGTCGAGGAGACTCCGACAAGTCGTGGGTCGCCACGAAGTAGCCCAAGGGGCCACCTCGCAGCGCAGACGGGCGCACCAAAGAAGCACCCTGCCAAACAACTGAGCAGGCGCATTGCGCATTCGTCTGCCTGTAATACTTATTGGTTGGTTTGAATTCTATTTGTCATGTGATGGGCGGCACCAAATCGGCGGATGCAATCCGAGAAGCACGGCGCCCCTCGCGAATCGGCGTTTTATTGAAACACACCTGATCGCATGACAGCGCCGTGTACCCTGAGAGATATGCCACCGAGAACCGCCGCCCTCCACGTCGCACGCGCGCCACGCATCCGCCCCCAACGCGCTGACTCGAAGTGCGCGCGTGGCGCTGCCCCGTCCCCCTCCCTGGCGCCGTTCCTCCGCCTCGCCCACCCCATCTGCGCTTCCCCCTCAGCCCCCCACGCCGATCTCCCCGTCGCCCATCACCCCCCCCGCACATCCTCCCTCCCTATCACCCACCCCCCAACAGCTGGGGCGTGCCCACGCACGGTTGCTGGGCCAGAGGAAGGGGGGCGGTGGCGGGGGGGGGGACGCGGCGCCGGGAGGGTGGGGAAGCGGCCGCAGGCTCAGCGACCGGGAGGAAAAAGTCGCGGGAGGGGCAGGGGGGGCATCGATGGCGGCGGTTTGCGAGTGGGGGGGGGACGAAGGTTGGTGCAAGGGGGAGAAGAGCGTTTGTGTGAAGCTGACTGACGTCGGGTAAGGCACAGCTGCCACACTTTAAAGCCACAAGCTTCCCTTTCTGGGCCGCTCAGAGTACTACCGGCTTGGTCGCGCAGATCTGCAATGACGGATGGTGCGAGCCAGTCAGCGATCGATTTGCGTTGCAAGAATGCCCGCCATCCGCAAAAAGTATTGCGTCTCAATGAAACGCGAATGCCGTGGCTGCGAGCCTATCGGCGGTGAGATGCCACCCGCCCCCCCCCGCCCCGCGTCGTCTACGGCGCAGATCCGGATCGGACCACCGTGCGACTCCGACGGCGTCGTCAACTCGTTCAACAATCAGCCCCTCCCCCACGGGCATATCTGCACGGGTGCGCCGCCAGTTGTCGGCGCGTCCGGTTCCGCCTCTTCCACGGCGGCCAAATGAGATTCGGTCGGAGTAGCCGGCCATGCAGGGGGCTACTTCTCATTCCCCTGCCGGAGGCGTTGTGGGCAGGTTGGCGGCCGTTTCCAGATGTGTGCACGCTTCACCCGATGCCCCGATGCCGGCTCGCTTCCGACCTGAAAAACCGGAGCGCATCCGGGGGCGCACAAGCGGACGGGGGGGGGTTGGGTTTGACGTGGACAAGCACGCGGGGCGCCGATCCGTGCCGATGCGGACAGGCAAATCCGTGAACCGTATGAAAGTCGTCAGCGCCCCAGAGCTGGGAATATCTGCGGTGGACGAGAAGGAGCCGCATCGGCTGACCAACTGGGCGGCAACCTACTTTGAGAAGGTGACGCTTTGCAACCAGCCGCGTGCCGCACTGGTCTCCGCTATTGTATTCCTGGAGGACCTGGAGTCGCGCCTCTTCGTTTTCTAGAGGTCGTGGGGGGCGTGCGTCCTTTTTTTCGAGGCTCGCTACGAACGCCGCGGAGTACCGCGCACAAGCTGCCAAGGCCAACTCGGTGCCGACGCCAGCGGCCCTGGCCACGGCGTTGCCAGCGCTACCGCCAGTGGCACATCCACTGCTTTCTGCTGTACCGGCCGCGCCCCGCGACCAGGCTGGCGCACACTCCCCCGCTCCTGGGTCGGCGCAAGAGTTTGTTGCATCCATTTCGTAGCTTTGGCCTAGTAAATATATACTATTTTAATAAACAAAGATATCAAGAAAAGAAAAGTCATGATCGATCAAACTGCACGACTCCAATCAAGAGCGGCACGAGTAGGGGTCTATAAAAATTTATTGAACCTATGTTTACAGACAGAGTTTTTGTACCCGGGTCAAATGATAAATGTCCAAGATGGTCCTGTGGTGATCATACCTCTGTCAATTGGGTGGCCTGACAGTACCCTTCTCAGCCAATCATTTACGCAACGTGGCTTCCTGTGAGCGAATCGTGATGCTAAGGATCCCGGGTTGCGATGGCCGGTGCACGGTGCTGCAGAGCACGTCCCATCCACCACCATCCCGGGACAGCCGGTATATTGCGAGTACCTCACAGCTGTATGAGCGCTGTTTTCTGGTCGAGCGACTCGGGATTTCAGGAACCGCTAACCCGGGATATACAGGGAAATATTTCTCGTAGGACGGGCCACTGTTTGGCGGACCAGGGCGTGCGGGGCGGGTCACGCACTGGGAACGGGTGCACATATGGTGCACGCACGGGGAAGCCCGGAGACAGGGCGAGCAGCGCCTGGAGGGTACTTAGTTGCGGGCCCGGGTTCCCGGGGGAGACAGAAAGAAGGGACTGGAGATTCTTTGACCCGACACTCACACTGCGGGTCGGCGCCACCGTGGTCGAGCCCACGGCGGCGGCGGGTGCTCACCTTCGTGCACAAGAGGGCGGCGCCGCCGAGGGTCGGCGCCAGACCCGGCACTCAGAGCTAGCGTCGGGCGAGCGGTGAGGGCGTGGGCGCCGGCTCGAAGGGCGACCGCCGTCGACGGCGCCGGCCAACGACCGCCGCCCCGCGCCGCAGACTGTGGCTGGAAGGCGGCAGCGCGTCAGAAGCCACCGCCGCTGTCCCGCGCGGCATGCGTGGCGGCGGCCGCTGCATCATAGAAGAAACGGTGTCTGCCCTGGGGAAGACGGCGGCGGACGCCGTCGCCGTGTGGGTGCAGGGTTGAGCAGGTGGGGGTGGGGCGGGAGGCAAAGGCGGGGGTGGGGCGGGGGGGAAAGGCGGGGGGGCGGTGGGGGGGCGAAGGCGGGGGGCCGCCGCGTGCGAAAGTGGTGGCGGAACGCCCTCGGACGGGCCGTTGGGCTTGCTTTTTCGAGGCACCGCGTCCCTTGTGGGCAGAATTCAACAGATTTCCTTCGCTGGACCCTTGATCGGGACGGCTATCGACATCGAAGGTTGGTGCAGGACGCGGGTACGGCGCCGCCAAGCACCGCACCGCCGCGCCGCGGCGCTTCCCGCGCGCCTCGCCAGACCCGTGACCTACCTCGACCCCCCCCCCAGCTTGCTCATCCAGATCACACTGCCACGCTCCCCTCCACTGTGCTGTTCTTCCTTTTCTTTCTTAAGTTTCACTCCTTTCCTCCCAGCATCCTGTGGTCCGCGGACGGGCTTAGGGTTAGGGTAAGGGGTTAGGGTTAGAATTTAGGGCTAGGGTTAGCCGCCTGTGCCCCCGCCGTCGGCCTCGGCGACTCGGAGATGGGGGCTCTCGCCGCCGCCTCTGCTGCCGCGGGCGCGTACTTTCTGGGAAAGGGGTACAAGCGGGGGGGGG
>Ga0209093_1001011_pt1 | contig 15793 bp, 19 predicted proteins | sample SidtaG_4_FD_187450 | JGI IMG/M metagenome (GOLD analysis project Ga0209093, IMG submission 187450) | Marine algal microbial communities from Sidmouth, United Kingdom - Sidmouth_Male1 metaG (SPAdes) (version 2) | ecosystem: Host-associated > Algae > Red algae > Unclassified | place: Sidmouth... | reverse complement strand
GGGGGGGGGGGGGGGGGGGCTCCCGCGGGTGTGTGGGGGGTTCTTTGGTTACAAGTTGGCAGCGGCCGACATGGACGGCCGCAATCGCCGCGGCGGGCGGCGGCCGCGGGGGCACCACCGTGGGGGGCGATGGCGGGCGCCACTGCGGCGACGCGCGGCCTGCCGCCCGCCACCGCACCCCAGCCACCGCCCCCGCCGTCGACGTCGCCGCCGCCGCCGCCACCGCTGCCGCCGGGAAAGGGGTGAAGCGGCAGCTTGCTGGGGGGGGTGGGGTCGTCGGTGACTTGGCGACGGCGGCCGACGTGTCTGGCGGAAACCATCGCGGTGAGCGCCGGTCGCGGGGGCACCGCTGTGAAGGGGATAGGGGGGAGCCAGTGTAGAAGCGCGTGGCCTGCGGCCCGCCGCTGCACCGCAGCCACTGCCCCCGCCGTCGCCGCCGCGGCCATCGACGCCGCCGCCGAGCAAGGGGTGGTGAAGGCGCCAGCGGGGAATGGGGGGGGCTTCGGGGACGCGGCGGGGGGGGCGGAAGTGGTCGTCCGCATCCGCCGCGGCAGGCAGCTGGCGCGGGGGCGCCACCGCGGGGGGGGGGGAAGGGCGGCCGCTGGCACTTCGGCTTCCGTGAGCGTCCAGGTATGTGTCTCGGGAAGTCTGTGTCGTGAGGAACAAAGATGTTACAAAACAAAATGAGGGCGGCTGCTCCCAGCTCATTACCAGGCTACAATGGTGGTGTCCCTGAGCAGCTCATACTCGAAGAACCCCTCAGACAGTAGGCACACGTGCATTCTCCAGTGCGGTGTGAGCAAGGCGTTCCCAGCACCGGCATGAACAGCATCACCTCTGAAAACTAAAAGAATCCCGGTACCCGCAACAAAAAAACGTCTCCCTCAGTAGCGGCACATGTCGCCTCGTTCTCTTCCTCACGAGCTACCACCCAGGTTCTGCTGTGGATCAACGTTCTGCTGCCCCTCCCCCATGCTCTCCCCGCGCCCCTCTCCCTTCCCGTCCCCCGTCTTCCCCCCCGTCCGGCCTCCTCTTCTATCAAGGTTCCTACCTCGTGCTCCACGCCAGTCAATTGCAGCCCAGGCCATGCGATGAGCCGAGTGTCCTCGTGAATTTCCAGGAGGCCACCGAGAAGGCGGGGCGCACCGTCTCCGACAGAGAAACGGGCGCGGCGTCGGTGTGGGCCTGCTGCTGGGCGGCTCCAGGCTTCGAAAAAAGTAGAACAGGAGAGTGAGAAAAGTAGGGCGTCGAAAAAATACCAGCAAGCACCCAAGCACATGTCTTCCATGGCCGCCAGGCCAGCCCGCAGCCCGGGAACCAGGGAAAGCAGCGCTAAGCACCCCGCGTCCAAAATGGGTTGGTGGCGACCGGAGTCGCCGTTGGTGCAGCGCGCCGTCGCCTCCGCAGCGCCCGTCGTGTTGAAAAATACGACAAGCAGGTCCTGAACGATCTCGGCTGCCTCTCCAAGCGCCGCGGCCGCTCTCTCCGCGCCAACAGCCCCAACAAACACACAAAAGCCGGCCCCGTCCTTCACGAGAGTTTTGCGGACCATGTCTAGGGGCCCGCTGAGATCCCAGGTCCCCGCCCGCGTCGCCTGGACGGAACGAGAACCAGGGAGAGCAGCGTCGACAGACTGCGTCAAACTTGCTTGAGGGCATGACTCGTGCCCGAAATTTGCGAGAGCTCGGCGCAGGGTAGGAGCACCCACATCGGGGACCGACGCAAAATACACCAAGTTCGCCTCGTCCCCGTCCGAAACGGGGGGGGGTGGGGGTGATATCGACCCGGAAACGGGTGGGTGGGGGAAGGATGGGAGTGCGGGAGCGGGGGGGGGGCAACTAGATGGAGCGGTCAACCCAGCAAGCTGTACGGAGGAGTGGGAGGGCCGAGGAGCTGGGGGGACGACAGGGGTGGTGGAAGCTGCTGTTTGTGCGGGGGGGGAGGGGTCACGCGCCATCCGAGAACGGGAAAGCTTTTCGAGCGCCTTGGCCCTGGCCACGTGCTTGGGAACCAATTTCAGACGCGAAGGGCTCCCTACAATGGCACCTCGTAGTTCCGGGCGGCGTTTCAGCTTGCGGACATTGGAGTATGCTGTCCAGGCCCGCTTGTACGCCGCGCTGTACGCGCGGGCCCTGACCGCTTCTCCTCCGGACTCAGGCCCTCCACAGCAGGATGTCGTCCCCCCTTCATGCCCCGGAAGAGACGGGAACGACAGAGGATGACGACTGGTCTGCAGCTGTTCTCACTGGGATGTCGACAGGTCAGGCTGACGACCAAGTCTCTAAGAAAGACTCCGAAGGCTACATCCGCACGTGGAGCGCTTGAATTCACAATTTCTCTGGACTGGACGTTTGACTATCCAATGCTCTGTCATTGAGAAGGTTTCTTGGGCGCCTGTGACCCAATTGTTTCCCAGCACAAGGGTTTATTGGAAGCGCCCCAGCCACTGGTGCCCTGTCAGGTAGTTGGCTTTCTGGTCGTAGACGGATAATTAGCGCGCATATTTGAGACCCTTAGAATGCGCCGTGAAGCTCACAGAGGGAGGTCTCTCGCGGCGCTTCATTAAGAGCACTGCGCCATCCAGAGCTCTCGCCGAGGGTGTGTCTCTTGGACGCATGTGAGCTTATCATTCCAGACTCTCGACACATGCCAGCTTTCTGGGACGCCTGTGAGCCAATCGTGCACCGTCACGTATGAGGGAGTGTTTAGTCAATGGATTGGCGCCCCCTTTCCCTCAGAATCACCACTATACCGCCTCCATGCCATTGCCTCCTTGTTTGCACTCACAAAAAATGCTGGTAGACAACCTTCATCGTCATATCCCGAGAGTTGGATGCTGTAGTGCCCGGCCGTTACTGCCCAGGCTCGGTCTCATACTGCTTTTAAGTTGCGCTGTCGTAGTGGGAAGGCCAGAGGATGCTGGCTTCCCTCGCCGGTCGGTATGGTGGGACTCTCTTCTTATGTGTGTCTCATCAGCCGCTACTCCTCGCTCACTCGCCCGCTTCTCTGAAGAAAAATGCACATAAAATGGTCCTACTGAGCTGTGCTGGACAAAAGGGCACACAACAACCACGAGCTTGTGTTCACTGTGGGAACTCACTATGCTTCAAAACATGGAATCTTCAGGGCAGCACGTAATTCAATGTATTCTGTACAGCTGCCTTGCGCAACAGCAATCTTTTCTCGCAGTGGCGGATTGGAGCGCGCGAGGAGCAACACAAAAATAGGAAAACTGTATACAGGCTGAAAAAAATACGAAGACTAAGAACTAAAAGAGGTGCAGCTGTCTGTTCCGAGAGACTCCTACACTCACTGGACCTCTCTCCGTTCTTTTTTAAGCCCGACTGCGTCATTAGTGGGTATCCCTGCTGTGTCTCATCCGCCCACTCTCGCGCCCTATGTGCTCACGAACCGCGAAAGCACAACCCAGAGTAGAGCCGCCTTCCGCTTTTGTCCGTCCGGTATCCCAAAGTCTTTATTCCATCCTACTGACTCTACCGCGGGTCGTCTCCGACTGCAAGCGTGGTAATGAAAAGCCGATACAACACAGACCGCCGCTCTGCTGATGCTGCGGCCGACTCACAGTCGAGCTCCTACAGGAACTTCCGACGTGTCCTGGTCGAATACGACAAATATTATATAGTCACGGGGCTGCGGCAGCTGCACCGCCGCGCTCACGGCGCAATCGGCTCTGCGGACTCAGCCGTCGACGTGCCAGTGGGGCTATGCGCCATCCGCATAGGATCCTCCTCGTAAACCGGCAGCCGATCCACTTCGAACATGGCGCTATGAACAGAAAGCTCTCTGCTCATTTGCTCGGTCTTCTTGCACAAAATCCTCGTCCGCCCTCGTCATGACCACCTTCTCCATCACCTTTCCCCTCCTCGCCCTCTTCTTTCCCAATATCCTTCTCACCACCGCCCTCGCCTACATACGCTGCGTCCTGACGAAGCCACTCCCAATAAACTCTCTCGAACTGACTGAATAGCACACGGAGCCGTCGTCAAAGATCCCAAACCTATACCTACAATCTAACCAACATACTTGGCCATGGGCTCTCCATTGGGCATGGCGACAGCAGCCAGCCGATCTTGGGCCGACTCGGCCGCAATGCACTGCTTCAGGATGGAGAATACGCCCTCAACTGGTGCAAAGTCCGGCGAGTACGGAGAAAGTCGGAATACCAGGATGCCGTACTGACGCGCCAGGTCGTCGGCCTCATCGTATTGGATTGCGGCATTGTCGATGAGGAGGACGGAACGTGCATCTTGCGCCTCTCACCCCTCGGTAAGTAGGTCCGGATTCCACTTTCCCATTGATGGCTGTGGCAGCATGGCCACACGGAGGCCATCTGGACTTGACAGCTGATGGGGCCATCAAGTGGAAGGCCCACAGGCGGACACGCCGTTGAGGCGGGTCTTGCTCGGAGCTCGCCTAAGTGAGACTGAGATTCCTGGTTACCGGGATTGGCTAGACTAAGCAAATTCCTACCGATCACGAGACCCACTGGGTGCGCTCGGATAGTGGTTGGGATGATCCACTTGTGATTCCCTGAATTACCACTGTACGGTCCTCTGAGTTACCACCGTATCCTTGATTTGTTCTTTTCGTTGTGAGGAGTCATATTTGATGTTCTCAGTGCATCTCACCCTCGCCTCGGGGATTTTGATGGCGTGTTTTGATTGGGTCTTGGGCACACCCCCGGCCGCGGGTGTGGCCCGCGTTTGACCCCTGTTTTTGGCCTACTTGCGAGGGTCCCCCTGCGGGTTGAGGGAAGGGGACAGGTGGGTATATCTGAGCGGGACAGTAGAGCAGTCCCGAACCCCCCGAGGGAGGCAAGTAAACGTTGAGCCTCACAACGCTGTGTCGTGTTTGCGGCTTGTCTTTGCCGCCCACACCAGTTGTGTGTGTGCGTCTTGGCGCTTACTTCCGGGGTCTTTGACGAGACTACCGGGTGCCCGGTCGGGAAGGCCGCCCGAGTGGGGTCGGCCTGACTGTGGTACCAAAATGGCGCAAGGGCATGATTGAAGAGCACGTAGTCGAGAGCGGTAGAGGACAGCGATACAGAGCACGTCATTGTCTCAACGAAGCCTTCGATTCTCACAGCTGCCATCACAGAGACTCGGGGGCTCCTGTTCGGGTCTGAAATCATGACCTCAAGTCGCACACCTCGTGGTGACCAGTCGTACAGAAGATAGCTTGTTGAACCACTTTTGTGTACGTCGGCCATGCTCGCGATGCACTTGATGGGCACGCAGCGTATCTCTTGCGCAAACTCGGGTCGGCGATTAGAACAGCGTTGGCGGAATTGCGTGATGATGCGCTTGTGGGTGTACCCGACGGCGCGCTGCAAGAGCGACACCGTGGGAGGCGTGTGCGGCCGCCCCTACCAGCCTGGAAACTGCGATATTTGCAGCAAGGTCTTTGAGATCTCACCCAGACCGGCCTCCTGGGAGTCTAGAATCAGCGACGTCACCACGACAAGGAAGGTGGGTTTTAAAACGGCGGTGTCGTGACCTTGTTGACCTAGGGCGTCATCAGGCCAAAAAGCACCTGTCCTACGAAACACACGATACCACCGCCCAACAGTTGCCAAACTCACTCCCTCTAGCTCAGCCGCTTCCGCCCAGGTCATCTTTACACCGAAAAGTCAGGACATGACCAGCACACGCCGGTCCTCTCCGAACGTCATGCGTACTACAAGATGTCCCGACTGTACAGCCCATACTGGCACAGTGTTGACTGGCACATGCAAACTCTCAACACCACCGAGCAGGGACGCATACTTTGCAAGAATCTCGGCGCTGCTGTTCGTCTCCCGCGGTGAGGGTGCTGGCGACAACAGACCTCTTCGACTGAAAACGAGTGCGCAATGCTGTTTGGTGCGAGCCGTGAGGTCCTCGGAGACGCAATGCATGCGTTCAGTGGCAGCCGGCCGAAGACCGCACAATCAGCGCCAGAAAAGAAAGACAGACGGCCAAAACTCTCGATGCCAGCGTCCACACAACCTGCCCAACACCCAAAAACAGAACACAATGCATACAGAGCGCCTACAAGCCGCCCTGGAATCACAGGTCCATCCCACAGCGCACGTCTATCAGCCACTCATCTGTCCCCCTCACCTGCATCCTCTTGGACGTTGCGGACGCGCGCACTTGGGCGGCGACAGCTCATTGCTCTTTCTCACCAATTTTCCACCGAGGGTCTGAAATCCTGCACCTGGGCTGGCGAAAGCTGGCTCGGTGTGTCCAACCTTTTGGCTTCCAATGGCTACCTCCAACAGTCGGTATGGAGGCACGGTTTTCTCCAAGTCGCTTTGCACGGGTCCTGTGCCTCTGCAAGTGCTGCTGAGGAGGCGGCCTGGATGGCGCAAATACAGCAGCAGCCAGCCTGTGTGGACCCCGATTTTATCTCTATCGTAGATAAAACCGGGGTTCAATATCGTGGCCTTCCGTCTCGCTCCTGATGCCGGCCGGCGAGAGGCGAACGGCGCGCGAGTCAAAGGCGGTGCATAGCAAAGACAGAGTAACGCTAGCTTAGTGCTGCAACGCGGCGGGAAGTCACAAACTACCGGTATTCATGGTGATTGTCAAGCCTATTCAGCCTTTGCGCTTCACGTAACAGGAAAACGCTTGTCCCTTGCTCTACATTTTGTAGCGGTCTGCGTGGGCGGATGTGACTATTTTTAAGTCGTTATTTTAGGAGGTGTTTGTACAGGCCATCTACATCAACACAAGCTGCCACTTCTTCATAATTTTGGTCAACCTGAACTTTCATGCCGACGTTTCGGACGCGCAGGCCACCATCCTTGCGCTACCCTGAAGCACGACGGCAATTTACCAAGCACTCCACTTGGGCACCATAGCGACGCTATAGCGCCGTGACGATACGAGGCTACTTGCGCGCGTCGTGGGAAACTTGAACTGCCCAGCGGCTACTAGTGGACCGGTACCGCGCGTTCCCAGCGGCTTTGGTCTCGATGAAGGAGGACAAGCCCATATATTGGAAGTTGTCAGCGTAATCCTGAAGAATTGGCAGAGACAGTCTGCTCACGAGCACGTAAATTGCCGAAGTAAGGCTGATTTTCTACTCACGGAGGCCGTGGCCGAGGTGAGGCGGCAGATGCACGGCCTGCAGCCATTGTCCGACAATGCTCACCCTGAATTTTCCGAGCTTGTCGCTCTGATGGCCAACACGGCCTTGTCCGAGGAGTTTGCGGCCGTGAGCGCCAGACACCACGAGCATTCGGTTTGGCTGTGGCCGGCGGCCGAGCATGGCAGCGTGGTGGTCGACATGACGGTAAACATGGTGTTAGCGGGAGAGGACGTGACAGATTAGAACGCCCTGTGCGTACGGTCGCAGTGCGAGTATGATCTTTCTGGGCAGCGTGCGGGTCTTAGTTGCGAGTGATGGTTGCATGCAAGTAAGATTGTGGGCGATGCACGCCTAGTTAAGACCGGACATGTGGGTTTTCAGATAGCTTCTATGAGAAGCCGCAAATTGAGAGGACCCCATTGGTATGCGATTCACTGTCGACTACCAAGACGGCATCACATTGGTCAATGACATAACTCCGTCAGACTTCATGTCTTGAATGTCATACTTTGATGCTTCGATGGGATGATACAGGCTCAGTTTCAGTCAGGTCCTCTCAGAGGGCCCTTGAAGCAGCCGTCCGTTCCATGTGGCGGGTCCCTGTTTCACGAAACTCTTGGCAGACGAGGTGGATTGAGGCTTATTTGTCTCCTCGCCTCAACACCAGTCAGGCTCAGAGTAGCCGAACTTGTCCGCTATAGACGTAGGGGGCGCCCTAAGAGCGCCCTTGGAAAACAAAAAAATGTGAGCGGGGGAGCGGTTTGCATGCACAACTCAAGGGTAAGAAACATATAGAAAAAAACTAGGCTATCACAAGAGCCGCCACTGGGTCTTTATCGGCATCTTGACCCACAAGCTTGCTATCAGAGTACTCGTCATCGGACACGTGCACCTCCTCTTCCCGCGCCCTGAACGCGTCTACATGCCGCTTAGCCTTGCCCGCCCGATTGTGCGCCCATCGGCGCATCTCCTCGTCGGCGGGAGTGTCGCCGCTGACTGTGTGCCGATGGGAGTCTATCTTCCCACGCAAGCGCCCGTCGCCTGGTAGGTTTTCCAAGCGCTTCCCCGCATTGGTCGGCTGTCAGCGCTGGCCGTTAGTCATGGCTGAGGTAGCCCCCGGTTGACGATGTAGCGCCGCCTGCTCCCCGAGCCGCTTACACGCCCGAAGGAAGGAGTCGGCCGACTCCTGAGCGCAATTCAAGAAGCCGTGTCACGCCTCCAGCGCTTGCTCCCCATGGGCGCCCAGGGCGCCAAATCGCCACAAGCACACTGGTGCGTGGTGAGCTAAGGCATGCAACTTCGACGTTACTCTTAGCCACGGAAAAGAGGCCCGCAAAAGGGGCACTAATGCCCGTGCCAGTCGTGTAAACGACTCGACCTCCTCCAATGGCACGTCAGCCACAGTGTTAAGTGTTCCCACAATTGGCGCCCAATCGGCCCACCCAGCACGCAGGGTGGCCAGCTTGTCTGATGCCACGTAGCCGGCCAGGGCGTCATAAATCAGGGGGTTCTGTGCTGAGACCCGCTGGCACTCGCGCTCCTCCAGGGCACCGCCATGATAGGGTACAGGGCTGACACTGATGTCGTCCAACAGTGTCCGCCCTAGCGCTTCTGCAGCCTCGACACAGGCGGCTGCCCCCTTGGTCTCGTAGACAGCCTCAAATCCCAAGTCGATTAGGGCCAATGTACCCCCTATTGTTGAGTGCAATGGGATGACTGCAACCTCAGCAGGGTACACCGCCATCAGCGGGCACTTCACAATCGAGAGATGCTGCCACGGTGATAACGGCAGCGTAATTTCATCGTTGTCGCACGCGTGGAAGGCCTTCATGGCCATCTCGAGTTGACGACGGGTGAGCAGGCCGGCGCGAGCGGCTTCTGGCCGCTGAACTGTGCCAAACTTGGCAATTATCTCCGCGTTCAGGGGTCCCGGTCCACTCACAGCAGGGCAAAACACGGACGGGAACCGCGCCGACGCCCCAGCATGACCGACAAATGCGGATAGAAGGGCCAGGTCGCCCGTCCAAATGAGTCGTACAGCCCGAAGAGTACCTTCGACAGCCACGTCTCGAGAGAGCGTCCCTTGCAGCTCCAGAACCCACGGTCCAATCATCTCGTGGAGCCCATCGTTGTCGTCTCTACTGCACAGCATTGTTGACATCAGTATGCTGTTGGCCCGGATCGGGGGACAAGCTTGATTAGCCACCGTTGCCACGAGCTTGGCAGTGGGAGTGCCACGACCCCCCTTGTCCAACCCGACACGTAGATGTAAATCTGCAGTCGAATCAGAGTGTAGGGCATAGTGCTGGGCATGCGGGGTTGGAACGAAAGCCTCAGTGTGCGAAAGCTTAGACCCCGTACCGTCCCGGATGAAACGGTCCACCCATTGGCCAGACGACCACAGCTCTTCCGTGACGCACTGGAGAGCACTGTGGAAGTCCACCAACTGCGCACCTTGCTCGTCCGTCCGCACTTGCCGACCCGGCCCCCGAGACACCGCCGCCACCGCTTTCCGCATCGTCTTGCGACTGGCGAAGCAGCTGTCCCGTCCTCCAAACGCTTGTCGCAATTGGCTCCATTGTAGGCCGCTGATGTTCCATCGAGCCGCAAGACGGGCTTGTAGACGGGGTGGTCGATGGCTTGACCCTTGTCCAGGGACAGTTGCAGGGCCCTTGGTCCGGCGAGCATGTCGCAAGAGCCGAAATACGGCCAGTTGATAGGTAGAGGCCCGGCCGGACGTAATCTGGGCCTGAAGCTGGGACAGAGTCGCAGCCTGCTGTCTCAGGTGGCGGTCCCCCACAGCCCCGCCACGACCCTTGGACACCCACACGTAAGTGCGGTTGAAGCCATTCTTAAAAGCCACGGATATCTCTGGGTGCCTTGTTGTAGCAAAATGCCGATTAATCGCCCTATCCAGGGACCCCAGCTCGGGTGCTGTCAGCGAGTCATACCTGGAAAACAGAGCGGCCAGGTAAGGCTCAGCGGACACCCACGATTGGTCTTGTGGGACCTCAGCGGATGTCCCGCCAGACACAGCCACACCGGGAGGTTGGGGGTCCGGTTCTTGAGCCACCACTGGCACCGGCGCCTTGTCATTCCCGCCAATAGTAGCCGCCGCGTAATGAGTGGACCATTGGTCGCCGATCCCTCTGACGAGGTTGGAGGCCACCGCTAGCGTCTGTAGGGCAGGACCACCCGAAGGGACGACCAGAATACTCTGAGCCCCGCTTGACACCACCGCTGTAGTTAGCGCACTGGGGTGTGTCGTGGGTGCCGGCTCCGAGAGGTGCGCACTCTTTGCATCGCGCTCAGCACCCGTCTTACATCCAGAACACACCTTAGTGCGGTCCACCAGCGCGGATGCCCGCTCTTGGTCCGCCTTAGTAGGGGGCCAAAGGTGAGGCATGACGCCTGGACCAGGGGTGTAATTGGCTGGGGAGGAGCTGGAAGCGGGGTGCCGACGGCTAACGCATGGACCCCACTTCTTCGGCATCCTTGCACGCGGAAGACTGCGGGAGGCGTCGCATGACGTGCACACACCAATGAACACACCTCACCCCAGCACTCGCGTGCGGCGGGTGTCGCGGCTCCTCCCTAGCGCCGCCGCCTCGGAATGAGCGTCCAACTCTGTAGGTGCATGCGTGATTGTATATAAGTACTCATCAGCGGCAGCGCCGGGAAGGAGGAAGGCGCGTACGCAAATTCCACAAAAAAGGCATAGGAACCCCAGTGACGGGATGGATGATACCCTTTACTGTTTCTACTAGCTCAATTAGAGCACTGCAATATCAGGAAATAGAAAAAAATGGAAAGCTGCAGATGAGGGCAGTGTGGTCGCTGTGAAAGTCAGGAGCGTGGCCAACGCGTATGGGGGGAACGAGGGCGAGCCGGCATATGAAGCGAGGCCCAAAGTGATCCACATTCAATGTACATTGCAGTGGTATGCTCAAATATGCGCGGCGCTGCTTGCTTCACGCTGCTTCAAGGGGTTCGTCAGGGAGGGGGCGAATACCTACCTCGGAAACTCGCTCTCATCATTGCAGTCCATGGGCGCTGGGGTCCACGAAGTGCGTGGCCACAGGTCTAAGGGAAGAGGAGTACCACCTCAGAAGGTCAGGAGACAGCGGGGGTCAGTGGAGTGGGGTGACGTCGGCGGTGTGACTTGGTGGTGCTGGTAGCGACGACGGTGTGTGCGAGGTGGACGATGCCGTCAGAGCTGCGGAAAGGGGTTGAATAGCGCTTCAGGCTGTAAAAACATTTCAAACGTGGCCCGGAATGGCGAAAATACATTTAACCCACATGTCCGGCCTTAACTAGGCTTCGATGCTGTGGATGAGAAAAGAATGGAGGCGCCGATGAGTCGGGGTCGGATCGGGTAATTGCAACAAGTCTATCCAAGTAGCCCACAAGCATTAGGGGCTGGGAGCAACTGTTCGGCCTGGCTGTATCCACAGTGGACATAAGCGCGCCGGAAATGATTGAACAAAGCCTGTACGCGTGGCCAATGTGCGTCTCGTCCATGTTGCATATTTGGCGTCAGTGCTTGATGCCAAAGTCCCCGTATCACAATTCCAAACCCGAGTATGGCTTGGCCAACACCTCGGGTCTCGAGATGTCGGCACGGGCCGGCTCAAGCATGCCAGCGTGATACTGGCTCAGCCGCGGCCATTGACACATGAAAGCCGAAAATTGCCGGACCAAGCTTGGTGGTGTCCCCAAAGTCGCGCTTGGAATCACTTTTCCGACGTGTCGACATAGAGAGGATGTATTCCTGACAGTGGACCAGGACGGCGTCGCGCCCCAGCCCGCGGCCAACGAGAGCTCGCACTCGTAGAAGCTGAAACAAGAATTTTTCGTCCTCCTCGGTGAAGAACGGAGAGCAGCCGGCACGGGTTGTTTGTCCGCCAGTCTGCTTTCGGTACCTGACCACGCCTCGCGTGACACCTGCCGCTTCCACAATCTGCGTCACTGTCACGCCAACGGCCAAGAGATCCAGCATCGTTACCCGCTGCTGTGGAGTGACGGCGCCTTTGCAAGATGGCTTGGCAATGGGGCTGGATATCCGGGCCATCATCGGAGAGGTCTCGCGACAAAGAGGAGGGGAGGGTGTCATGGATAATTTGGGGGTGACCAGAGAGCAGAGAGGGGGAAATTGACGCTGTCTAGTCTCCAATGAGATGGGTGGGGGGGGGGGAAAGACGTTGATGATGCTTTGATGCCGCATAAAACCGGCATGCCTGACGGAGACAAGCAGCCAAGGATTGACAAGGGTCTCACAGGGGCCCGCAGGCCTGGAATTGCCGTGGATACTTGATTGTTGGCGCCATTTTCTCTTGGTGCGCGCCTGCACATCTTCTTCTGGTTCTCTGCGTCATTTTCCCTAATAGATGCGAAGCCTTCACAGTTGGAGAGCTCGTGAGCTGGCGAGTCCAAAAGTTCGCGAAATTTCTGGGTGTCGTTCTTCTTATTGTGTTTGCAGCGGAACAAAGTGAGCGAGGGCAGATATCAGAGAATGATACAAACCATGCAACGCATAGACACTGTGTAAACGCACATTCCAGTGCGGTTGTTGATTGGTGCCAACGGTTGTTGACTGGCGCCATACGGATATCTTGCGAGAGTACTGGACAGTTCTGCTGTGGGCCCATCGAAAGACTGGGGCCCAGAGGTGTGATTAAAAGAAAAGTATACCCGACTTTTACGCGATTTACGAATGCCTTCGTTTTTAAACCGTATGACGCGATCTTTAATGATTTCATCAACGTATCTCACCTGTAAAAGAAGTAAGAGACGCGTGTTTGCGACCTCCTGGGCTGAGGTTGTCATGCGCACCCAACACGAAGGACAAGATAATCACAACAGCATCAGGAACAGCTACAAACGATTCAGTGTTGCGTGCGCACACCCACAGACCTGCTCCTGTGACAAAAGCTCAGCCGAATCACGCCCAGCGTGAGCCCCGTTCATCCGCAGAAGAAATGAGCCAGCCGCGTCGCTGGCGAAAACGCTGCGCGTTGCCGTCACGGGCGGGCCCCACGGACATCTACGGCTATCCCGGCCGCCTCGAAAGCCGTTTGGATTTCATAGACGACGGTGGCTCATGGCCAGTCGGCCTCGATCGACGACGGCGGCTCGCCCTGTTGTAGTGCTACCCAGTCCCCCCCTACCGACGAAGGCGGCTCGGCCGGTAGCTACGCTCGCTGTTCCACCCACGTACAGTACCTGCGGCAGCGGCTCGCGCATCACCTCATTTACGGCTTCCACAGATCGCACGAGCACCCCGCCTCTCAACGTACTTTATACAGCCTCAAATGCGTGTCAGCAGGCGCCATCCGGGATCTGCGACCCCTGTGGCGGGACAGTCCTTCTCAGCCACGCAACTCCATTCGCTTTCAGCTTAGTCGCGACCCTTCGAACACTGGCGCGCCCCTAGATCTGTGTTTACACGAATGCAGACTGCGACCTCTGAAACGGAGACCAATCTAAGTACATGTGTGCATCACTACACCTTGAGAGCACCCTGTTCCGAAGGCTAGGGAGTACTACAATAGTTGAGGAAGGGCTATTCTTGCACCGTCACATGCACATTTTGGAGTTCGACCCAGCCATCAATGCCCGGTTGGCCAAACCGTGTCACGTTTAGCCACGTTGGGCGTTTTGGGCGGTTGTCTCCATTGTTGGACACGCCCTGAGATCGGAAGTGCCATGTTTGGAAACCATGACGGCCAGTAGAAGACCGGGCGGCTCTGCTGGTGCGGATCGACCAACAAGGAAGAGATTCTCAAGTAACTGACGACGCATCAGCTTCAGCTGTGCTAGCTGCAGCCTTGAAGAAGAACAAGACGTAGCCTGCAAGCATCTTTCCGTTTCTGTTCAGATCTCGTATTGGGGAGGAAGGATAAATGTGCCGCTGTACCATGCGCGAGTTCAGCGGTCAACACATTTCAAGGCGGAGGGGGGGCAAATCCACCACCAAGGATTCTCGTAGGTAGCGAGCAGTGTAGTGGCTCAAATAGCTTGTCCAAGCAACAAATAAGGATGGCATGAGCCATCAAGTAGTCTGGAAGGAAATGACGAAAGAGAGTATTGTGCTTCCCGCAAAAAGTGGACCCTGATGCATCAGCATCCGATGCAAAATCGCTGTTTCATTGGCTCAGAGGGCGGTGCATGCCGATGAAGCGGATGATGCGGATCCAGGTTTTGTGAGAAGCACAATAGACCCAGCGTGCCACTGTACTAGCATAGTCGCAGTGGTAGAACAGTGTCACTTTCTGAAAACGGGGAATGTTCCCGAAGCTGAAGAGTCTTGGAAAGAGGGGGTGGACGACAACGCCATCACCACGAAGCGCATTCTGTCATCTCTACTGTTGTCCCACCGGCATCCGCACCTGAAATATTGCAAAAGGGGGTTACATCTGTAAATGAGGGGGGTTTTCTCTACTGGCTCATGGGATTTAAACCAAATGGATGTTTCACTTAAACCAACCTGATTGTCTTCAAATAAATTTCATTTACCATCTTTGTTGGAAGGGCATGTCATGTGTAGCAGTCCTGGTTTCTTCGCGATTGCGTTCCTTTTTATGGTGCGTCATCAAAGAAGATATTATCTGATCAACGCTTACAGCAAGTCACAACAGTTCCCAGCAGCTCACAACAGAGAATGAAAAATTGCTGTGAACGCCGTTCCCTCCCACAGAGCCATTCAAGGGCCCCCAAGCAGTGAATTTATTTTCACAGCAGGGACACCGCATGCTCTGACTTGCTATGAACTTTTCTCGGATCCGCTCATTCTTTGGCGACGCGCCTAAAGGTATATTTCATGCATTTTGGCAGATGAAGATTGAGTTTTCCGTGCTGTTCCAGACATTGTTTGACCATGAGAAGCTACAGAACTGGTCTGTGTGGCATGGGTACTCAGATAAAAAAAAGAAGGCGCTCGAAGGGTTGTGTAGAGCTTTGTTACACCTGGGTGTTTCTCGATATTACCCCCGTTTTCTCTGTCGGTCGATCCGGAACGGATCCTGACCAACTTCTGATGCAAACACCGAATGATTGTACTTGGCCCAGGGGTGCTACGTTAGTCGCTGTCCAGATCATTGGCCTGGACCTCAACCTTCTGGCGGGTGTCCTTGAGTCCATTCTCACTGTCGGGCGTGTAGCCCCCCCCCACCAAGTTTCTGATTGATCCGATCTGGAATCGCATGGACACGCGCTTTTTCTCGGCCGGCTACGAGCATCACCAGCCCCCCACCACTATGGCCCATGAGCTTCAACGGCGACGAATGGGGTCCAGAAATCCCCTCAGTCCCTATGACACGCATTTTGCAGCCAGGCGACGTCGAGTTACAGGCTGCAGCGTCACCAGCGGACACTTCAATAAACTAAATGCCGTTCAGTACGGCGGCGACATGCAAGAAACAAGCTCTGTCTCACCAGCCTATGGTCGTAGCTGTCTGAAAGTATGTCTTAAAAAGCTGATGGAGTAGGCTCCAGTATGCGTCCATGGCGAGCAGAAGATCTGGAGCCATTGCTGAGTTCTGGGGGCGCCATCATGGGTCGCGCCCATGCGCCTTAGAGCACACCCAACAACGTCTTCCCCAAGTCCGAATGTGTATACGTGTCAGAAACGTGTCTCCCGAATGCTCCACGTGGCTCAGTTTAGGCTCTTGGGGTTGGGGACGGCTCCACAGCAACGTCG
>Ga0209093_1001010_pt1 | contig 15799 bp, 15 predicted proteins | sample SidtaG_4_FD_187450 | JGI IMG/M metagenome (GOLD analysis project Ga0209093, IMG submission 187450) | Marine algal microbial communities from Sidmouth, United Kingdom - Sidmouth_Male1 metaG (SPAdes) (version 2) | ecosystem: Host-associated > Algae > Red algae > Unclassified | place: Sidmouth... | reverse complement strand
GGCTACCGCGCGCGAGCGCGCGGGCGGCCGACGCCATGCGTGGAGGGAAGGGACGAAGAGAGCGGGGGGGGTTGGACGTGGGAGGGCAAGGCAGAGGGGAAAAGGCAAGGAGGTGCAGCACGCGGTTGGCGATGAGCCGCATGGCAGCTCCAGCGGGGGCGGCGTGGCGCCACGCCATGGAAGAGTGGGGAACTGGTGGGTTCATGAATGCCGGAGCAACGAATGGTCGCTCGTTCGTTTGCTCATGGCGCAATTTCGCATCGCTGTCACAAGGTGTCAGAGTGTGGGTATACGGCGAGAATCGAGAAAAATTATAGTGTAAGCACAGTGTACGGAGCACCAGCAATCGCCGACCCAACCAGAGGTGTGATTACGATCATTCCTGGGCTCGAGTAACTTTATTGTAGTTAACTCTATTGCACATATCATCCATTTTGTCCTTAATGGCCATTGTACCTGTAACCGGTCAAGTACCGATTCCTCCGCAGCCGCGTTGGGGTCGGACGGCCACGGTGGCCACTGCGCAGTGATGACTAACCGGGGGTGGGACACAAATGCCATTTTGGGCCATGTGGACCCACATTCGGTCACGGAATCGGCCTGTGCGGGGTCACACACGCAGGTTTTTCCCACAAACCGTTGTGGATGATATTTCCTGTCTTCTGGGGTTGGATGTCTTTACACCGCCAGAAGCGTCTCGACGAGACGAAGAGCATTGCGCCGAGTATGGCCGCCCAAATGGACAGGAAGTGCGCTTCACAAAACCATGTGGAACAGCCGTAGCGTCCGTCTACAAAGGCATGTGGAGGCGACCGGTGCTTTGTGGGCGGCCTGTTGCGTGTGGGGATATCTCCCATCAGTAAGGCGACAAGATGAGGGTGCTCTCGCACCATGTTGGCCCAGTGGAGAGCATGGCGCGACGTCAGAAGGAACGTTCCGAGCTCTCATTGGCCATTATAGGCTTGGAGACAAAGCGTTGATTGGCTGTTTCGCACTGTCGGGAGGTCTGTTCATGGGGAGATTCTATGTGCTGATATGCCGTGGGTCGACTCACGAACTGTAACTCACAAGAGCCACCACAAAACCATGTCTGTTGTGAACGCAAAGTCCCACGCGCGCGCAGTCGGAGTTCGCGAGCGTGCCGTCTCTCCCACTGTGCCAAAGTCGAGCAGAGAGGTTCAACGCTTGTCCTTCATTCGTCCGCCAGGGCCAGTCCCCGGTGCCTGCCTCTCTTATACCCTCTCGGCCGTGGCCGCTTCCCCAGGCACCCGCCCTCTCAGCGTCCCCTAGCGGTCCCGCCTCCCCGCCGGGCTCCCCCTCCCGGCTCGCCCAGGCGCCTCGTCCAGGCTGGGCTCCCCCACACCCTGCGCCCTCCACGCGTCGGAGCCGCCGCTGGTTGAGTCGCTCCGCCTCCCCGCCGCTCCGCCACGCGCCCGGCCTTCGGCCGCTTCCGGCGTGGGTGGTGCCCACCGTCCCGGTGGCGCCTCCCCCGACGGCCGCCGCCAGGCGCGCGGCGCTCCCTGGGTGGGGAGCCCCCCCGCGCCACCGGGAGGGTGCAGCCCTCCCGATGGCGTCACCCAGCCGCGGGGACTTAGCGGGTGCCGCGGGCACGGGGGTGCACTTAGTAGTTGCTCCCCCCGTGCCCACAACACTCCCCCGCGGCCGCGGGCGTCTAGAGAGTGAGGTCCGACAGCCCCGCCGCCTCCCGGCATGCGGTGAATGCCGCGATGAGGAGCGCCTTCGTCAGCATGTCTGCGACCATCTCCCCCGTCGGGATGTACGTGGGCACGAGCACCTTATCGGCCACCTTCTCCCGCACGAAGAGGAAGGCCACGTCAATGTGCTTGGTCCGCTGCGAGGACGTGTCGTTACGCATCAGGGCCAGCGCGCTCTGGTTGTCGATGCGCATGTCCATCGGCTCCTCCTTGCCCGTCAGGTCCTTGAGCAGCCGGCGCACCCACACCACTTCCCGCGCCGCCATCGCCCCGGCGACGTACTCGGCCTCGGTGGTCGACAGGGCGACCGACCCCTGGCGCTTGCTCGTCCAGCTCACCGACGCGCCGTGCATGGTGAAGATGTATCCCGTGGTCGACCGTCGCGTCGGGATGCGTGCCGGGGGCAAGAGGGCGCGAATGGACAGCCTCTGGGCACCCACGGGGCGGCAGTGGCCGCGCAGGCATCAGATCGGCCCCTACAGGGGGGGGAGGGCCTATACCTGCGTGCCGCAGAGGGCACAGCCAAGGGCAGCTGGGCGGGCCTCTGGGCTCGCCCCATGGTATATATACCGGGGGGTTGGGGGACGGCGAGCGCTTGTCCGGTTCCCCATTCCATTAGGCGTCCGGGTTGAGTAGCCCAGTTGGGCCGGTTGCGGTGGCCTGCGCTTGCGCACTTGTTGACCCTTGGGTCCGTCGTCCGCCGTGCCCCGGCCGTCGCGAGGCGAGGCTATCACGGCCTTGCCCTCGGCGGGGGGGGGTCGTTGCGCTTTGGCGCACACGGTGGGCGGGGGGACGGGGTCGGGCTCATTGCCACGGAGAAGTCGGTTGCGCGGCTTGTGCACAGCCGGTTGACCTTAGCTCGTGGGGAGGAGAGTGTGGACTCGTGTCGGGGGGAGGGTTGCGAGGAGGCGCAGCGGTAGCTGAGGTCTTCCGCCCGCGGCGGCGCGCCGGCGGCAAGTTCAAGGCCAAGATGACGGGTGGCGGCAGCGACGTCCAGATGGCCGACGCGGCCGGCGCGGCTGGCAGTGGTGCCAATGGCGCGGGCAGCCCAGCGGGGCGGGCCGGGTCGGAGACGAGCGTCCGCTCGGGGTCGCGGCGGGACGGGTCGTCCGCCGACCATGGGCGCGACATGCGCGGCGGTGACTACCCTGACGGGGCGGAAGACCAAGACGCCGAGCCGCCGCCCATCGAGGGGGCGGGGCCATCGCCTTTCCGGCGGACGTACTTCAGCCCGCCGTCTCTTGGGACCCGTGATGGCGTCCCTGTCATGAGTGACGACGTCCTCATGGATGCGGCGACGAACAACCGCCGCGTGGCCTTAGTTCGTATTGAAGAAGGCCATTGGGGCGTCCCGCCGGGGTTTGTGGACATCCTCAACCGGGTTTCTGACGACCGTGTTGACGCCGTCGTGGCGGAGGTACACGGCAACGCCAACTATGGCAACCAAGGCGAGGCGCGGCAGGCCTATGAGGTCCTGGCCTATGCCAACGAGTTGGTCCGTTACGGACGCCCGTTCCACGACTTCCATACGCGTCTTTTCGCTTGGGCCCTCTTGTTCCCCGTCCACCAGATGGGGACATTCGAGGTCGCTGCCAACAACTTCGGGCGGCTGCGTCGGGCTTGGCCGGAGGCCGTCTTCCTGTCGCGCCGTACGGCCACGGAGTTGTCGGTGCCTTTTGCCCAAGAGGCGGGCATGGAGGACTACCTCGAGGAGCTCATAGAAGCAGCTCGCGAGGCGGAGCAAACCGTGGAGGAGAAGTTCGACGGGCGCACATTGGCGTTGACTTCCCCCTTTCGGGCTCCAAGCTATGCTCCCGCCCATCGGCGCGCTCAAGACGCGGCTCGCATTAGGAGCCGCGGGCTGCTTCCCACCGCTTGGTGCTCCGGTGTTATCCGGGCGCCCCGTCATTTCGACCTGTCGCGGTGGTTTCCCCGTTACCCCCGCTGGTGGTTAAACCGCGGGGTGTGGATGGAGATGCCGTACGCACTCTCGTACATGGCTCATAAGCTGGTCGACGAAATCAGTGCCGTCTGGCACGTCTTCAACGCGGAGTACTACTACTTCCTCGCGGCTGGGTGGGTACACACCCTGTTGACGGACAAGGTCTTTTCCTGGCTCGATGCCAAGGCACTGAAGCGGATGTCCAAGTTGGACCTGCACCGCATGGCCAGTGGGCCTGGTGGCCAGGCGATGCTGGACACGTTCCATAAGATGCACAAGGCCACGGTAGTTTTCCCGTGGACCATTGTGGTCAAGGACGTCATTCGACGTGACACGCAGACGCGCGCGGCGCGTCAAGTGCACGTCCATTTGGACTCGTTGGCCGAGTACGGGTTCATGTTGAACCACCCTTGTCGGGGCTTTGCGTGTCTTCCCGTCGGGGGCGGGGGGTCGGACGACGATGGTGATACGCCCGTGGCGGCAGCCCAAGGCAACGCCGGCTTTGTCCGCCAGGGGACGCGGGCGGCCGGTGGGCCTTCGAGCCGGGCGGCCTCGCCTAGCCGTCGGTCGCTTTCGCCGGTGCGCGAGACGCGCGTCACCGCCGCGTCCGGTGGACATGCGCGTCCGGCCCAGGAGGACGTTTGGACCTCGCCGGAGGCGTTTCAGGCGGCGATGGCCTTGTTTGGAGACGGGCCGAGTCGCCGTATGGACGGGCAGCGCGTGCCTCGTGGCGTCGGGGCGGCCGCTCTGGCGTCGGCGTGGAATCGCCAGACGGAGGCGTTGCGCCGGGCCGTGCGTGACGCCCATGGCTATGTCCTTGAGGACGCCATGCCGGTGTTGGCTCGTGCCATGAGCGTGGCTGCAGACTCGGCGGCTGCCTTTGACTTGTTCACCCAGGAGGTCGAACGTCTGCGCCAAGTGGCGGCGGTACCTCGTTCGCCTGTGCGTTTTGACGCGGGCGACATCCTCGGCCGGCGTCACAGCCGTGACGAAGAGGACGAGGAGGAGTCCCAGCGCAATATGCGCCGCCGCAGTTCGTCGGTGGAAGGGGGCAGCCGGGGGCACTTCCGCAACTGAGGCGGGTGGTCCCAGACCGGGTTGGCTAGACTTGTGTCTTTGCTTTGTTTGGCGTGTTTTTCTGCCGGTGCCCGTCGGCAGGTGATGCTGTGGCGGTGTTTTATACACCTTGCCCGCTCATGGGTTGCTGTCGTTTGGACAGAGAGGGTTTGGCTTGTGTAGCACTGTTGGTTTTCCTGTTAAAGTGAAAGGACAAGTGCCCATGTGGTCATAGCATTCTGGTCTTTTGACGCGTGGGGGAGTACCTCGTGCGATGCAAAAGCCGCTTTGGAATCGGCATACCAGGGGGCGCTCTCCCATCTGGGGGCTATAAGAGTCGCCTCTGTACTTTGGTACATCAGGTCCTCCACCGTCGTGGTTAGGTCATGGACCGAAGGTAGCCGTAGCCCGTTAGGCTCGGATCCAACCCCTTGGGTAACAGGCGTGGGGGGTGCATCATTGTCCTGTAAGGACGGGGGGCAGGGCCACACGTAGGTGTACGGCCCATGCCACTCAGAAAGCTCGGCGAAACGCCAAAGAGCCAACCAGCGGTCGTGGGTGATATTACGCGTCCGTTCGGGTAGCGTCAGCCGAACCCAACAAATCGGTAAAGTCTCCTGAACCGAATTCGATTTGTTAATCGTAACCCAGTTCAGTGTGATTCGAATTTCCCCATTGGAATTCGAAAACACTCCAAGAATGGTCGGGGACCACTTTGGTTCTTGGCGTTGGGGGCACGGCACTTCAATAAGAGAGCAAAATAACGCGAACAAGCTCTTCTAGCGCCCAGAGGGCAAAACAGCTACTTTTTCATTCCAACACAATCGTGCCAGGAACTGTTTCGTGAATCCAACGGCCAAGTGAAATGCAGTCCCTCGGGCACAAGGATGCTGGGCCCTTTCAGCCGTGCGATGCCAAACAAGTTCTGTCATGGGACCTCTTCGAGGAATGTAGACACCCCACCTCAGGCAGCGCCGAGAGACCCCACCAGCTGATGCGGACTCCCACCGCAGCGCCATGCACTTGTGGGCTCGGTGCCTTCCCCGCGGTATGTTTGACGGGCACCAGAGCGTGCTGCCCTCGCCCGACCACCTCACGTTCCATGGTCTCACGAAGCGGCTGATCGCCGGCGTCTTTGAATTGCTGTCAAAGAGGCAGCGCAGGCGCCTAGGCCTCTCGCTGCGGGACGCGCTTTCAAGGAGCCATCTCCCAAGTAACACGATCTACAAGGAGAAATCCGACGCCATCGCTTCCGTGAGCATCTCGGAGTGGGCGGCTACGTTGACGGTCGCGGCCTTCTCCATCCGGCGTGTGATAAATTGCGCCAAGGTCTGCACAGATGCCAACCCTACGCCCTTGCAGGCCGCGCTGCAGGTACTCGACGCTTACACGACCCTTGTCAACGCCCTGCACTTCTACCCCCGGGCCGAGATTGATGGCGAGACGGCTTGCCACTCCCGTCTGACGCCAGCAGATGTGCGGGAGCTCGGCAACAACTTTTTCCATCTGGCATGTGCAGCATGTCTTCGTGGCGACACGGTGGCGTTTGGGCGGTCTATTGATGTGCCCAACTTGCATCGCTTGCGGGAGCTGCTTGAGGTGGTCATCCCGGCGCTGACGCATGTGCGACATGTTCAAGAGCTCCTGTTTGAGAGTGCCCACCAACCACTGAAGCGGGCTATCGCTACGGGCAACGGCCGCGACGACGCGTGGCGGGCCTTGGAGCGGGTGCTCCAGGGGGAGCTCGCGTCCCGCATTGCGTTGCAGCCGTCCTTCTTCAAAATCAAAGCCGAGAGGTTGAACCATGCCGGGATCCGCGCGCATCTGCGTTTGGCCAAGCCGCTTTGGAGCCAACCTACAGCTCAATGGCGGTGCTCTGGCGGGACGTTGCTATCCTCGTATGCTCCCGAGGAAGCTTGCTCGCTGGTCAGAGACCGGTGGGTCTCAACATTTGTGCCTCGGTGGCGCGGGCGAGCCACTAGGGGGGACATGGGGAGGCTGCAAGTGGGTGACTGTGTGGGGGTGCTTGTACTTTCACCTCCTGGGCATGCAACCGTCAACGTTGTCCACGGCTCTGGTGCCACATGTGGTGTGACGGCGTACTATCGTGCAGTTGCCTTTCTTGATGACATCGGAGGATCTCCTGCAGCTGCTGTGCACCCGTTAGTCCTCATTGACGGCAGCCCGGACATGTGCGTCGACCTTGCTCGCTTCCTGTACTTGCCTTTGTTTGATGGTGTACGTCGTGCCCTCCTGCTGCATTCCTGTCGCTGTGAGTGTATGCTGACACCGTCTGGCACTGGTAACTCCAGTACCAACTGATGGAGGGTGTTTGGTCAACCCAATGGCTACCCATCTAGAAACGGGTGATTGCGTTGTAAAGTGTTCTTATTGCACCCTCACGGATGGCCTGCAACGTCCCCCCACACCCAATAGCAAACTGTACAATGATAGAGTGGCTAGAAGTCGGAAGTCTCCATGCCCATCATAACCCTCCTTTCGTTCACGTATCAAAAGCGCAGTGTAGCAAATCCTCATCCAAGTGCCGTACGACTACTATAAACAGCCTACTCCCCAATGCACTCACGCACAAGAGGCGCCTACGTCTTAGTGAGCCAAGCTCCGCAGCCAGGTTGGTGGTGTCTGGCGTTACGACGGTGCGCTGGGCGCCCCTGCTACCTTCTCAGGAGCGGCCCGGTGGGAAGCCCCGTCATTTCGTCCCTCTGCCCCTGAATCCGGCGCGGTTTTGGCGGCTGCCGCCGCTACGGACGCGGGCAGCGCAAGATGTGCAGATATGATGGCATTGCGCTCCGGGGCGGTCAACCGCTGTGCGACAAGGTCCTGCTCCAGCCATGCGTCTGGCCGAGGCATCATCAGCGTCCAATCCCCCGGCTCCTTGACCTCCTCCGCGTCCTTGTGCGGCATTGTCATCCAGGCACGATCCGTGGACACTAGTAGATTGCGAAGGATGCAAGCGGTGGAGAGAAAAACCTTGGGCTGGAACGTGTGCGACGAGCGCACAACTGCCGCGAGTAACTTTGCCGCTACCTCGAGGAGGTCATCCTTGCGGCTCACAGAGTGGATGCCAACCAACGGGGACACGGGCTTCGCTTCATGCTTGCGCGCGGCCGCGGGCTTTTCGCCATCCGGCAGCAATCCAGAGCAGGACGCCTGCAGCGTCTTGGTGACGGAGAAGAAGTCGGATCCTGTAGCGTCCTCGACTGTCTGCTTCTCGGCGTCGGGGTAGGTTAGCTGCATTGTTTCCGTGGCGCTGAGGAGGTAGTAGGCGAATAGCACGTAGAACAGCTTCCGGGATACGCACCGCGGGTCGTGGAACTTTCCCCGGATAAGCGTGTCGGTCGCATAGTCCACCTTGTCCATCGCACGGGTGTCCACGCCCGTCTTGCCGCGCGCGACATGAGGCTGCTTTTCCATCGGCTTGCTTGCGTTGGCAATCAGCAGCCTCTCTTGCACGGCAATACAGATCATTTTGAAGTTCTCGTTGGAAAACGTATCAAGCAGCTGGCTTGCCGGCGGGAAGGACACAGTGAGGATGTCGCCTGCGTCGTTGGGATTGTCTACGGGCGAAAGCATGAGCTTCTCTTGCACGAGCGCATGGTCCTTGCGGATCTGTGCCGTTGGGAACGCCTTCTTGAGGGCGACATGGAGCTCGTGGTCCGTCATGAGGGACACAGGCGGCTCGGCCGGCTGCTTGTGCAGCAAGTCACCGACCGACTGGGTAACGCCCTTGATAACCGACTCGGCCAAGTCGTCGACCTTCTTGATCCGCTCCTCAAAAGCGTCGAGCCGCTCTTTCATAGGCACCCGGATGTCAGCGGGTAGACTTGCTCCCCACTTGGTCGCGTCGGTTGGGTTGATGGAGGTCCCACCTGGGAGCGCTGCTGCGGACCTGCCCGCCCCGGCGACATTGGCATTAGTAGAAGTCGCAACCGGTCGCGCGCCGGCCGCCGCGCAAAGCCGCTCTAGGTCAGGCTTCAGCAGCGCGTGCACAGCCGAAGCAATCCTCTGCATGTCTGCATCGGAGAGGTTCATCCGGGCGCCACGCGCAGAAGGACGCGGAGGAGACGGATCACCGGCCGAACATGGACTTGAGCCAGCCGGTGAGACAGCATTGGCAGGTCGCCGCGCCCGCTTGCCTGGAGCCATGGTGCGAAAGCGCGGGCGAGCGCCGAAAGCTGTTCACTGAAGGGATGTACAGTAAGTGGGTGCCACGCGCGAGGTAGGTGCCGCTTGCAGGGTGCGTGTCTTTGACGTGGTGGCTGCTGCCAACGTGGTAGATGAGGTCAGCTTGCTGGCTGCCGCGGAAGCAAAGACCGCCGTAGGAGAGAGGAGCGCCGCCGCGTACGAGAGAAGATAGAGACACCGGTAGATAACTCTAACAGAGCTCAGGCCTCCGCCTCAAGGACCAGAGACGAGCACGAGAAGAGCAATCTCATCCGGAGCGAAAACACCAGCGTGGTAGTGTAGACGACAGCAGGGGGTGGGTGGGGGGACCACGCGGGACGGCCTTGCCAAAAGCAGAGCGCGTGCCAGCGTACGGCTTACGGAGGAGGCGGAGACTCACGGCGACGCACCCCTACGGACGCCTTTCCAGGCTACGCTGTCCCCAGACCGATGATGTGCACGCCGGCGTGTGCCGCGGTGCGTTGCGGGAACACTATGGTGCGTCCCTAAAAGTGGGAAAAGAGACGCACCACACGTCGCCGCCGTCACAGAAAGTCTTGGGTACTATACCCACCTGCAGTGGCCGCCACAGACCATGCAGAGGCGGAAAGAGTGGCCGACGGCTGGTACAGGTGCTCCTCCAGTGTCGGATCTGTACTTCATGGTTTGAATTTGATGCGCGCCGTGGTCCTTGCGTGGTGATCTGCCGCACAAAAAATGGAATTGCGTCGTCTTCGCCAATGTGAAGATCGACGGCTGGTCCTCTCCAGAGTGATCGATGGTACACGAAGAATGCCACCTAATTACCACCCGCCTGCGTCGGCGGCGTGGTACAGGTCCGACCAGCCGGACGCTACAGCGGAGCTCGTTGGCGCGGGGCGTCAGCGACGAGCGGTGTGGGGGGCCAAGGGCAGGCAGCGGTGGCGGCGGTGACGACGGCGGTGGCGGCGGTGGCTGTCTGTGCCTTCACCGCCGCGGATGAGGACGTGGCGGTATCTGTCACCGTCGGGACCCGGAACGACCAACCCCCGCCCCTCTTGCCTCTGTCGCCGCCGACGCTGACGCGTGCGCACCCCACGGCCTCGTTTTCGCCGCACTCCCGGGCGCTCTTGTAGCTCCCGCCACACCCCCTCCGATCTCTCCTGGCGCCACTACCGCGAGGCCATCGAGCCCCTTGGCCATCCTCGTTGCGATCGCTGCTTCATCGCGACCTTTGCTAGACATGGTGTTTGCGCCGTCCGAATCTCGCCTTATGGCTGCGGGGTCCTCGCTCCCCTCAGCTCACGCCTCCACGCTTCAAGACAGTCCGGACACTGTAGCAGTACGTACCCGCCCTTTGCCCCCAATCGCAGTGAACGCAGCTGTCTCGACTGCAACAGAGGCAGCGGGGCCTTCCCGTCTTGCCACGACTGCCGCTCTACGGTCGGCGTCCCCTGTTTTCCGGCCGGCTGAGCCTGCGACGGCAATGGAGAGGATGGAAGTCGAGCTGCAGCGTCTCTCTTCTAAGAGCCACGAGCTGGAGCAGAGCGTCGCCGCATGCCATGAACAAATGTCCGCCTCACGTCTGTCTCTAAACGGCATCCGAGCTCTGCAGGCCGCGGCCCAACAGGAGCAGGACCCATTGGGGCGCGCGCTGCAGCGGTGGCTTTCCACCCGCCTGGTGGAGCGGCTTAAGACGTGCCCCAAGTCGGGGCTCAACACCGCACGTGGTGGGGTCAGCCAGGCCGAGAGCAGAGCACGGATGACTCTGACGGTGGACATGGTGGCCGATCGAGGCGCTTTGGACGAGTTCGTGATGGTGCGCTCCCTGTCGTACGACGTGCGTGCAACACGCAGCCGAGGAAAGGCCAACCGGGCTGTGCAGTTCTTGTCGGCCGCGCACTTCTTGGAGGCGCTGGGCATGGCACCTCCGCTACGCAAAAGGTGCTTGGCGCGGCAATTTTCCCGTCGAGATGGACCGACACCAGCTCGGGTGCTGGTCGAGTGGCTGTGCGACAACGACGGCACCGTCAGGTACATACTCGAGCGGCACCACACCACAGGTACTGTGGAAATTGCAGTGCGCGCGTCAGAAGTGTTCGACCCGTTGCAGCACAAGTTCGAGCGTCCCTTGGAGCGCAAGACTGTTCCTAGCCAAATGTTGCCAGTCTTGGCGCCAGCGGGTAACTCAACCTTGCAGTGGCGCCCGTCGGGCGTGTTGAGCATGTCGGACTATGAGGAGCGGTTCTTGCGGGCCGTCTCACGTTGAGTATCCCGTGCTGTGAGGTGGAGCTAGCGAGCAGTGAGGTAGTTTCCGTCGTTGCTGCGGCGGATGTGTAGGATGCTGCAAGCGACGTGCGAATGGGCGGCTACAAGGATCATCTTGGTTTATTGTCCTCCTGCCCGCTCAGAAACCACCTTGCACACCGCTCTTGTACGTGCTGTTGTACGAATGAGCTTGACATTGGCGCTACAGGCGTCCAGCCCGTACCGTGCTCCAGGAGCACCCGACAACCTGTACGAGCACATGGTGCACGGGGTTTCAGCGCCCGGTCCCATCAGCATGCTAGTCTTGGCCACCTGGACGTAATCGCCAACGTAAAAGCAGACGTCCGCGTAGACGCGCACCGGCTTCCCGTCTGCGCCCTCTCAGAGCCACCCATCTTTGGCACCGACGCGGAGGTCAGGCGCAATGGCCTCCAAGATGACGTCAGAGTCCACACCCGGTAGTGTCGCCGCCAAAGTCCGCACGGCGTGGCTACTACGGCGGTCGTTGAACAGCCAGGATAGGTAACTCGTCTATACCCCGCCCATGGAGATCTCCTTTCCGACATGAGCGCGAGAGTCGTCCGAGTAGAAGCACAAGCAAACAATAAGAAAGGCAGCACCATCCTTCTTCCCCCAAGTCATCCGACGCTGCCGGCTTGGTTTGGCCGTACCGTCGCCTTCCTGCCGCTCATGGCCGCCGCTCGCCGTCGCCATGCCCAAGTCCCCCGTAGCCTCCCCAGTGGATGAAGCACAGTCGGCGAGGATCCTACAAAGGGCGGTGACCGAGACCGCGGCAGCATCGTCAGTCATCCATGACAGAGGAGGCAATGAGGATGAGTGCCAGTAGTGAGCAGGGATGTCGGCCTCTTCACCCCCAGAAAGCTTGCACTTGACGACAAAGGCACCAGCGTGTTGGCAGGCGTCAACGTTGAGTCCGTCTGCGGCTTCCGCGAAGTACGCATCAACCACCGCTGCTCCCCTTACGCCGGTGCCGTCTTGAAGGTCCACATCGACACGATCACCGACAGCCAGAAAGACGTCACCAAGCTGGAACCGTGAGACCAGGCGTCCTGTAGAAAGAACTGTCTCTCGGTCCTGGAAGAGGGCAGAGTCAACAAACTCAGGGTGCAGGGCTCGGTCACTGTCGGAGCGCTCGTCGGCGGCCTTGAACTTCTCAAACGTCTCCGTGAATAGCAAATCCCGCCGAACATGGGCGCTGGGAGCCACATACGCCACCTCCACGAGTTCGTTTTTGCCCGTCTGCCGCGCCCAGCACACACTCCGCTGCAGCATCCACTTGGCCTCCACGAAGGGCGCAATGTCATAGCGGATGAAGTTGGCTGACGGAAGCTTGATGGGAGAGGTAATGTTGAAACCTTCTCGATGGACATTGTACTGCTTCTCGGTGTCATGCTGCTGTCCGCGCAATAGCAAGTAGGCGTAGAGATGCTCCTCGCACGAGAACGGCATCGGGAGGTCTTGTCCAAGAGGCAGCACAGCCGTCCGCACAGCTTGGCGAGTGGTGGCGGGTTCGTATGGAGCACCGAGTGGCATCTCCATTGCGGTCTGGCCGGTGGCGTGGGAGTTGGTATCCATGTCGCCGTCGCCATCATTTTCGGTGGCTTCCAAAAGAAGCAGCTCCTCGGGGAAGACAAAGACGGGCGGGTCCGAGACGTCGCTGCCCGGCACACTCGATGAGTCGCTTAGGGGCGGCCGTGCCGGCAACTGGGCTTCTTGCGCAACGCCTCGGTACCCAGAACCAACAGCTCGGTGCTCGGGAAAACCCCCAATTTAAAGATGGTCCAAACTGCTGCTGCGTTGTCCTGCTGCTTGTACCCCGTCCTCGGGCGCAGAAGCCCTCTCGTCCGCATCATACTCCGTACCTTCGACTTGCGCATCTTGGAGGGCGTTGCAGTGTCCTGCTCGGTCTTCGTCGCTGGGAACGACAGCCGTAGAAGCCCCGTCACCCATGGCATTCGCAATCTCACTAACGGAAGAGCCCTCGTTGGGTGCAGCACGGCTGCTTGCACAAGCAGCAATATTGAGTTGGCCAAGGGGTGCTCGACCCCCAGCTTTGCGATCTGCATCCCGCACAGACCTCCGGGAGGATGTGCCCCGCGACTCGTCGCCAACCAGCGCGCGCGAGCGGCCCATGATCAGGTCGGAGCGAACAACAGACCAAAGTGCTACGCGGCGGCCGCAGACGCGCGAAAGGACCGCGAGCCGGGCCGGAGTTGTCGAGGCAGCGCATCAGAGCCACCGGCTCCAGAGTCGTTGTAGACGCAAGGCAGTCCACCAAATCAGTAGGGGGGGTGACTGGAGAGGTAGCCGATGTCCGGAACGTGGGGGAGGGGTAGTGCGCGGTGCGCACGGTGCCCGAGATGGAATGGCCAGGCAGCGGAAAAGGGGCAGAGAGGATAGTGGAAGTAGCAGTAGGGTGGTCCGTGGAGAAGAAGTGTTGTCCTCGGCGCCGATCAGAATCTAGCACGGTGCGGACGTTGGCACTGAGACGACCAGATGCGAGTACATGGCAGTCTCTTCCCGGTCTGGTGACAGGCGCCCCTCCCATTGGACGAATGCGCTCTTGCTGCACTGAAGCTTGAGTTGATCCAGCAGTTTTTTAATTGAACGTAATTATGCCTCCTTTCAAGTCAAGACGTGCCGTCACGCTGCCCTTGTGGGGTTGCCGTGCCATGAAAGCGCACGAGGATGCGACAGCGTCATTTGCGACCGCAAGGATGGTGGCGAGTGTCTGGAGAATATGGCCTGGCGCCGTCGGCAGCGGCAGCGTCAATGGCAGGGAAAGGTAGCAGAGGATGCGGCAGCGACGTCCGCGGCGGCAGCGTCGGTGGCTCGTGCGGGCAGTAGGGATGAGGAGACTGCATAGGTGGTGAAATATGGCGGCGGCGGCGTGGGCAGGTTTCACGGCGGAGCCCGACGCTGCGGAGAGCGGCAAGCTGATCTAGGCATCAGCGGCGAGCCGCATAGCGAATATGACGCAGTGGTGCCCCCAGAAGCTGTCCCAAGAACGCTGCAACTCTCACTCGTCCCCCCCACCCCGCCCCCAGAAGCGTCGGCCGCCGTCGGCGCGCGAAGCGACGCATGGCCGTTGGCCTACAAGCCGACGGCTTCGGCGGAATTGGCCGCCCACGCAGCGAGAGAGAGCGACCGCCGCCCGCGGCTTGGGGAGGGAGGCACCAGAGACGCGGGTGAAGACCGACCCGGGGGCGAAGATGATCGTGACTGCCCCCGCGTGCGTGGCACCGGCTTCGGCAAAAAGGCTGGAACCAGCGCCGTGCATGGTTGCGAGAAGGAAGACAGAGGGAGGCGGGGGGGGGGGATGCGGCCGACGCGGCCAACCGCACGGCTGGCGACGGCGTGGGGGATGCGGCGGCGGGGGGCACCGCCGCCGCCTCCGCCGCTGCCGCGGCGGCCAAGGCCCGCCCACACCCAAACAGGCGCTCCGCCACGCCCGCGGCGGCGGCTGTGGCGGCGGCAGCGGCGGGCGCGCCGTCGCCGTTGCCGCTGCCGTTGCCGTTGCCGTTGCCGCCGGCGAGGCGCGCGTCGACGCCCCGCGCCGCCGCCGCGGCGATGGAGGTCAGGAGGGGCGACGCGGACGGCGGTCGCCGTGGCGGCCGCCGCCGAACCGACGGCCCGCCGCCGCCGCCGCCGCCGCCGCCGCCGTCGGCGGGGAGGTGGTCGCGAAATCACGCCCCCGCGGCGAGCGCGCGATCGGCGGGCGGGGCGCAGAGCCCCCCCCACCCCCCCCGAGGAGATGCGCCGCCACGGCGGCCGTGTCAAGCGGCCGCCGCCGCCAAATCTACAGGAGCAGGAGCCACCAGCGTAGCGCGCCGCATCCGCCGCCGCCGTCGCCGGCGCCAACCCCGTCGCCGGCCGGCGGCGCACCCGCCGACGACGCGCCCGCCGACAGGACGGCCCTTACCACAGCGCCGCGTCGTCCGCACCGCGTTGGCCGACCGGCGCCGCATCCACGGCAGCGACCGCCGCCCGCACGCAGCAGGCGGTCAGGGCGGCGACGGCGAACGTTGCGGCGCCCGCCGCCCGCCGCCCGCGGACCGGGGTCGGGCCGGCGGCATCGGTGGCAGCCAGAAGCTTTGCGTCTAGGGACGCGAGGGCGCCGCACAGCGCCGCCCATGACGCGGGCGCATCGGCGGCGGGCGCCGCCGCGGCGGGGTCGGCGGGCGCGCCCCCCCCCCCCGAGCCTCCGCCGGGGGCGGCGGCGGCGGCACCGCCGCGCCCCCGCGGTGGCAGAGGCGGCGGCGGCGGCAGGTCGCGAGTGAGACGCTGCCACGCCGGCGCGACGGCCGGCGACGCGGACGCGGCTGCGCCCGCGGTGGCGACGACCGCCGCCGCCGCCGCGCGCACGATGAGGCGGTCGGCGGCGAGCGCCGCCGCCGTCATCAGCCGCGTCGCCGCGCCGATGGGCAGGGCGGCGACGGTGCCGACGAGGGGCACCGCCACCGCCGCCGCCGTGCCGCCGCCCTCGCCGTCCCCGCCGCCGCCGCCACCGCCGCCGCTGCCGCTGCCGCCGCGACCGCCGCCGCCGCTGGCACGCGGCTCCGTGGCGGCGAGCACCCGCACAACCACCGCCCCGGCGGCGGCAACGTCGTCGCGCACCCCCCCCCCCCCCCCG
>Ga0209093_1001008_pt1 | contig 15803 bp, 15 predicted proteins | sample SidtaG_4_FD_187450 | JGI IMG/M metagenome (GOLD analysis project Ga0209093, IMG submission 187450) | Marine algal microbial communities from Sidmouth, United Kingdom - Sidmouth_Male1 metaG (SPAdes) (version 2) | ecosystem: Host-associated > Algae > Red algae > Unclassified | place: Sidmouth... | reverse complement strand
CGGACGCGTTCGCGAACGGCGGCCCAGCTTCCGCAAAAACGGGCGATATGGGGCTTCCGACGGCCCGTTCGCGACTGTGTCGAGCATTTCACGTGAATCCGAGTGCTGTCACGTCGCTGACGAACCTATTTGACGACCGCGATCGTCGCAACGTGTGGCAGCGTTTGATCCCACAGCCGGATTTGAACCGGCCGCCGGTGTGTGTCGCGTAGGGCATGAGAAACTAGTCAGGCACGGACTGACCAGGCCACAGGTCATCCATCATTGCGCGCGATTGGCAACACCTATTGCCATCCGGTCATCGTGTACGGCCATTCTGCGGTTTTTACGCCCCCTGCCGAGTATCGTCAGGAATGGTCGCTATCTCGCAGAAGTGCGCCTCACAACAAGCTTCATCTCGAAGGCTAAGCTTGACACCGCGTCCGAGACCAGCATCGAGGCGTGGCAGAACCAGTCGTTGGGCGTAGGCCGTGGGCCGGCCACGATCGCGCAGGGACCCAAAGGGACTGATTTGTCGTTGTCTGCGTGACAGCCCCGTGGCAGCCTGTGAGGCTTAGCAGGGCGTCGCATTGATGGATTGTGCCACCGCAATGGACCTCGAGAGACCCTTTCCACGCCTCTTGTGTTCCTGGCACGCCCAGCGCTGTTGCCCACACGGCCATCAGCCGACCAGTTTTCTTCATTTTTTGGGCTGGGGGAGGGGGCGTGCTGACGGCACCCCGGAACTGGCAGCACCCATCAGTGTATGCAATACACGGACCCCAGGGGCGCTGCTACGGCCTGCGACAGCGTCGGACCTCCGTTTATACGCCCCTCGCACGGCATGGCCGCGTGACGCACGCCGCCGCGCACCGCCGCACATCGACCGACGTGGCGCCCACCGCTGTGTGCGACCGTAGTGGCGCCCATCTTCTTCGCGGCCACTTTTTCGTGGCCAGCCGCGTGGCACACGCCGCCGCGCACCGCATCCCATTGACCGACGTGTCACCTACCGACGAGTGCCACTGTCGTCGGACCCATCTTCTTCGTGCCCCCCGTGTGTCCGGCCAGTGCGTGGCCGGCAAGCAATGGAGGACGAGGTGGGTGGTGATGAGCTCGAGCTGACCGCAGTACTGGGAATCAGAGCACGCTTTGGAGTACGCCGTGCGCTGCTGGTCAACCTTCAAGGCCGTGTGCGCAAGCGTGTGGGAGGATCTCGGCGCGGGCGCCGACCCAATCGGCGGCGTGACTGTGACTTGGGTGCGTACTCCATCCTACGTGACTACTTTGGTGTGGACGGGGAGCCGCCTGTTTACGGTGAGGATGCTTTTGAGGAGCGCTTCCGGATGCCGAGGTCTGATTTCAACCGGCTGATCCGCGCCATCCACGACCAGCCGTACTGGAGGCGCGCTGTCAACGCTACCGGTCGCCCACAGTCCCACGCCATCCAGAAAGTGGCGGCTGCATTGCGCGTCCTGGCCTACGGCGAGCCATTTGATCGCTCGGACGAGTACTTCCGCCTGTCGCGCTCGACCGTTGGAGAGGCCACGCAGCGCCTGACGGAGTTTATCATCCACAAGTGGGAGTCGACGTACCTACGACTCCCGACGGACGAGGAGCTGGAGCGCATCCTGACACGCAACGCGGCCCGCGGTATGCCGGGGTGTATCGGTTCCATCGACTGCACACATTGGCAGTGGGTCAAGCGCCCCAAGGCCCTTGGCGGGGAGTACCTGGACCGCAAAGTTAAGCGCTCCGTTGTTATTGAGACCGTGTGCGACGAGGACCTCTACATCTGGCACTTGTTTGTTAGGTGTCCCGGGGCTTACAACGACAAGAGCATGTTGGCCTGCTCTCCATTGATGCTGGACGTGAACGCGGGGGTCTGGCCTCCACGGACGCATAGCTACACACTGAACGGCCGCTCCCGTCGCTTACTGTACTACGCGGCCGATGCTGGGTACCCTCAATACGCTCTGTTCGCTCTGCCGCACCCGAAGCCTGACAATCCCCGACTAGTGCTGTACAATCGTCTACAAGAGGCTGTGCGCAAGGACGCCGAGCGCCTTTACGCTGTGTGGTGGTCGCGGTGGTGCATCACCAAGTATCCGGCGCGGTACATTTCCGTGCCGCGCTTGATCAAGACGGCCAATGCAGTCGCCATCTTGCACAACATGGCCGTTGAGCACAAGCGCCACGGCTTTACTTCCCAACTGAGAAGGACCACTGAGGAAGGAGAAGCACGAGCAGGTAGCGACGGCGGGCGGACGGCGAGCTTCACCAAGGATGCTGGTCCTCGACATGACTGCGTGTGGGGCGTGGCGCTGCCGGCTACGACGACCAATGACCTCTCCGACGTAGCCGACGTTCAAGGCCCCATCGTGGGCTCCGCACGGTCCATGTACATGGCCGAAACGAGGCCAACAGCACCACCAGTCACCTCTCGCTGCTCTCTGACTTGGGGGAGCACATATGGGCCGACCGCGGACGTCTTTTAGCTCCTTATGTGCGGCTGCCCCCGGCCGTGGCGCGTGAGTGAGGTTTCTGTTTGTGCGTGTGTTGATGACAACGCGTAGATGACAACGCGTCGCTGATAAGAAACGTTTTTTTTTCCCGCTGGTCGGGTTATTTTTTCCTTGAACACGTTGCTCTCCTTCGGCTTTCGCGGGGGCGCCGAGCAGCACCAGACCGCTCTTTCTCAGCTGCCGCCCCGGCCGCACGCCGCAATGCCCCGTGTTGTGGCCGGCTCCGGGCTGCCGCGGAGAGGCCGCAATGCGTCGCAATAGGGCCGCTATGTAGGCGGGCACGAGTCACGCGGCCGCCACACAACGGGAGACGCCACAGTAAGGCCGCCAGGCATCCCCCCCCGAGGGCGGCGCCACGGACAGTCCTCTTCCGCCGCCGCATCCACGCCGCCGTCAAGGCGGCGGCAACCACGGCGGTTTGGAGGGTGGTCGGAGGGGTGGGGGGGGGGGGGGGGGAGGGGGGGGGGGGGGGGGGGGGGGGGGGGGGGGGGGGGGGGGGGGGGGGGAGGGGGGGGGGGAGGGAACGGTGCTCCCCCATTCAACGGGTGCCAGCGAGTTTGGACAAGAGGGAAGGGGGGGGGGTTGTGACGGCGTGCAGAGAACGGAAGCATGCAGCGACCTCGCATTGCCTCTGCGATAAGACGTTACCGAGGGGAAAGGACCCAGTGTCTCACTTCACAGCACCTCTGAAAATCTGTCGAATGTACATGCAGACATTTATCTTGACAACATGGGAGCAGACAAGGAGATCGGAGTGTCCGACAAAATAGGGCATCGCTAAAAAAGAAAAAGCATGTCCCTGCTACGCGTACATGGCATGCGCTGCACAGCACAACCGTGATAGTGAGTAGCACGGCACCACGAACAGATGCAGAGTCGATAGTCCATGTTGGCCACAAAGAGCCGTGCGAGCAGAAAATACACGCAAGAAGACAAAGCAAACAAATGCACACTGGTTGCGTCACACGGTCCACAGCGAGCTCTGGGCGCCCTCGGTCTTGGTGGCGTGGATGATGAGTTATGAGTCCTCCCCGCCGTTGTCTTTGTCGTCTTTGTCTCCATCACTCGATGAGCTCCAGTCCATACCATTGACGATGCACTCGTCAATGTTCAGGCCGCTTCCGAGCGCTCTGTCCAAAAAAAGCTGCTTCTTGACGGCGATTGTGGAGCGGCCTCGAGCGGAGGCCGTACGGACTGCTGGTGGAAGAAGGGGACGGGAACCGGTGACGCCGGCGCGGCCGAGACGGGCGCGGCTGCCAAATGCCGCACCCGAAGAGCTATCGCCCTTGTCCCCGTCGACGGCGTCTACCCCGTTGTTGGAACAAGACTCGCTGCTGCTGCGTTGTGTTGCCAGTACCATTGTGGCGGCGGCGTGTGCGGCGTCCTCGATGGACGCCGATGGCACTGGAATCGTCGTAGACGGTGGTGGCGGTGGGGTCACCGTGCAGTCCTCAAAGTCGTCCATGGTCCCGTTGTTGAGGACGCGGTCAGGTGCGGGGGAAACAGCGTCAGAGTCAGTCTCCGTGAAGGACCCGGCCTCCTCCTCATCGTCAGCCTCGAAACGTACGCCTCGCTCACGTCTGCGGGTAGCTCCTCTGTGCCTGCAGCCACGGCCACCGCTCACGCGAGCACCACCGCGGTCACCGCCACCGCGGCCACCGCGATCGCGTCCATCGCGTCCAGCTCCGCGCCTAGCTCCCCCGCCGCGACGACCTCCGCGCCCACGGCCGCTGACGGCGGCCGCAGCGGCTGCCGCGTCAATCGCCAGCTGCATATCGGCTTCCTCGACCTCGTGTGGAGCGTTTGTACTGGCCACATGGTGGCCATCAGGCTCGTCCTGCAGGCGGCGGCTTGCCTCGCGGGCCCACCAAGTGCGACCCTTTTCAGTGTTCGCGGCCATAGGCGACGACCAAGACGCCACAGTGCTTCGCTCAGCTGCCGACTTGGCGATGGAGTTGAGTGCCGTCGTGTGCGCGACACACTCTCGCTGAATTGCGGCTTCGATGCGGGAAAAGTTCTTGGCGGCTTTGGTCCCAATAGGCCGCTCTTGAAAGTCACTCTGCCGGCGCTGCTTCTTGGTGCGCGCATACGTAGAGCTCGTGGGCACGTTGAAGAGGTCTTCCTCGTCATCGTCCTCATCCACATAATCGGGAGCCGAACGTCTTGGACACCCCAGCGCCTCCGTAGCAGCAGAACCACTGAAGCGGTCCAGCTGCTTCAGCACGTTCCACAGGCGTAGTGGCTGACTGTCGAGCTTGGCCACAACTTCAGCTTTGAAGCCCTCGTAGGGGCTTATGCCATGGTACTTGGCCAGGGCGGCGTTGCAGACATCGGCCGGAGTCGGGTTCCCGGTGAGCTTGTACCTCACCACGGCCACGTAGCAGTGCGCTCTACCCGCGGCATGTCGTCTGGCAGCCGCGCGCGGAAGCGGCTGCTGTAGTCCTCCTTGAATGTCTCTAGGCGCTGGTCGATGCCAACTTCCGTGTTGAGCGTGGCCTCCACGTAGACGGTGCAGAGGATCTCCCGCTCGTCTTGAGACCAAGAAACGCCGCGCACGCCACGAGCGCTGCTATTGACGGCGGCCAGAGCGGCATCAGGGCCTTGGGGCGGTGGGGTTTGGCGGATGAGAAGTATCTCATCGTCTGCAACAAGCGCCCTCTCGTACGTAGGGACGTCAAGAGGGGCAGAGGGAGGGGTGTTCGTGGTGGATCCGGCCATGGTCTGGCCGCCTTGGTCTTGTGCAGGAAAAGACGGGTGAGAGTTGGTGTTGGAGCCGGCCATGTTCTGGCTTTGTTGGTGTTGTGGAGATGAAGATGGGATGGTATTGATGTTGAAGCCGGCCATGTCTTAGCCGCCGTGGTGTTTCACTTGGAGTCGCGCTTGGGCTCGGCCTAGACCTGCGGCCCCCGGGGCTTTGCAGGACCGCGGCGCCAGAGTCACGGACGCTTGAGACCTGCGGCAAAGAGAAGGGAAGCTAAAGCCGGCGGCGTGGGGGCAGAGGGCCCAACAGCTCCGGCTCCCACCACTCGGGCGGATGAGGCTTGTTGACGTCAATCCACCGCAGTCCTCGCGCCCCTTTCGCGTCCGGCCGCGTTTGTACTTGGATCCAGCGAGGCGCGGTCCGCGCCTCTGCCGCCGCTCGCTCCCCCGACAGGCGCCTCTGCCTCTCCTCCCAAGTGACGGTCAAAACGTTGCCGTACCGGTCCGGGGGAAGGTCAACCCTGGGCGGCGACGCCCAGGGGCACGGGCACCACGGGGGACAGGTGGGGTGTTGAGGACCGACGGTGAGAGCAAGACGGAAGACGTAACAGAGACGTCTATGAGCCCGCCGCTCCGCGGTGCGACCTAAATATTCTGGCTGGCTGCCAATCCAGCGCCAGCCCCTGCCCGGATGGGGGGAGGGCCGGCGCGCCCACGGGCACGGGCATCGCTCCGGGAAGATTGAAACGTTGGAGCTCACGGACTGTGCACGCTTGCACTCGGTGCAGATACTGCGGAGGCCCCGCTGGAGCTGGGCCTTCGTGATGGCCCGAGCAGGGGGCCCATGGGCCGGGCGAGGAGTGTAGACAAGGCTGTCCTTGTCAGGAGTGGTACTCGGCCCTTTGGGAGCGCCGGAGACGGCAGGCTTTGAACGCGTGGGGGTCGTAGAGGTGCCCACCACCGCAGGTGATGAGCTGGCAGTTGGTGTGAACGGGGACGCTGCATCAGCCATCGTGGATGATACCGCAGCGTCGGTCGGCACGAGCCGGGTGTGTCGGCCGTCCGAGTCGGTACGCGATTGTAAATAGTCACTGCGACAGGGGCTGTAGCCGTCGGCTCCACAAAGTTCTCACGAAGACGCGCCGGCGCCAAGGGAGCGCATGAACGGTTGCAGGACGGAAAGGCCGACCTCCGCAGCACCGCAAACGGATCAAGTGATAGCCAGGGGTGCCCTCTGCACACCCTGATCCCCTCCAGTCGCCCTCCGCTTTATGGACTTTGGGGGGCCCTCGAACCACCCCTCGTGCGGTTCCCGGCGGATAGCGGTGCGCGATGGCCTTCTGCGCGAGGTACGTAGCTGGCCACTGTCGGCCTCGCCGCGCGCAGCAAGCGGTGGGCCAAGGAATATGGCCATTCTGGCCGCTCTCAACGGACTGGGCAGAGCCTCGCATGAACAGCCGCGCTCGACGCCTGGCCCTGAGGCTTTGGCCGCCTGGAACACACGTGGGGTCACATAAGTTGCGGATTGCGCTCCTGGAGCCGGTCTGCTTTCGGCAGCTAGGCATCGGCGTGTGTGTTTAGTCAGCCTTCAGTCAGCGGGCCCACCTCCTGAAGGACCGAAATGTAAAGGGCTCATCACGTGGAAGCCCCTGAGTGGATTTCCGAACTCCTTTCCCCGGCTCTGGTTCGTGGGCGGCCCTCGGGATGATGACGCTGGGGCCCCTCATTTTGCAACGGCCCCAGAGCTGTGTCCCACCAGCAACGTACCAGGCGCCAACGAGTCTGAAATCAAGTCGGGCCGCCTCATTGTGGACTGGAGCCTCGCCGGTGGCCCAACCATGCAGGTGCCCAGTCTCGTTATCCGACCACTTGATCCGACACGTGTTACGACCGGACCGAACGCCTATACAAAATCCTCACAGTTTTCTGTCTCGTCCACTGAACGTTTATCCAATATCTCAACTGGTTTCCCACGAGCCGTGACAGCGACCGCAGCGCTGCGGCAGCTTCTCGCTGATATTGCCGCGCTGCGCTTCGCACGTGCGCTCGGGACATTGGGCACAGCTACCGGCGCCCGCCTCCGCCGCCGGCGCACCCAACGCGCAGCGGCCGCCACTGCGCCGACGGCGGCACCATCGCCGCCGCGCCGCCGCTGCCGCCGGCGCACACAAGGTCGGCGGCGACGGCGCGGCGGCAGGAAGACGGCGGTACGGCGGCGCGGCGGGGAGGAGTGGGTGTTGGTGCGGTCGTGGGGGGGCGGAGTTTCTGGTCGGGGCAGCGGCGCCGGGGCGGGTGCTGAAAAAGCCCGCCCGGCCACGGCACCCAGCACACGGCGACCCCCGCCGCGCCGGCGGCGGCATGACTGCCGCTGTGCCGCCGCCGCCGCCGGGACAAACCAGGTTGGCGGCGGCGGCGTGGCGGCGGCGCGGTGGCGCGGCAGCGCGGCGGCGGAAAGGCCGCGGCTCGGCGGCGCGGCGGCGCTGGGGCGGTGTTGGCGCTGCCCTGGGGGATGGGGTGTTTTTGTCCGGGCGGCGGCAGCGGGGCGGGTCCTGGAAACTCCCGCCCCGCCGCGGCACCTAACGCATGGCGGCCGCCGCCGCGGCGGCGGCGGCACCATCGCCGCTGCGCCGCTGCCGCCGTCGGCGCACACAAGGTTGGCATCGGCGGCGCGGCGGCGGCAAGGAGGCGGCACGGCGGCTCGGTGGCGCGTGGGGGGTGTTGGTCCGGTCGTGAAAGGGGGGGTGCTTTTTTCGGGGCGGCGGCGGCGGGGAGGGTGCTGGAGAAGCCCGCCCCGCCACCGCACCCAGCCCACGGCGACCCCCTCCGTGCCGGCGGCACCACGGTTGCCGCCGCACCCTCGCCGCTTCCGGCGCACACACGGTTCGCGGTGGCGGCGTGGCGGCGGCGCGGTGGCGCGGCAGCGCAGCGGCGGCAAGGCGGTGGCACGGCGGCGCGGCGGCGCGGGGGTTGTGTTGGTGCTGTCCTGGGAAAGGGGGTTTTCTGTCCGGTCGGCGGCGGCGGGGAGGGTGCCGGAGAAGCCCACCCCGCCACGGCACCCAGCCCAGGGCGACCCCCGCCGCGCCGGCGGCAGTACAGTCGTCGCCACACCCTCGCCGCCTCCGGCGCACGCACGGTTTGCGGTGGCGGCGTGGCGGCGGCGCGGTGGCGCGGCAGCACGGCGGCGGCAAGGCGGCGACACGGCGGCGCGGCGGCGCGGGGGGGGTGTCGGTGCTGTCGTGGGGGAGGGGGTTTTCTGTTTGGGCGGCGGCGGCGAGGGGAGTGCTGGAAAAGCCCGCCCCGCCACCGCACCCGGCACATGGCGACCCCCACCGCGCCGGCGGCGGCATGATTGCCGCTGCGCCGCCGCCGCCGCCGCCGCACACAAGGCTGGCGGCGGCGGTGTCGCGGCGGCGCGGGCGCGCGGCGTCGCGGCGGCGGCAAGGCGGCGGCACGGCGGCGCGGCGGCTCGGGGGGGGTGTTTGTGCTGTCCCGGGGGAGGGGGTGTTTTTGTCCGGGCGGCGGCGGCGAGGCGGGGCCTGGAAAATTCCGCCCCGCCACCGCACCGAACGCGCAGCGGCCCCCGCCGCGCCAGCGGCTGCAACATCGCCGCCGTGCCGCCGACGCCACCGGCGCACACCAGGTTGGGGGCGGCGGCGCGGCGTCGACAAGGCGGCGGCACGGTGGCGCGGCGGCGAGAGAGGGGAGTTGGTGCTGTCCTCGGGGGCAGCGGGTTTTGGTCGTAGGCGGCGGCGGCGAGGCGCTGCTGGAAAAGCCCGTCCCGCAGCTGCACCAAACGCGCGGCGGCTGCCGCCGCGCCGGCGGCGGCACCGTCGCCGCGGCGCCGCCGCCGCCGCCCGCGCCACCAGGTTGGCGTCGGCGGAGCGCCGGCGTCACGGCGGCGCGGCAGCGGAGCGGCGGAAAGGCGGCGGCATGGTGGCGTGGCGGCGCGAGGAGGGTGTGTATGCTGTCACGGGGGGCAGGGGGATTTGGTATCAGGGGGTGGCAGCGGGGCGGGTGCTGGAGAAGCCCGCCCCGACGCCGCACCCAACGCGCTGCGGCTGCTGCCGCGCCGCCGCCGCCGCCGCCGCACAAAATGTTGGCGGCACAAAAATGTTGGCGGCGGCGGTGTGGCGGCCGCAAGGCGGCGGCACGTCGGCGCGGCGGCGCGTGGGGGGTGCTGGTCCGGTCGTGGGGGGGGGGGGGTCTCGGTCGGGGCAGCGACGGCGGGGCGGGTCCTGGGGGACTCTACCCGTCCCAACCGCATGTCCTGTTCCCACAAAAGGAGGGTTTGGCCGGCACCTACATACCGTTTGAGCAAGGCGCTCATCTGTCTTGGGTGCCTGATACAAGAGAGGAAGAAGGCGATACAGCAACGAAAGAAGTACGGAACGGAAACCTTCAACAGTCCCTTCCACTTCCATCCCGCCCTCGATTCGATATCCTTCCTCTCCCTGTCGTCCCCTCGCCTTCCAATTCTGCCCCTCTTCATCTACTGACTCGTCTTAGTAGAATCAAAGATCAGGGTGTTTAAAGGAGCTGACCCCAGTCACAACCAGCTCTGTGGGACCAGCCAGTGATTGAGTAACAAAGAGGCACGTGCTCGGCTTCGGTGTGAGGCCGGAGCGTATCTGACTCGCTACCTCCGCCACGCCCCGTACGCCACCCATACTCGATGCGAAATCTAACACTAACAGCGCCACGGCAGATAGAGGAAACTCAGGACTATCCCCTCCCCCCTAACAACACGAAGATACAAAGAAGAAACACAGAACAACATGACGTACGTCAACCCAGCATGGGTGGCCACAGCCGGTCCATCAAGAGAAAACTGTATCATAGGAGGACAATAGGTACATCGGCCCTGCGTGGGCCGCCGTTACGGTCCCGGCCAGGGCCCTCCTCGTCAGGCATCACTTTCAATTGCGGTTGTTAGAGCCAGCCTCCCGTGGGCCACGCGCGTGCCCGGAAGTGCTCTTGGCCGCCCCAATCTTTCCCGTGCTCACGGCTGCGCTCTTGGGCACTCCCATATGGCCCGCGTATTGGGCCGTGTCAGGGGTATTACCGATAGTGCCAGCGGTCGCGGCCGTGCGCGCTGCCAGCACGACGCCACCGGCGTGCACGGCCGTGCTGTTGGGCGCCGCCACGTCTTCAGCATGCGAGGCCATGCGCTCTGCCGCCCCCATGGGGCCATAGTCCCCAACCGTGCTCCCCGCCGCCGCGAGCCCGGCCATGTAGATGGCCGTGGACACCTTCAAGTTGTCCTTTGCCAGAGACACGCCGACGACGACGACGTCGCTGTCAGTGCCCTCAGCTGCCGCCGGGCCTCCGCCTGGCGAGCGGCCACACGCTGCCTCCCGCGCAGAGGCCGAGCCGGCCTTTACCGAAACGCACTGGGAGGCCGCGGTGGCCTTGGTGGTGGCCGTGCTCTTCCTTGCCGCCGCCACATCTGCGCGAGCAAGCGCGCACTCGTAGTCCTCCTCCATCAGCTGCATGGCTTTCACACAAGCGCCAGCCCAGAGCACAGCTTTCCGGTACGTCTTGCCACTGCGCGCCAGGTACCTGTCAACGGAGAGCGTCTTGTCCGTGAGCAGGCGCATAACGGTCCCGTGGTCAAGCGCGGGATCACGAAGATTTTTCAGCTGCACCTCAAAGGGAAAAGAGCTTGTGCCGACATCCTCAACAGCCGTGACCGCAGCCACGTACGCGTCGAGGTTGCCATGCGGCCCTTGTTCAGGCTCTGCCCGAGTGACGTGTGCGGGGGCGGTCGCGCAGGCCTCTTTCCAGGCTGCCGCTCTCTCCACCTGTACCGTCTTTCCGAGGACGCTCTCGCTTGTCGACAGGCCGTCGACGGCCTTGCGCTTGCTCCCGTCCACCGCCACGCTCGAGGCCGCTGCAGTACGGGCCTTCGACATGAATTAAGAAGAGCCTTCGACAAGGGACAGGCCGCCGTCGGCCTTGTCTCTGGAACCGCTGCCCTTGTCGCCGGCAGGCTCGCAGTCCGCCGTCAGGCGGTCGCGGGCGACGTCCGCAACGTCGTCAGCGGCCGCGTGCAAGGCCGCGCGTAAAGTGACGGCTGCCTGCTCGCGCGCCTCTCCGGGTACATCTTGGAGAGCAGCAGCCACGGCCGCCACAGCGGCGGCCGTCTGAACAGCGTCTTCAACATTGGTGATGCCGATGGCAGCCTCTTGGTTCTAGGCGCGGGCTGCAGCCTCAACGTGGTCCGGCGCGGCCTCCATCCGCATCGAGGCGTCATCGCGAGGGCCATCGCCCCGCTCGTGAGGGGCACGCTTCACGCTGGCCATGCGCGTGGCCACAGGGGAGTTGCATGTCTCCCGGGTCTTCCGGCCCGCTTCGGCACTAGTGGATGACGACATCACGATGGGGATTGCGTGCAACGGGGGCACGTGTGCGTGGATGTGAAGCGTGTGTGACGGTTGCGTGGTGCCAGGAGCGGGGGGTGGGGATGCAGAGCTGTCAGTGAGCCGCTATCACTCGTCGGAAGGAACGGCTCTGCTAAGAAGCCTGCGGATCAGGTTACCGCGCGCCGCCTGCACCGCCGCGCTGTGGGTGGCCTCTGCCTCTGTGGACTCGATTTTTGTGACGCGACGCAGTGTCAGCTCAATATGGGCGCGTGGTCCAGCACACACGCCGCACAGTGCCCCAGGACACTGGTCCACGACCAGTTTCTCGGGGCAGGCTAACAGCCTTGCCGCGCGGCCGCCAGCCATGTAAAGGGACCTGCACGTACTCGTCCGTCAGTGCATGTCCGAGCATCTGTATCTGGCTCGTGCCTGGTCCTTTGGATGACGCTGTACCCCCTCGCTCGGCCAACGTTCTCCGACTCTCCCCCTCCAGCGACGTACTTGGCTTCAACGAGCCTCGAATCGAGTCGGGCCACCTCATTGCGGAGTGGAGCCTCGCCTGTGGCCCAACGGTGCAGGCGCCCAGTGTCTTGATCCGACCGCTTGATCCGACACGTGTTGCGACAGGACCGAATGCCTACCGACATTCTTCACATTTTTCTATCTCGTCCACTGAAACTGTTTTCCGACACCTCATTCGTCGGCAACGAACCGTGACAACGACCGCAGCGCTGTGGCGTCTGGTCGATAAATATTCCTCTAACGGGTCGAAGGGGCCTCGTGGTCACCTCGCCACAGCTGAAGAGCAGAGGGATTACCCCAGGGGCTCGCATTCGTGCGGGGCAACCCGGCGTGACGGTTGCCTCGACGTTGACTGCAGGCCGTGCCGTGCCGAGCGGCACGAAGACATCCCCCTGGCTGTCGCGGGTGTACCACAAAGCCCACTAGACCCCTACGAGGCAATCGCCCTGCTCTCCCAGAAGGTGGGAGGACCACCGGCCTCCCCACAAGTAACGGACAGGAATGCCTATTCGGTGCTGTCTTTCGACGCGCTGACAGACTCTCGGCGGGGCCGCCATCACCATCAACTGCCTTGCACATGCGCCGCCCTGATTGGTCTTGTGTGAGATTCTCTCGGGCTCATCTACGCCCACGCCATTTCTCACAACGTAGCTCCCTGCATCGTCTTCGGAAACAAGTCAGGCCGGAGGCAAGCGATTCTCTGATCCGATGATGACGCTTCCAGAACTCTGAGGCACGTTGCGACCTCTAACGTGGCACTCAGGAGAAAGACGATCGCCTCAACGACCGCATATTCATGCTAAAATGAACGCATGAACCTGCCTCGTGTCATATATTTAAGGACGATCGATGGCAGATCTCGTCTTCAAATGAAGATGATCGACGAGCGACACGCGGCCTCCCTCGTGCAGTGATGCACGGGTTCAGTTCGGAGAGATGCAACCACCAACGTCGCCGTCGCATTCCGAAAACTGTTTCATAAATTAGCCTCTGTTCATTGCCAACTATATTAGGCCCGTGACGGCAGTTTCGTAAAGGGCTCGACACGGGCTCGACACCCAATCACGAGCCTACACGGTGACATACGTGGCGCTCTTCAATTTTGTGGAACTGGCTCGATGCGGACATTGTTGGCAGTGCTCTTATGTCCCGCCTGGCGCGCCGCCAGCACGAATACAAAGAAGCCGCCAATCCCACCCGTGCCGACGCCGCCGAGGCCGGCGGTGGCGCCGCCGAGCGGGTGGCGGGTGTGAGCTGCTGCCTGTAAGGCGGTGGGCGGCCGCGACCGCGTGGGGGCGGTCCGCCCCTGGGGGGTGCACCTCCGGTGGCCACGGGCACCGCCGCAGGGGCGACCATGTCGTTGAGGGTGGATGGAGGGGTGGCTGCCGTGGCCAGCCGCCGCGGCCGCGGCGGCGGCCCCAAAGTGGAGTCCCGTGGGGTGCAGCGCTGCTGCTGAGCCTGTCGTCGGGGGTGGGGAAAGCGAAGGCTACCTCACCCACCCCTGCCGCTGCCGCCGCCTTGCTGTTACATGCGCTGGGGTTGGCCGCTGTGCTCGGTGCTTCTTGCATAATGGGCGGGCGGTTTGCCGCCAGGCGCGGCTCTCACCCTTAATGGTACGGCCGGGGGGAGCGACGTCCCCTTGTGCGCCCGCTGTCAGTGTTTTGACCAGCCGCCGCTCTAAAAGACGGCTGCACGTTGTCGCGCAAGGAAGCAGTCCCTCAAAACCACAGGAACCGAAGAAAGCAAAGAGACAGCAGGCTGTGATATGAGGTTGGAGGGGACGATCTCAAGAGCATGCGCGCACACGCGAACCGATTTCGCGTTGGATGAAATGCGTCCCTTCACATCTGCTGCCCACAAGAAGGAAAAGAACACAAACAGAAGGGAGCACTCCGGAAAACTGTTGGTACCCCGCGAATGAAAAGAAAGAATAAGGAAAGAGAGGCAGGGAGGAAAGAACCAAGAACCGTACACTCAAGAAGAAAAAATAGACGCGCAAATACATCCCGTGGAGCGCGCCGGGGGGAGGGAAAGCCCCCACACTCCTACACCACGCGCTCCCGCGTCGTGGAGATGCCGCCCGGCCAAGTCACCCGCGTCGGAAGCAGAATGAAAAAATCGACGACCCGGGGTAGCCGCGCCACCGCTCAACAGCAACCGGTCGTGACGAGCGCGGCGAGACGCCGCACACAGAAAGGGAGAGCGAAACGGTGGGTACGCTCCCGAGGGACTGCCTACCCCCATCGTAGACGCTGCTGGGCCTCTGCCACGACGCCACGTTGCGACCACCACCACGCCCACGGCCGGCAGCGGGGCGTCGCAGCAACCACGCCGGCGACACGCGCATCGCCCCCTGCGTCACCGACGGCCACCGTTGCGTTCTCAATTCGCTGAATAGGCCACCAACATTCTGGGTTGTGGTGCTTTGTGGGGGTTTGCTGCGGTTTGTCGTGGTTTGTGGTTGTTTGTGCTGGTTTGCGATGGTTTGTTGTAGTTTGTTGTGGTTTGTGGTGGTTTGCGGTTTGTGGCGGCTTGTGGGTGATTGTGGTGGTTTGTGGTGGATTGTGGTGGTTTGTGGTGGTTCGCGGTTTGTGTCGGTTTGTGGGTGTTTGCGGTGGTTTGTGGTGGTTTGTGGTGGTTTGCGGTTTGAGGCCCCTTGCCCTCCTGCAGCTCCCCGGCCTGCCTCACCATTTCTCCGGCCTTGCATATAGTTTCTGTGGGCGTAGTGTTGGTAGCTCTCAATACAGTGGAGGTCGGCCTCTGGACGCGTCGGGAAGGTGCAGCCCCATATGGAACGCTCAGCAAAGACCAATTCAACAAATCACATGCGATTAAAATGCAGGCCAGGGACTCTGGCATACTGCACTTTGTTGTATCAAATTCAGCCACTCTCATGTACACCTCCAAGTAAGTCTGGCGAGCACATGTGCCATTGGTGGTCCGCCCGTTTCTTGCACAGGCTCGTGATCCAGGTCCGTGCGCCCGAAAGGAACTGGAACACAATCGCGTCTGTTGAGGGCTTGTTCGGGAACACGTGCCCGAACAGAACGGCTCTCTGTTGAGGCTGTTTCCTTCACCGACCATGGTCAGACGGGCGCCGACGCCGCTGGTCGGCTGTAGATGGACCGACGGTAAAAGGGGGTCGCCGCTGCCATGGCGGCGGCGGCGGCCAGGGGCACGCCGACAGCGGCCAAATGGGGGCGGCGCGGGAGGGCAGCGCTCGGCGGTGCCGTCGTCGCAGGGGAGTGAGCGGCGGCAGCGGTGGCCGCCAAGGAAGCGGCCAGAGCAGCGGCCACCGCCGCGGCTCTCGCCACTGGCAGCGGGTGGACGCGCGGCCCGCCAGGGGTAGGGGGTCGCCGTATCGGACGCAACCGCGGCGGCGCCACCACGGGGGGTGACGCCGCCGTCCGTGGGGGGACGCGCGCTCGCCGCCGAAGCCCAGACGCCACCCAAGGGACCACCGTCGCCGCCGCCGCCGCCGCGGCGGCGACACCCCCGCCGCCCCCGCCCGTCGAGCCGCCAGTGGTAGTCGGGCCGAGTCCCCCGGCACCCGCGCCGGGCGCCCCTCCCCCCCGTGGCCGGTGCCCCAGACGCCCCTCGTGGCGGGCGTCTCACCGGCGGTGGCGACGGCGGCGGCGGCGGCGACGGCGGTGGCGGCCGCCACGTCGGTCTCAGCGAGGGCGGGCGGGGGACCATTGCTGTGGGAGGAGGGGGG
>Ga0209093_1001006_pt1 | contig 15810 bp, 13 predicted proteins | sample SidtaG_4_FD_187450 | JGI IMG/M metagenome (GOLD analysis project Ga0209093, IMG submission 187450) | Marine algal microbial communities from Sidmouth, United Kingdom - Sidmouth_Male1 metaG (SPAdes) (version 2) | ecosystem: Host-associated > Algae > Red algae > Unclassified | place: Sidmouth... | reverse complement strand
GTGGGGGGGAGGGTTGGGCGGGTTGGCAGGCGGCGCGCGCGCGCTGCCCAGACGTCCCACCACCCCGGCGCGATTGCGCACACAAAGGAGACGCGTTCTCGTCGCCCGCCGAATCTCACCTGCCGTCCGACGGCTTGTGAGCGAGTGTCGGGGGGCTTGTGTCAGCCTGGCCCGCCCCGCAGAGGCCCTGGCTCCCAAAAACTGGTCACGGATGAGGACAGACCGCGCCCGTGCGTCTCGTCGTCCCCCGTGGAGCCGGTCCACAGCGGCGCCGTGCTCGCCCGATAAATTGTAAACGAGCGGGTGGGACGAGCCGAAGAGACCCGGCACCGCAGCCTGACAACTCAGGCCCGTTTAAAGGCGGGGATCAGACGCCCCCGCGCCACACACGTTGGACGGCTGGGGAGTCGAGCGGCACGCGTCGGACTGAGACGCCGGGCGGGGCACACGTCGGACGGCTGAGGGGCCGCGAGGCGGCCCCTGACGAGTCGCGGCGCTGACTGCCGTCACGCCTCCAGAGCCAGCGAGGGCTTCAGCGCGGGGGCCGTTCCAACGTCAAAAGGATGACCAGTTGGTCACGTGACCGGCTGGCCATCCGTTCTGTGGCGTCGCCGTGTCCACCCATTGCGCAGAGCGCTTCGCACCCCTCCAGTGGCCCACTCACGCACGATCTCATCCGATGACGCGACTCGACTTCAACCGAGCATTGTGCATGTGGCACCGAAACGAACAGTTTGTGGCGTCGACTAGTTTCCAAAAGTGCAGCTTTCGACAGAAGTGATGCCATCCAGGACGACAGATTGGTTCGATTCACTGGTTTAGCCAATCACTGCACTTCCCTCCAAACTAGGCGGCTTCAAAACAGCTCCCGAGAGTGTCGATGGCGACGATATCTGACTTGTTGATATCTCGCGACGAGCCTTCCGCACGATGCGGATCGCGCCAGTGACGACGCCCGCTCGCCGGTTTTCCCGCCTAGCCGCCTACCGCTTCTTCGGTGGCCCGATCCAATCAGTTTACAAACGACGGGACTGCGCACGAGGAGATCGGATTCTCCCCAGAGGCGTCGGACCATTCAGGTGCCCGGTTTATGTCGTGGCCGTGCCAGGTGTCGGCCCGTTCGTCTCTTTGAATGCCTCTTTCTTCGACGTCGTCATCGGTTTCGATGATTATTAGCGGCATATCTGGCGCTTGACAGGGACGTGGCAATCTCACCGCGACTGTTGGGCACACTTTCCGGACAACTTTTCAGTGGTCTCGATTCATTCAGCGCTGATCGAGATCCCTTAGGGCTCCTTCGCTTTCATTCGGATTTGGTCTACCAGAATAGGGCTACGCATAACCCAGCAACGACGACCCCATTCAGACCGTCTCGTGGCTCGTTTCAGACAGGTCGATGCCCAACTACATCGCGCCTAGCCCCAAACAGAGCCCCCAGAATGGACTCTCCATTAAGCGTGCCACACGTTGCGCCTCGAGATTCCCCAATTTGAAGATGGGATCGACGTTGCAGGGTTTGCTCTGAGGACCTTTTTTTCTATGTCCTCGTCCGGAACGAGTAGGGCGCCACTCCCCGCGTCGCGGCTGTCGACCGCCGTTGCGGCCGCCGCGTCGGCAGACTCAGACAATATCAGCCCGCCTCTAGATGCGGGGAGCAGGATATGAGGGAAACTCCCGGCCATAGGAGAGGGGACAGGTTCACCGCTGCGTGCAGAGAGAACCTGATCGCGCGCTACCGACGCCGTCACTCCGTCGTGACGACTGGGGTACCCCCGGCATATCCGGAGCGTCGGGGCACCGCCAAGGGGTGACCGCCATATGAGATAGGTCGTGCGGTCCCTCCCGAGTCTGAGTTTCCCGCTGCGTAAGACGCTCTGTGCGGTTATCGCATAGAGAGCCCCTTCGGGCACGCTGGGAGTGTTTCTCGGAGGTTTCACCGGTGGTTTGTGCTGGGCGGAGAGACGCACCCCTCGGACACACGAGACGCGCGCCCTGAGGTGGGGAATATGCAGAGGAGACCCCTTGTCCGCGGATATACCGGTCCCCCGGTACGAGCCGGGGGACGGGTCGCGAGAGACAACGCATCATTCCACTAGAGAGGTGGCCTGTTGTGCATCCTCGAGCGGATGTCGAGGGGGGCCAATCGCCTCAAATGAAACGCGCTCATAGGCGACGGCGTGTGAAGAGCACCCGATCGGGCCCTGTCAAGCGGCCTGACACTGAGGATGGTGCAGTGCTACACCTTCAGCGTTTTAATCGGCGGCGACGCAGTTTGGATGACGTTTTCGAGTGGATGGATGCGAGCGAGATCCACGGCGGCGAGCGCGAGGCCTGAGGGAAGCTGGATGGAGGCCGTTTGCCACCCGAAACTCGCCCGGCGGTGAGGGCATCAGCGGGGCCGATTTCTGGTCAACGATACCCCACGTATCTATGATTTGATTTATCGGTTATTGACTCCCCGTATGGGCGTCGCCGACTTGCGTGATAGTTAATAGACGGAAGACTTAGGGCGCTGGGTGATCCCCCGGGATCACCCGGAGCTGCTGGGGGGCGCCTTTAGGGCCGCACAGGCCCTGAAGCGCTGGTGGCCACACGCCACCGACGACGCGGTAGCCACACCGCGGCGGTGCCCTGCGCTTCCCCGCACCCCAACACGCCATAAGAGGCGACGCCGCCGCGTCCCTCGACCGACTGCCTGGGCGCAGCACGTCCGCTGTTTGTCCGTCTCCGGAAAACAGCGTCTACCGGTCATCAGTCGGCTCGACGAGGCCCCGATCCATGTCGTCACTCCTGACGGCAGCACCCCTTCTGGTGAACGGCCTTTCGGACGCACTGTCCAGCCGTCCCGGCCCCTCGCGGGGGGCGACGGGTAATTCTTGGGTAACCCACCCAACCCTTTGGCTCTTGACAATCCTCTGGGCCCTCCTGTCCGGGCTCGCCCCCGAGGGAAAGTCCTGCCCCGGCGGTGGTCGGACGCGTCGCGGCGGCCGCGGCGGTGGCGGCGCCGACGCCGGCGGCGGGGGAAGCGGTGGCGGCGGCGGCGGAGGTCCCCCCGTGGGGGGTGGCGGCGGTGGCAACAGTTCCAGCTCTGACGGCGGCGGTGGCAACGGCGGCAGCGGTGGTGGTGACTGCAGTGGTAGCGGCGGTGGTGGTGCCGGCCGCGGGGACGGAGGCGGCGGCGGCGGCGGCGGCGGCGGCGGCGGCGGCGGAGGCGGTGGCGACGACGGTGGCGGCGGCGGCGGCCCTCCGGGCGGCGGCGGCGGCGGCCCTCCCAACCCCGACGACGGCGACGACGCCACTGACGGCGACGACTTGGACGACAGCGACTACGATTAGGACTGGGACCAAGACTACGGGCGCAACAAGCAGGCGTACGTGAGCCCGTTCGACCCGAAGCAGGTGGCCAAGGTCCGGGCGGCGCCGCCGGTTATTCGGGGCTTTATTTTACCGCCCGACCGCAGCCCCCCGCTGGCGTTCCCCGCCCCGTCTGACGTCACCGGCGACACGCGCTACGCCCGCACCCAGGCCCGCGTCGGCGGCAAGGCTGCTCACGACCTCGAGTTTGTGTACAACATCTGCGCGTGGTTGCAATCCCTGTACAACCGCCAGCTCACGCACGAGCAGGCGACATCGGCGCGCGGGCGCAAGACATCGTCATTCGACAAGGACACTCGGGTGGCGCTCCATCAGCTGTTCGTCCTGGCCAGCGCGCGGTACAAGGTGCTGGACCTGGCAACGACCGATGGAGCAGCTGCGGAGACTCTACGCACGATTGTCTTCCAGGACACGGACGCCGCTGTGTACTGCCCCGCGTTCGAGTTCCTGCAGACCGCCCAGACCGAGAGCTTCGTTAAGCTCGCCGCCCGCCGACACGGCGAACGGCAGGCCAGCGGCATTGGCGGCGACGCCACGGCCCCCGCGACGGCCAAGACCGGCCGAGGGGGGCGCCCCAAAGGCGCCTAGATGCACGCCGGTCCGGGCCTCGCCGACCCCCCGCCCATTCCGGGGGTCGGGCCCGCCCCCTCGCGTGCCGGGGGGCGTGGCTGCACCCAAGGCACGCAAGACCCGACGCCGCCCGAGCAAATGGCAGCGTCGGCGCGAGAAGGTGGTGGCCGAGGAGGACGAGGCGGCGGCGGCCGGCTCACCCTTTTGTACCCTCCGACTCGCCGCGCCCGCGTGGAAGGCGCTGGGGGCGGGACCCTGGGTTTTGCGCACGATCCTATACGGACTGCGTATTCCTTGGGTCTCCACCCCCGCGCCCACCCGCTCGCAAGGCTATCCGCTGCCTGACGCGGAGCTCTCCTGGTGTGCCAAGGAGGCGAAGCGGTGGGTGCAGGCCGGCTACGTCCGCCGTATAAGCAAGGCGGCAGCGGCCGGCTCGGCTTGGGTATCCCCCACCTTCGTGGTGCACGGGGAAAAGGACAGGATGGTGGTAGACCTGAGGAGGATCAACAAGTTCATCGCGGCGCGGCTGTTCAAGTACCAGAGGTTGGCATGCTTCCTTGGCGGCGTGCTCCCCGACGAGCACCTCGTGTCATGGGATGTGAAAGACGTATTTTATCACGTCCGAATTTTCCCGGCGCACCGCAAGTACTTCCGATTCGTGGTGGATGGGGCAGTGTACGAGCCCAGGGTGCTGCCGTTCGGCATGCGACTGTCACCCTGGGCGTGGACAAAGGTGATGCGCCCAGTGGTGGCCGCGTTGCGGCTCAAGGGCTACCACGTGTTGGCGTACGTCGACGATTTTGCAGCGACGGGGCGGGGCGAGCGGCCGTCCTCGGCGGCGTCGGCTACTTCGCGGCGGCTCGATATCTTGCAGCTGTTCCAGGACTTGTGCTTGCAGGTGCACGCCACGAAGGGCGTCGCCGCCGGCACTACGAGACTCCCCATCCTGGGGTTCCTCGCCGACACGCGCCGCCGGCTGCTTCTCCTGCCCAAGGAGCGGCTGGACAAGGTCGTGAACGGCGCAAAGGCGCTACTCTCGGCCGCCACGGTGGGAAACCGCCGCGTGTCGGCAAAGGCTCTTTGCCGCTTCACGGGCACCGCGGTGTCGTGCGGCCTGGCAGTGCCCTCGGCGCGGTTTTACCTGCGTTGATTGTACAACGCGCAAACGCGACGCACCGGCCCTGACCGGCTGTGCCATGGCGCGGTCAAGGACCTAGGTTGGTTCTCCCGCCTCCGCCGGGAGCCCGGCGTGGGCCGCGCGCTGTGGCCATCCACGGTGGGCGAGCTCACCACAGACGCCTCGCCCTGGGGGTGGGGGGGGCACTGGGGGGACCTGCCGCCCGCCGCCGGCTTCTTCACGATGGCGCAAAGGAACCTGCACATCAACGTCAAAGAGGTGTGTGCGGTGCGGTTCTGCCTCCTCGCTTTCGGCAAGCAGCTGGCCGACAGGCTGGGCGTCTTGCGGCTGCGGGTCGACAGCCGCGTGGCGATGCACGTTGTCAATTCGTTTACCAGCCGCTCCGCCGCGCTGATGACGGAGCTGCGGAAGCTGCACAAGGTTGTGCAGCTGTTGGGTGTAACGTTGGAGGCGTCCTGGCTGGCCTCCGTGGCCAACGTTTGGGCCGACGCCTTATCCCGGCAAAACGACAGCGACGACTGGCGCCTGCACCCCGAGTACTACACCCGCCTCGACGATATGTACGGCATCCACACCGTGGACTGCTTCGCGTCTGCCCTCAACACGCACTGTCCGCGGTTCAACTCCCGACACCACTGCCCGGGCACCGAGGCGGTGGACGCCTTCTCGGTGTCGTGGACGGGGTCGGACAACAGCTGGGTGAACGCGCCATTTGCGCAGGCCAGCCGCGTGGTGGACAAGATCGTAGCCGAGGGCGCAAACGCCACGGTCCTTCTGCTGGTGTGGACAGCGCAGAGCTGGTGGGCGCGCGCGGTGGAGCGCGCCAACGAGGCATGGCTGCTGCCCGAGGTGGCAGGCGTCTTCTCGGCCGGCCGCAGCAGACGGCCGGCGCCGCACCCGACGTAGCGCTTGGCGGTGTTCCGCTTTGTCAGCGGAGGCGTTGCAGAAGCGGAAGTGCAGCGGCGCAGGCAGGTAGCGGTCGGGGCAGCTGCCCGCACACGACGCCACGCGGTGCGCTCGGGCGCCGTTGGCGCCGAGCGCAGGGCCAAGCGCTGGCTCGTTCCGCCCCCGGCGGCGGCCCTGATGGAGCTCCCGCCCGCTTTCTCCGCCTTTGGTCGGTAAGGGCTTCCACAGCCGACCGCTACGGTGGCCAGTGGGATGCCTTTGCCGCTTACTGCCGTGGCCGCGGCCGGTGCTCTCTGCCCGCCACTACCGCCACCATTGTCGAGTACTTCGGCCATCAGTGGCGCTGCGGCAACCTGGTGGCCGCGTCCCTCAAGCCGATGTTGGCAGCGGTGCGGAAGAGGCACCTGGGGGCCGGGTACGGCAACCCATGCGACGCCGCCGCGGTGAGGGAGGCAAAGGCCGGCTTCCGCAGGGCGGGCCTGCTACTGAGGGCGCAGACCAAGCCGAATCGCATCCCACTGCCGTCGGCGGTCGCTTGGCGGTTGGCAATGCTGGCGTGCTACTCTCTCAAGATTTTGCGCCACCGCTTGACGGCGGTGGCTTTACAATTTTGGTGGATGCGGCGCGCCGGCGACATCACCGGCCTCTGCGTCGCCGACGTGCAGCTGCCCGCAGATGGCCGCACATGCTACCAGGTGCCTGACCACAAGACTGCCCCCCGTGACGGGCTGATCGCCCGCACCTTACCCCCGGCGCACGACGGTGCGTACGACGTGCCGCGGCAGCTGCTGGCCCGCCTGTTGGCCGACCTCCGCTCGGCCGGGGCCTCGGCAGGCACCCGCCTCTTCACCAGCTGCGCCGCCCGCGCGGCCAGCGGCATCATCACATGCTGGCTCCGAGACGGGCTTGCCAGGCTTGGCGTGACCGCTCCGGTTGGCACCATCTACTCCTCTCACTCGCTCAAGAAGGGCGGCGCGACGGCGGCCAACGCCGCCGGCGTGCCACGGGATGCCATTGCTGAGCTGGCCAACACGACGGAGCGGACGCTGGCGGAGTCCTACATCTCCACCCTCGTCGTGCCATCTTGTTCTGACCGGTATTTTTTCGGGCGCTTGCTCCCGGCGTGACCCGCCGGCGAGCGCACGCCCGTACTCGATTGGGTTGGCATACGCGGCTCCTCTTTTTGTAACCCCACGTATCTATGCTTTGATTTATCGGTTATTGACTCCCCGTATGGGCGTCGCCGACTTGCGTGATAGTTAATAGACGGAAGACTTAGGGCGCTGGGTGATCCCCCGGGATCACCCGGAGCTGCTGGGGGGCGCCTTTCGGGCCGCACAGGCCCTGATACGCTGGTGGCCACACGCCACCGACGACGCGGTAGCCACACCGCGGCGGTGCCCTGCGCTTCCCCGCACCCCAACACGCCATAAGAGGCGACGCCGCCGCGTCCCTCGACCGACTGCCTGGGCGCAGCACGTCCGCTGTTTTTCCGTCTCCCGCCCACCACCCTGGTGTGGTCCACGTGTTGTGCGCCACGTGCACAACCGTTGTTTTTCGGACCGACTAACGTCTGTCCGTTTGTGTGTGAGTGTGTGTGTTTTCTTTTTCCTTTACTCGGGGCTCTATTAGTAAATCAAACACGTCTATGGCATACGCGGCTCCTCTTTGTGTAACCGTAGTGACGGTAGCGTCAGCGACCACGGAAGAAGGGTGGCGCAGACCCTGGATCATGGCGCGTCGCCAAAGAATGATCGGATCCGAGCAAGTTCCACAGCAAGTTACAGCATGCTGTGACCGTGCTGTGACTGTGCTTTGAAATAAAATTGCATGCTGAGGGCTCCTGGATGGCTCTGTGGGAGGCAAGGACGATCACAGCAGTTTGAAATTCTGTGCTGTGAGTAGCTGTGAACTGCTGTAACTTGCTGTGAGCGTTTCTCATATCCGATCATTCTTTGGCGACGCGCCATAGCAATCTTGTCTCTGGAAAAAACTTCCGCACTTTATCATATTGGACTGTAACGCACGAGGATGTAGAGAAATTTACACTTCCACGATTCAACGGAGTCATGGAGACGGCGGATTCGGATGAGTCTGCGAGCCCATCACAAAGGAGAAGGATTGTCACCGCAGATGCATCCTCTATGAGACGCGGAGCGTCTTCTAGTCCTGCCCAGATGGTCTCTGGAATGCAGTGGCCGTGCATGCTACCCAAGGTGCACAATGCACGCCGATTCCCAGTACAAGAAGGAGCCCATCCCAGCTGTACCGTCTGGGCGACATCCCGCAGTATCGTCCGTTGTGCGCGCCTCTCTCCCCCCCGCCCACCCCGCCAACCTCTAACGGCGGTGCGGCCTGTAACCGCCGCGCCGACTGTAGTCTGGCGTTGACCTTCCCCCTCCGCGCACCCCGCCACAACCCCATCCCCCCCTAGCGCCTCTCTCCTCTGCCACCTTTTGCGGCTACTACACCTGCCCCCCGCCAGCCATGAAGCTGACCACGCAGACGGCGCGGCTGTCCGCTGGCGTCAAGGACCCGTCTTCTCTGGCCAGCGCTGCCGCCAGGCGGGCTACCAAGGCCAGGGCCGGTGTCAAGGCCGCAGTCAAGCGCCGCTACCGGCTTGGCACGGTCTTCTCGCGCGACATACCGACGTTCCAGCGCTTGGGGGATATTCACATCCGCAAGCTCCCCTTCCAGCGTCTTGTGCGAGAGATCTCACAAAAGTACACCAACATACGGCTCTTCTGGCTCTACGGGAGGCGGCGGAGGCCTACCTCGTGCGCCTCTTCCAGGACGCTCAACTGTGTTCGGTTCACGCCAACAGCGTCACTGCGATGGAAAGGGACATCCAGCTTGCTCGCCGCATCCGCGGCGAGCGGGCGAAGCTTTTTTCATGAAGATGTGCCTGCGTTGGGTTTATTACAATCAATATCTTCTTTGCGAGACGTTGCGCTCAAGTGGGGTGAAAAAGAGGGGGGAGGTGGGCTATAGGCACAAGAGAAAAAGAAACACACCCTGCCGCCGGCGGCGCCGCCTCCCCTCACTTCCGCTCACGCCCCCTTCGTCGCCTTGTGCAGGGCAGAGGCGGGCGGCGGGCCGCACGGCCTCGCTGTCACCCCGCCCGTTTGCGCCGAGTCGCCGCTCGCCGCGCCCGCCGACCGTGCCGCCGCCACCACGCCCGTCGGCAGAGGGCCGCGCAGGCGGCACTCGCGGACGGCGAAGCTCCCACCCCTCCCCGACGCCTGCGCCTCTTCGGCCCACGCAGGCCGGGGTGGGGGGGCGGGCTCGCCGTCCGCTGTTGCCGCCGCCAGGCCCGCCGACGCGGCGTCGCGGCCTGCCCCGCCCGCCGGCCGCACCTCTTCCGGCCCACTCGGCGGGTGCCGGCCGCACCGGCGCGCTGCCGCGGCCGCGCCAGCGCAGCGGGCCGCAGCGGCGCCGCCCTATGCCGTGCGACCGGCGACCGCCGGGGTGCACGCTGCGGGCCGCGCAGCGGTGCTGCCCACTGCCGCCGCCGCCGCCTACGCCACGTCACGCCGCCTCGGGGCGCAATCTCCGCCCCCACTCCCCGTCCCCGCTCGCGCATTTTCGGCCAATCCGTGTCCCCCGGCGTGGGGGGGGGACGCGCCGTCCGCCCGCGCCTCCATGCCCGCCGCTGCCGCGCCGCCGACGCCGCCAGCCGAGTTGCCGCGAAGCGCGTGCGGCGGCGACAGGAGGCCGCGGCGGCGGCCCCCCTCGTCGTCGCCGCCGCCGCTTGCCGCCCCACCGCCGCCGTTAGCGGGTCTGCGGCGGCTCCGTGACGTCGGGGCCGCCGCGGTTTGGCACCGTCCAGCTGCCCCTTTGGGAGAACCTGGGGGGGGGGGGCCTCCCCGCCGCCTCCGCGCCACCTTCGCCGCCTGCCGCGCCGCAGACCGCCACTGCCGCAGTCGCCCTGCCGTCATTCGGTGGCGGCTGTCCGCGCCGGGATGCCGCCGTCGCCCCGCCGCGTCCGTCGGCCGCCGCGACGCCGCCCGCCAGACAGCGCCTGTTGCGGGCGGGCGCACCCGCCGCGCTCGGCGCCGCTGGGCCGCTCCTTGTCGGCGCCGGCGCCCGCCATCCGACCCGCGTCAACGCGACGCCGGCGGCGCCATCCCCCCCCACAGTCTCCCACACTCCCTTGGACGTCGTGCGCAGGAGCGGGGTGGGGGGCGCGCCGCACGCCCTCGCTGGCGCCTCCCCCTTCGCCGCCGAGTCGCCGCCCGCCGCTCCCGCCGGCGCCGGAGCCACCACCCAGCCCGGTCGCGTCGGGCCGAGGTCCGCGCCTATCGAGGTGCCCGCCGGGGTTGGAAGCTCGGCGCCGCCCTCCGCCGCTGCCGGCACCCACTCCGCGACCCGACGCCCCGCAGCGCCGGCTCCGCCCCCCCCTCCTCTGCCCCCGCACGCCCATCCTCCGATGAGACGCTCCCCGGGGGGGGGGGGGCGGACGCGCCGCTCGCCCGGGCCGCCGTGCCGGCCGCCAACGCACAGCCATCCCCGCCCGCCACCTCGCCGAGACGCGCGGGCCCGGCCTCCGTGTGGCCTCCTCGGCAACCTCTGCGTCGTTCGCTGTCGGGCCGGCGGGCGCGGCACCCGACGTCGGCTCCGCCCGTGCCGGAGCCCGCCTGCCCCCCTTCGCGCCACCGCCGCACGCTCCAAACAGCACCGCCCGCAGGCATGGCAGCGGCTGCAGCCGCGGCAGCCGCATCGCCGAAATGCCTTTGGCCGCAGACAACGCGGCCGCCGTCACCTCCGCCGCCGCCGCAACCGCAGCCAACGCCGCCACGGCTTCAAGATGCCCCCCCTTAGCACCACCGCCCGCAGGGAAGGCAGCAGCGGCGGCCGTGGAGGCGGGGGCGCAGATAACCCGTCAGCTACCGACGCCGACGCTATCACCGCCGCTACCGCGCCAACGCGCCCTCCCCCAGAACCGCGCGCATGGACGGGAGCTGCTTCAGCCGCAGCAGAGGAGGCGCGGAGAAACTGCTGGCGACCGCCGCCGACTCCGCCACCGCCGCTGATGACGCCACCGCGCCTGCCGCCGCCACCACCACCGCTGCCGCTGCCGCCGCCGACGCCAACACCGCCGCTGCCACAGCCGCGCGCTCCAATTACCACGGCTTTCAGGGACAGCAGCGGCGGCGGCCGCGGCGGCCGCACGGCCGAAGAACTGTGGGGCGCAGACGCCGCGTCCGCCGCCACCGCCGCCGTTACCGCCGCCGCCGCCGCGGCACGCGGTCCAAACAGCACTGGTGGCAGGGACGGCAGCTTCGGTGGCCGCGTCGCCGGCGCCGCCGACGACCCGCTGGCTGCCACCGCCCCCGCATCGGGCGACAGGGCGCGGTCCACCTCCGCCGCCGCGGCCCCGCCGGTCACTGTGACGGGGGACAGAGGGACGCTCATAGTGGCGGGGGGGGGGAGTGCGGGGCATCGGCATCGGAGGGGCGGAACTGGCGCGGATGGGACAGGCACGCGGGTGGTTGAGCATCCCTTGCGCGCCCTTCCGTCCCAGTCTAAAGGTAGCGCGGCGATGCCCTGTGAAGCCGGCGACTGTCGACCTTAATATCGAAAGTCATAGTGAGCAGAAAAGTTGTTCGAAAAGACTGATATTAAGCAATGTCTTTCTGGGCGTCGTCGACACGCTTGAAAGACATTGAGCTACGAAACACGGAGAGCAGGACATGTACATAAGCTTGCACACGCGAGACGGTCGTGAAAGGTCTTCTGTACGGTCAATCACGTGATCGGTCATTTGAGAATACCCACATACACCGAATACCACACAGATATCATAAAACTGATTCTGTTTATTGTCGCACATTCATGTGGCTGGCAATTGACTTTCGATGAGTTGTATTCGGCGCTCGCCGATTGCACTGCGTTCGGTTCGGGCTCGAAGGTCGGGGCTGTGCGCATGTGCGGATGGGCGGCCAGCACGGCGGGGACAAAGGCGTGTCCGGGCCGCCCCGCGACTCGCCGGTGGCAGGGGCGGCGTCGATCGCCATCCGCGGGGTCCGCGGTCAACTACGGGCAGCTCCGCTCGCCCGTGGCTGCCACTGTGCGCCCTGTGGCGCGCGTGGCCCCCGCGCTGGTGGCGCGCTCTTTCCGCTTTGCTCCTGGTGTGCTCCGCCGCCACCGCGCTGGCGCCGGGCTCCCCTTGCCCGTTCCTGCCGCTTTGTGTCTGGTGTGCTCAGAGGTCGCCTCCGCTCTGGCACCGCGCTCCCATCGCGTGCGGCTGCTGCTTTACGAGTGGTGTGTTGCCCCCGCGCTGGCGCTGTGCCGCCCATACCCGCGAGATTGGCGGTGCGAACTGCCAGGGTTTGGGGATGCTGCCAACAAGGAGGGGCGTATGGGGGAGGGAGGAGCACAAGAGGTCAGGGGAGGCTGACGTTGGACTCTGAGACACGCACGGCGTTTGGATGATGGTGAGTCGCCAGTATAAAGCCGCGACGCCACACGACTGCGTGTGGTCCGTCCCTGGATTCTTTCCTCAGGCGGAGGTCAACTGCGGCATCCACAAAGAAATACGTATCTGAAAAAAGAAAGAACCCGAAAAGGGATACAACAGAAACCTTTCGTTTTCATCGTGCCGCTCCTACACGTCGCAAAGCACAAAGCAATACACATTCCGTACGCTACTCAGTATCCTCGGTAGTGGTCGTTGTCGTGTCCGACTTGCTGCTGTGGTAGAGGCCACGGGTTGTATGCAGCTGCTTGTTCAAAGCCGCAACAGCAGCCGGCTGCTTCGCGGCTTGCGTCTTGCGGCCGCGCTGGTTGTCGCCCCCCCCGCTGCCGCTCGCCGGCGGCGCCGCCGGAGACGCCGCCTCCGCCGACAGAGCCGCTGCACCAGCAATATCTGCTGCCACAGGCGCCGCCGCCGGGTCCTCCCTCAGAAGCGCGTTAGCTCCAGCGGAATAGCAGGCCGCCGGCGGCGCCGACGACGACGCATCAGCCGCGAGAGGAGGGACGTCCATGTCGGCCACGCTGTCGTCCACTTCCACAACAGTCATATTCTCAAGAGCACTGCTTGTTCGAGGCTCCGGCGTGGGAGCCGGTGCAGGGGCCGCCTCCAGTCCGGCGCTTTAAATCATCTCGCGCAACACAGCTTTCCGGTACTTAGCCGCCTCGGGCATGCGACGCCTAGCGGGAGAGTAGAAAAAGCAACGCGCAGTGCGCTCTTGCTGCGCAAAAGTCACATTATCCACCGCCGTCGCGCTTTCCTTGACTTGCTTCTCCATACTGGCTTCTTCCGGCCGCGTCAGCTTGGCGGTTTTGATGCTTCCCGGTCGGCGCTGGTACCCCTTGTTGCGCGTGGTTGGGCTACTCGTTCTATAGCTCTCGCCATCCTCGTCGAAAAATTCGTCCAGGTCGACGCTCGCGCCGTCCGCCGTGTTGGCCGCGCCGCTGAACTTGTCGGATGTGCGCAAAACCCGCCAGCGCCCCACGCAGTTGCAGTGGGCCAGTTTTGTTTTGCGTTCTGCAGGCTTTTCGTTGCGCTTGTGCTTCGCCCGGTCGTTTCGGATGGAATCGTAGATGTCCAGCGAGCAGTACTGCGCGACAGTACCGCTGATGACGTCCTCCGCAGTCATGTTCCCGACATTTTGCATTCTTTTGACCGCCAAGTAGTGAGAGGTAAAGGTGCTCACCCCCTTTCAGATCTTCTTGAACTGCTTCTCCAACGCGCTCACGTTGCGCATGACACGCAGAGTCCCCTTCTTGGTCACCAGGTCCGTCCACTTTTCATGCACAGCCGCCCACAGCTGGTCCTGGGAGCTACTTGTGGCAGTCATAGGGTCCTTGCTCACCTCCAGGTGGGCCCTACAAAGAGCAACGCGGTCCTCGTCCGTCCACCCCAGGCTGGAAACCATGTACTTGGGCAGGTTGTAGGGCACTGCTGGAATGGGGGCGTTGGGTGAATAGGGGCTTGGTGGGGAGGCTGGAAAGGAGCGGGCACCAGCACAAACGTCGAGCGGGGCGGGGCTTGCTGCCCGCCTACCACGCACAGAGACTGGCGAGCTGCCTCCTGCGGCGACGGCTGCGCCGTCGGCTGCGGGGCTGGGTGGCTGTCGATCAGGTACATCGGTTGGCGCGCTGGCTCCCGCGGCGTCGGCTGCGGCGAGGGCTGCTGCGGCGCTGGCAATATCATCAACGGCCACGGCGTGCTCTGCGCCTGAACGGTCGTCAGCGCCCACTGGTACACTTTCCCTCCGTTTGGCTTTCCGGGTGAGTCGCCGCTACAGAGGGCCGGAGCGTGAAACAGCGGGTAGGACGGCGGCCTCCACGAGGAGGACCAGTTGCCGGAGGGGTCTGACCCGCCGGATAGCCACGGCACACCAGCGCTTGCGTACCCGTGGGTGCGCGAGGACGGGTGTGTCGGCGGCCACAGGTCGTACCAGCGCCAGTGGTCGCCGACCAGTGGCCCCTACGGCCAGCACCTTGAGTCGTCTGGCGGGCCGGCCGGTCGTCGCGGGGTACTCCAGCGAGGGGTTCCGCGTGGGGGGCCCGCCGGTCGTCGTGGAGGGCCGCACCGAGGGCGGACCACCTGGGGGATTCGCTGGTCCTTGCTGCGGGCTCCACCACGGCGGAGGGGGGGCGTGTGGATGGTCCTACTGGCGTCGAGGGGGGCTGCGCCAATGAGGGGCCGTGTGTGGGGCCGGCTGGCCGACGAGGTGGGCTCTACCGACGGGGGTAGTCGTAGACGGCTCGAGGGTGATGACCGGCGTCGTCGTTGACACGTCGAAGCACACGTCGGTCGCCAGGATTGACGCGGTCGGCGTCCGGTCCGATGCGGTGGGGCCTAGGATGGAAAGGCAGCCAGCGTTTTTCCGAAGGGCGGCCGCCGTCCATAAACCGCTGGCCGACGCCACGGCCCACAGGAGGGGGGCCGGAGTGACGGCTGGGTGGGGAGGGCCCCGAAGGGCGGGTCAGTGGGAGAGGGCGCCCGTCCATAGCTTCGTCCGCCGCGGGATCAGCACAGCCGGAGGACAGGGTGCGGGAAGGGTGACAGGGTGGAGCGCACTGTTAAGGAGGTGGGGGGGGCGGGGGGGGGGCCTGCGTGGTTCTGTGGTCACACTGCCCCGCGCAGGTGCACGGCGGAGAGGGCGGGGTCGTCGGCGATTCTGCCATCGTGCTTATTTGGCGACTTCGACGCGATTCCGGCGCGACACAGTGTGGTACCTCATCGGAATTGCAGTGTACAACGTGGAATGCCAGATCGGGGGATGTGGCGACACAATTATTCTGTTGAGGTGGCAGGTCCCACCGCCACAACAACGAGAATCAAGCTCACACGGCCAAGTCCAGGCGCGGTTCTCGCTGTAATCAAGCAATTTGATAAATTCAGGAGGAGCCACGCCCCCAGCGCACTCGGGCATATTCCATGCAAGCATGCAATGGTGAGAACAGCATCAGCCAGTGCACGGGATCCGTGTTTTATTGAGATGCAAGGCCTTTTGCGGATCGCGGGCAATCTTGCAACGCAAACCGATCGCTGATTGGCTCTCGCCAGCCGTCATTGCAGAGCTGCGCGAAAACAGCCAGTAGGAATCGAAGCGAGCCAAACAGGGCCAGAGGTAGCAGCCTGTGGCTTTAAAGTGTGGCAGCTGTGCCTTGGCCGACGCCAGTCAGCTTCACACAAATGCTCTTTGCCCCCTTTCCCCGACCTTCGTCCCGCCCTCCCTCACGCACCGCCGCCATCGATGCCCCTCGCGCCCCTCCCCCGACTTTACCCTCCTAGCCGCTTTCCCCGCCCCCCCGCCACCGCCCCCCCCCCCCCCCCCCCCCCCCCCCCCCCCCCCCCCCCCCCCCCC